>JACCDP010223475.1_pt1 | contig 12769 bp, 1 predicted proteins | sample 7445841 | NCBI WGS metagenome assembly JACCDP01 (sample SAMN15323441, study PRJNA562643) | freshwater metagenome | isolation source: river surface water | place: USA:Blue River Watershed | collected 2017-08-17
GACGTTGTTGGCGTTCATAATCGCCAGCATCTCATCGCCAGTCTCTTTCAGGGTGCGGTTGTAGATCGAGATACGCTGGGCGTAGTCAGACGAATCACCAACACGATCCAAGAGCTCCATCAGTTGGTCAAACTTGTTGTTCTCCATCAGACCAATCTTCTTCTTGAACTCCATCTCTGGGCTGCGGTTATAGGACTGGAATCCACCGATACCGTAGGACTTGAGCATATCGACCACAGGATCATCAGACTGGAGCGCCTTGATAAAGCCACGGAATGTGCCAGCCCATACTGCGTTGGGGTTCTTCAGACCAGTTACCAGCGCTGCGGTTGGGGCATCCATGAAGAGCTGACGAATCTGGAAGGTAGGCCATGTGGTAATACCTCTGCGCAGACCGTTTGCCAGCATGCCAAGCAGTTCCATGGCTGGCATGTTGATGTTCTCCATACCCAGCACAGCCTCGGCAATCAATGGATCTTTGATCTCGATGATGATTCTGCGACCGTTCACGAGGATGTTGGTACGGACTGCACCCTCTGGGGTACGACCTTCCTCTGGGAATACACGGATCTGACCACGGGCGTTGCGGGTTGCATACTCTTGGGCAACACGGTTTGCAGCGTAGTTACGCATGGTGTTACGGGTAATCATGCCTACGTTGTGAAGCATGTTATCCACGATGTCATCAATATCCTGAACGACTACCGTATCCTCAAAGCGCTTCTCTTTGCCGACATTAGTTAGACGCTTGACGCCACCCATTCTGGATTCAGTGTGAACATCCTCCATGTCATCCTTAATACGATACCAAGGCACATAGTCCTTGATCTTCTTGAGTTGCTCTGCACGTTTCTGGCTAATGATCTTGCCGAACAGCATCATGTCAATCATGTTCTCATTGACTTGAGTCCAGTTATCGAGCATGGTGCGCAGCTCTGGATTGTCCTTGTCAAGACTGCCGTAGAAATCAATCTGGGCATCATCAAAGCGGACTTTCTTTCTGGCGATGTTAATCATCCGCAAGCCCTTCTCGGCTTGGAGAATCTCATCCATCAGCTGGGTCTGTCTTTGTGCGCTGGTCTTGGGATCACGCATCTCAGCGTTTAGATCATTGAGCTCTTGCTCACGAGCCCTGAACTCATCCATGATGCTCTTGGAACGCTTGGCTTCAAAGTAGGTATTGACCATATCAGTAGCCCGTTGCAAGCCTACACGCTCGATCAGGTCATGCTTAGCCATCAGCACGTTTGCCATGGAGAATGGGCGTCTAATGGCTTGGAACATCTGGGTCTTGGCATTGAACGCCAACGCCCCACGGATGATGACCTCGGAGGCAATATGACCAGCATGCAAGGCGTTGGTCACAGCAATCGAGGCAACAGCTCGCATCTGGCTATCACGCAGTAATCCCTCTAGACCTCTGGCTTTCTGCATCGCCAGATCAGCCATCTCTAGTCCAGCACCAGACCAGATGTTTTTGTTACGAGCGTAGGTGATAGCACGAGCTACTTTGCCACCCATCGCCTGAGCTGCCATGAGAGGCGAGTTCAGGGAATCCTTATAGACTTGCTTAGCACCACGATAACCACCGAGGAGCATGTCCTTGACGCCACGGCTAGGCTTGACTGGAGTATGGTTGAGGCCATCCTTCTGGAACTGCTTGTCAAAGTCCTCTACGTTATTGAGGAACTTGAGAGAGTCTGCGTTGTCGCTGACATACTCGACCAGCATAGTTCTGGTCATGCGCTCTTGAGTGCCAGACATGATGCGGTCAAACTCACGGTGAACGACATACTTGTTGTTCATGCCAATCACGGACTTAATAGCCTCAAGCATCTTCTTCAATGCCTTGGTAAAGCGCTGCCAGCCAGAGCCTAAAGATGCCTTCATCAGTGGCTCAGCATTAACAGCCCAATACTCAGATGGGTTGAGATACTGGTAGAAGCTGTAGTCTGGCATCAAATCCGTAGCCTTCTTCTGGTTCTCAGCGGTTGGGCTCTTAATGTATTGCAAGACTGCGTTGAAATAGTCTTGAGATGGTTTGTCGGTGTTATCCTCAACAGCCTTAGCCAGCGCATCCCCCCAAGCCTCGACCACAGCTACTTGTGCCTCTGGAGTCATCATCTGCTCTAACGAGTGAGCTATTTCATGGCGCATGGTGCGGTCTTGAGTGCCACCCTCTTTGTAGATGGTGATAAGGCGGTTTAGAGGATTGAAGTTGCCAGTAGCCTCACCCTTGGGCGTTCTAACCGATAAACGTAGTCCTTCCAGCACAGCTGGGAAACGATTGACTAGGGTCTCTACGACCTGATAGGCTTCATCCGATAGGTTGCCAGCTGCGTTCTCTGCCGATGCTTTGGTGCGAATCGCTTGAGGCGAAACACGAGGCACTTTGGTCTTAGCAATTTCTCGCTTGATGTCCTCTTTTGCTTGTCTTAAATAGGTCAGCTTGCGCTGGGTATTGAGGCTTACATTACCTTCAATAACTTTTTTGAGCTCAGCGGTGATAGCACGGCTTAATCGAGCCTGTTCTTTGATCTGCTCAGCTCGTACCTCTTCCTTGCGGGTATCTACTTTCTTCTTAACGATGCCAGCAACGTCTTGGACTTCCTTCGGACCGAACATCTTACGAGCCTGTTCTTGGCGGGTAACAGCCTTAAAGAACTGCTCCTTCTCCTTCATCAGGTAGTCCATCGCCTTCACAAACTCAGCTGGATCACGGGTGTAATTCAGCATGGATGAGCCACGCTTGTAGAAGTCCTTGTTGCCTAGGGCATCCGTCAAGTTCTTATCGAGGAAGTAATCGCCACCAGAACGCTTATTAGATGGCACTTCGATCATGTAGGTATCGCCACGCTTGGTAATCCGTATGACGTTGTCATCGCTGGCAATCACGCCACCTAGCTCATCAAGGAAACGGAGCATATCCTGTGGGGTCTTGATGCGCACATCGGCTTGCTTCTTCTCACGCTCGAAGTCGAACTGGCGGGATAGGAGGATGCCCTGTCCTGTTGTGCCATCGCTCTTGGTGTAGGTGAGGATCTGACCAGGATAGGTTGCAAAGCCAGCCAGGATATTGCCAGTAATCATCCAGCGCTTCTCACGCCTGACGGTTGCACCCTTATCAAAAATATCAATGATCGGGATGTATTCGCCTTGCTGGGTTTCTGGGTTGAGGTAGTTGACTACCGATTCTTTCTCCAGCGTATAGTTTGTGCCGATCTGCGAGAAGTTGAGAGTCAGGCTTCTGGAGTCACCGTTGGCTACAGCCAGTGTCATCTTCCAGTCTGAGCCAGAGGCTGGGTTGACCGTGCGCTTGACGTTCTTGATGTCGGTAATCATGCCGTAGACATATACGCCATTCTTATCCTTGATCGTGACGGGATCGCCAATCTGTAGGTTCTGCAAGACAGAACGAATCTGCCCAGCCATCATGCGCTGCTGACCTTGCTGCGCCTCTATCTTGATTGGATCAGTCTCTTTTTCCTTGAGATCTGCCATCTTCTTATTGAAGTATTCGTTTTCACGCTGGTCGAACTCGTCAATAAAGTCCTTGGCAATCTGCTGTTTGGTCTTGCCATCTAGGTTCTTTTGAACTAGATCACGGACTTCTTGACTGCTGTAAGGCTGCACTGTGCGGTTTACCTCTACACGCTCCATGTAGGCTGGCGCAGAGAAAATAGAATCCTCGCCCTTGTCCTCAGTGATTGGCTCGGTAGATAGGGTCTCAGCCTCTAAGTCAAAAGCCTTGGCTTCTAACTTGTTCGTGCCCATGCTGTTCTCACGCTCAAGCAATTCGTTGTAGCGGTCGATCAGGTCGGAATACACCTCTTCTTGCTGGGCAAGTGGGAGGATAGGAATGTAGCCAGTAAACCTACGGATATCGGCTTCGAGTGCTTCGTTTGTATCCTCAGCAATCGCCAGCATCTTGTCACCACCCAGTGCCTCATGGATCTCTGGGTTATCACGCAGATACTCTTGGGCTACCTGACCACCGTAATCGTTCATAAAGTCGACCACGCCCTCAGCGGTTACAGCTGACTTACGGGATGCCGTAGTGTTGGCGTTGAGCGATGCCATCTTCTTGAGCAGTACAGCAGCGGGGCGCATCTCAGCTGGGATGTCAGCCATCATCTGTGAGTAGGATGGGGTGACTACCTGACCAGTACGGTGAACACGCCCAAGCATCTGCATGTGGGTGTCGATGTTCTTCTCAGGCTGAACGATCAGCATATGGCGCTTGCGCTGGTCTTTGACCTTGTTGCTTGCATGCAACGACAGTCCAGTCGATCCAGCCTGGTTCAGGATGATGACATCGGTATCACCACCGTTAAAGCCACGAACAGCATTAACACGCTGACGGATATTGGCTGATCTGCTGGTGAGGATTGGCTCGCCAGTAGCGTAGTTCAGGGTAATCGTGCGGCCTGTGATCTCATCGGTTTTGTAACCAGCCTTACGCAACTCATTGTGCATGTAGTCGATAGGCGAGATTGGGGCTGAGCCAAAGCCTGAATTCTGGATCTGCTCACGGATCTGGTTGTATCTTGCAACCAGAGTCGGACCAAGCTCTTCATCAGTTAGTCTGCGCTGTTTTTTACTACCATCAGGAGCTTTGATGGTAATCATGCGCTGTTTGTCTAGGTAGCGGACATACAGATCAGCAAAGGATAAATCGACCTTGCCACCGACCTCGATGCCCATATCCTCGGCATAGCTCTGTAGGAACGAGCCCATGGTATTGGATACGGTCATTACTACCTTTTCACCAGCCTTGAGTCGGTTGATAGCATGACTGACAGAATCCTTAGCCTTCAATGACAAGAGCATCTGGTCAATTAGGTTGTGCATCACAGAGCCAAAGTTAGCCCCCTGAACGGTAGTTTTCTCACCACCAAACTCAGCGACCTTTTTAGCTTCTTTATCCAGCTGTTTCTGCATTTGCTTGAGAACAATGTCTTTCGCACGAGAGAACTGGAGGATTTCACGCATGGCTGTTGCCATGTTCTCAGCGGTCTGCTTGTCTACTACGGTGTCTACGGTGTTATACGCAACACCAGCAAAGGTTCTTTCCCTACGGATGTACTGACCATCCTTGGTTAGCATGGTTGCTACGATCTGCTGCATTGGAACACCACCACGCTTGATGGCTTCTGCCAGCTCTGCGGGTTTATCTACTGCCAGCATCATGTTTGTGCTGGAGTACAGATCCATCACGTCTGGGCGCTTAGCGTAGGTAGCCGATGAGAAGAATGTACCAAAGGCATCACGTACCAAACTACGTACGAATCCAGCACGACCAGTGCTAAGGCTCTCGCCCTTCTTGGCAGCCTCTCTCTGATCTTTAGTTCTTGCCTGAGTTTCACCAGCGCCACCAGCGTTGTGTGACTCGTCAAAGATCATGTAGTTATTTAAGCCGAACTCTCTAATAAATCCTTGGCGTTCTGTGTTCTTGCCTTTGACGTTCTGGAGCTGGCTGTAGGTAGTAAAAATTACCTTGTAGTCACCAAGACTTTCCTTGGCTCTCATATCCCTCATCATTTCATCAAGGGCTTTGCCAGTCTTAGGAGCTTTCAGGGTCAGGTTAATTTCATCAATCTGATCGCCCTTCTTGCGGAGGAGCTGATAGGGGATGGACTCGCCACCATTAGTAATAAATATCTTAGGCTTGTTCGTATCTAGTCCAAGCTCTTTGGTCATGCCGATATCGTCTAGATCTCGGATCATGTCGGAATATAGGTTTGGCTTCTCGGTAACGAAGATCGGGATTTTGCCGTTGCGCAGTGCGTAGCGAATCATGGCAGCCACAACACGACCTTTACCAATACCAGTCTGGTCTCCAATGATGAATCCCTTACCAGCCTCAGCGTTACGGATGGATAATGCTAAAGCATCAATCTGTTCTGCGGAAAAATCCTCACGCAGTGTCTCGATATCCATGTTCAGATTGTCTGCAACATACTCATCGAGGTTGCCCATCTGATCTTCGACCTTCTGGAGCGACTGCTGAATCGAATCACGCATCGCCCGTGGCACTAGCGTACCAACGGATGTAGCCTGAGAGCTTGGCTCGTAGGTAGCCTGTTGCTCGGTCTCGACCTCTTCGCCTCTGCGTTCTACGAGTCCAGACTTGACTCGCTCACCTGAGACAACGCTAGGTCCACCCAGTCCGCTAGGCTTACGTTCTTCAGCGACTCTTCTGCCAGCGGGTTCGACTCCTTCACCTCTGCTTGGAACGGGTTTTCCTTCAACTCTGCCACGTTCAGATACGTTAGTAGGTCTAGGTTGTTCTGCACGAGGTTCTGCCCTAACTCCACTGGGTTGTCTACCAGCGGTAGGTTCAGCAGCCGACACGCCTGTAGGCTCGCCTCTTCTGGGTTCTCCTCGCTCTGCGCCAGCTGGCTCACTCGGTCTGACAGCGCCTCGACCCACTGCTTGTGGTTCACCTTCCCTGGCGGCAGCCTCACCGATGTCAGCTCTGGCGGGGCGCTCAGCCCCTCTGGATACCATGCGACTAGCTTCATCTAGCTTCTCCTTTAATTGCTCATACGAGCTGTAGACTTTAGGTAAATTCGAAGCTGGCAGATCAATCGACTCCCCACCCTTGCCAGCGATTACGATTACATCAACGGGATATCCCGCACCTTGCTTCTTATACAGATCCCCAGCTACGGAGAAATGGTCAACTACGTTGTACTTGTTATATAGGTTGTAGTAGAAGTTACGCTTTGATGGTGTGCGATAACCATCAATCCTCTTCTCATCAGACTCGCCCATTACGCCACCAACGATCAGCACGGCACGACCGTCATCCTTCATGTTGCCTAGTGCTTTGAAGGCAATCGCATGGTCAATCTCGTTGGTCTTGACGCCATCTACCTCGTAGGAAATGGTCTTGCCATCCCTGTCCTTGACCACACCAAACGGAGGATTAGCGATGACGGCATCGAACTCTCTGGATATATCTAGGTCTACAGCGTTTTCGTTATTGACGGTAGCCCCATCCATAACCTTCTGGAGCATCTCGTAGCGTGTAGCGTTGAGCTCGTTGGCGATGACCTTATTCGGGTTTGCATCAATCAACAGCATGCCGTTGCCAGCAGTTGGTTCGTATACCGTGGTGTTGTTATTGATACCAGCTAACTGTGAGGCTACATATGCCAAAGGTGCTGGGGTTGAGTAGGCTTGCTCACGCACACTGGTTGAGGTGCGCACTGCCAGATTAGGCTGGCGGTTGTATAGGTCTACTAGGTTGTCGTATGCGTTCTCACCCTTAGCAATCTCACGAGCTGCCAGTACGATGCCGACCTCGATGGCTTCGTCTGCCTCTTTTGCGATGGCAGTGCCAGGCTCGATCTTCTGCTTGGTAATGTTGGTAATGAACTTACGGGCGTCTACGATATCTTTGAAACCGTTGCCAGCAAGGAAATACTTGGAGATATCCTCAGCCACCTTGAACTTGGTCTCTGGGTCGAGGATGTTGTTTGGCTGGTCAAAGTCATACTTATCAACGGTAGCCTCGTCATCCATCTCTTTGGAGAACTCAGCAGAACGGGGGTCAAACTTCACACCCATGTACCATGATTTGAGGTAGGGAATGACTTTATCGCCTAGGTCATCAATCATCGCCTTAGCGTAGGCTGCAAAGGTTCTTGCACCCTTCTCAATGTGATAGCCAGATAGTGTTACGCCATCAATCAGGAACTCTGGGTCAATACCTGAGTTTAGCTGGTTGAGCTTGGAGCGTAGGCGGTTACGAGCCTTGGTCGCTGCATCCTCGGTAAAGAACTTGTTGGGCGTGACCTTGACTGCTGGAGCTTCTTCCTTCTTTGGTAGCTCGACTACAGTAGGCTCTTTTGCCTTCTTGCCTTCTCTAGTGTAGTACTTGGGCAGAACGTTGTAGACAAAGTTATTGGATGCAAATAATCTTCCAGCACCAGGTTGATTATCCAAAAGGTCTAACTCAACAGCCCTATCAAACATCTTCTTGCCGTACTTGGCAATAAAGTCATCCGCAGTATTCTCACGGTTTGGCATTAAGTTCTTGTCATATGCCATTTCTCTGATGGCATCAACAATCTTTTCTTCCTCCGATATTGCTGCCTTGGCTTTTTTCTCAGCCTGACGCTGGCGATTGATCTCAGCTTGGGTCAATGCTGGTGCTTCTGCTGGAGCTTCTTCAATTTCTCTAGTTTTTTCTGAAAGCAAATCAGTAAAGCGCATCCATAAAGTTTGATCTGCGTCTTTATCACCAGTTAGATATGGCTTTAAATACTCTTGAGTAGCATCTGAATACCTACGGAACGCCATCGTAGCATTACGTTTAAGCGGTCCTGCGTAGTATCCCTCGGCTTTTGCATCAGCCTCATCCATTTTCTTTTGTAGGTCAATGAGCTCTTGAGGAACTTCTTGAATTATTGGACTATTTTTAAGTTCTTCCCTACTAGGAATTTTTGGTGCTTCTGCTACCTCTGGCTCACGCACTACCTCTTCGGAAACTGGGGCTACGGATGGTAGAGCCATGAGCTGATCTGGCGTATAGATAGATAACTCATCTACACTGGTAATCAATTGTGGCTGGCTCTCGTCTTGTTCTAAGAATCCATAGATCTGCTCGCCATTAGACAGGCGTTGCTCTGCTTCCATGCGGGATGCAACTGGTTCGCCACGCTCCTGGATGTCTGCCAACAAAGCCTCATCGACAGGGGGTAACTCTGGTATAGCAAATTGCTCTGGTGCTGCTGCTGGTGCTTGAGGTGTAATCAGCTGGCTAATGGCCTGTTGGATCTGGTTCTGGCGGTCTTGGAATATCTCTGCTTCTTCGTCTGTCAAATTTGGATCGAGCTTGCGCTGCTCAATCATCTGGAACTCACGCTGCATCGCATCCACTTGAGCTGCTACATCAGGAGCCATGCCAGTGGTATCTACGACTAGCGGTGTAGGTGTGACTGCTCTTGGAGTTACTGGAGCTTGCTCTAATTCTGCCTCAGCAACAGTAGTTTCTGGTGTAGGTGTTGGAGCAGCTGTAATGGGTGGGGTTACAGCTGGTGCTGCTGGAGCTGCGGGAGGTGCGCCCTCTTCGCCCAATGCCAAGCGCATCTGTGCATCAACTTCTGCCTTGGTTGGCTTCTTAGCAGCAGCTTCTGCCTCTTCTTTGGTCTTGGCTACAAAGCCACGGTATGCGCCTGGACCAGCACCACCGATTGCACCCAGCACGAAGTTAGCAAAGGACTCCTCACCAATCTCCTTGATGACGGCTTTATTGATACCGAGATCCTTGGCGATGCCTTCGAGGAACTCTTGTGTGCCTTCCTCTGCTGCGCCAGCTGTACCACCTAGTGCGATACGACCGAGGCGGTTCTTGACTGGACCAGTCATCAGCTTGTCGAACTGACCAGTGATTAACTTACCCGTGATAACGCTACCAAATGCCGATACAGATCCCTGTAGCTGGGCAGCATACTCGGCTGCCTTGTCAGCGACTACCTTACGGGCTTCGGCTGGATTAACGCCATCCTCAATCATCTTCTTGAAGAATGGGCTGGACTGCATCAACTGCTCATCGCTGAGCTGGTTGACGTATTGCTGGGCGTCTTGGACTGCTTCACCAGCACCCATACCAAAGCCGACTGTACCGACAGCCTTGGGGCTACCCTTGGTGATTACAGCCGTGGTGATAACAGGAACTAATGAGCCAAGAACTTGCGATCCCTGTAAGGCATAGCCCATGAAGGATGGGTCTTTACCAAACGATAGCTTCTCCAGGCTTTGAGTCTGAATAGCCTCTAATAGGTTGCCCTCTACCTGAGAGTCAGCAATCGCCTTCTGACCAGCTGGGGATACGCTTTCACGGAAACGGGTGGATATCTTCTCGCCAGCATCTGCCAGCTGGGATAGTCCAGGAATACGAGGCAGTCCAGATACAGCACGGTCTACATCGATCTGGTCTTGCTTCTGGCGCTCTTGTTGCTTCTCAAAGGTCTCGCCTGTAGCGTTCTTGACAAACGCCCTGACGGTATTAGTAATAAGCTGGGCTGGACCCTTGCGGACTAACTCCTCGGCAAAGGTCAGTGGTCCGACTTTTTCAACAGGCGTTATGCCTTGCTGCTCAACCACCTGACGGGGAACATTACGGACTGCGGACTCAAGACCAAGGGGGATAGCAGCTGTGGGGCCAATAGCCCCAGCAGCAATCATCTTGGCTGGGTCTAGTAACTGGCTGGGTTCTTCTGGCTGTAAATACTTGGCAAACGGATTTTCTGGGGGGGCTGCTTCGCCTGATTGTTCAACGTACTTCGCAAACGGGTTGACGTTCTCAGGCTTAGTTGCCATAGATTAAATCCTCGAATTATTTGCCTAGCGCTCTTTGCGCTGCACCAGCCCCAAATATAGCATCAAATTGCTGTCTTGTTTCAGGAGTATCGTTACTTTTTAGCTGTGCAACCGCAGCTGCTGGAGGGGTGCGAGCCCCTTTTGCTGGAGCTGGCGGAGTCTGTGGAGCGGCTGGCGTAGCTGGCGCAGTTGGAGCTTTAATTCCAAGCAAATCACGCATTTCTGGAGATAGCTCATTAATCGCCATTGCACGGGCATCTCTAGCCATAGCACTAGGATCCTCTTTGTATTTCTTGTAGTTAATTCCGCCTGGTTTAGCAGTATCTTTTAAAGTATCTAAATTATTGTTATACAAACTGTTATAAGCAGTCTGAGCTCTTGTAAAGTCTAGACTCCTAGTTCTAGATGCAGTGTCAGCACGGGCAGCTGCTGCCGTCTCAGCAGCGGATCTACGACCCAAGAGCTGACCAAGGGCAGTCTGCTGAGATCCTAGGAGTGCAGTCTCACGACCAAACTTGGAACGCTCACGCTCACCAGCCTGTTGCAACAGGAGTTTATTCAGATCGCTCTGTTCACGCTGAGCCTGACTGTAGGATTTAATACCTTCTAAACCACCTAATGCCAGGTTAGATAATCCATATTGTGATGTGCCAGCCATTGTGCCAAGACCAGCGGCAGCCAATGCCCTGAATGGAGAATAGTTCCTGATATTAGCGAGTTCTTCTTCAATCTTGGCTTCTCTAGCCTCAGATTTTGCGTATGGGTCACTAGATTCAAGTGCTTTCTGGCGTCTTTGAATATCTTCCATCAGCATTTTTTCATACGCAGCCGAGGTATCTTTAACGCTATCGCCCTTAGAAAAAGCAATGATGCCACCACCAGCCATGGTCTCTTCCATGGGAACCATGTTGCCTGTAGGAATAGCGGTAATACCAGCCTGTTGCATAATTGCTTCAGATTCTGGGTTCATCTCCATGCGTCTGCGGATCATGAGCTGTTTCTCAACCTCGGCAATCTCTAATGGATTGAGCGATGGGTTCTCTAGAAGAGCCTCTAACTGTTCGGTCGACATCATCTTGATATCCCCGCCAGTTGCATAACCTTTTACTTTTTCAAAGTCCTGTGGCAATCCACCTTTTCTGCCACGGAAACCGCCAGACATACCATAGATACCTAAACCAGCCATACCAAGACCGCCTAACTGTGAGGCTAGATTTGGAGGAGCGGTATACATGGTTTGGGCTGTCTGAGATAACGGCAAACCACGGAGCATATCGGACATGAACGCCAACTGCTGATATGGGTAGTTACGCTGCTTTAGGAAGTCTTGATACGCCAAATCCAGATTCTGTTGTGCTTGAGCCTGTTGTATAGCCCCTACCTTTTGTTGCTCTGCACTAATCGCCTGTTCTTGACCAAACTGAGTTTGCCCAAGCTGACCTAAAGTGCCAGCGGCTTGACCAGCTTGACCGTATCCTTGTAATGCTGCGCCTAGACCTTGCAAGCCAAGATTAGCTCCAAATTGTTGGGCTTGCTGTCCTTGCTCAAAAGCACGTTGAGTGCCAGCAGCCTGAATGTTTTGTAACTGTTGCTGTAAGTTGCGATTAGCTTCTGATTCTGCAATAGCCTGACGTGATCCACCAAATGCTCCAGCACCAACAGCCTGAGCTCGTTGTTTAGCTAAGCCAATGTCATAGTCACGCATCGCCTCAAATTTTTGGCGATTCACAGCATTTTGCATGTATGGTGACATAAATGCTGCCTGAGCATAAGGATTGGTAGCTAAGTTGTAATAATTTTGACCAGCCCCAGCAGCTTGCCCAGCAATCCCTAAAGAACCAAGTCCTGATGCACCAGCCAATTGAGTAGCTGGAGCTAACTGACCAGCAACTGTTTGCGATGCAACATTAGCAAATGCCTGTTGTTGCAAAGGAGAAAATTGAGCAATTCGCTCACCACCGTAAGCCTGATATGGATTTTGATTAATGTCACTTAATGCTTCAGACTTCCCAAGCATGCGCTCAACATACGGACGTGCATATTCAGGAATAGAGGTATTGCTAACAGTTTGACTAGATGGGGGAGGCGCACCACCACCACCACCGCCTTTACCACCACCGCCACCACAAATGTATCCACCACCGAGCTTACGCTGGGTGACGCTATCGCCTAGGGGCTCACCGAAGGCTTCTAACTCTCTACGAGACCAATTCTGTTTCATGTTTTACCCGCTCCTTAATCCAGCGACAGTCAGCTTTATTCATTTCAAATACTACCAAATCACCGCCATCGCAGTGCATTCCTGGGAAGCGGATGGCCTCCTTGAATCCCAGTTTCTTGTCATACTCCATCGCCTTGGTATTTAGACTGTTCACAATCCCAAAGGCTTTTTCCAGACCCAAATGGTTAAAAGGATAATCAAACGCACCAAAGAGTA
>JACCDP011068834.1_pt1 | contig 12768 bp, 11 predicted proteins | sample 7445841 | NCBI WGS metagenome assembly JACCDP01 (sample SAMN15323441, study PRJNA562643) | freshwater metagenome | isolation source: river surface water | place: USA:Blue River Watershed | collected 2017-08-17
CAGGCCACCTTCCGCCTCGAAGGCCCCAACGCCTACGGCTACGTCAAGGCCGAGCGCGGCGTCCATCGCCTCGTCCGCATCTCCCCCTTCGACGCCAACGCCCGCCGCCACACGTCCTTCGCCTCCGTCGACGTCGTCGCCGAGATCGACGATGACATCGACGTCGAGGTCAACGAAGCCGACCTGCGCGTCGACGTCTACCGCTCGTCGGGCAAAGGCGGCCAGCACGTCAACAAGACCGAATCCGCGGTGCGCCTCACGCACATCCCGACCGGCATCGTCGTGGCCTGCCAGCGCGAACGCTCCCAGGTCAAGAACCGCGCGCTCGCGATGAAGATCCTGCGCGCCCGCATCTACGAGAAGACCATCGACGACAAGCGCGCCGAGATGGAGAAATATTACGGCGAGAAAGGCGACATCGGCTGGGGCAACCAGATCCGTTCGTACGTCTTCCAGCCCTACCAGATGGTGAAGGACCTCCGCACGGGCGTGGAGACCGGCAACATCCAGGCGGTCATGGACGGCGACATCGACGCGTTCATCAACGGCTGGCTCCGCGCCGGCGGCCCCCGCACGCGCAACAAGGACATCAAGATCGAGGACTGAGTCCTCGCCCGCGCCATGCCCACCCGGGACGTCCTCCGTCAGAAGCTCCTCGATACCCCGCTCTTCGCGGAGAAGATCTGGAAGCTTTCCCCGGAGCCGTGGCCGATCACGGAAACCCAGCTGCGCGACCTCAAGCGCATCGGCGCCGCCTGCCTGAGCTACCATCGCGCGCTCGAGCGTCTCTACGTCCGCTCGTTCTCGGGCAAGAAGATCCTGCGTAACCGCGACGTCCACGCCCCGTGGGTCGCCGAATACCTCGACCGCTACAAGCCCGCCGGGCTCATCGCGCATGGCCGCCATCGCGCGATCAAGGGCCAGTGCCCGGTCGTCCTCCGCCCGGACCTCCTCATCACCGACCAGGGCTTCACGATGACCGAGCTCGACAGCGTCCCCGGCGGCGTCGGCCTCACGGCCTACCTCAACGAGGTCTACGCCGAAGACTTCCCGCGCGTCATCGGTTCGTCGTCCATGCCGGCGCGCTTCATGGCTTCGCTGGCCCGCCTCACGCCGAAGGAGAAGTTCCCCCTCGTCGCGATCGTCGTCAGCGACGAAGCCGCCACCTACCGCCCGGAGTTCGAATGGCTCGGCGAGAAACTGCGCACGCTCGGCCATGACGTGCACATCGTCGAACCCGCCCAGATCATGCAGATGGGCGACGGCTCCTACATCCCCGTCGACGGCGCCCCGCGCCGCGTCGACATCCTCTACCGCTTCTTCGAGCTGTTCGACCTCGCGAACGTCAAGGGGGCCGACGGCATCTTCAACGCGGTCGAAGCCGGCACGCTGACGCTCACGCCGCCGATGAAGGCGTTCCAGGAGGAGAAGCTCGGCCTCGCCCTGCTCCACCACCCGCAGCTCGCCGAGTTCTGGAAGGAGAACCTGCCCGAGGACCACCACGAGGCGCTCTTCCGCATCGTCCCGCAGACCTGGATCATGGAGAAGACGGAGCTCCCGCCGACGGCGGTCCTGCACGCGCCCGGCTTCGCCGGCCGTCCCATCCGCGAATGGAGCGAGCTCGCCGAAGCCTCGCAGCGCGAACGCAACCTCATCATCAAGGCCAGCGGTTTCCACGAGACCGCCTGGGGCGCCCGTTCGGTGACGCTCGGCAGCGACGTCTCCCGTGAGGAATGGCTCGAGGCCATCGAGAACGCCCTCAACCCCGACAACGAGACGTTCCACGTGATGCAGGCCTACCATAAGCCTTCGCGCCTGACCCACCCGGTCTATGCCGACGACGGCTCGGTCGTGCCGGCCGACGGACGCGTCCGCCTCTGCCCTTACTTCTTCGTCGACGGCGACACGGTCGAGCTTTCGGGCATCCTTTCGACGTTCTGCCCGGCCGACAAGAAGATCATCCACGGGATGAGCGACGCGGCCCTGCTCCCCTGCCAGCTGGTCCCCTGAGGGCCTTGCGTCGCCTTGCTTCCTGCCGGATTTGAGCCCAAGGTAGGCGCATGAGACTCCTCGCCCTCGGTCTGCTCTCGTTCCTCGCCCTCTGCGGCGACCTCGCGGCCGCCGTCCGCACGAAGGTCGACCTGGTCAACCTGACCCCCGACATCCGTCCGGGCGAGAAGGCGCTCATCGCGATGCGCTTCCGCTGCGACCCGCACTTCCATATCTACTGGCATAATCCGGGCGACGCCGGCCAAGCCCCGACCGTCGAGTGGAAGGAGAAGTCCGGCGCGGAGCTCGGCGCGTTCATCTGGCCCGGCCCCAAGCTGCTCGACCAATCCGGCGTCTACAATTTCGTCTACGAGGACGAGACCCTGCTGCTCATGGAAGTGAAGGTCCCCGCCCAGGCGAAAGGCAAGCTCACGTTCAAGGGCAAGGCGGAGTGGCTCGAATGCGACGACTCCGGCTGCTGGCCGCATGACAAGGAAGTCGAACTGACCGTGCAGGTCGGCCCCGGCAACCCGGCCTACAAATACGACGCGAAGCTCTACCCCGCGCTGCGCACAAACCTCGCCACGACCGCCACCTCGGACGGCAAGTCGCTCACGGTCGTCGTCCCGGCCGGCGAGAAACTCGCCCAGACCTGGTTCCCCGATCGTAACTTCATCGCCCCGACGGCGACGGCCAAGCAGAAGCAGGCCGATGGCAAGGTGGTCTTCGACCTCGCCGACGCCACCGAGAAACTCGACTCGGGCGAGCTCGTGTTCACGACTCGCGCGGCCGACGGCGGCTTCGTCGAAATCAAGGCGGTGCTCGGCGCCGCACCGACGAAAGGCCCGACCGGCCCTTCCTCCGCGCCGCCCAAGTCGACCGCCGGCGAATGGCAGCCCTGGTCGCCCGAAGCGCAGGCCAAGGCCCTTGCCGACGGCAAGATCGTGTACGTCGACTTTACCGCCCGCTGGTGCGCGACCTGTCAGGTCAACAAACGTGTCTACACGCAGGGCGACGTCACGAAGGCGCTCGGCCAGGCCGGCGTGGTGATGATGAAGGCGGACTGGACCAAGAAGGACGAGGCTATCACCAAGGAGCTGGCCGGCTACGGCCGCACCGGCATCCCGCTCAACGTCTTCCTCAAGGCCGGCCAGCCGCCCGCGATCCTTTCCGAAGCGCTCACCGGCACCGAAGTGCTCGCCGCGCTTAAGTCGGTCAGCGAAGGCAAGGCCTACCAAGCCGAGACCACCACGCATCCGTTCGCGATCTGGATGCTGCTGGCATTCGGCGGCGGCGTGCTGCTCAACCTGATGCCCTGCGTGTTCCCCATGATCGGGCTCAAGGTCCTCGGTTTCGCCAAGGAAGCCGGCGCCGCCCGCGGCACGGTGATCCTGAACGGCCTCCTCTACTCCGCCGGCGTCATCGCCAGCTTCCTCGCCCTCGCCTTGCTCATCCTCGCGCTGAAGTCCGGCGGCTCCTCCGTGGGCTGGGGCTTCCAGATGCAGTCGCCCGGCTTCGTGCTCGGCACCTGCGTCCTGATGATCGTGCTCGGCCTGAGCCTCGCCGGCGTCTTCGAGATCGGCGTCGGACTCGGCGGCGTCTCCGCCGGCGAAGGCAACGGACGCGTCGCCACCTTCCTGTCCGGAGTGCTCGCGACGGTCGTCGCCACGCCGTGTACCGCGCCGGGACTTGGCGCAGCCTTGGGCTTCGCGCTCGATAAGGAACGCTCCACCGGCGAGACGCTCCTCTTCTTCACGGTCATCGGCCTCGGCATGGCCCTGCCCTACCTGCTGCTGTCGATGTTCCCCCGCCTCGCCGCGATGCTGCCGCGTCCGGGCGAATGGATGGAGTCGCTCAAGCAAGGCATGTCCTTCCCCCTCTTCGCCTACGCCCTCTACCTGCTCTGGGTGCTCAACGCCCTCGTCGAGGACGCCGCCTGGGTGCGAGACGCCTCCCTCGGCCTCGCTCTCATCGCCACCGCCTGCTGGGTCCTCGGCCGCTGGGGCGCCCTGCACCGCAGCGATCGCGAGCGCCTGACGGCCAAGCTGGTGGCGTTCGCGCTGTTCGGCGGCACGCTGTCCTACCTGTACGCGACCCTTCCGTAAGCCGGCATCACCGGACAACAAAAAGGCCCGCCGATCGGCGGGCCTTTTCCGTGGAACGATCGCAGCTCAGAGAGCGGTGACCGGAGCCGGCGCGACACCCGCGGCCGGAGCCGGGGCGGCGGAACGAGCAGCCGGAGCGGCGGAGACCGGACCGGAGTAGTTGACGTCGACGATGACGGCCTTGCGGTCCTTGGCGCCGGACTGGCGACCAGCGGCGCTCTTGTCGGCGTGCTGGGAACCCAGGGCCATGATCTCGGACTTCGACTGGTTGGCGCCGACCTTCACGAGGTACTCGCGGACGGACTGGGCGCGGCGGTCGGAAAGGCCGAGGTTGTACTCTTCGGTGCCGAAATGGTCGGTGTAACCGGCGATGATGATGTCGGCGGCCTTCACGCGACCGGCGATGGCGTCGAGCTTGGCGCGCTCCTTGGCGGAGACGGTGTACTTGTCGAAGTCGAAGTAGACCGTGGTCAGGATGGCCTCAGGCGGGATGTTGCCGGCGAGGATGGCGGCGGCGAGGGCGTCGCGACGGGCGTTGAAGGAACGGGTGTCGAGAGAATCGGGACCGTTGCCGGCGCCGCTGCCGGAGGAAAGAGGATTGAAACCCTCGGGGATGCGGGAGGTGCAGCCCACGCTCAGGGCGGCGACGGCGAGGAGGAAGGTGAGACGCTTCATGGTGTGACGGGATTAAAAGAAGTGCGGGCGGGAGTCGGCAAGCCTTGTCTCGTTCAGTAACGGGGGACCTTGGGGTCGACCTTGAGGGACCATGCGTCGATGCCGCCCTTGAGGTTGGACACGCGGGCGTAGCCCTTGGCCCGGAGGAACTGGGTGACCTTCATGCTCCGGCCTCCGTGGTGGCACTGGACCAGCACCGGGACGTCCTGCGGGATCTCGGCCAGACGGGCCGGCACCGTGCTCATGGGGATGAGACGCGCGCCGTCGATGCGACAGAGGGCGAATTCGTCCGCCTCGCGGACATCGATGAGGAGAGGCGGATTGGGACCGGCCAGCAGGCGCTGGGCTTCTTCGACGGTCACTTCGAGCGGGGTTTCGGACATAAGGTTCGGGGCGGCGCAGACGGTCGGAGCGTAGGCTTCCTTCTCCAAGGAACGGATGACGGGAGCTTCGCCGCAACACGGACAGGCGGGATCGGCGGCCAAGGCGACGAGCTTCGAGGTGCCGGCGGCGACGTCGATGACGAGCAGACGGGAGGCCTGACGCTTGCCGAGCAGGACGGCGATGACCTCGGAAGCCATCCAGGAGCCGACCACCCCGCAGGTGGCGCCGAAGACGCCGGCCTCGGCGCAGGTCGGGACCGACGCGGCGTCCGGCATCACGGGATAGAGACAACGGTAACAGCCCGCCTTGGGCAGGAAGACGCCGACCTGACCGGACTCGCGCAGGACGCTGCCATGCACGAGCGGACGATTCCCGAGCACGCAGGCGTCGGCCGCGAGGAAGCGGGTCGCGAAATTATCGGTGCCGTCGACGACCACGTCGTAGCGGGCCACGAGCTCGGCGGCGTTCTTGACGGTGAAGCCTTCGGGGTGCAACGCGACCTTGAGCCCGGGATTGATCTCCCCGAGCGCCTCGGCGGCGGAAATGGTCTTGGGCAGGCCCAAGGTATCGAAACCGTGGACGACCTGGCGATGGAGGTTCGAGATCTCGACCTTGTCCGGGTCGGCGATGCCGATGACGCCCACGCCGGCGGCGGCCAGATAGAGTCCCACCGGCGAACCCAGTCCGCCGGCACCGAGCAGGAGGACTTTCGCGTCGCGGAGACGGAGCTGACCGGCCTCCCCGACCCCGGGCAGACGGATCTGGCGGGAGTACAAAGCCCTCTCGTGGTCGCTCAGGCGCTGGTCCGCGTACATGCCGACAGTCGAACCCCCGCGGGCGGAGGTGTCAAACCGCCCCTTCGACGTGTCGGATTGAATAATCGGCCAAGGTGTCCCAAGTTGACCCCGTGGCACAGGTCTTCCTCGGCATCGATTACGGCTCCCGACGGGTCGGGCTCAGCCATGCCGACGAACTGGGCTTCGCCTTCCCCCTGCCCGCCGCCGTGGCCGAGAATGCCGAAGAGCGCTTCGCCCAGATCGGCAAGGAGATCGCCCGCCTCAAGGTCACCCTCCTCGTGCTCGGCTACCCGCTCTCCGTCGATGGCGAACGCACCAAGCGCTGCGACGAGGTCGACGTCTTCGCGGCCGAACTGACCCGCCGCTTCGGCCTGCCGATCGAAAAGGTCGACGAGGCCCTCACGAGCCAGGCCGCCGACGAGATGGGCGGTCGCAAGGCGCGCTCGGCGCACGAACGCAAGCAGCAGGCCAAGACCGGCGAACGCGACTCCCGCGCCGCGGCCGTCCTGCTCCAGGATTTCCTCAACAGCCGCGGCATCGGCGCCTGACATGCCTCCCGCCAAGCCCAAGAAACCATTCACGCCGAAGCTCGAACGCTTCCTCGCGACGGTGGCCTACGACGGCACCGACCACATCGGCTGGCAGGTCCAGACCGGCCGGCTCTCGATCGAAGGCGAACTCGAGGAGCGCCTTTCGCGCATCCTGAAGACGCCCATCGACATCCACGGCAGCGGCCGCACCGACTCCGGGGTGCACAGCGTCGGGCAGCGCTTCCACTTCGACGCCTTCTGGCCGCATCCGTGCAGCTACCTCGTGCACGCGATCAACTCGTGCGAGCAGAACGGCCTCCTCGTCACGCACCTCCAGCGCGTCGCCCCGGGCTTCCACTGCCGCTGGCACGCCAACGGCAAGCGCTACCGCTACGAGATCTGCGACGGCTATCCGCCGCCCTGGGAAGCCCGCTACTGCCTCGGACTCGGCAACAAGACCGTCGACGTGAAGCTGATGCGCAAGGCGGCCAGGCTGCTGCTCGGCAAGCATGACTTCTACGCCTTCGGCGCCAACCACGGCCAGGGCATGGAGAAGGAGAACCCCGTCAAGGACCTGCGCCGGCTGGATGTCCGCCGTCGGGGCAAGCGGATCACGATCGTCGCCGAAGGCAGCGGGTTCCTGTACAAGATGGTCCGACGCCTCGTCGGCGGGCTCCTCCGCGTGGGCGAAGGCAAGATGCCCCCGGAACGCCTCGTCGCCTACCGCAAGGAACGCGTGATCACCTCCGAGGTCCCGACCGCTCCGGCCCGCGGGCTTTTCATGGAAAAGGTCTTCTTCGAGCCGGATTCCTTCCGCCATCCCCGTGCGTTGCGCAGCAACCAGGACACGGCGAGCACGGAGTGACCTCGTCTTAATGCGAGGTTAAGGCTGGTTCTGGCATAATGTGGCCATGCGATTCGCCTCCTTGCTCCTGCTGCTCACCTGCGCCGTGGTTTCCGCCGCCCTTGGCGAAGGCAAGAAAGGCAAAGGCGGCAAAGGCGCGCCTCCGGCCGGCGCGATCGACGTCGTCGCGGCCGCGAAGCCCGCGGACAAGAACCCCACCCTCAAGCTCACGAGCCCCGCGGTGAAGGACGGCGAGAAGCTCCCCGTCGAATTCACCGGCGACGGCGCCAGCGCGAGCCCCCCCCTGAGCTGGACCGGCGTCCCGCGCGGCACGCAGAGCCTGGTGCTCATCATGCACCACCTCGACCCGGAAGGTAAGACCAAGATCTATTGGCTGATGCATGACATCGACCCGAAGACGTCGGCCGTCGCCAAGAACGCCACCGACTTCGGCAAGATGGGCATGAGCACCGTGCACAACCGGGTCGAGTACGCCCCGCCCCACTCGCAAGGTCCTGGCGAAAAGAAATACGTCCTCACCCTGTTCGCGCTCTCCGCCAAGCCCGACCTTTCGAAGGCGGCCGACCCGATCGCCGTCGAAGCGCTCCTCCCGGCGATGAAAGGCAAGGTCCTCGCGGCGGCCGACCTCACGGTGATCTACACGCGCCCCGCGGGCGCCGGCGACCAGGAAGAGAAGCGCCCACCGCGACGCGGCGAAGAGGCCAAGTAGGCGGTTTAGGTTGGAACACGCCGTGCATCGGCCCTACTCATCTCCCATGCGGCGAGTCCTGCTCCTCTGGCTGTCGGCCTTTCTGCCGGCGCTCCTCTGGGCCCACCCGGAGTGGAAGGAAGCGTCATGCGTCGGCGTCCTCGACGAGAAGCGGACGTTCACGCTGACGATCAAGTTCGACGTCCCTTCGTTCTTCGTCGGACAGACCCCGAAGGATGCGACGATCAAGGACCTGGATGCGCTGATGTTCACGCCGGGGCGCCTCGCCGCGGCCGTCGAACCGGGTCGCACGCGATTCCTCTCCGGACTCCGCCTCGAGGCCGACGGCAAGCCCGTGGCCTGGACCGTCGTGACCTTCCCGGGCGCGGAACAGATCCAGGCCCAATCCGCCCGCCAAGGCGAAGCCGACCGCTATCCGGTGATGATGAACGCGAAGTTCCAGGCCGTGGCACCGGAGGGGACGCGCAAGCTGACGCTGCGGTTCCCGGCGACCTTGGGTACGGTGTTCACCAACCTCCGCAAGGGCATGGAATACCAGACGGTGATGGCGGTCTCGCCGGATCGCCCGGGCGAATTCGATATCGCCGACGGCTCCGCACCGGCCGACGAACTGACGGTCGGCGCGCTCCTCCTCGACGGCTTCGGTCACGTCCTGCCCGACGGATGGGACCACTGCTTGTTCATGCTCGCGATGTTCCTGGGCGCGGCCTCGCCCCGCCAGGCGCTGGGCCGTTCGCTGGTCTTCACGCTCGGCCACAGCATCACGCTCAGCGCGGTCGCGCTCGGCTGGATCGGCAATCCCGGGGATTGGATCGAACCTTTCATCGCGCTCACCATCGGCCTCGGCGGATGGATGGCCTACCGCGGCGAAGCCTCGAACCGCCGGATGCTCGCGGTACCCGCCGTCTTCGGTCTCGTCCACGGCCTAGGTTTCGCGGCCGCCGTCGCGGACCGGCTGCACGAGTGGGACAACGGCAGCATCGTGCGCATCCTCGTCGGCTTCAACGTGGGCGTCGAGCTGGCGCAGATGGCCGTCATCTTCCTCGCCGCGGGCCTGCTCTGGGCGCTGCTCCGCACGGGGCTGCCGGAAGCGAAGCTCCGTCGCACCCTGTGCCTGGCCGTCGCGGTCGTCGGCTTCGCGGTGATGGCCTGGCGCGTCGGCGGGATCGCCGGCTGGCTCTGATCAGAGACGACCGACGGGGCGCTTGCCGGCGTCGAGCTTCTTGCGCTCGCCCTCGGCGAACTGCTGGAGCTCCTTGACGACCTCAGGCTGGACTGCGGCCAGGTCGGTGGTCTCCCCCGGGTCCTTTTCCAGGTCATAGAGGGAAAGGCCGATCTGGCGCTGATGCGTCTTGGCCGGCAGTCCGTCACGCTCGGCCGGGATCATGTCGACATAGCTGCGATAGGCATGCGGCAGGTGCAGCTTCCACTTGCCCTTGCGCACGGCTTCGAGACGGTCGCCGTAGTAATAGGCGAAAGAGTCGCGGGCGACGGCGAGCTCGCCCTTGAGCAGCGGCAGGAACGACCGGCCGTCGACCTCGAGCTTGGGCTTCGCCGCGCCGCAGGCTTCGACGAGCGTCGGCACGACGTCGAGGTTGGCGGCCAACGCGGAGGTCTCGGTGCCGGGCTTCACGACGCCGGGCCAGCGCACGATGAAAGGCACGCGGACGCCGCCCTCGAAGGTCGTGCCCTTCCCTTCGCGGAACGGACCGGCGGAGCCGGCATGACGGCCGAAATTGAGCCAAGGACCGTTGTCGCTGGTGAAGATGACGATCGTATTATCTTCGACGTTCTTCTCCCGGAGCGTCCTCATGACGGCGCCGACGGCGCGGTCGAGGTCGGCCAGCGTGGCGGCGTAAGGCGTCGGGAACTTGCCCTTGAAATCGGAGGACGCCCCGAGCGGCGTATGCGGCATCGAGGTGGCCAGATAGAGGAAGAAAGGCTTCGGCTTGCCGGCGCTATCCTGGATGAAGCGCACGGCGCGCAGGCCCTGGGTGGAAGTCAGCGCGTCCATGTCGACCCAATCGCGGGTGTAGCCCATGAGGTGTCCGTTCACGTAACGGGGCAGCTCGGGATACGTCTTGCGCCGGCTTTCGTCGCCCAACGCATAGCCGAGCGGCCACATGTCGTTGGAATACGGCGTGATCATCGAGTCATCGAAGCCGTGGGCGGGGGGCAGGAACTTCGGCGCATCGCCGAGGTGCCACTTGCCCACGACGGAAGTACGATAGCCCGCGTCGCGGAGCAACGCGCCAAGGGTCTGCTCTTCGTTGCTCAGGCCGGTCTTCGCCCCGGGTCCGAGCGCGATGCCGCCCAAGCCGAGCCGGTTAGGATAGCAACCGGTCATCAGCGCGACGCGCGAGGAAGTACAGACGGCCTGCGTAGCCAGGAAGTTCGTGAACCGGATTCCTTCCTTGCCGAGCTGGTCGATGTTCGGAGTCAGGTTCTGCTTCGAACCATAGCAACCGAGGTCCGCCCAACCCATGTCGTCGCACATGATCAGAACGACGTTGGGCTTGGCGGCGAACAGACTCGCGCAAAGCAACAGGGCCAAGGTTGGGGTGAACCTCATGTCCCAATTCATAGGGGGTTCACCCTATGCTTCCAAGCCTTAATACGGGACTCTTACCCTTTTGCCTAAGTTCAGACCTTCAGACCGAGCTCGGCGCAGACCGCCGGGTGCTTCCGGGCCTTGTTGATGAATTCATCCACGCCGAAATCGGCCACGATGAAGTCGCCGTAGCGCAGCGAAGGGCACTTGGACTGGCCGGTCAGGGCGACCAGCTGGCGCATCTGATGCATGTCGGCCACCACGTCGCGGACGTCGAGCTTCACGCCCTGCGCGGCGAAGTATTCGAGGGCCTGGGTGCACCAAGGGCATCCCGGTTTGACGTAAAGGATCGGCAGCGGTTGCGGCATGACGGCAGGCAAGCGTGCCGAGGGTGGCTTAGCAAGCGGAGACACCCGAGGCGTTGACAGTCCGCAGGCTCTGGCAGGAAATGTGCCCTCCCCATGGAAACCATTCACGGAGCCCCCAGCCACACCCTCCGCACCGCCGAGGTCGAACTGGCCGTCACCCAGACCGCCGGCCATCTCGCCCCGGTCACGTTCCACTTCCCGGGCCTGAAGGCCTCGCCCTACTCGCTCTCGCCCTGGACCCCGACGCAGATCGACCAGTCGCTCCCGAACCTCCTGACCTATCTCCGCGGCGACTTCATGTGCCTGCCGTTCGGCGGCCAGCAGAAAGGCCCGCCCCACGGTGACACCGCCAACGCCCCTTGGCAGCTCGTGTCCGCCACCGCCACTTCGCTGAAGCTCACGCAGACCGGCACCGACACCGGCGCGACCGTCGCGAAGAATTTCACGCTCATCCCGGGCCACCACGCGGTTTACTGGGAGCATCTGATCGAGAACCTCGAAGGGCGCTGGAACTACGGCAACCATCCCGTGCTCGACCTGTCCGGCGTCCCCGCCGGCGCGGCCCGCATCGCGACGAGCGCCTTCCGCTTCGGCTCCGTCTACGCCGGGGAATTCTCGAACCCGGCCGCCGGCGAGACCGGCGTGCTCAAGCCCTTCGGCGAATTCACGACGCTTAAGTCCGTCCCGATGAAGGACGGCTCGCAGACCGACCTCACGCGCTATCCGGCCCGACCCGGCAGCGACGACCTGATCATGCTGGTCAACGCCCCCGCCACGGACGCCCAGCCCTTCGCCTGGACCGCCGTGACCTTCCCCGGCTACGTCTGGTTCTCCCTCAAGAACGTCGCCGACTTCCCCTCGACCCTCTTCTGGCTCTCCAACGGCGGCCGCCCCGGCCACCCCTGGGAAAAGCGCCACCTCGGCCGCCTCGGTCTCGAGGAAGTCTGCTCCCATTTCTGCGACGGCGTCGACATCGCCCGCGAGGATCGCCTCGCCGCCAAGGGCATCCCGACCAGCCGACTTTTCCGCAAGGACGAGCGCGTCCGCCTGCCCCTGATCCAAGCCGCCGCCGCCGTGCCGGCCGACTTCGGCCAGGTCCAGAGCATCGTCCCCGCCGGTCCCGAAGCCGTCCGGATCACGGGCGAAAACGGCCAGGCCGTCACCTGCCCCATTAATTGGCAGTTTTTGAAGTCGTAAGTCGGCTTACTCAATTCTTGTCCCTGCCCGTGGAGTCGCCTAAATCCGACCTCCCCGACCCTCCTTTCCCCCTACCATGTCCTCCCCCAAGATTGTCCAAGATCTCTCCACCAAGAAGACCGGTGTCGCGTCTCTCGTGGAGAAGGAACTCGCCAAGACCGGCGGCCTGCTGCGTCTCGCCCCTTGCTGGGTGCCGCGCTCCTTCCTCCAGCCCGGCAAGCGCCTCAAGCTGCACCCCGATGACCTTTACGCCTTCGGCCTGAGCCGCGGCGGCATCGACGAACGCTGGTTCGCTTCCACCACCGAAGCCGCCAACGACAACCGCACGCCCGACGAGGGCCTTTCCTACGTCGTCATCGGCAACACCCGCTTCACGCTGAAGCAGGCCGTGAAGGAATGCGGCGCCGAGCTGATCGGCTCCAAGATCTGGAACAAGTACAAGAAGTGGCCGGTGTACTCCAAGTTCTTCGACAACATGGGTCCGATCCCGCACCACATGCACCAGAACGCCATGCAGGCCAAGCTGCTCGGCCTCGAGGGCAAGCCGGAGTCCTACTACTTCCCGCCCCAGCACAACAACGTCGGCAACAACTTCCCC
>JACCDP010670503.1_pt1 | contig 12764 bp, 7 predicted proteins | sample 7445841 | NCBI WGS metagenome assembly JACCDP01 (sample SAMN15323441, study PRJNA562643) | freshwater metagenome | isolation source: river surface water | place: USA:Blue River Watershed | collected 2017-08-17
AAAGGGGAACAGCCCAGTCAGGGTAAGTCGGCGAGCGTTAGCAGAACGGTCTGGAAAGGCCGGCCATAGTGGGTGATAGCCCCGTAAACGAAAACGCAAACCGATGACTGACGAAGAGTAGGGCGGGACACGTGTAATCCTGTCTGAACATGGGGGGACCATCCTCCAAGGCTAAATACTCTCTACCGACCGATAGTGAACCAGTACCGTGAGGGAAAGGCGAAAAGAACCCCGGCTAGGGGAGTGAAATAGAACCTGAAACCGTGTGCGTACAAGCAGTAGGAGCCCCGCAAGGGGTGACGGCGTACCTTTTGTATAATGGGTCAGCGAGTGATTTTTAGTGGCGAGGCTAACCGAATAGGGGAGCCGTAGGGAAACCGAGTCTTAATCGGGCGTCACAGTCGCTGGGAATAGACCCGAAGCCAGTCGATCTATCCATGTGCAGGGTGAAGACCAGGTAACACTGGTTGGAGGCCCGAACGAACCACTGTTGCAATAGTGCGTCGATGATGTGTGGATAGGAGTGAAAGGCTAATCAAGGCTGGCGATAGCTGGTTCTCCCCGAAAGCTATTTAGGTAGTGCCTCGAGTGATTACTCTGGGGGGTAGAGCACTGTTTGGAGAAGGGGGACGTCTAGTCTTACCAACTCCATGCAAACTCCGAATACCCAGAAGTACAGCTCGGGAGACACACGGCGGGTGCTAACGTCCGTCGTGAAAAGGGAAAAAACCCAGACCATCAGCTAAGGTCCCAAAATTTCGGCTAAGTGGTAAACGATGTGAAAAGGCATAGACAGCCAGGAGGTTGGCTTAGAAGCAGCCATCCTTTAAAGAAAGCGTAATAGCTCACTGGTCTAGTCGGCTCGCGCGGAAGATTTAACGGGGCTAAGCCGAGTACCGAAGCTATGGGTGTGCAGCAATGCACGCGGTAGGGGAGCGTTCTCCAAGCCTGCGAAGGTGCACTGTGAGGTGTGCTGGAGGTACGAGAAGTGCGAATGCTGACATGAGTAACGTTAAAACGGGTGAAAAACCCGTTCGCCGTAAACCCAAGGTTTCCCGCGCTACGTTAATCGGCGCGGGGTTAGTCGGATCCTAAGGCGAGGCCGAAAGGCGTAGTCGATGGAAAGCTGGTTAATATTCCAGCACCCGGCGTCACTGCGATGGGATGACGGAGAAGGCTAGGCGAGCAGCAGCAGTGCTGTTCAAGGTCGTAGGGAGAGTCTCCTGGCAAATCCGGAGGCTCGTTAATCCCGAGAGCTGAGTACGAGGGAACTTCGGTTCCCGAAGTCGCTAATGCCACGCTTCCAGGAAAAGTCTCTAAGCTTCAGGTGACGTTGGTCCGTACCGTAAACCGACTCTGGTGGGTGGGGAGATAATCTCCCAAGGCGCTTGAGAGAACTCGGGTTAAGGAACTCTGCAAATTGATACCGTAACTTCGGGAGAAGGTATGCCTCTTCGGGTAACTAAATTTACTTTGGAAGCCCAGAGAGGCCGCAGGTAATCGGTGGCTGCGACTGTTTACCAAAAACACAGGACTCTGCTAACACGTAAGTGGATGTATAGGGTCTGACGCCTGCCCGGTGCCGGAAGGTTAATTGATGGGGTCAGCCGCAAGGCGAAGCTCCTGATCGAAGCCCCGGTAAACGGCGGCCGTAACTATAACGGTCCTAAGGTAGCGAAATTCCTTGTCGGGTAAGTTCCGACCTGCACGAATGGCGTAACGCTGGCCACACTGTCTCGACCCGAGACTCAGTGAAGTTGAAATCGCTGTGAAGATGCGGCGTAGCTGCGGAAAGACGGAAAGACCCCGTGAACCTTTACTACAGCTTTACACTGAACTTTGAATTTGTTTGTGTAGGATAGGTGGGAGCCTGTGAAGCGTGGGCGCTAGCTCGCGTGGAGGCAACGTTGAAATACCACCCTGACAACTTCGGAGTTCTAACCTAGGTCCATTATCTGGATCGGGGACAATGTATGGTGGGTAGTTTGACTGGGGCGGTCTCCTCCCAAAGAGTAACGGAGGAGTGCAAAGGTACCCTCAGCGCGGTCGGTCATCGCGCATAGAGTGCAATGGCATAAGGGTGCTTAACTGTGAGACGGACATGTCGAGCAGGTGCGAAAGCAGGTCATAGTGATCCGGTGGTTCTGTATGGAAGGGCCATCGCTCAACGGATAAAAGGTACTCCGGGGATAACAGGCTTATTCCTCCCAAGAGTCCACATCGACGGAGGAGTTTGGCACCTCGATGTCGGCTCATCACATCCTGGGGCTGTAGCAGGTCCCAAGGGTTCGGCTGTTCGCCGATTAAAGTGGTACGCGAGCTGGGTTCAAAACGTCGTGAGACAGTTTGGTCCCTATCTTCCGTAGCCGTTGGAGATTTGAGGGTGAGCTGTCCTTAGTACGAGAGGACCGGGATGGACGCACCTCTGGTGTTCCGGTTGTCACGCCAGTGGCACTGCCGGGTAGCTATGTGCGGACGGGATAACCGCTGAAAGCATCTAAGCGGGAAGCCCCCCCTAAGACTAGATCTCCCTGGGAGCTCGACTCCCCTAAAGGGCCCAAGAAGACTACTTGGTTGATAGGCTGGGTGTGTAAGGCTAGTAATAGCTTCAGCTAACCAGTACTAATTGCCCGTGAGGCTTGACCATATAACCTCAAGCAGTTTGCTTGAAAGGTTTGAATGCGATGGAGTTGATTCCATCACTCATGTGAACGCGACTGCGTCACGTCAAAAAACACCGGATTTAAAGAATTCCCTGATGGCCATAGCGAGCGGGAACCACCCGATCCCATTTCGAACTCGGAAGTGAAAACGCTCTGCGCCGATGGTAGTTTCGCCTGTTGCGACGCTAGAGTAGGTCACCGTCAGGGTCCTTATCAAAGAAAGCCCCGAGCTCGAAAGAGCCCGGGGTTTTTCTTTTTACCAGGCGATGCCGTGATCTTCGCCGTGGTTGCTCACGCCACCCCAGAAGGTGCCGTGCTGACGATCAACTTCGATCGCCGTGATTGGCCCTGAAGTGCGCGGACTAAATTCAAGCTTGTAGCCACGCGAGATCAGATCGCGGCGTACCCATCGCGGCACTTCATCATCGAGCAGCATGCGGCCCGGCGAGATGGCGTGATCACCGAACGAGTCACGCAGTTGGAAGCTGTTCATGTTGGCGGCCTCTGAGGCCACCTGCGGCGTCATCCCAAAATCGACCACGTTTAAGAAGAACTGCAGCAGGTTCTGATCCTGGCTGTCGCCGCCTTGTACGGCGAAGGCGAGCCAAGGTTTTCCGTCACGCACGGCAAGGCTTGGCGTGAGCGTCGCGCGCGGGCGTTTGCCGGGCTCCAACACATTGAACGGATTGTCTTTCGCATCGAGAACGAACGACTGCAAACGTTGCGAGAGACCAATGCCTGTCTTGCCGGCGATGACGGCTGGATTCCAACCGCCGCTCGGTGTGACGGCAACCAACCAACCTTCGGCATCGGCACTGACAACCGAGGTGGTGCCACGCCAAAACGACGCCTCCGGATCGAGCGCGGGACTGACGTTACGCTCCATCGCCGAGGGTGGCGCGACGCCACCGGGACTGAACGGACGGTTCGGTTCGCGCGGCTTATCGCGCTTGCCATCCGCCGACGTCGCTGCGCCTGTTTGAGCACGCTCCTGCAGAAGAGCGGCATAGGGATTGGTCTCGCCCTGGAACGGATACGGGTCGCCAGGACCCATGCGCGGGTCGTTTCGTTCGCTGATGAGGGCGGCACGCTGTTTCGCATAATCCTTCGAAAGCAGCCCGCGAATCGGCTCGGCGGGCGGGAAGGCCGGGTCACCGTAATAGAAATCGCGATCGGCGAAAGAGAGGTTCATCGCCTGATAGACGGTGTGCAGATAACGCGCTGAGTTGTAGCCCATTGCTTGCAGGTCGAAGTTCTCGAGAATGTTCAGCGCCTGCAGCATCACCGGGCCCTGTACCCAGGTGTCGAGCTTGTAGACGTCGACGCCGCGATAGTTCGTGTGGCGTGCCTCTTCGATCTTCACGCGCCAGTTCGCGAGATCCTCGCGCGTGATCAAACCGCCCTCGGCTTGCACGGCAGCGGCAAACTCGGCCGCGATGTCGCCTCGGTAAAACCGATCGTAGGCCGCCATGATCGCTTGCTTGCGCGTGGCGCCTCGCGCGAGCGCGCGCTTCTCCGCTTCCACCAATTTGCGTAGCGTGGCTGCAAGTTCCGCTTGCACGAAAATCTCGCCGGCGCGCGGTGCCTCACGACCTTCGCCCTTCGCGTTGCGATGCGGCAGCAGAATGCGCGCCGAGTTCGGCCATTCCTTGAGCTTGGCTTTCTCACGCTCGAAGCCATCGGCGAGTTGGGCCTCGATTGCGAACCCATCGGCCATCTCGATAGCCGGCGCCAACACGTCAGCGAGTGACAGTCGGCCGTACTCGGCCAGCATCACCATGATGCCCCCAGGAGTGCCGGGTGTGACGGCCGCGAGCGGCCCGTGCTCCGGCGGGTAGTCCATGCCCCTGCTGCGGAAGAACTCGGGCGTTGCACCGGTAGGCGCTACACCCAAGGCATTGATCGCGATGACTTTCTTCAGGCCCGGATGCCAAATCAGAGCCTGGGTCTCGCCACCCCAGTGCAGGGTGTCCCATTGCGTCGCCGTCGCTGCGATCATGGCGCAGGCCGCATCCACTGCGTTGCCGCCACGCTCGAACATCTTCGCCCCTGCCGTTGCACCTAGGGGCTTGCCGGTGATGGCCATCCAATGCTTGCCATGCAGAGGCGGTTTCTCGGTTTTCTCCTGCGCGACGCCCGTAGCGGCGCTGAAGGTGGCGGCGATCGTCAGCAAGACGAGGAGGTATCGTGTCATTGGCGTAGAATCCCCAAGCAATGTCGATTACCGAACCCGTGATCATCGCGGGCGCGGGGCCCGTAGGTTGTACCGCGGCGCTGCGTCTGGCTCAAGCGGGCATCCCTGTGATGCTGCTCGAGAGTCTTTCGGCGCTGCCCGAGACCCTGCGCGCTTCGACCTTCCACCCACCCTCGATCGATATGATCGATGAGCTCGGTCTCGCAGATCGGCTGATCGCACAGGGTCTCGTTTGTCGGCACTATCAATATCGCGACCGTCGTACCGGCGAGATCGCCGAGTTCGATCTCGAGCTGCTGCGAGGCCTCACCCAGCACCCCTATCGACTGCAATGCGAGCAGTGGAAATACACGCGTCTCGTGTGGCAAGAGTTGCAAGAGAAGCACGCGACGCATGCGAGTTGTCACTTCGATCACGCGGTCAAGGGCGTCCATCAGACCGACGATGGCGTCGAAGTGTTGGTATGGGATCGCGGCGAAGAAAAAATTCTGCGTGGCTCGTGGCTGATCGCCTGCGACGGCGCCGACAGTGCGATCCGCAAGGCGCTGGCGATCGAGTTCGAGGGCTTCACTTACCCCGAAAAATTTCTCGTCGCTTCGACACCTTTCCCGCTCGAGACCAAATTCGAGCGGCTCTCACCCGTGAACTACATCTCCGACCCGGACGAGTGGCTGGTGTTGTTGCGCACCCCGACGCTGTGGCGAGTGCTCATTCCGACTGATCCGACCATCGAGGATGATGCGCGCTGGCTCTCGGATGAGTGGATACAGGAACGCCTGCATCACATGGCGCCGCACGAGAGTGATTACGAGATCGTGCATCGCACGATCTATCGAGTACATCAAAGGGTCGCCAAGACTTGGCGGCGCGGACGCGTGTTACTCGCGGGCGATGCCGCCCATATCAACAACCCTTTGGGCGGGATGGGTATGAACGGCGGTATTCACGACGCGTGGAATCTCGCCGAGAAGTTGATGCAGATTCATGCAGGCGAGGGCGACGATCGATTGCTCGATCGTTATGATCGCCAGCGTCGTGGGGTCTGCGTGCGCTTCGTGCAGGAACAAACCATCAAGAACCGGCAAGCGATCAAGTCGAAGGATCGTCAAGCCGAGTTGATGCGCATCGCCGCCGATCCCGAGCAAGCAAAGAGTTTTTTGCTCAAGAGTTCGATGATCGCGAGTTTGCGCGATGCTGAATTGATCGACTGAAGAATCATTAGAAAAAGACGAAGGAGTGGGGGATGACGAACGTACGATTTTGGCCGTGGCTCGCCATGGCGCCGTTGGCATTGGTGAGTTTGTTGTGGTCGCCTTGGTTGGCCGCGGCGTTCGCGCTGTTGTTCTTGTGGGGGCTGCGCGACTTCTCGCAACGACGTCACGCGGTCTTGCGCAACTACCCGTTGCTTGGGCACTTGCGATTTCTGCTCGAATATATCCGCCCCGAGATGCGTCAGTATTTTCTCGAGGATGATGAGGACAAGCACCCCTTCTCGCGCAACCAGCGCGCGCTCGTCTATCAGCGAGCTAAGCGTCAGAACGACAAGCGCGGCTTCGGCACACTGAAGGATCTCTACAGCGGTGAGTCCGACTGGCTCTGCCATTCGACGACGCCTCGCCATGCCGACCCAAGCACATTTCGGATCGAGGTGGGTGGCCCCGACTGTCGTCAACCGTATTCGTTGTCAGTGTTCAACATCTCGGCAATGAGTTTCGGCTCGCTCTCGCGAAACGCGATTCTCGCGCTCAATGGCGGTGCCCAGCGCGGTGGCTTTGCGCACGATACCGGTGAGGGTTCGATCTCGCCGCATCATCGCGCGCCGGGCGGTGATCTCATTTGGGAAATCGGCTCGGGTTACTTCGGTTGTCGTGATGCCGAGGGACGATTCTCACCTGAGCGGTTCAAAGAGCAGGCGACATCGGCTCAGGTCAAGATGATTGAGATCAAACTCTCGCAGGGCGCTAAGCCGGGTCATGGTGGCGTCTTGCCAGCAGCGAAGGTCAGCGAAGAAATCGCCGCCACGCGTGGCGTGCCGATGGGGCAGGACTGTATCTCACCCGCCAGTCATTCTGAGTTCAGCACGCCCACCGAGTTGCTGCAGTTTATCGCGCGCTTGCGCGAACTCTCTGGCGGAAAGCCGGTTGGCTTCAAGCTCTGCATCGGCCATCCGACGGAATTCTTTGGGATTGCCAAGGCCATGCTCGAGACGGGTATCACGCCGGATTTCATCGTCGTCGACGGAGCCGAGGGCGGCACGGGCGCGGCACCTGCGGAGTTTGCAGACCATGTCGGCATGCCGCTGCGCGATGGTTTGCGTCTCGTGCACAACACGCTCTTTGCGATCGGCTTGCGTCAACGTATTAAGGTCGGCGCCTCCGGCAAAATCGTCTCGTCATTCGATCTGCTGCGAGTGCTTGCACTGGGTGCTGATTGGGGCAACTCGGCACGCGGCTTCATGTTCGCTCTCGGTTGTCTGCAATCGTTGTCCTGCCACACTGACGAATGCCCGACCGGCGTAGCGACGCAAGATCCGGTCCGGCAGCGTGCGCTGGTGGTGCCGGATAAGGCCACTCGCGTTGCCAACTTCCACAATCAAACTGTGGCGGCCTTGGCCGAGCTGATTGGTGCTGCAGGCCTCACGCATCCTTCGCAGGTGCGCCCGGGTCACTTGATGACGCGCGATGGCGATGGTCGTGCCGTGTCGTTCGCTCGTTCGATCGACACCTTGCCAGCAGGGTGTTTGGCGACGGTCGACGCGCGAGCCGACGCTCTACCGGAGCCGTTTCGCAGTTGTTGGGGAGAAGCGCGCGCGGATCGGTTCGCCGCAGTGAGCTGATCTCAATGACCGGCGAATGACAGTAGCGTGTGCGTGGCAATGCCACGCGCACGCAGCTTCTCGCTGCCGCCAAGCTCGGGCAGATCGATCACGAAAGCGGCCGCTACGATCGTCGCATGCAGTGTTTCTAACAGTTGCACTGCCGCCAGTGCCGTGCCGCCGGTGGCGATCAGATCATCGACGAGCAACACGCGCTCACCGTGTGCAACCGCGTCACAATGAATCTCGATTTCGTCCGTCCCATATTCGAGTGCATACGCTACGCGCAGTGTTTCGTGGGGCAGCTTGCCTTTCTTGCGCACCGGGACGAAACCCGCGCGTAGTCGATCGGCGAGAGCGCCGCCCAAGATAAAACCGCGCGCCTCGATTCCAACCACGCGATCGATGCGCGCGTCTTGATAGGGCGCGGCTAGCTGATCGATCGTCTCCCGATAAGCCGACGGGTCAGCGAGCAGGGTCGTGATGTCGCGAAACTGGATCCCCGGTTTCGGGTAATCGGGAATGGTTCGAATATGGTCGATGAGCATGGGCCGAGTGTACATGTCATCATTGGCCTATGAATGCGAAAGCCTGTTTTCGAAGCCTGACGTTGTTCGTCGCGGGTCTATCGTCGATCGCTGTCGGCGCTTCACCGGATTTAGCTTCCCTTCCGACGATCGCCCGCGAGCAGGTCTCTGCCACGCTCTGGATTCAACGTGCCGAGGAATATCGGATCGCGACCGAATCGGTTTTTCGTTTGGCGACAGAGCGCTTGCCTGCGATGGTCAGCGACCCGGGTTCAGCGGCCATCGAGCAGGCGGGGTCGCCCGACACTTGGAGCAAGCTGAATACGGCGATCATCGTCGATCTAGATGAGACGATTCTCGACAATAGCTATTACCAAGCTAGGCAGATTCGTGCCGGCGCCGAGTACGATGAATCGAGTTGGCAACTCTGGATGCAAGAGGCGGCGGCGACGGCTGTGCCCGGTGCGGTCGAATTCCTGCAGGCGGCTTCGCGAGCGGGCCATCGAGTTTTCTACATCACGAATCGTGCCTGCGCGCCGCTGCCGTCGATCGACGATCCGTGTCCGGCGAAAACCGCGACGCGGAAAAATCTGCAGCGTCTAGGCTTGCCGGATGCCGATTACCCCGATGCCTTGATGTTGCGTGGGGCGCATCCCGAATGGCGTACCTCCGACAAGACTTCGCGTCGCGCCTGGGTCGCCTCGCGCTATCGCGTGATCGCTCTTTTCGGAGATGATCTGAACGATTTCATGCCGCGCGCCGACTATGCCAAGCGCCGCGATGAATTTGCTGATTTCTTTGGTCAGCGCTGGTTTCTACTGCCGAATCCGATTTATGGATCGTGGGAGCGCGCCTTGCTCGGCGGCGTTTGCACGCCATCCATGACGGCGGCGCAGTGTGCGATCGTAACGACCGAGCGGCGTTACGGCTTGCTCGAGACCGAAGGACAGCCCTGACCGGGCATCGCCACATCGACCCAAACAAGGCGATGATCTGAGCTCATCGCGGGACCGGTCTCTTCTGTCGGCCAAACCACGCCCGATGCACAGACCGTCATATCGGCTGAAGGCAGCACGTAGTCGACGCGCAGATTGCCCACCGATCCTGCTCGATCATCGAAGTCTCCCGTATCAAAAGCGGGGTCACCACGATGCGTGAGATTCGGTCCGCCCTGGCGCTCTGCGGCTGCCGTTCCACCTTGACTGCGTGGGATGAGCGAACCACGAGCGACTTCGCGATGTACGCGCGGATGATCGAGCAATTGCGCAATGGCACCCGGAACACTGCCGCCATCGATCGGGTCGGCGTTGAGATCTCCGACGATGACAAATGACGCGTCGCTCGCCAGACCACCGCGTCGACCTTGATCGTCGATCAAGTAAGCCGCCTTTGAGCCGTCGCTGAGGTAATCGACCCATAGTCGAATTTCATCATGATTACGGCGGCCGTTGCGATCTTCCGGGCCATCGAAGCCGGGTGGCGTCGGGTGACTCGCCAGCAAATGCAGTTCGTGTGGTGATTCTGGCTGCGTCTCTTGCTGAGTGTCGGGTAGGCGAATAACAACATCCCAATGACTCTTGGACGAGAGTGGTAAGACGGCGAGCGCCTCGGGCGAATACCACTTCGGCGGGATCAGGTTGTTCGGCATGTCGCGCCACAAAAAGCGTCTGAACGTACGCGATGTGTGGGTGTCGATAGCCCAGCGCGAGAGGACGAGCATGCCGTACTGCCCGGGGAAGCGACCAAAGCCCAGGGCGTCATTGCCACCTTCGATACGACCGTTACGATCGAGATCGACACCCGACGGCACGCCCGTATTGGAGGGTGCGATGAAGTGGTGGGGGTAGTCGAGTGGTTTGCCACCGGCTTGCGATCGACTTAGATAGTTGGCGAGCAACAGCGACGGAGACGCCGGGTCGTAGTCGAATTCATTGAGCAGGACGATGTCGGGACGTATCTGCTGTAGTACGGCTGCGATGTCCTGAATCTGCTTCTTGTCTCGATCACTCAGATCACGGCGCAGTTCGCCCTCGCTGTCGCGATATAAGCTGACGTTGTAGGTCGCGATGCGCAACGTCGAAGCGGCAACCACCTCAGTCAGCGCGCCGATGAGCAGGATGGCAATTAAATACGCGCGGATCCACACATCGAACCCCTTTGAAAACTCGAGGCGAAAAAAAACGGGGCACCGGAAGGTGCCCCGTTACTTTGCCAGAGTTGGCGATCAGCGTCAGAACTTGAACTTGACGCCGACCTGCATCGCCCAGCGCGACTCGCCGCGATTGTCACGCAGCGTGAGATCGCGAATGTCCGTGGCGCGGAAGTCGTAGCGATACTTCTTCGTGGTCGGGTCGATACCGGCGAAGCGAACCACGCCGAAGCCGCCCGGGAAGCCCACTTCCTTGATCTGACCCCAATCTTTGTTGATCAGGTTGCCGACGTTCAGGATGTCGAGCGAGACCTCGCCCTTGCCGAAGCCGAAGAGGCCTGGCAATTCCTGCGTCAGACGCAGATCGACGTTGTTGACCCACGGTGAGCTGACGCCGTTGACACGGGCGATACCGCCTTTGTACTGAGCGAGGTCCGGGTTCGAGTCGAGGTAGCTGAAGAACGCCGATTCCATCGCAGTGCCACCGGTGAAGATGACATCGCCAGGAGCCGACGGCACATACAGCGGATCGTCGAACGAGCGACCGTCACCGTTCATGTCGTTGGCGAAAACGAAGGTGTAGGGCTTGCCCGAACGACCTTCGTAGAACACGCCGACCGAGGTCATCAGATCCGCGATGAAAGACTTGCGGTAGCTGATGTTCGCGGTGAAGCGATCACGGATCGCGTAGACCGAGCGCTCGGCCACATCGGCGTTGCGATCGACACGGATGGCGTTGTTCCAGTTGGACGCGGCCTGCGAGCTCGTGAGGGTGTTGACCTCCGTCGCTTCCGTGTAGGTGTAACCGATGTTCCAGTTCCAGGTCTGGCTGCGTGCACCCTGCAAGCTCAAGGTGAACTGCGTGCCTTCGCCTTTCGCGGTCGGAGCCGCAATCGTGCTGTCGACACCGAAGTCACGGTTACGCAGCGCAGTCGCTTGCGCGGCGGCACCTGTGAAGGCCGGAGCCGTGACGGTCGACCAGTAGTACGGACGACCATCCGGCGCGAAGCCGGTCGGCGCGCCGAGGTTCGGCTTGATGTAACGGATGCCTTCCTCAACTTCCGTGCGAACCACTTCGGCGCTGGCGATCAGGCCGTACCACGGCAGCTCATGATCGACGGCGAACGAGGTCTTCCACGCGGCCGGCAGTTGCAGATCCGGATCGACGAAGTCGACGTTGCCACCCAAGCCCGGCGGCGGACGCACGCCCGGCTGGTTGTTCGGATCCGGGCTGAAGGTGATGCCCTTCGAGGCCGGGCTGTTCTCGATGATCGCGCTCTGCGTGACGTTGTTGTTCGAGAACGGGTTCGACAACCAGACGTTCGCAGCAATGCCCTGGAACAGACCGATACCACCACGAATCTGCGTTTGGCGCTCGAAGTCGGGGCGCCAGTTGAACGAGAAGCGCGGCTGGATCAGCTTGTTGCCATCGACCGTCGAATCGTTCGGCAGACCAAAGAAATTCGACGCCAAGGCGTTGAAGGCCGGACGATCGTCAACGATCGGCGTATCCATACGGACACCGGCGGTCAAGGTGAGCGTCGGGCTCACGACCCAAGTGTCCTGCAAGAAGAGGCCGAGGTTCTCGAGCTTCCAGGCGGCAGCGCGCGAGTTCACGTCACCGTTGGTCGGGTAGAACAGGTTGTAGGTACCCGGGGTGCCAGCGCGGAACGCGTTGATTCCGTAGAACTGATACACGCCGAACTGGTCGCGGCCGAAGAGGTTGAAGATATCTTTGCTGTCGTAGTCGACGCCGAACTTGGTGGCGTGATCACCCCAAGAGTAGGTACCGGCTGCGAAGAAGGAGGTCGTGTCGACATTGACGATGTTGACGTGACGGAAACGCTCGGTGCCGATCCAGAGGCTATCCGCACCCGAGCAGCTCGAGCTGTTCAAGCAGATCTGGATGGCCGGGAGCGGGTTGCCGATATCGTTGGTCGAACCTTGCTTCGACGTGGTGAACGACACCTCGGTCGAGAAGGCCGGCGTCCAGTCGCTGTACAACTGGAATACCGAGCTTTCGAACTCGCGGATGTTCGCGTACCAGTGGCTCGAGAGCGAGAGCGAACGCGAACCGAAGTTCGGCAGGATCGGCAGAGTCTGCTCGGTCTTGTTCAAGCGCAAGCTCGCACGATGCGACTCGTTGATGTTCCAGTCGAACTTGACGAGCATATCTTTGATTTCGGTATCGAGAGCCGACGGCGGGTTGAAGGTGCCGGCGTCGAACTTCCAAACGTCCTTCGCAATCGCGGCAACTTCCGCGATTTGCGCTTGCGTGATGCCCGTGACGATGTTCGAAGCGCCTGAGCCGGCAGGGCCGAAGCTCGGGGCCTGCGCGGAGCGCTCGAACTGCTCGTAGCTCGCGAAGAAGAACAGCTTATCTTCGATGATCGGGCCGCCCAAGGTGGCGCCAATG
>JACCDP011536409.1_pt1 | contig 12764 bp, 17 predicted proteins | sample 7445841 | NCBI WGS metagenome assembly JACCDP01 (sample SAMN15323441, study PRJNA562643) | freshwater metagenome | isolation source: river surface water | place: USA:Blue River Watershed | collected 2017-08-17
GGCAACCTCGCCGTGCCCGCCGCGTGGGGCGTCCTTTGGCTGCTCCGCCAGAACTAAGCCTTCCGTCATGTCCGGACCCATCGTCATCGTCACCCGTGGCAGCCCGCTGGCCCTCCAGCAGACGCACGACGCCGCCGCCCGCCTTCAGCAGGCGCTCGGCCGACCCACCGAGATCCGCATCCTGACGACCACCGGCGACCGCCAGGCGAGCTGGTCGCTCGAGAAGCAGGGCGGCAAGGGCCTCTTCACCGCCGAGCTCGAACAGGCCCTCCTGCGCGGCGAAGCCGACCTCGCGATCCACAGCTCCAAGGACCTGCCGACCGAAATGCCTGCCGGCCTCGGCATCGCCGTCTGCCTGCCGCGTCAGGACGCCCGCGACGTGCTCGTGCGCCGCAGCGAGATCGCCAGCCCGAAGCTCATCGCCACCGGCAGCCCGCGCCGCCGGGCGCAGGGCGCCCTCACCTTCCCGCAGGCCCAGTGGACCGAACTGCGCGGGAACGTCGACACCCGCCTGAAGAAGCTCGCGAACGGCGACGCCGACGCGTCGTACCTCGCCGCTTCCGGCCTCAACCGCCTCGGCATAAAGGAATGGCCCGGCCTCTCCTTCGAACCCGTCGCCCTCGGGTCCATGGTACCCGCCGCCGGCCAGGGCGCCGTCGCCATCCAATCCCGCTCGGCCGAAGTCGCGCAGTACGTCGCCGCCGGTTGCGCCGCCACGACCTATTCCGTGACCGTCGAGCGCCTGTTCCTCGCCAAGCTCGGCGAAGGCTGCCACACCGCGTTCGCGTGCCACCACGCCGCGGACCGCGTGCACCTGTTCCGCGCCGACTTCGGTCGCCGCGAATTCGACTTCCCCGTCAGCGACCTCGCCGCGGCTTCCGCGCGGGCCGACGACATCCTCCGCCAGATCCTGCCCCGCTGAACATGAGCAAACTCCCCCTTCGCGACCGCCTCGTCGTGCTGACCCGTCCGGAAGGCCGCGGCGCCGACTGGAAGGCCGCGCTCACCGAGGCCGGCGCGGCGGTCTCCGAGCTCCCGTTGCTCGAGATCAAGTTCGAGCCCGACGACACGGTCCTCAGCGAGGTCCTCGACGCCATGGGCGAATACGACTGGGTCGTGTTCACCAGCGCCAACGGCGTCCGCGGCTTCTTCGACCGTTTCTTCGAACGCTTCACCGACATCCGTTCCGTCGGCGGCGTGCGCTTCGCGTGCCTCGGCCCCGCGACCGAGAAGGCCCTGCGCCAGTACCACCTCGATTCCGACCTCACCGCCACGCAGAACGACGCGCTCTCGCTGGGCCGCGAGCTGATGACCAAGCACGACGTCGAGAACCAGAAGCTTCTCGTCGTCACCGGCAACCTCAACACCCCCGAGCTGCCGCGCCTGCTCGCCGACGGCGCCATGGCGATCGTCGACGTCATCAAGGTCTACGCCACCGAAGAGAAGTCCGTCGCCGAATCGCCCGAGGCCGCCGAGTTCCGTCGTCGCGGCGCCGACGTCATCGTCTTCGCCAGCCCTTCCGCGGTGGAATCCTTCCTGCACCAGGCCGCCTCGCTGCGTCCGGACGCCGGTGCGCGCCAGCCCAAGGCCGTCGCCATCGGCGCCACCACCGCCGACGCCTTGCGCAAGGCCGGCATCCCGCTGGCCGGCACCGCTTCCGCCCCGACCGCCAAGGCCATCCGCGACGCCGTCGTCGCCGCGCTCGCATGATCGGCTCGGCGCGCATCAAGGTCTGCGGGATCACCCGCGCCGCCGACGCCGCCATGGCCCTCGCCCAGGGCGCCGATTTCCTCGGCATCAATTGCTGGAGCGGCTCGCCGCGCTTCGTGCCGGCCGCGAACCGGGCAGCGCTGCTCCGCGAGATCCCGGCCGATAAGCGCGTGGCCGTGACCGTCAACCCGACCGTCGCCGAAGCGGCGGCGCTCCTCGCCGAAGGCTTCGCGATCGTCCAGGCCCACTTCGACCCGGCCAAGGCCGAGTGCGACCCAGCGGCCCTCTCCGCAAAAGTGGGCGCCAAGCAGCTCTGGCTGGCTCCTAAGCTCGCCGACGGCGCCGAATGGCCTGCCGACCTCATTCCGCTGGCCGAGGGCTTCGTGCACGATGCGCACGCCAAGGATGCCTTCGGCGGCACCGGCAAGGTCTCCGACTGGAGCCGCTTCCAGCAGCTCGTGCGGAAATACCCGAACAGCCTCTGGCTTCTTGCCGGAGGCCTGGGTCCGGACAATGTCGCCGCGGCGGCGAAGTCCGGAGCGACCTTTTTCGACCTCAACAGTGGGGTAGAACTAGCACCTGGGCTCAAATCTGTCGAAAAACTGTCTGGCGTCGCGGAAGTGCTGCTCAAAAATAGCCAATCGTAAGACCTGCCCCCCTTTACCGGCACTTGGCACGGGGGATGCATAAGTGGTCTTGCTCAACCGAACGCCTAACCCAACCTAACACACCACCATGAAGCTCGTCGTCGCCATCATCAAACCCTTCAAACTTGAAGAAGTTAAGGACGCCCTCGCCGAAATCGGCATCGAGGGTATGACCGTAACCGAAGTCAAGGGCTTCGGCCGCCAGAAGGGTCACACGGAGATCTACCGCGGTTCCGAATACACCGTCGATTTCCTCCCCAAGGTGAAGATCGAGGCCGCCGTCGCTGACGAGCAGGTCGAGAAGGCCATCGCCACGATCTCCAAGGCCGCCCAGACCGGCAAGATCGGTGACGGCAAGATCTTCGTCCTCGGACTGACCGACGTCATCCGCATCCGCACCGGCGAGCGCGGTCCGGCCGCCATCTAAGTCCCCCAGTTCGGAGCAAGCAGAAGGGCGTCCCTCGGGACGCCCTTTTTCTTTGGCTTATTTCGCCGCGGCCTTCGCGGCGGCCTTCGCCGCGTCGCGCTTGGCGAGCATGCCCGGCGAGTTCCACTTGATGACGTGGTAGGTCGCCGGGGCTTCGCCGGCGTTGCGGATGGCGTGATCGATGTTGGCGGCCTGGAAGATGACCGAGCCGGGGCCGAGCTTCACCCAGTCGCCGGCGACGAGAGCCTCGACGGTGCCCTCCTTGACGATGAGCAGCTCCTCGTCGGCATGCTGGTGGGGCGGGTGCGCCGCCTGGCCGGGATTCAGGGTGGTGATGTGGCACTCGAGCTCGTCGAGCGTCGCGGTCGGAGCCTGGCAGACCTTGCGGTAGGCGCCGACCTTGCTGGGCTTGACGGCCAGCTTCTCCCAGTCGAAGGCCATCGAGCCCATGACGGGCTTCGGCGCGGGCACGGAGGCGGCGAGGCGGTCCTGGCCGACGAAGCCGAAGAGTCCCAGGCAGACGGAGGCGGTCAGGGCGGCGACGACGAGGTCGCGACGGGTCGGGGTGATCATGCGACCTTTGTAGGAACCCGCCGAAGGGAGTAAAGAGCCCATCCAGACGCCTTGCCCTCGGGCCGACCCCGGGCCTAATCTGCCGCATGCTTCGCCCCGCGCTCCGATGGACGGCCGCCCTGCTCGCCTTGGCTGGCCTGCTCGCGGGTTGCGGCGACGGCCGGACCACCGTCGAGAAGAAGGTCGCCGAGGGCTACCTGATCATCAACAACATGGCCGAGCCTTCCGGCCTCGACCCGCAGACGATCACCGGCAGCAGCGAAAGCCATATCGTCGGCGCGCTCTTCGAAGGCCTCGTCAACTACGACCCCAAGGACCTGCACCCCGTGCCCGGCGTGGCCGAGAGCTGGACGATGTCCGCGGACGGCAAGACCTGGACCTTCCGCCTGCGCAAGGAGGCCCGCTGGTCCAACGGCAACGCCCTGACCTCGGCTGACTTCCTGTTCAGCTACGAGCGCATGCTCACGCCGAGCTTCGGCGCCGAGTACGCCTCGATGTTGCACGGCGTCCGCGGCGCGAAGGATTTCCACGCCGGCAAGACCAAGGATTTCCGGTCCGTCGGCTTCCGCGCCCCCGACGCGCACACGCTCGTCATCGAGCTCACGGACCCGGTGCCCTACTTCCTGCAGCTGGTCTGCCACCACAGCTGGATCCCCGTGCATCCCGGCACGATCCTGAAGCACGGCAAGATCGACTCCCTCAACACGCCTTGGACGCGCCCCGGCTCGCTCGTCGGCAACGGCGCCTTCACGCTGGAGACCTGGGAAGTGGCGCGGCGCGTGGTCGTGCGAAAAAACCCCCTCTATTGGAACGCCAAGGATGTCTCGCTCAACGCCGTCGAGTTCCGCGCGATCTCCGATCTCTTCGCCGAGGAGCGCGCCTTCCGCGGCGGCGAAATCCACATCACCGGAGCCGTCCCGCCCTACAAGGTAGCCAAGCTACGCGAGCAGAAGGCCCCGCACCTGCGCCTCGATCCGTTCCTGTCGACCGCCTACGTCTGGGTCAATTGCGACATCAAGGGCTCGAAGCCGGCAGATGTCGCCGCCCGCAAGGCCTTGAACGACCCGCGCGTCCGCCGGGCCCTCGGCATGGCGATCGACCGCGCCCTGATCGCGGAAAAGGTGCTGCGCGCCGGCGAGACGCCCGCCCTGCACTTCACGCCGCCCGGCACCGGCGGCTTCCAGCCGACGACCCGCTGGCAACAGGACGTCAAGGAAGCCCGCCGCCTGCTGGCCGAAGCCGGCTACCCAGGCGGCAAGGGCCTGCCGAAGTTCGACTACCTATACGCGACCTCCGAGGGACAGCAGATGATGGCGCAGGCTTATCAGGAGATGTGGCGGCGCGAACTCGGCGTCGAGATCGACCTCCGCAACCTCGAGTGGAAGGTCTACCTGACCGCCATGCGCAAAGGCGAATTCCATCTTTGCCGCGGAGCCTGGCTGGGCGACTACAACGACCCGAACACCTTCCTCGAACTGCTCAGCAGCGGCAACGAGCTCAACAACAGCAACTGGAGCGACGCCGAATACGACCGCCTGCTCGGGTTGGCCGCCAAGGAGACCGACGCCGCCAAGCGCATGGGCTACTTCCAGCAGGCCGAGGCCCGCCTGGTCGAGCAGGCACCGGTGCTGCCGGTGGTCTTCAACAAGAACAAGTTCCTCATCCGACCCGAGGTGCAGGGCTGGTATCCGAACCTGCTGGACCAGCACCCCCTCTCCGCCGTGAAGCTCGTCCCGGCGAAAGGGGATTGAAGGACCGGCCAGCCCGCCTAAGCTGGATCCATGCGCTCCTACGCCTTCGCCCTGCTGGCCACCCTCGCCGCCGTCGCCGCCGTCGCCGGCTTCGCCCAAGCCGATCCCGGTCGCGCCGCCGGCGGCGAAGACAAGTCCTTCGCCAAGCTCCGCGGCATCACGGTCTTCTTCATCGACGTCACCACGTCGGAAAACCGTCCCGAAGACGGCGACCTGCGCACCGAGATCCGCGACGCGATGGAACTCGAGATGCGTCGCTCCAACATCGTGCCGAAGTCGGTCGACGGCCTGCCGCCCGAAGCGACCACCCCCTTGCTCTCCATCGAGGTGCGCCTCGACCGCGGCCTCGGCCGCTACAACGCCGACGTGATCCTGTCCGTGCGCGACAACGCCACGATCACCCGCAACAAGGAAGCCGTCCTCGCCCAGTCCTACGCCTCCGCCAAGCGCGCGATGGGCACGTCCGAAGCCACGCTCAACCGCGAGATCAAGGCCCGCGGCCGCGAGCTCGTCCAGGAGCTCCTGGCCGGCATCAAGACGCTGAAGTAAGGCCGCCGGCCTCGCCCCCTTGGAATTCCTGAAGAAGATGCGCGGCGACGGGGACAGCCCTCCGCCGCGTTCTTCCTTGTCCGTCATCCTCGCGACCGTCCTCGCGGCGATCGCGGTCATCGGCGGGCTGTCCTACCTGACCCGCGAGCTCGAGGTGATGCTCCTCCTCGGCACCTTCGCCGCCAGCGCGCTGCTCGTCTTCGCCTACCCGGATTCGCCGTTCTGCCAGCCGCGCAACGTCGTCTTCGGCCACCTCATCGGCGCCGCCTGCGGCCTGCTCTTCCTGCACTTCTGCCACGTCTCATGGTGGTGCGACGCCTTGGCGGTCGGCTCGGCGATCGGCGTCATGAAGCTGACCCGCTCCGTGCACCCGCCGGCCTGCTCCAATCCGCTGCTGGTCTTCGCCCTGAAGCCCGCCTGGACCTTCCTCCTCTTCCCCACCCTGACCGGCGCGGTCCTCATCGTCCTCGTCGCCCTCTTCTATCACAACTTGCGCCGCGAGGCCCGCTGGCCCAAGTATTGGCTCTGAACTTATGTCCTCCGTCGAATCCCGCCTCGCCGAACTCGGCTCCACCCTGCCGACTCCTCCCGCCGCCGCCGGCGCCTACGTCCCGGCGGTGCGCACGGGCAACCTGCTCTACCTCGCCGGCACCTTGCCGATGAAGGACGGCAAGGTCGTCTCGCTCGGCAAGGTCGGCCGCGAGGTCGACATCCCCCAGGCCGCCGAGGCCGCCAAGCTCTGCGTGCTCAACGCGCTGGCCAACGCCAAGGCCGCCCTCGGCTCGCTGGACCGCGTCACCCGCGTGGTGATGGTCAACGGTTTCGTCAACGGCGTCGATGGCTTCAGCGACAGCCCCAAGGTGCTCAACGGCGCCTCGGAGTTCCTGCTCCAGGTCTTCGGCGACGCCGGCAAGCACGCGCGCGCCGCGGTCTCCGTCAACGGCCTGCCGCTCGGCGTCTCCGTCGAGGTGCAGATCGTGCTCGAAGTCCGCGACTGAGGCCGGTCAGCCTTCGTTCGCGCTGATCTTGGTGAAGTCGATCTTGAAGGCCTTGCCGGCCGGCGGCTTCCCGCAGTTGCCGATCATGCCGCAGGCCCGCTTGACCAGCTCGGCCATTCGCGCGTCGGCGGGACGCGTCAGCCAAGCCGAGAAGCTGGCGAAGCCGGAGGCGTCGATGGAAACGGTGACGCCGCAGGAACCGGCCGAGCCGATCGACGCGCCTTCGGCCGCGAGCAGTTCGTTCCAGGCGGAACGGAGACGGGCCTGCACCTCGCCGGCGTAGAGCGCCTGCTCGGAAGCCGAGCCGCCTTCGCCGCCGTTGTCGCCCGTGCCGTAGTTGCGGCCCTTCTTGACCGAGACGCCGCCGATGCCGCCGACCTTGGAGGACGCGCCGGCCTTGCCGCCCTTGGACTTGTTGAAGTCGCCGAGGGTCATCTTGTTCGAGCTGTTGCTCGACGAACCGGACTTGCTCGCGGCCTTCGTCATCGACTTCGTGTTGCTCGACGACGGACGTCCGTCCTCTTCGGCTTTCGCGCGGTCGCGGAGGATCTTCTCGACGTCGAGCTTCTTGAGGTGGATGCGGGCGACGCCGCTGCTCGAGCCGGACTCGGAACCGCGGGCGACGCCGGCGGCCTTGCCCACTTCGCCGGGACGCTTGCCGGGGATGCCGTTCAGTTCGACGAGCAAAGGGTCTTCCGGCTGCACGACCTCGCCGCCATGGCGCGCGGCGTACCAGGAGAAGCCGATGATGGCGCCGAGGATGCCGAGGTGCACCGCGAGCGATCCAAGCCAGCCTTTGCCCGAGGTCGACATCTCAGCGCGTCTCGGTGTCGAGTCCGGCCTTCGTCAGGCCCTTCGCCTTGGCGGCGGAGAGGACGTCGATGATCTTCTGATAGGAGAGCACGCCGTCGCCGCGGATGCGGACCACGGGCTGGTCGGCTTCGGGGAGCGCGGCGATGGCGGCGAACTCGGACTCGAGCTGGGCGAAGGTCACCGGGCGGGCGCCGATGGCGTAGCCGCCGTTGCGGTCGATGCTCACGATGCGGTACTGGACCTTCGTGTCGGCCGTCTTGCCCGCGCCTTTGTCTGCCTTGGGCAGGTTGACCGCGGTCGTCTGCTCGAGCACCGGCGTCGCGATCATGAAGATGATCAGCAGCACGAAGCACAGGTCGAGCATCGGCGTGACGTTCAGCTCGTTCATCACGTGGAGCCGGTTCGGTCTGGAGAAGGAGCGGGCCATCGGCGGACTTACTGGGCGTCTTCCCAACCCGGCAGGGCGGCCGGCGGCTCGGCGACCGGAGCCGGCGCGGCGGCGGCCGGAACGGCGGCGGCCGGAGCCGCGGCGCGCAGGAGGCGCTCGCGTTCCTGCGCGGCCTCGAAGTTACGACGGGCTTCGCCTTCGAGCTCGAGTTCGACGCGGTCGGCGAGCGAGCTCGCGAAGTTCTCGAGCTCGGTCGTCATGATCTTCACCTGGGTGAGCAGGTAGTTGTAACCGAAGGTGGCGGGGATCGCGACGAGCAGGCCGAGGGTGGTGGTGACGAGAGCGCCGCAGACGCCGGGCGCGAGCTGCGCGATGCTGGCCTTCTCGGTCAGGGCGCCGAAGGTGACCATCACGCCCCAGACGGTGCCGAGCAGGCCGAGGAACGGGCCGCCGGAGACGAGCGAGCTGAGGAGCACCATCTTGTCCTCGTACTTCACCATCGTGCGGGCGACGCCTCGCTGCACGGCGTTCTCGACGTGCCCCATGCAGAGCGTGACGTCGGACTGGCGGACGAGGCGGCCCTTGTGTCGCTGCACGGCGGAGACCGCTTCGGCGACGAGGAACTCGTACGGGCCGAGGTTGGAGACGCGCGGGAAATTCAGGGCGACCACGGCGGGCTCGTCGCGGAGGCGACGTTCGAACGCGTGGTTGCGACGGCGGAGCTCATGGATGTCGGACCACTTGCCGATCATCGCGCCCCAGCCGATGAAGGAACAGATCAGGAGGACGACCGCGACGGCCATGCCGGCGGCGTCCATCTGCTTGAAGTACCAAAGCGCGCCTTTCTCGGCGTCGGCCAGCACGAGCATGAGAACAGGAGAAAGCATCGGTTTCCTAGGCAATCCGCGGACGGCATGGCTTCAACCTGAAAAGGTTCGTCGTCGCACTTGAATCGGCCGCCGTTCGCGTGCACTGTGGACGGGCTTGATTCCTCGTCCGCCATCCTGCCAGGGCTGCGTCCAGAACGCCGCCGTCTACTTCACCCTCGTCGCCGGGGGGAAGGCGGAGACGTACGCCTGCTGCCAGGGCTGCCCCTCCCTGCTTTCGGACGCCATCCTGCCCTCCCTCGCCCTGGGCCTCAAGCTGACCGTGCCGACCCCGGTCGGCAGGGGCAAGTGCCCCACCTGCGGCTTCCGCTGGGCCGACTTCGAGCGCGTCCATCGCCTCGGGTGTCCGACCTGCTACGAGGCCCACGCGCCGCAGGCCCTCGCCACCATCGCCCGCATCCAGCCCGGCCTCGAACACCAGGGACGCCGGCCCTTCGACGCCGCCGCCGACCGGGAAGCCAAGCTGACCAAGGCCCGCTCCCTGCTGAAAGCCGCGCTCAAGGAGGAAGATTACGAGACCGCCGCCGTGCTCCGGGACCAGATCGCCGAGCTCGAAGCCGGCCAGCCCGAAGCCCGGCCCTGACCTTAGGATGAAACCCACCGCCCTGCTGACCAACGACGACGGCATCAACGCCGCCTTCCTCCATGCCTTGGTCGCCGCTTGCGTCGCCGAAGGGTTCGACGTCCTGGTCGCCGCGCCCTCGGGCGAACGCAGCTGGATCGGCCGCGCCTTCAGCCGCCACCGCGAGGTCACCGTGGCCGACTACCCGAACCTCGGCCGCCGGGCCTGGTCCGTCGACGGCACCCCCTCCGACTGCGTGAACATCGCGCTCGGCCACCTGCTCCCCGCCAAGCCCGACGTAGTGATCTCCGGGATCAACATCGGCTTCAACGCCACCATGCCCCTCTGTCTCAGTTCCGGCACCCTCGCCGGGGCGACCGAAGGCACCGCCTGGGGCCTGCCCGCCGTGGCCTGCTCGCTCGACCTCGAGCAGTCGATCTTCGAACAGGTCCACCGTAACTCGGCGGTCTGCCCGCCGGCCCTCCGCCCGCCCCTCGAAGCCGCCTGCCGCCACGCCGCCCGCTTCGCCAAGGGCCTCGTCGGCCAGCCCTGCCGCGGGCTGCTCGTCCATAGCCTGAACTACCCCGCGACCGTCACCGACGCCACCGCGATGGAACGCACCACGCCCGCGCTGGTCCGCCACGGCTCCCTCTTCAAGCGCTCGGCGCAAGGCTTCTCGTTCGCCTGGAACGACGGCGAGAACCTCACCACCGACAAACGATCAGACCTCGCCGTTCTGGAGCGAGGCCTGATCAGTCACACGGTCTTCGACTTCGGCGGCACCGCGCCGCTCTGAGCCGGCTCAGTGGCTGTGGCCGTGATCGTGGCCGTCGCCATGATCGTGGTCATGGTCGTGGTCATGATGGCCTTCGCCGGCGAAGAGCGCCGGAAGCAGCAGCACCAGGCCGGCGATGAAGGCCGGGGCGTAGGCGTTGCGCAGGCCATGGACGGCGAGGAAAGGATAGAAGGCGACGTAGCTGGCGAAAGCCCAGGCGCCGAGGTGGTTGGTGAAGAGCCAGAAGCCCTTCAGGCCGCCGTCGTTGGCGCGGCGCTGGACGTAGACGGAAAGGAAGCCGGAGAAGAACAGGGCCGAGAGGATGAGCAGGAACACGGCGAACGGAGCCCACATTTCCACGGCGTGGTGATGGATCTCTTCGGCCTTCTTCTTTAATTCAGGGGCCAGGGCGGCTTCGGCCTGGGCGCGGGCGGCCTTCTCGTCGAAAGCCTTGCCCTTGGCGGCGGTCTTGGCCTTGGCGACGGCCTTGTCGACGAGGGCGACCTTGGTCGCGGCTTCCTCGGCATGGGCCTGCGTCTCCGGGAGCGTATGGCTCATGTAGTGGTAGGCGCCGGCGGAGATACCGTAGAAGACGGCGCCGAGGACGAGGGTGTTGATGGCCAGGCCGAGGCGGCCGAGGGGCTTGGTAAGGTCCAGCGAGAAGCTCATGGTGCGAAGCCGCAACCTAGGTCACCCGCCCTTTCCTTCAATTCCAAACTTGGAAACCGCCCCGCAACACGCCTCATAAGGGCCTCGCCATGGCCCGCCCCCTTCCTGAAACCGTCCTTTTCGACCTCGACGGCACCTTGGTCGACAACTTCGAGGCCATTCATCGCTGCTACGACGACGTGATGGGCATGATGGGCCTCCCCGGCGTCACCTTGGAACAGATCCGCCGCGCGGTCGGCGGCTCGGTCAACGTGACCGTCGTCAAGCTGGCCGGCGAAGCCAACGCCCCGACCGCGACCCGCCTCTTCCGCGAGCACTTCCCTTCCGTGATGTACCATGGCCTGCGCGCCTACCCGGGCTGCCGCGAGATCCTCGTCGGGCTGCGCGCCAAGGGCGTGCGCGTCGCGGTCTACACCAACAAGGACGACGCCAACTCGAAGCAGATCATGGCGCACCTCGGCCTGGCCGACGTCGTGGACGCCGTCTTCGGCACCAACGTCCACCCCTGGCGCAAGCCGCAGGCGGAGTTCACCCATTACGTGCTGTCGACGCTCAAGGCCGACCCCGCCCGGACGGTCATGGTCGGCGATTCGCCGTTCGACATCTCCACGGCCCGCAACGGCAAGCTCGCCGCGATCCACTGCGTGACGACGGGCAGCCACACCGCCGAGGAACTGGCCCCTTACGCCCCGGACACCGTCCACGCCGGCCTGACCGAGCTGGGCCGGGAGGTCTTCGGGCTGGGCTGATTTTCGTTTCGCCCCCGCCCCGTCGGGGTGATTGGCTCACCGCATGTCGCCGCCACGCGAACCGCCGCGCGGACCCGAAACCACCCTTTCGGGCGTGGTCGAGCGCATCCTATGGCTCGACGAGGAGACGCATTTCACGATCGCGGAGCTCGCGCCCGAAGCCGGCGAGAAGGTCATCATCCTCGGCAACATGACGGGCCTGCAGTGCGGCGAAACGGTGGACGTCAGCGGCCACTGGGAACGCCACCCGTCGCACGGCCCGCAGCTGCGCGTGCGCACGTTCAGCTCGCGCCTCCCCTCCTCGGTCCACGGCATCCGCAAGTACCTCGGCAGCGGCCTCATCAAGGGCATCGGCAAGACCTACGCCGACAAGATCGTCGCGAAGTTCGGCGTCCGCACCTTCGACATCATCTCCAACCAGTCGGGCCGCCTCCGCGAAGTCGACGGCATCGGCCCCGGCCGCGCCAAGGCCATCAAGGCCGCCTGGGACGACCAGAAGGCCCTGCGCGAAGTGATGGTGTTCCTGCAGACCTACGGCGTGACCAACGCGCTGTGCGTGCGTATCGTCAAGGCCTACGGCCAGGACGCCAAGAAGGTCCTCACCACCGAACCCTACCGCGTCTGCCGCGAGGTCGAAGGCGTCGGCTTCAAGACCGCCGACAAGATCGCCCGCAACCTCGGCCTGCCCACCGCCGGCCCGCAGCGCGTCGACGCGGGCATCCTGCACACGCTCGAGGAGCTGGAGGGCGAAGGCCACAGCGCGTTCCCGGACGAAGGCCTGCTCGAGAAAGCCACCGAACTGCTCGAGGTCGACAAGACGATCGTCCATGACCGCCTGCGCAAGCTGATGGAAGAGAACGCCGTCGGCGTGCTCTCCTCGCGCGGCGTACGTCTCGTGCAGCTGAAGCCCCAGGAGAAGGCCGAGAAATCCATCGCCGCCTCGATCCAGCGCTTCCTCGCCACGCCTTCGGGCCTGCCGACCATCGTGGCGGACAAGGCCGTCGAATGGGCCCAGACCCGCGCCGGCTTCGCCTTCTCGCCCGCCCAGGCGGCCGGCGTGCTGATGGCGCTGCAGAACAAGGTGACCGTCCTCACCGGCGGGCCGGGCACCGGCAAGACGACCATCCTGAAGGCGCTGTGCGACATCCTCGGCGCCAAGCGCGTGCGCATGGCCCTCGGCGCGCCCACCGGACGCGCGGCGAAGCGGATGACCGAAGCGACGCGCGTGCAGGCTTCGACGATCCACCGCCTGCTGAAGTTCGACCC
>JACCDP010060513.1_pt1 | contig 12763 bp, 17 predicted proteins | sample 7445841 | NCBI WGS metagenome assembly JACCDP01 (sample SAMN15323441, study PRJNA562643) | freshwater metagenome | isolation source: river surface water | place: USA:Blue River Watershed | collected 2017-08-17
ATCGTAGTATTCAGAACTATCTAATTTAGCATCTAACCTAGTTCCGTAATATTTTAAAATGTTCTGGTTATTCATATTTAGATAAATATCTTTCATACCATTTGATATTTATATAAAAAGTATATTAATGAACGATTTTATAAAACAAGTTATCGAAGAGAAATTTGCATCAAAAGCACAACAGCGCTATTTCTATGCAAAAGCCAACGAAAAAGGGGCTTCTAAGAAAGAAAAGAAGAAATGGGAAAGGTTGGCTAGTGAGTTTTCTAGTAAAACAGATTTTGATAAAATTCCTGACAAAGTCGAAAAAGAGGAGGAGATTGAAGAAATTGTTGACGAAAAAGGAAATTTTAAAAGAGGTAATGTACCATTAACAATAAAAAAATCTCTTACTTTATCTAAAAAAGACTCAGATAGCTATAGAGATCAGGCGTTTGGTGCAATGGGTAAACAATTTGGCCAACACGGTACAAATACATCATTAAGATATTGGGCTGAAGCGGATTTAAGTAAATTGGTTGGTAGTGATGCTGTTGAAGATGATTTAAATTATAATCAGACAATCAATCTTTTAATGAAAAAACACGGAATGGATAAAGAGGCCGCAGAAAAACGAGCAAAAGAATTAGGTATGATTCCGGGACAAAAAGAATTGGTTAGATTGGTAGAAAACCCTGGGGAGTATTTAAGTGATTACATTGAGAGTGTTTTAAGTAAAAAAACCGAAACAGACGAATTGGTGGCTAAAGATGATTTTGTTATGAACCCAATTATATCAAAGCAAATCGAGTCATTAAAAAAATCATGTGAAAAAAATAACATACCACTAGATAAAGTTTTAAAGCAATTAAAAGGTGAATAGTAAATTAAAAGATAAAGTTTATGATGTTCCAATGGATATCATTAAAAAAATCACTCACACATTAAATTGTTTGGGAGATAAAGATGTGCACGGAACAGATAGAGCTAAAAATATTCTTAAATCACAAAAAGTCACTTATGGTCAATTAAAAAGAATTATTCACGATCTTAAAAATATTGATAAAACCACCGACAAGTTAAGACACGATTTATACGGAGGTGATTTAATGGAAAAATGGGCGAACACTTTTTTAAACGGTGAAAGGGATTTGGTAAGAAATAAAAAGACCGCGTCAAAAAATGTTAACAATAATACAGGATTAGATGGTTTAAGAAAAAACCCATTTTTAACAAAACATTCAAAAGCCGATTCAACAAAAGCGTCTATTAATTTATTAAAAAGTAATTCTGAAGAAACATCGGTTTCTGGATTATTTGAAGAAATTAACAGAATTAAAAAAATCATAAATTATTAATATGGCAACACAATTAGAAATCATAGCAGAACAACAAAGATTGGAACACCTTGCTAGAAACACATATATAGATAATAAAAGTTATTCTTCATCACATGAGAATGCCTTATCTGATGGTGATGAAAAAGGAAAGGGTGAAAACGTTAACAACATTGGCTCATCTACAGATATTCAAACTAGAATAGCGTCAGTTTCTAGAAACATATATAGCGATCAAAATGCATATAACGCAAATAATAAAAACGCTTTGTCTGACGGTGATGAAAAAGGTAAGGGGCAAAATGGGTATAATATAGGGTCTATTACTGATATACAAGAAAGAAACAATTTATTGTCAAGAAACGTGTATGGAAAAGCAAATGAATACGATTCAAACAATAAAAATGCGTTATCTGACGGTGACCCAAAGGGTAAGGGAGAATATAATAACCAAGTTGGTTCATCTGTTGATATATTAAATAGAATTGACAATGTTAATAGAAACACATATAATGAATCAAACGGTTATTCTTCAAATCACCCAAATGCTATTTCAGATGGTGATGAAAAAGGAAAAGGAGAAAATGATAAACTAATAGGATCGGCAACAGATATTCGTAACAGAAATGAATCTGTTGTTAGAAACAAATATGGCGAAACAAAAAGATACCCAGATTTCTAATATGACACTAAATGATTTTTTAAATGAGGTTATTGTAGAGCAAATTAGAGATCAATATAAAAATGATCCCGCGCTTAAAACTACGAAAACAAAACCATTGGTTAATGCTATTGTTAATAGACATCCAATCACTTTTTATTATAGTGGACCAAGAAAACCAAAATCTAAAAGTGTAAAAGCCGGGTATAGGGTAAAAGCTGAAGCGGTGGCTTTAGGTCTTAATAAAAAGGGTGCGTTAGTTGTAAGAGCATATGTTGACAACCCATCGGTTTCAAAAAGAGGCACCCCTACTAGAGTTGGTTTAGTAAAATCAAATTATGGCTGGAGAACTTTTTATGCACTCAGAATGACCAATATTGAAGTATTAAAAAACGAAACATTTAATACTGTTAGGGCAAAATATAACAATGGTGAAGATGACAAATCAATGTCTGTAACTTATGTTACAACCGATTTTAGTGCAGAACCACCAAAACCATCAATTAAAACAACTAAAAAACCTGAAGCAAAACCTGCAGCAATTCCAGCGGCCAAACCAACATCAAAACCGGCCCCCCAAATTGCTCAAAAAACAAGAAATTTTGACCAAGAAATAAGTAAAGTTCAAGATGAATTATCAAAATTAGTTGATGATATAAGATCCAGTGGTCAATCTTTTAGTACCGCAACGACACCAGAAGAAAAAGAAAAATTTAAAAAGATTAATAACGATTTGGTGGCTAGAAGAAATGAATTAGAAAAGAAAGAAGCTGAATTAATTGATCAAATGGCACAACAAAGTGTTGGCGCTGAAAATGTAAAGGTCTCAAAGTGGTTAAGTAATAATAGAGCAAGAAAAGAAAGTGAAAAAAATATTAAACCATTACAATCAAAACCATCACAAACACCAAACGAACCAAAAACGGATAACAAAACAAATAACAAAACATTACCAGAAATACCTAAAAAACAAAAACCATCAGAAACACCTGATGACAATGCAGTTAATGAGAGTGTTCTTGGTAGAATTAAAACTTTAATGAATAAAATGAACTACTTATAGCTTCATTTTGTCAAATGATAGTCATATATTTAATATTATGGAAAAAGGAGTAATATCACAAAACGATTTAATGCACAAATTAGTAAATGCTAAAAAGGTGATGAATAAAGTGGATTCTGGGAATTACCAGAAAGGCCACGTTAATGAAAATATATTAAGAAGTTCTCCAGATGAACTTGACCCTCAATCAGTTACACAATCAACAACAAGAATGCCACAGGGACTTCCAAGTGTGGATAAAATAAATCAATCTAAATTACCTGATGCTATTAAAAAAGCCATGATTGATTCTCCAATCCCTCAAATTTCTCTAAGTGAAAGTTTAGATATGGACTTTGTTAAGGGGGCCAAAAGATTAATGGAACAAGAAGGGGTTATGTCTAAATCATCTTCACAAAAATCATCTAATCAATCGCACGGCGGTAATGTCGACATGAATGCAATTGCTGTTTTGATTGAAAACACAGTAAGAAAGGTTATGGACGAAAAATTAAATCAAATTTTAACCGCCCAACAAACATCTTCTATTAATGAAAATTTAGTACTTAAAGTGGGTGACTCCATATTCAAAGGAAAAATTACAGGTGTAAATAAAGCCAAATAATTTCTTTTTTTAAAAAAATTCATTATATTAGACTTATAACTTATTGTAATGTCTAAATTAAGAGTTTTAGCGGTTCCGTCTGATAATCACGGGGTGGGTAAGTATCGAATACTTGACCCATATAAATTCATTGGTAATAATTTCTCTGATGAGATCCATACAGATATCGTTTTTGATGTTGAAGATAATGATGAACTTTTTTTAAATTATAATGCTGTGGTTTTTCACAGTTTTATTCACAAAGCACCATTTGAAAGAAACATACAAAGAATTGAATGGTTAAAATCAAAAGGAATTAAGGTAATAATGGATATTGATGATATGTGGGCAGTAGATCAACGACACCCAATGTATGAACAAATAAAAGCAACTAAGTTGCCAGAAAAAAAGGTTCAGATGTTGAAGTTGGTTGATTATGTAACATGTACAACAGAGTATTTTGCAAACGTAATTAAAGAAAGATTAGGTTTAACTAAAAACGTTTTTGTTTTTCCAAATGCCGTTGATGAAAACGAACCCCAATTCAAACCAAACCCAATACAATCAGAAAGATTACGTTTTGGTTGGTTAGGTGGTTCGTCACATTTTCATGATTTAGATCTTCTTAAATCAGGTATTCACACAATTCAAAATCAGTTTTTAGATAAAACGCAATTTGTGTTATGTGGTTTTGATTTAAGAGGCCAGGTGAGTGAAATAAACAAAGAAACTGGCCAAATAAGAAAACGTGATATTTTACCTCACGAAACGGTATGGAGCCAATATGAAAAAATATTCACAAATGAATATAGATCATTAAATCCGGAGTATTCTAAATTCTTATTATCTTTCAAAGATGAAAAATATCCTGATGAGAATGAGCCATATAGAAGAAGATGGACACAAGAAATTAGTAGATATGCTAATAACTACAATTATTTTGATGTATCTTTGGCACCATTAGTTGAATCCTTTTTCAATGCTTGTAAATCTCAATTGAAAGTGATTGAAGCCGGATTCCACAAAAAACCAATCATTGCAAGTGAAACAAGTCCATATACAATTGATTTAATCAATGCGGTTGATGAAGGTAAGTTTATTGATAAGGGTAATGCCTTATTAGTGTCTCCTAGAAAAAATCATAAGCAATGGGCACAACACATGAAAAGATTAATTGAAAATCCTAACATGGTAGAAGATTTAGGTAATAGATTATATGAAACAGTTAAAGACAAATACTCTTTAATGAAAGTTTCAAAAGATAGAGTACAATTTTTAAAATCAATTTTATAACAACAAAAAACAAAAATTATGCATTACTTAGTGACTATTGGTTATGAAACCGAACAAATGGACAGAGCTGGAAATCCACGCCTTCAAAAATTGAAATATATTGTTGAAGCAGAAAGCGTTGAAGAAGCAACAATTGTTGCGTCGAAATATCGAGCCGGAGATGTGAGATCTAGTGAAAGTATCTCAATTTCAAAAATGCAAATCGAGTGCATTATTGATAAGAATAATACGCCCGAGTATTATAAATAAATAACATAATGGTGCTCGGTAGTTCTGAGCACCATTTTTAATTTAATTAAAATGGAAAAAGGACAGAAATTAGAAACGATTCTAGAGCAATTAAAAGAGTATGAAAAACTACTTGATTTAGATGGTGAGGATGAAATTAGTGAAGATTTAACACAAAGAATTAACGCAACGCTTGAAGAATTAAATGGTGAGTTAATTACAGCACAACAAGAAGACTTACGTACTTTAAAGATTTCTTTTATTAATAAATCGAAAAATAAAAATCCTGAATTTGCTTACGAGGGTGATAGTGGATTTGATTTAAGAGCGGATATTTCCGAACCAATCACTATTGAACCATTTAAAAGATTTTTAGTTCCCACTGGCTTATATTTTGAGCTTATTAAAGGTACTGAGATCCAGGTTAGACCTAGGAGCGGTTTAGCGATTAAACACGGTATAACAGTGTTAAATTCACCTGGTACCGTAGACAGTCATTACAGAGGTGAGGTAAAAGTTCCTTTGATAAATCTAGGTGAAGAACCATTTACAATAAATCCTGGTGACAGGATTGCACAAGCGGTAATAATGCCAGTTTTTGGTGAGGGTAGAGTAAATCTATTAGAAACCGACTCAATTAATGAAACCGTAAGAGGTGAGGGTGGGTTTAATTCTAGTGGGGTTAAGTAATATTTATAGAAAATAATAATTGAAATTTAAAATTTAAAATTTTGGCATTAAAACCTAAAATCGGTAAAAACTACCCAGTACCGGTAGCCTCAGAAGAAAGAAAAACACCACATAAACAAAGAATTAGAGAGTTAATTAAAAAACCGAAAGAAAAATTTCTAACAAACAATCAAGAACTTTATTGGAACATATTAGGGGAGAATCAAATAACCCTTTGTTTTGGGCCAGCTGGCGTCGGTAAATCATATATAGCAATGAAACGAGCTATAGATCTTTTACATGATGAAGATAACAAATATGAAAAAATTATTATTGTTAGACCAGCCGTTGAAGCTGAGGAAAAATTAGGTTCACTACCCGGAGGGTTAGAAGAAAAATTAGACCCATACATTTATCCATCATATTATTTGTTAAATAAGATAATCGGTAAAGAAGCTAGAGAAAGAATGAAAGATGAGGGTTACATTGAAGTGGCCGCTTTAGCTTATATGAGAGGTTGGAATGTTGATAATACTATTTTAGTTTTTGAAGAAGCGCAAAACGCAACTCCAGCTCAAATCAAATTACTTTTAACAAGAATTGGTTTCAACTCTAAATTCTTTATTTCGGGAGATTTAGAACAATCAGATAAATTCAAAGACAAAACAAAATCAGGTCTTTATGATGCAAAGAAAAGACTTAATGATGTTAGAGGTGTTGGTATATTTGAATTTGGTAATGAAGACATTGTAAGAAACCCAATTATATCCGAGATACTACGTAGATACGAGTAAAATAACTTTACTTTATTGCTTTTAAACCCTATCTTTTGATTTATGAACATTTATATTTCAATCGATGGGGTTTTGCGTAATTTTATAAATCGCTTTCATTATCATTATGAACAAGCATATATTGATGTTGAAGAAAGTGAAGATGATTTTGAATATAAAGTTATTGAACCGTTAAGCAACTTAAACATTTCAGACCATTTTGTTTTTCAATCTAAAGAACAACAAGAATACTTTCAATACATTGAATATCCAATGGAATTATATGGTCACTCACCCGCTAGTTACAATGGTGTAAATAACGATATTAATAAATTGGTGCACGAAAACAAAGAGCACACAATCACATTGGTTGGTTTAGATGAATTAGGTAAATCGAGAGCCGCAACGTTTTTCTTCTTGTCAAGAAATGGTATCATGGTTAATAACGTTAAGTTCGTATTAACAAATGATTTAGAAAAAGAATGGGAGAATGTAGATATATGGATTTCAGACTCCAAAAAAATATTAGATACAAAACCAGAAAATAAAAAATTTATTTTATTCCAAACAAAATATAATGAACATATTGAATATGAGAATAAAATAGAAAAACTAAACGACTTAAATTTTAATGGGTAAAATGTTTGAAAACAATTATTACATCGATGTTGATGGGATAATTGAAAAATGTAAAACCGGTGGTATGTTACAAGACGAAGAAGGTAAAGATATTATCGAAATAAATGTTTTTAAGTATGAATTAATAAAAATGCTATTAGATAGAGTTTTAAATGACTTCGAAGATGAAATGGATGATGAAATAGATATTTTTTCAAAAAACCAATCAAGTTCAAAATCATTTAACCTTGCGTTTAACACCCTAATCCAATACGGAATAATAATTGAAATATAAAAAAATGAGTGAAAAATTAAAAAACATCGAAAAACTACAAGACGCACTTACTAGAATAGATTCTAGTGAGAATGTGATCTATTTTTTGTGCTATGACACAAAGGGCAATGCTAGAGCCGCAGTAAAACATATTTACGACATGGCATTAATTTTAAAAGAAAACGGCCAAAACGCTAAAATACTTGTTGAAGATAATAAGTACGGAGGTGTAGATTCTTGGTTAGATGAGAAATACAAAGTGCTGCCAGTAGTTTCTATCAAAGATGATAAAGTGGAAATAAAAATTGATGATGTTTTAGTTGTGCCAGAACACTACTCAAATGTTTTAGAACAACTATCTAATGTTAGATGTGTTAAAGTAATGCTAGTACAACAAAAAGAATATATGTTTGAAACATTATCTGTTGGTGCTAGATGGAGTGATTTTGGTTTTGATAAAGCAATCACTACAACAGAAACCGCTAAAAATTATATAATGGAATATTTTCCAGAATCTTTAGTTCATATTATTCCTCCTGTTATTGAGGATTATTTTACCGAAACAGATAAACCATCTAAACCATATATTGCAATCAGTTCTAGAGATAGGGTTAAACACAGAAAACTAATTTCAGAATTTTATTTAAAATTCCCACAATTGAGATGGATTACATTTAGAGATATGGTACAAATGTCTAATGTTGAATTTGCCGATTCATTAAAAGAATGTTTTGTTGGTGTTTGGATGGACGATGAAAGTACATTTGGAACCTTCCCATTAGAATGTATGAAATCTGGTGTTCCTATTATTGGTAAAATACCTACTACAGAGCCGGATTGGTTAAGCGAGAATGGAATGTGGACATATGATGAAAATAAATTGGTTGAGCTATTAGGAACATATTGTTTAGCGTGGTTAGAAGGAGCCGAATTGGAACCAGAAGTAAAAGACAAGATGAAATCAACTCTATTACCATATCAAAAAGAAATAACCAAAAATAACGTGCTTAATGTATTCAATTCATTTGTTTCTAAAAGAAAAGAATCTATCGTTACAGCATTAGAAAAATTAACAACAAAAGAAGAAGAAACAGTATGAAAAATATCACAGTAATCTTACCAGTTCACAAAATAAATGATGATTATAAATTAATGTTAGAAAATGCCGTTTCAACAGTTAAAGATTTTCATAATGATGTAAAATTATTAATTGTTGCTCCAGCTAAAATTAAAAAACAATTATCAGAAATTGAATTAGGTAATAAATTAGAAATCATTTACGAATACCATAATTCTGACTCTAATTTTTGTAACCAGATTAATGTTGGTTTGCAAAAAACTGATACAGAGTGGTTTTCAATTTTAGAAATTGATGATGAATATCAAAAGACATGGGTTAAACTTATGACTGAATATTCAAAAGAATATACCGATGTTGATGTGTTTTTACCAATCATTAAAGACGTGGATAAAGAGGGTAATTTTACAAGCTTTACAAATGAATCTTTATGGGCATACGGATTTAGTGACAAACAAGGTTATTTAGATAATGAGGTTTTATTAGAATATCAAAACTATCAAATTAGTGGTGGTTTGTATAAAACAAAAACTATTATTGAAAATGGAGGATTGAAAGACAATATCAAATTAACATTTGGTTATGAGTTTCTATTACGTTTAACACACAACGGTGTTAAAATTATGGGAGTACCACGTATTGGGTATCGTCATGTAAACTTTAGAGAAGATTCATTGTTTTGGAGTTATAAAAATGATGATTCAATTAAGTTATCTGAAAGCGAAGTCAAATTTTGGTTAGAAACAGCAAAGAAAGAGTTTTTTTACACCAATAAAAGAGAAATAAATGCAATTGAAAATTAATGCCAAGAAAAAGAACCCAAAAAGTTTATTTTGGGGAGGATCAAGAGAAGGCGGTAGTTAGATACCTAGAAAGTTCAGACGACGCAGAAAAAAACAAGATATTCAACGAATATTTACGAGAACCCCTAGTCATAATGGTAGAAAGTATCATTAGACGTTACAAGTTATACCGAAAAGATTTTGAATTCCAAGATCTACATACAGACACAATGTCTTTTCTAATAACGAAAATTAGTAAGTTTGACCACACCAAAAACCATAAAGCCTACTCTTACTTTGGAACCATTTGTAAAAACTACCTTATGGGGGCAATACAAAAGGATACAAAGGATCAAAATCGAAGTATATCCTATGAAGATATTTCTGAAGACATAGAATCTAGGGTAGATTTTTCATATACAATAGACGAATATCATATAGACTATAGTGATGTGATAACAAAATTATCAATAAAACTAGAAGAGTTCGTTGATACACAAGATTTAACAGAAAATGAAAAAAAATTAGGGTACGCCCTACTTGAAATTTTTAGCAATTTTGACAGAATTTTTCAGATTGGGGATGGAAACAAGTTCAATAAAAATCTAATACTCCTTTCTTTAAGGGAAATGACATCATTGTCCACAAAAGAAATTAGAATTTCCCTTAAAAAATACAAAAATCTATATGACGGGGTATTAGGTGGATTTTTGGAGTAAACTCTATTTATTAGTATGAGAACACCTAGAAAAAATATAACGCTAGATACCGATTCGGCATTGGCGTTGATGCAAGAAATTTATAATGATATCGTGGAGCAAAAAAATACTGCCACTTTAATCATGAAAAAAATGCTTTCATTTATGAAGGAATCTGAAGACATGTCCGTTATAGGCCCAGTTATTAAAGAACAGCAAAAGATTCTAAATGAGTGTACGGAAAAGAAAATATCATTAGTTAAAATACAAAACACCTTAATTCAAAAAGGAGGAGCTGGTGATAAGTTTTCTCCTGGCAAACTTACACTTACTGAAGAAGATAGAGAATTACTAGAAAAATTAGCTGGTGGTGTAGATGATGATAAAAACAAAAACGATAAATACGAATTATAATGTCAACATTAGCAGAAAAAAGAAAAGAGGTCAAAGATAAATTTAAAGCGATTAAAGATACTGTCAATAAACAAAAAGACAGCTTCGAAGACCGTCTTAATGCTAAAACAGACGAATATAAAAAAAAAGTAACCGACTTCAATAAAAAACTTGAAGATATAGATAGCAGCGTTGAAGATCTGCAAAAAAAATACGGAGCAAAAATAGGTGAATTTACATCTGATCTTAAAAAGAAATTACCAAACAGTGACAATATTTTTGAAAAAATATCTAGTGATTTAAAAGACTTTTTTCCAGTAAACCCCAAAGACGGTGAAAGTTTATTAAGAAAACATACAAGAACAGCAATCGATAAAACAGCAGATTCAATTAAACCAATTGTACTAGAAAATATTAGAAAATTATTTTTTACAAGTGACCCAGATTCGTCTTGTGGAGCCACAACTCAAATGAAAAATGATTCACTAACATTAAGACCAGACGAATTTGATTTTTTAGAAGTATTAAAAACAGATCCACAAAGCGGGCTTGGTAAAATAATGTACGAGGGTTCAGATCCGAGCGATCAAATTAAAATGAATAAAAAATTTTATGACGCCTTTGGAACGTCTTATACATTTACTGCATTGGATGAAACACAATTATTTAATATTACTTGGGATAGTGCATATCAAAGATATAATATTAGTGGCTTACAAGGTGGCGGAGGAACAACAGTAGACCAATTTATTCAGAAATATTTTGAGAGTATTGAATTTCCTAAACTTAAAGATGTTTTTAAAAATACATTAGCAATGATGATGCCTATTGGTGGCTTAAATACCACCAATGGTTCATATGATGTTAACACAAATATCTTAATGAAATTTATCGAACGAATTATGGGAGATTGTGGTAGCCCGCAAAAAAATCTTAACCAAAACGCGGTTAATCAAATTAATGAAAACGATATTGATCCTGAATTCTTTTTTGATTTTGATGCATTAGAAGGTATTGATCTGGATGATGAATTAAGATACAGAAAGGTTATGAGATTTAAAGATTGTAACAACTATGAAATGCCTGTTGATCAAAGAATTATTGAAAACTTTGCATTTTTATCTTCAACGAAAACAGACATAACGGAATTATTTAATAACACATTACAAAATACTGCTAAGGCGGCGGCTAACTATAATCTATCAATACCGTATCCACAATTTATGTTAAATTTGGATTTCACTGCGATATTAATGTTACCCAAAGCGTTGATTGCAACAATATTTTCACCAAAAATATTTTTCCCGTTTGTTGTTTTATGGAAAATGTTTAAGGCGGCAGCAATTACTGTTGCATTGAAAATAAAAGATTTATTAAAGAACATTGCAAAAACTGTTTTTAAAATTATAAAAGACATTTTTAATAAGTTTTTAACCACATTCTGGTTATTAGTAAAGCCAGAGATTGCTAAAATATTGAAAGATCTAGCAATGAAAATCATGAAAAATTCAAAATCAAAATATAGAAAATTGATTAGAGTTTTAATTGATATTATTACCGGTCTAATACCATTTATCGGTATTGGTTGTTGTGATGATTTATATAATGCTTTACTAACTTTATTTAATCAGCTAAATGTTGGGTTTCAAGCAAAAATACCTGGATTGTTATTACTAGCGGCAGATAAATTACCTGGATTTAGTAAAGATAGAGCAGCAATTGAAATAAACCAAGAAATGGAAAAGGCCGGAATAGATATTGGGGATCAATTTGGCCAACCAACTAATATCCCAGATTTCATTAACGCATTTGTTGCTGGGCATACGAATGAATTCTTTAAAAACACTAAGGTAAATATTGCAATGAAACCATCACCAATTGCTGTCGCGCCATTAGGTGGTGCTGGATTTTTAACCCCAGAAAACCAAGGAGTTGGTGTACTCACATAATATGGAAAAAGATAAAGTAATTAATGTAGCAAACAATTCAGAAAACTCTAGCAACAAAGATCTTGTTGAGGTTAGAGATTTTTTAATTGAAGAATATACCGAAACTAAAAATTTGATAATTGATTTAACAAAACATTTAGACGGTATTGAGGGGCTATATAATAAAGTTAATGACGAATTAGAAAAAAGAATTAAATAATGGCACAAATAATAACAATTGGCGTTGTAGTTAATGTTAACGATCCAAGAGGATTTGGTAGAATAAGAGCTAGAGATATTACTGAAACAGATAGTACTAGAGCTAATGCAATTCCAGATTGGCAACAATGGAGTAAAGAAGATCCATTTGTTTATTCTCCATTTTTACCAACTCACATTAATATAA
>JACCDP010310416.1_pt1 | contig 12760 bp, 10 predicted proteins | sample 7445841 | NCBI WGS metagenome assembly JACCDP01 (sample SAMN15323441, study PRJNA562643) | freshwater metagenome | isolation source: river surface water | place: USA:Blue River Watershed | collected 2017-08-17
GGCTTGCAAGCCGTTAACCTCGTTAGGCGTCATGTGGACTAGAACCTTGTCGTTTTTACGACCGGCTGCTCGGACTTGCTCGGCTAGATGGTGGAGGCTCATCGCTACCTCATTCAAAGAAATTTGTCAAAGTTTAACATCTTATACAGCAGACACAAAGGTCAATGTCGCCACTAAAGACGACGTAGAAGGTCTGGTTGGGCTTGTTCCAGCAGGGTAAGCTTGGATCGTTACTGCTGCATTATCAGTTTCCCACCACAACTCAATATAGTCATTGGCAGCAAACTGAAACAAGAAGTTCCAGCCAGCAATAATATGCCCATCAATACCGCCGTGACTACTTGGAACAGATAAATAACCAGAAGAACCAACAACGTCAGTACCATTTTTACGCACCCAAACGGTTACGTCATGGTCTTGAGAATCTGAATTTTGAAATTGCCCAGACCATTGGAAGTTATATACACCCGCATTATTCACAGTAAATCTAGATGCATAACCACCACTTGTCACAATACTAACTCCACTAGAAAAGTCTGTAGTGTTAAATGTCATTACCGTAGCAGTATTGGCTGTGGCAGTTTGATCTGTCGTATCCGCAAACGAACCGTATGGCAGGAATACACCCTCTCCAGTGCCGCCTCTCGATAATCCAAACTGTGCTACAAAGTTATCTATCGTAAGGAAGTACTGACGCAATATCTTGTTGAGATCATCACCATACTGCTTGTTGTATTCCAGCGGCGCAAACGGTAACGCAGGCGACTTGGTAAGCGGTAGAGTAGCAACTTCCGTCGTAACAATATTCGTGGTCATCGTCTGCCGTCCGGTCTGATATCCATACGTGGTGAACCTAGCTGCCACTTCACGCCGATACCGTCTGATCCAATCTTGAATGCCATCGATCTACCGCGAACTCGTGTGTAGATAATCTGCGTGAACTCTTGCACTGTGTACTGGCGTAAGGTGTTATATGACTGAGCAGATGTAACTCGTGGGCTAGGCGCTGTGTTATATGCCGCACCAGGATTCTGCTTTGGACGCAACTCCATAGTCACGGATGGTCTTTGCGGGTTTCTAGTAGTAGAGCCATCAAACGTAACGTCAGGAATAATCCGCCAGATCATCGAGTAGTTGTGGCCATCCTCGATATCAAAGTCTGCTGATTGAATGTAAGCAGGTACTGGAGTAGGAGGATCAGTTGTAGCATCGTCTGCGCCAAACTCATGCTGCACCATAATGTTATCTAACGTGGTGGCTATAGGACCAGCATTTAATCCGCTATCTAACCATGATGTGCGCGACATGTTTCCGTAGTACCAGATATCTTCAAGATAATTGTAGACAACGTATCTATCAATTACTGTAGATGCCTCTGAGCAGTAGTACCACCATACCTCGTTGTAGCCTTCATTCGTTCCACTGAATACCTGATAGCTTTGATCTAGACTGATATTGTCGAAGATGTACTTACGAACTTTACAATCTAGTGTTTCAACACGACCAGAGTATTTATAGAATTTATCTACGCCCATCCAGAACACCATGCCAGATGCTGTAGCAATAGAGTTTGGCGAGATGATAGAGATATTGTCTGCAATTAAGTTAAAGCCCCACACTAACGGTGGTCCTAAGTACTGCTGCGTGTATAGCGCAACGTCAGTCCATATCAGAATCTCTTGACGACTTTGTAGTGTGCCAATGATCTTTGATCCGCGTGATAAACGGAAGTCGCCTGCTTGGTTGGTAGCAGTAGGAGTCCAATCTCTAAAGCTCTCTACCGCAGTCCAACGAACTAGCAGTGGGTCTTGGTAATCTTCATTAAACGGATTAGCGCCGTAACCAATGGTAATGTTGTTTGCTTCTGATACTTGAACAGAGAACAACATTAAAGGTACGTCGCAGCGCATAGCCTGTGATGTTACAGTTTGAGATATATCTACGGTGTATGTGCCAAGCCCACCAATACCAGTACCGTATCCAACAACCGTGGTGCCTGGAACAATTAAACCAGTGTCATCAGTAAGTATTGTTCCAATCTGGATTGCGCCTGCTGTTCTTGCAGAGATAGTTAGTGTTGTTCCAGAGATAGCTCCAGTACCAAGAAAACCATGAATAATTAATCCGCGAGTATTAGTTAGTATGGTTGCTGTATCGCCTGGACTCCACCAACATAATGGTCCTAGTCGTGGACAGAACAGTAAATCTTGCCCGTAGTTAGCTTGACTCCATAAACGCAACTGATAACTAAAGCCTGTAGTAAATCCTTCGCCCCATCCATTACGACCCCAGAAGCCTGTACCCCAACCAGTGTTATTGGTGTAGATGTCATAGCCAGTATCTAGTTCATACAATCCAACTACTGCGCCACCACCTTGACCAGTATCAGACGAGTTAGATTCTACTGGTAAGCCGGGTGTGACAATATTAGATACAGCACGCGCTTGAATTGTATAAGTCGTGTCATTTATTTTTGTAAGAATTTCATACTCTTGATTAAGAATAGCTGCGGTTATGTTTCCACCCAAACCTACAGCGTTCTCAAATATAACAAAGTTACCAACCTTAAGGAATGGCGCACCTGAGTCTATGACTGTTATGTACGTAGAGAATGGCGCCGATGTGTCAGCATAAAACTGAATTGTGTTTATCTTTAGCTCAGAGATAGGCGTGATATCAAAGTATGCACCACCAACACCAATGAAGAACTTAAGATGTGTACCAATACCAAGCAGGTTGTACTGACGTAAAGTAACCCAGTTCCATAATGACCGGCATGTGCCAAGCCATTTGGCGGCAGTCAATGCTATCCATCCACCTATCTTCTCAGGATAGCCGGAACGAAACCTTACCCATTGCGTTTCATACCATGTGCCTTCACTGGTTAATGAAGTGTTCTCACGGTTAACGCCTGATTTAAATTGAAGCTTTTGTAGTGGCATATCACGCCTGCTAAATTATCTTGCTGTAAGAATTACCATCACTGCATTTGCAGGGACAGATACATTTACTGTCTTGCCGTTTCTTACTGGTGCATATTGAGTTGACTTTAACTCGATGTCATTGCACGTTATCGTTCCATCAAGGCATAAGACAAGGCACTCGTTTGACGTGCCAACGATTGATCTTGTTGCCTCGCCTTTTACAAGCTCATGATCAAATTTCTTGCTGCTTGGAACTGGATCAATAGCCATGCCATGTGCACCACGACCATCTGCTTCGTATCTAACAGGAGTGCCAACGTACTGAGATATGTCGTAAATGTTTCCTGCATCAACAGGAAGAACGTCACCATTAGCAAATCTTAAAAATCCACCACCATTATTTATATATACAAACTGCGCTTCTTTACCTTGTCCAGAGTTTTCTAAAACAAACCCATCATTAGGTGTAATACCTGATGTGCATAAAACAAATCCGCGACAAACAAGAGTATTTAAAGTATTCATACAGAAACCTCGCTTGCATAAGAAGTTAAGTTTACTAATGAGCTTATTTGATGTGAGCTTGATTGACCAACCATAGCCTTAATCGCAGATAGCTTTTCCGTATCATCAACCAACTTTTCTTGAATTTCTTGACGCTGAGCCTCTGCCATACCAGCTTGAGATATTAACTTTTTAAGTTCCTCTAGGTCTGTAACGTCTGGCCACAATACGCTTGGTTGAAACGCTATTGGCGGATATTTTTCAGGGTCTTGAAACTTTGTTGTATCAGATGCAAAGCAAACCAACAACGAATGACTCAAGTCATCGTAACCAACAATCTTCATATGTACTGTGTTCATTTCAACTCCAATTAAATAACTCTACCAATTCGTGTTCCAGTTGCAACCCATGTAACATTTGAATTTCCAACCACATAAAAACCTGCTAAGCCGCCACCGCCACCGCCAGCAACATTTCCGCCGGTACCAGAGGCACCATTTGATCCGCGCCCACCACCTACGCCACCACTACCAGCATTTGTGCCTCCGCCTCCGCCAGCGCCGCCACCTGTGGTTGATCCTGACCCGCCGTTTGGACCTCCGCCTCCACCAGACAAATAACCAGCGCCACCACCACCACCGCCGCCTTGCGTGCTAGTTGCAAATTTACCGCTGCCCGTTGATCCCCCACCACCACCACCGCCGCCACCGCCGCCGGATGCTATGACACCGTTGTTTGTAATGCTTGTTGCTCTACTAATCTGCATTGTGTTGCCGCCACCACCGCCGCCGCCACCAGCACCTGTACTGCCTGCGCCACCATTACCGCCCCTACCAAGTATTGTGCCGTTGTTTATGATGGTTACGGTATCGCCAACATTAAATGATGAAGATACAACTAGTGCATATACGCCCGTAGTTGTTGCTCCCAAAAATACACCACTGTTAATAGTTAGGATTACATCTGTATTTCCAGCCACATAGTTAGGACCGCGATTTACATAGACATCATAGTTTTGCGTATTTGTTGAGATAACAAGATTGACTGTTACACGAGATTTGGAAGCGCCATAGAAATTAGAAAGCGCTATTGCTCCAGACGCAGGAATGTTTGCATTAGCTGGGGTGTTAGCTACAAATGCACCGCCACGATAGTATTCATTCAAGCTGTGTGGAGCCGTGCCACCAAACTCGGTAGCAATTTGTTGGATAGTAATTGGCCCTGAACTAGGTAATGGCATGATTACTTACCTTTCTTTAATTCCTCGATCTCTGCCTTTAACTCTTTGATCGCCTCCACTAGCAAGCCAACCATGTTGCCGTATGCCACAGATAACGTACCGTCGTTATCCATTACGACTTCAGGCAGCACAGCCTGTACATCTTGAGCTATCAAACCAGATTGGCGAGGACTACCATCTATGTCTTTACGGTTATATGTAACGCCATTTAATCTACCAACCTTGTAAAGCGCATCGCTAATTGGTTCAATGTTTTCTTTGAGTTTAATGTCAGAGAAAGCTGTGACGTTTCCAGTAGCAGTAATTGCGCCGCCAGTACTAATCCCTGCACCACTTCCATCTATAGTTACAGCGCCTGTAGTAAAGTTCCAATAAAACGGTCTTAAACTATTAAATGTTGCAGCATTTGCAGCGGCTTGTGTTGTTTGTGCTGATGTACTCAACAAGTAATTGCTTGCTCCATCGTTATAGAAGTACGACTTAATCCAAGTAGAGCCAGAACCACCCACAGCCATAAACTGACCTTGTGCGCCAGTTGGTTGGCCACTAGCTAAATACGCAACGGCTTGATAGTTGTTTGCAGTATTTAATGCATTAGCTGTTGTGGCTGTAGTTGCTGTAGTCGCAGATCCAGCAGAACCACCAATCGATAAAGCTGATGCTGTACCAGTCAATCCAGCGCCTGAACCATTAAACGATGATGCAGCTACTGCACCATTCACTTCTAACTTATATGTTCCACTAGGTGTACCACCAATACCAACGTTACCTGCCGTATCAATACGCATACGCTCAGAGCCACCAGTGTAGAACGTCATTGGTACTGCTGTGCCTGAACCAGAAGTAGATGATGCAATACGAACGTCTGTGGTGTAAGCAGCAAATGAACCAAGACCTGCATTCAATGGTGAGCTGTTATTAAATACAGAGTAGCCAGAAATGTTGCCTGTACCGCTTGGTAATGTACTTACAACAGTAGGAGCGTTTGACACGCTGTTCTGGAACATAACGCGGTTAGCTAATGTTGCATTACTAAAGTCACCAGTAATACGAGCACCAGTGTTTAGAATGTTCAAGCTGCCATCTTTGGTAATGCGAAGTCTTTCTGTTAGAGGTGCAGCAAGTCCGTCTGTGCGGGTAAAGAAAGACAAGTAACCAGACAAGTTATTGTCGGCTGTATATGTATCTACGTTAGATTGAATTGCAGCAACAGAGCTTAATGTTGTGCCGCCGTATCCAACAAAACTAATTGTTCCAGTAGCATCGCCACTAGCCACAGCGGTCGGTGCAATAGCAGTTCCACGAGCTTTGTAGTAATACGAAAAAGGACCAACCGCATCAGTTGATGTGCGCTGTGCAAAGTATCCAGTAGCGCTATCACCCTTAATAAAAACATTGGCAGCAGTTGCGCTATACAGCTCAAACTTGTTGGTAGGCGTGGATAATCCAACACCAACGTTACCAGCACCATCAACAATAAATGGTGTAGTGTCTGATGCTACGTCCTCTATTAATAGAGCTGCGCCAGCACCAGCTTGAGTTACCTTCAATGCAGGCGATGCAGAGTTAGCGTTGATTACACCGATACCTGTAATGGTTGTGGTGTCTGTGGATGCATCACCAAGATTAACATTGCCATTAGCGGTCATTGTGCCGCCAACAGTTAATGTGCCAGAGATCGAAGCATTACCTAATGTCGAGATGTTACCGGCTGTCTCGAAGTTACCGCCAGCGTAGTTAAACTGCTCAACAACATTAAGGCCATCGCAGCGCAGCAACATAGACTTGCCTGCTGGGATTGGAACAGTCGTACCACCTACCGCCGGAGTTACTGAATCAATTGTGTCACTAGTCACCACCGTAACAGTTACCGAGCAGTTGTTTGTAAATACATACAACTTACTAACTGGTGGTACAAACACTTTGATTGTGTTTGGAGATGTGATTGCCGATGTCAGTACGATTGCAGCGCATCGAGCTTGATCTGGTAGACCATTTAAAGCCGTCAAGGCTTGCGACACAATCCCGCCAACAGGTGTGCCAATAACAGTTACATTGGCTAATCCTGATATAGCATCCTCGATAATCGTACCAAGGTTGGTATTGGTGATCGTGCCCCAAGTTCCTGTCTTTTCACCATTGGCTATAAGCTCAATGCGTAGGTCGGGGGAGTAGGTTGAAGGCATAATTATTCCTTAGATAAATACGTGGCTCGTTCGTCTTTTCGACGGTTCACAAGCCCTTTAAATTCCTTGCCAGATGCAAATCTATATAGCATAAAAGCATCAGCAGCGCCATCGAAATCGCCCCGATTATGCCTCATACGCATACTGGATTTTTGCAGTGCACCTAGCCCAGCATTGAACGAAAAGCTGACCAGAGCGTCGAACCGCCCTTGAGTAAGATTAGCGGGACAAAGACGTAATACGCCTCGCTCAAACCTGCGTAAGTCTGTTTGCAAAATGCTATCAACTTCCTCGTCCGATAATGTGCGATCCCACTCCTTTGGGCAGGAGTAAAACCCAGTGGCTTTGGCATGTTTGCGCTCCTCTAATGTCATGGCTAGATGTTCTGGCGGGGCTATTAAATGACCCACGCCAGTCGTCCATAAGAGAACAACGTCAAGATAAGGCTTCTTCCTGACTCCTTCGTGGTGCCGCAGCATCAGCCTGGCTTTGTCTGACATTCTCATTTTTTACTAAACGCCTGAGTGCCAAACCAAAACGCAATAATGGATGCCAGAATCTGCATCTCATCAGTGTCAAACACTTCGTGGATTGCCTGCATAAAAGGAACGCCAGTAGACCATGCCCACCAGATACTAGCCATATCCACGATGATCAGTAAAAACACAAACAGGTATGTGACCACTGGGCGAACTGATGCACGCAAGTTAATAATCCACTGTGACGCGCCTTTGCCAATTTCAATATCGTGCTGATATAGAGCAAGACGTTCGGCAGAGTTAGCTTCGATCTGTAGATGCTGAGTGTGGATTTCCTCGATGCGCTCCTGAGATTGCAAGCCAGCAGCCTGTAGTCTTAACTGTGATTCAATCTGTAACTGCGCCAACGCCAGTTCATGTTTCTTGTCTGACTTGTCTTGGAAGAAGTCCAGTAGCTTTGGTAAGCCGCCCATCAAGAAAGATAGTGCGGTAGATATTAATGTCATCATGATTATTTCCTCGATGTAAAGTTTTCTTCGCCTTTGCGAACCGTAACCTTGTCGCCTTCAATCTGGACAGACATAGGATCGCGGTCAGCCATACGGTCAAGACGTTCGATCAATTGCTTCATTACTTCAAACTCTGGCTTCTCTTCTTTGGTGCTTGAGCCTGCAATGCTGTTGAGCATAGAGATCAAAGCTGTCAATGAAGCGCCAAGTAATCCCATAACCGCAGCCATCTTGCCTTCATCTAACTGCAAGCTTGCAAGCACACCGATGATGACGATAACTACAATTGCAGGAAGTCCGTATGTACCTATAGCTTTGCCTGCTACTTCTTTAGCTGGTGACGCAGCGGTTAGTCTTGCCAATTCTGTCTGAGCTTCTAGTTTAATCTTCTGTAATTCAGCGTCCATTATTAATCTCCTGTGTTACTGGTTTTGTAAAGTTGATGTTGGTGGTGTAAATACACCCAAGTATCTTGCATAGTTAGTTGCACGAAAGTCGATCATGTAACCGTTAAAAAAAGTTGCCCAAGCAGTATTAAACAAAGCGCCCAAAGAACTTATAGTCCCAGCAAGAACAGCAGTTGTAATAGTGACTGTCGTGCTAGTTATAACAGGAGAGCCATTCTGATAAACAATATATGAAGGCCCGTGCCTAACCACTGCTACATGTGTCCATGCACCTGTTGGGGTTGCGATTGCACTAGAGGTGTTAATCGCGTGCGTTGTGCCATTTGTAGAAACCAGTAATTGGAGACCACCAGTTGTATTTATATCTAATCTACATCCAGCATAAGAAGATGTATTTGAGTTTATACAAAATACACATTGCTGTGAGCCAATGCTGGTTGGGTTTATCCAAGCCTCAACAGTGAAGTCACCCAATGTTTGAATAAGATTTGCACCACTACCAAATGGGTTTGTTAATCTTACATATGTAGTAGACCCATTGAATGACATAGAGCCGCTACCATACTTGTTCTGTGTAGTACTAATAGATGCAACATTTGTCTCTGCTACAGCATTAGTAGCATTATCAAACACAGCCGCATTAGTTCCGCTCAACAAAAGCTGTGTATTTGTGATGTCAGTTAATGGCGCTGTTGGAACTGTTACTGATGTGACTCCAGTGCCGTTTAAAACTCTCATATTAGATATATAACCATTAACATTTGACGCTGTGTCTATGCCATTAGTTCCAACTCTTGGACGAGATGCGCCATTTAGATAACTGTTTGTATCTGAATAAGTACTTCCCACCTGTGTACCGTTAACAAACATTCTAGTGGAGCCAGATGCGCGAGACACAACTATGTGATACCACTGCCCAATTACAAGTGCTGGGCCGGCTATTCTTTCGGCAAAGTCAGTAAAATAACGAATGGTATTATCTGTGTGTTTGTAAATTGTTGGATACACACCACCAGTAGCAAGTGGTCTTGAGTCATAAAATGTCATAAAAGTTCCAAGAACATTTATGTTTGTAAAAAACTCAATAGTCCAATCTCCTGTGCCAAATGCCAAATTAGATGAGCCTGTAAGGTCTAAATAATCCCCAGTCCCATCAAAGTACATCGCACCACCATTGATTTGTGGAAGGTATGCGGCAGGGGTATAGAACGGTGAGTATGTAAGTGTTCTAGCATCATTAACTTTTGTAATAGTAAAGTTATTTGCACTATTATCTACAAAGCGATTGCTTTGGCATGTCAATAGCTGAGTGTTTGTAATTGCAGTCAGTGGAGCTGCTGGCGGAGTAAAGCTTGCTGTATATGCAGCAGTTCCTTTTATTAACCTCATATTGCTTATATACCCAGTCATGTAGTACGGGGTAGACATGCCTCCGATAGTTACACCATTCTGTCCCAAGTCATACCCACTTGGAGTGCCTGTTGTAGTTACAACTCCTGATGCCCCATTTACAAATAACAATATTGATCCACTAGACCTAACTACTGCTACGTGATACCAAATACCTACAGTTGGAGTCCATGGGGTTGTGCAAGTAAATCCGCCTGTTGAATGGGTTTGAAGTCGAAGGGTATTGGAACCTAAAGCAAAAAACCATTTGTTATTTGTAGAAGCCCCAATTGCATCACTTTGTGCAAATGGTATATACGTTCCAGAAACAGTAGATAAATTAACCCAGCACTCAATAGTAAAATCACCAGTGCCAAAAGCTAAGTTAGTTGAACTAGGAACAGTTAAGTAATCCGTTCCTCCATCAAAATGATTACTCCAATAACCATTAGGCTCACTAAATGGTGTAAACGTGCCTTGTGTAGTATTGCCGTTTCTAGTTACGCTAAAGTTGTTGGACGATGAATCAAGGAATGTATTATTGGTAGCGCCATTCGTACCATTCCCATGAATCATAGATGTGACTAAGTTAAATTCTGGATCGTACATAGGCCATGACCGCTGAGCTGCTGCTTGGTTAGCTTGGCTTAGCGTCCACACTCCAGGAGTAGCCGCTCCCAATGCTGGGCTAGGCTGAGAATAAAATGGATTGTCTGTGCCTACGATAACGCCATTGTTATTTGTAATGGTAGCCGCATACGAACTAGCATCAACAAATGTAGAGCTCTGGCAAGTAAGCATTACTGTGTTAGTAATTGCCGCTAAGTTTGTTGGTGGAGTAAAGTTACCTGTATATACAGCCGTACCATTTACAAACCTAAAATTATTTATAAGTCCGTCAAAGTAAATGTTACCGCCAGCCTGATCCCAGCGCCTACCTATAAACCAGTTGCTACCATTAGTGGCGGTTACACCCCATGTTGTTGATGGAGTTGGTGAGCTAGTCCTAGTTACATCTACACCGTTCATATAAATTTTTGATGTAGAACCAGTAAACACAAATGCAAGGTGTGTCCATGTGTTTAATACTATAGGAGTATTAGATGCCGCAGCAGTTACCCACAAAGGTGCTAGAGTATAAAAACCAAATGCTGGGTACAAGCCCGATGGAAACGAAACATCATTACTTGCAGAAAGTGCGCAGGCCATTGCGATAGCATTGCCAACTCCACCATATTCTTCAGAAAATATTAAACTACCTGCTGAGTATGGCTTAACCCATGCCTCTACAGTAAAAGGCGTAGTGGAAGTTGCTATAGCATACTGAGACGCCCCAGCAAAACTTAACCAGCTATTTAATCCAGAAAACTGACCAGAGAAATTAGCATTTTGGTTTGCGGTAACTATCCCGCCTGGATATCTTTGGCTCATATATTTCCCTGACTTGCTCTTGGCAGTGCTGTTGCAGGAGGTATAAACGGAGCTGTATATCTTGCTACACCTCTTGTTATTCTTAAATCATCAATGTATCCATTCATAGGTTGCCCACCTGTTCTGCCTGCCCCTACATACATATTCGCAGTTGTGGACAAATCAGTAGTTATGGCAGTAGCGGATTCAAATATTAAAAACCCGTCAATAAACATTTTTATATTTCCAATTCCCGTCCCTGCTCTTACAACGGCTATGTGATACCACTGACCTTGATTTAAATTGTAGTTACTTGAATACGTAATTGACCCGCCATACGCAAATATAAGTAAAGTTGGAGCTGCGTTCATATACAACTCAAAACCAGTTGTGGCGCTTGTGCCTTTTGATACTATTGATCTTGCTGCCGATGTGTTAGCAACATTTATCCAACACTCAATAGTAAAGTCACCAGTGCTTAAGTTTATGTCTGGGGAATGAGGAACAAGTAACCAGTCGCCAGTTCCGTCAAAAGCCATAGAGCCAGAGCCATATTTTTTAATTGCAGTACTTACTTGAGCATTGCCAACAGTCTCTCCAACAACTGTTGCTGATGCGTCTGATATACCAGCATTAGTTCCGCTTAATAGAAGCTGAGTGTTTGTAATGGCTGTTGAAGGTATGCTTGGCGTTGAAGGTGAGGTTGTTCCAGTGCCATTTAGTACGCGTAAGTTTGCTATGTAGCCTGTTACAGGTCCACCTAAATTTAAACCATTGTTAGCAATAACAGGTCTGCTCGCTCCATTTAAATATGTTGTGCTATCTGTATAAGTAGACCCATCTAGTGAGTCATTTAAAAACATTCTTGTAACGCCAGAAACTCTAGAAACTACAACGTAATTCCATTGGCCATTTGTTATAGCTTTTGTTCCAGTTATTCTGGTAGCAGTGTTTACATAGTAATTAAGAACATTAGTTGTTGGAGCTACAAATATGCAAGGATAAGCTCCGTCTGCGCCTGGTCTAGAGTCGTATAAAAAAGAACCAGCAGGCGAAACTGGCAATGCATTTAAATAAAACCAAAACTCAATAGTAAAGTCGTTTGTTCCAAAAGCAAGATTAGACGATCCGGTTAATGTTAAGTAGTCGCCGGTGCCATCAAAGTACATAGAGCCGCCAATCCGAGACGTAGAGTACTGAGGCAAGTTATCGTTAAATGGAATGTGTAACTTTGCGCTTGCATCTGCTACGCCGGTAATAACAAAATTATTTGCACTGTTGTCTATAAACCTATTATTCTGACACGTTAATAACTGGGTGTTTGTTATCGCCGTTAAAGGATTTGTTGGAACAACAGGTGCAGTAGTACCAGTTCCATTTAAAACTCTAAGACTTGTGATGTAACCTGAATACCCAGAAATAGTGCCAGATCCATTTGCGCCTATGTATGGTCTGTTAGTGCTATTTACATAAGTTGTAGAGTCAGTGTAAGTCGATCCAGTTTGAACACCATTAAAAAACATTCTAGTGTTACCTGATACCCTTGACACAACCAAGTGATACCAACGACCTATTACGACAGTCCCTGAAGTTATACGGTTTGCTCCACTTACATAATATATAAGTGACGTTCCACTAAAAAATATTGTAGGAGAAGCTTGCGATGCAGTGTTTCTTCCGTCGTATATAAAACCTTGCAAAGCATTTGCATA
>JACCDP010514503.1_pt1 | contig 12757 bp, 13 predicted proteins | sample 7445841 | NCBI WGS metagenome assembly JACCDP01 (sample SAMN15323441, study PRJNA562643) | freshwater metagenome | isolation source: river surface water | place: USA:Blue River Watershed | collected 2017-08-17
AATCGCTTTCCGCAAATCGAATCTTGGCGTTGGCATCACAAACTGCTAGCGACCCATGCGGATCAGTACGATTCACTGGTGGCGACGCGAATTCGCGCCGGCGAGAAATACACCGAACAAGATTTTCAGCGCTTATTGGCTGCGCGCAAAGACTGGATTGCGCGTGTCGAGCAAGCCTTAAACGGATTCGATGCGATGTTGATGCCGACCGTACCAATCGTAGCGCCACGTACCGAGGCGCTACTCGCCTCCGAAGAAACCTTCTTCGATGTGAATCGACTCCTACTGAGAAATCCCTCGCTGATCAATCTGCTCGACGGCTGTTCATTGTCTCTACCCTGCCAGCGCGCCGGTGAACCACCCGTAGGCTTGATGATCAGCGCGCCAGCGATGGCAGATGAGCGGGTGTTTGCCATCAGTTTGGCGATCGAGCACGTGCTGTCCGATTAGACCGATAACGCCCCTCAGCAGTACAGGCGTTACCAAATATCACGCGCTGGCTATCCCCCTACTCATCGGGACGAAATACGATGCTCTCCACATTCGAACCGTAGCGGTCTGCCATACCGTAAGGAATCTGCTTCAGATCGCGATTTGGAATCATTGCGATCACGGTACGGTAGTCGAGTGCTAGCAGAAACTCTGCGGTATGTTCAGCCTCTTTGACGTCGCGCAGGGGCAAACGGCCAGAACCGAAATTGACGAATACTTTATAGGGATCGTCGATATCAAAAAAAATCTCGCCAGCCACAATACCCTTATCCACCAGAATTGAATGCGTAATGATGCCGCGCGAACTAAATTCGCAGGGTGTCATCTCGCGCGCGATATGCATGCCTCGATGGTCGATCGCCCAGAGATATTTGAAGTTTCGGTTACCATAAGCACCGCAAGCAACCGGATCGAAGCGCCCCTTGCCTGGGGCTCGGGTAATGCGCTCATAATCAATTGCCCCCGGATTAACGTCATACGGATTACAGTTCTCAACGGAGCGTCCATAGCCGATATTCCACATCCGGATGGAGGGTGAGCAGTAATGATATTCATGACTTTTGAGCGCCTCGATACGCTTCTTCGGAACCAGTATTGTTCGCCAAGGTGGGGGTAGCTCGGTATCGGTGGCGCGCGGGTTCTCGTTTAACCGAGAGGCATCCACCTTCATCCTCTGCTGGCGCGCCTTGGCGAACTCGACGAGTTGGTAGTTAACACTCCCGCTATCTGGCGCAATAAAATCATCATGAACATATCGTGCTTGTCGTTGTGGCATAACACGTACGGCCGGCCGATGATGCTGCCGATACGGTGAGTCTGTCGGCTTAGTCATTACAGGATGGTGGCGGTGCTTGGCAAAATTTACCGGTATTTTCAACATAGCTATGCTCGCTCTATTTTCAAGGTTTATCGTCAAGCGGAACTGTCTCGTGGTCAGCTTCAGGGCCGTTTCTTGACGTAATACCGCATCGTCAATTTCCGCATTGACGATTAGCTTTGCAAACATAATGCCAAGCCATTACAACAACTCCGCTCGGTAGACCGAGTGCCTCCGCAAACGATATGTGGTGTCGTATCCACAGCACGCCTCCGATAAGGGCGCACATGCCCTGATTTCGCGCAGCATCGACTTTCATGCACCGTGTTAAAACTTCATGCATGGCGTTGACTGTCGCGTTGCGCATTGAATTTTTTCATTCGCAAAGGATCAAATACCGTCTCCCCGAAAGATTGCACCATGCGACGCTGGATTTGAGTGGTGCCGCATGACATCGCGCTTCTATAAATTTCTCAATTGGAAGTCAACTCACTGTCGATGCTGATGCCTTTACGTCTGCGCGGTTTTACCCTAATCGAAATCATGGTGGTCGTGGTCATCATGGGCGTGCTGGCCGCATTATTGGTGCCGCGATTAATGGGTCGCGCCGATGACGCGCGGATTTTGGCGGCCAAGCAGGACATCGCGACGCTGATGCAAGCGCTCAAGTTGTACCGCCTCGATAACCAGCGATTACCAACCACTGAGCAAGGCCTGCAGGCGCTGGTGGTGCGGCCAACGGTGGCACCCTTGGCACCCAATTGGAAAACCGGCGGCTATCTTGACAGGCTCAATAAAGACCCTTGGGGTAACCCCTATCAATACCTTGCACCCGGTTTGCACGGTGAGGTCGACGTGTTCTCTTATGGCGCTGACGGCAAGCCGGGCGGTATCGGCGTGGATGCGGACATTGGTTCCTGGATGGAATAAAACAACTCGCCCCCGTTGGGCGAGGCTGTGTGGTTTCACCCTGCTCGAGCTGCTGGTGGTGCTAGTCATCGTCGGTATCACACTCGGCGCGGTGGTACTGAACGCGACGCCGAATCAACGCCAGTTACTGTACAACGAGGCACAGAGAATCGCCCTACTGATGCAACTCGCACGTGATGAGGCCATTGTGCGTAATCAGGCGATTGCCTTCGAGTGGGACAATACGCGCTACCGATTCCTGATCCGACAGGGCAATGAGTGGCAACCGCTACGCGGCGATGAATTGCTGCGGGAACGACGCTACCGGTTGACCCCGCTCCGCGTACGGCTTGATTCTGCAAGCAGCAGTCAGCTGCCGCTTCGTGTTGTGTTCGGTCGCGAGCCGGTCGACAGAATATTCACCCTCACCCTTTCGACAGACACAACGCATGTGGTGATCCGTGCCGATGGTATCGGCAATTTTCAGGTCGACTGAGATGCGCGTACCAACAGCTGGATTTACCCTGTTAGAGGTTTTGGTGGCCTTGGTCATTGTGGGAACTGCCTTGGCCGCCAGCCTACGGGCCATTGGCAGCCTGACGCAAAACAGTGGTGATCTGCGGGTCGCCATGATGGCCACGTGGTCGGCCGAGAATCGTTTGACGCAAATTCGACTAGCGCGGGAGTGGCCACCCATCGGCAAGCGCAGTTTTACTTGTCCGCAAGGCGAGCTAGCACTGCGCTGTGAAGAGCATATTCTCGCCACACCGAATCCGGCGTTTCGCCGGGTGGAAGTCTCGGTAATCGACACCACGGGTCGACGTGTACTGATGTTGTCGCAGGTGGTGCCGAATGCGATCTAAACACCGCAGCCAAGGCCTGACGCTGGTCGAGCTTATGGTGGCCATCGCGGTGCTTGCCTTTATCTCGATGTTAGGTTGGCGTGGCTTGGATGCCATCACACGCGCGCGCCTCGCATTTAATCAGGAATTGGTACAAACACGCGGTTTACAGCTGGCATTCGCTCAACTACAGATTGATTGCGCTAATACGGTCGATAGCAGCACCTTGGTCGGTGCCGCACCGCTAGTGGTCGACGCCAACCGGGTCACGCTGGCCCGCAGGTTACAGCCGGAAGCGCAAGCGGGTGCCTTGCAACTAGTAACTTGGCGCTGGCGAGATGGCGTGCTCACCCGAGAAGAAACACCACCTACGCGCGACCTGAATCAACTCAATCGCTACTGGCAGCTGGCGCAGACCGGTAGCGCAGCCGCCGTGAAACTACAAAGCAATGTGCAGCAGATGACGCTGCGCGTATGGACGGATGACGGTGGTGGCTGGCGCGCATGGCAGCAGATCAGTAATCCCATCGTTTCACGCGGCTCACTGATGAGCCCGGAAACCGGTACCACGGCGGCGCAAACGATCTGGCGAGGCTTGGAGGTCTCGTTACAACTACCGGGTCAAACGGCCAGCATGACCAAGGTCTTTATGCTGGGGTCAGTATGAGGCGTATGCATCTCAGCCCTCAGGTTCAGCGCGGCGTTGCCGTTGTGACTGCGTTATTACTCACCACACTGGCAGTGACCATTGTGGCGAGCTTGTTCTGGCAGCAGCAATTACAGGTGCGGTCGATTGAGAATCAGCGACTGCAACTACAGAAGCAATGGGTACTACGTGGCGCGCTGGACTGGGCACGACTGATTCTGCGCGAGGATGGCCGCAACTCCAAAATCGATGAACTAAATGAGCCATGGGCGATACCCTTAGCCCCCACTCGGCTCGATCAGTATGTTGAATCAGCCACTGCCAGCGGAGACACTGGCAGCGCCATGCTTTCCGGTTCGATTCAAGATGCGCAGGGCCGCTTCAACCTGACGAACCTCATCGATTTATCCGATCTAGCCAAGCAAGAAGGCATCAATCAATCCGCGCTTGAGGCGTTCGCTCGTCTGCTCACCTCGCTACGACAAGATCCGGCGCTGGCTAAGGTGATTGCGCAGCACATGGTGGCTGCCGCACGTGCTTCATTGAATTCACAAGTCGATGGAGTTCGACCGATCCGCTTCGTACAACTTGATGACCTGCTCGCGCTGCCGGGATGTACGCCGCCGATGATTAACGCTATTCGTCCCCAAACGGTCATTCTGCCTACCGCCACACCGCTCAACATCAATACCGCAAGCCCCGAGGTACTGGCCGCGCGGGTACCAGGACTGTCGTTAGCGGATGCGTCCGCCGTCGCAAATAGCCGTCGGCAGACTGCTTTTCAAGCGGTGGCAGATCTCGCCAAGCGCCTATCTGATCAAGCAAAAAGTTTGGATGACGGTAGCCTGAGCGTCGCGAGTAACTACTTCTTGGTGAACGGTGCTGTGACGATACGCAGTGCCAAACTGGAGATTGAGGCGTTGGTCGAACGACAACCTACGGCAACGCGCTTGCTATGGGTAAGAGAGTTGTAAATGCCAATCACAAAAGCGAACGACACGCTCTACTTGCGGTTACCTGCGCGAACTGGTCCAAGCAATGCGACAGATGCGACCAATGCAATCCACGTTGGCGACCCGGCCGGCACGCAAGGCACGAGTGCCATTCAGACTATACCGCTGGCCTTGGCATTGGCAGTGCGCGGGCGCCCATTAAGAACCGCGACTGCCTCGCTCAGCGAGCTTGCACCACAGGTGACGCAGGTATCACAAGTCGTTCTATTGCTGGCAGCAAGCGACGTCACCTTACTGCGCATTGCGGTACCACCCTTGTCTGCAACGCGCCTGCGGGCAGCCTTACCATCGCTGATTGAAGAGTTTGTGATTGGCGATACTGCAGAGTGCGCGATTGCGGCTGGCGCAGAGGCCGATGGGCAAAGGCTGATCGCCGTCTGCGATCGGGCCTGGTTAAAAAACTGGATTGATGCGCTGAGGCAGTCTGGCGCGCGGCGTATTCATGTGCTGCCGATATCGCTTTGCTTGCCTTCCCCAAACTCACATTTATCAGCTGCGCTATTTCAGTATGCACACCGCTACGAGCTTGCGCTTCGGCTATCCGATCATGAGGGTATCGGATTAGCGGTGGACGTCGATGATGAGATACAGCTACCCAACGCCGTCGCGCGGCTAATCGTCACACTGGCAGGGAATCATCCCGTGAGCTTATCGGTCCCTGCGGCGCAAGTTGCGTTGTTTGAGAAATGGATCGACGTAGAGCAACTCAGCCAGATCACTCTAACCGAGCAGCAATGGAGTGATTGGATCGCGGCAAGCGCAAAGGTATCCGTTGATCTAATCAGCGCATTTGAAGGCAACCAGCGTGCTGCCTTCCCGTGGCGAGAGTGGCGCTGGCCGATCGCATTGGCGGCAGCTGCTTCGCTAGTCAATATTGCCGCCATCAATGCGGATTGGTGGCGACTCCGCAGCGAAGGCCAGCAACTACGTGATGAGATAACTGACATCTACCGGCGCAGCTTTCCGAATGAAACCGTGGTGCTCGACCCGCTGGCACAAATAAAACAAAAGATAGCAGCATCGCGTCAAGCCTCGGGTCAGCTAAATACATCAGATTTTGTGGTTCTAGCGGCAGCACTGGGCGAAGTTTGGCGAGAGGCAGGCAATGATCTGCGTGCAATTGACGCTCTTGATTACCGCGACGGCACGCTCACCATCAAGCTCAAAAAAGCTGCGCAAGTGTCGCTGGCGGCGATGCGTAGCCCGCTCGCCACACGCGAACTTCAACTCACGCCATCACCGACGGATCCCCGGCTATGGCAAGTAAAGCATCTGTAGTGCAACGCCTGAGAAATCATAAATTCTGGCGCGAGCGCACACCACGTGAGCAAGGACTTCTACTTACCACTGCAGCAACGCTTGTACTTGGGGTGATTTATTTTGCACTAATCAAACCTGCGCTCGACGGTCGTCACTACTGGCAGCAATTACTGCCGCAGTTACGTGTCGACCGCGCACAAATGCAATCACTAGCCAAGCAACTTGGTAGCGCGCCAACGGCTTCGCAAGCAGTAAACCCCAAGACCGATCGCGCAACGCTGGAGCGCAGCCTTGCTGACGCCGGCATCAAACCGGCCTCACTGGAGGTATCGGATGAGGTGGTACGCCTTCGTTGGGCTGATGTCTCTTTCAGCGAGCTCACCAACTGGTTAGTACGAATGCAGCGCGAGCAAGCTTGGTCGGTCACTGAGGCGAGCGTCAATGCCAAGGAAAGCGTCGATCGGGTTGATGCAACGGTCGCGTTGCGCTGGCTACGATCATCACCATGATTCGTGCGCTGCTGTGGCTGATCGCGGGCTTGCTGACGGTTGCGATCACTGCACTGGGCAGTATGCCTGCCGTATGGCTGGTGCCGCTAATCGACCAACAGAGTAATGGCCGCTTCTCGCTCGCGGATGTGGAGGGCAATCTGTGGCGGGGTTCTGCTGTCATCGGTGCCGCTGCGGCGCGCGACGAAGCAATCGCGCCCTTGCTACCCGGTCGCTGCGTTTGGCGGATATCACCGCTGATACTACTCGGCATAGTCGACATCAGCCTAGAAAACCAGGTACTGACCTCCGCCCCAATCACGATTCGAGGTACCTGGGTGCGCTTAGAGATCGGTGCCGGCAGTATTAGCCCGCCAGCCGATGGCCTGGCCGCACTGGGTGCACCGATGAATACGCTGCAACCTACTGGCGTCATTAAGATCGTCTGGCCGGCGCTTACACTAACTCGCACGGATCGGGAGTGGCTGACCACCGGTCGAGTGCAAATCGAACTGACGCAAGTCTCATCAGCCTTGTCGCCAATCAAACCTTTGGGTGCATACCGCCTGCAGTTTGACTGGTTCGGACGCGAGGCACGGCTTGATCTGGAAACCTTGTCGGGGCCACTCATGCTTGAAGGTCGAGGTCGCATCGTGAATGGTCGCTTGCAGTTCGCCGGGGAGGCGTGGGCACAAGCGGGGCATGAAGCGCAACTGGCTGCCTTACTCGGTCTGCTCGGTCAGCGTCGTCAGCTTGGTCAACGAATCGTTACGGCACTCGAATTCCAATGAAAAAATCCTTGCCCTACCTGGCGTTTATCTGGCTAGCGCTCGCTTCCGCTCAAGCTCAAGAGCCGAATAAGTCCACCGCCTCACTCAATTTTGTCGGTGCTGATATTGAATCTGTGGTGCGCGCGATCGGGCATTACACCGGTAACACCTTCGTGATCGATCCACGGGTCAAGGGCACCATCAATTTAGTGTCCGAGAAACCACTCAGCAAAGCACAAGCATTTGAATTGCTCGGCTCCGTGCTGCGGCTACAGGGTTTTGCACTGGTCAGGACCGCGAATTACGTCAAAGTCGTACCCGAAGCGGATGCCAAGCTACAGTCCTCGCCGGTACAAATCGGCAAGCTGCGCGGCGACCAAATTGCTACCCAGATTTTTTTATTGAATCACCAAAATGCGACTGGGCTTGTGGCGGTGCTGCGGCCGCTGATTTCACCCAACAATACTATTGCGGCTGATACCTCGAATAACACGCTGGTCATCACCGATTATGTCGACAATCTGAAACGACTGGCACGGATTATCGCCACGCTGGATACTCCGGCAAACGCTGAACTCGACATCATTCGGCTAGAGCATGCGATTGCCATGGACTTGGCGGTCACCATCAACCGACTGCTGGAAACGAGTACGGTAGCGGGCGCTCCAGCGGAGCCGGGTCGGATCATGGTGCTAGCGGATGCCCGTACTAACGCTTTGATCATTCGCGCGCCGAACGCCGCGCGCGCAAGTCTGGCGCGCACACTGATTGCCAAACTCGATCAACCGACCGCGCTTCCCGGTAACGTGCATGTGGTCTACCTGCGCAATGCAGAAGCGACCAAACTGGCTCAAGTGCTTCGTGCTGTCGTGGCAAGTGAATCAGCCACCGGACCCTCAATGGTGACCAGCCAGGTCTCAATAACGCCCATGCAGCCCGCCCCCGGTGCTGCTCCCGGGGGCGCACTGCAAGCTTCATCGGTGTCATCACAATCAACCCAAGCACCGCTGCCGACTGGGGGAACAGCGGGTTTTATTCAAGCGGATCCAAGCACGAATACCCTCATCATCACCTCCAATGAAAGGGTGTATCGAAACCTGCGCGTCATCATTGATCAACTTGATGCGCGTCGCGCGCAGGTCTATGTCGAGTCATTAATCGTCGAGATCAGCGCCGACACTGCGGCGCAACTCGGGGTGCAGTGGGCGGGACTATCGGGTAATGGCGGTCCAGGTTTCCGAGTCGGCGTATTGACCGGATTCAGCACAGGCGGCGATAACTTGGTACAGCAGGCGGGTGCCGCACTCTCCTCCAGCGCCGCACCTCTGGTGCCGGGTAATGGACTCACTGCATTACTAGCAAAACAGAATATCAATGGTCAGCTCGGGCTAGGCGTACTTGCGCGTGCGCTGGAAACTGATACCAAGGCAAATATCTTGTCGATGCCGAACCTGATTACGCTCGACAATGAAGAAGCACGCATTATGGTTGGCCAGAACGTCCCCTTCATCACCGGCCAGTTTACGACTGCGGCTTCCGGTGGTACTGCCAGCATCAATCCTTTCCAGACGATTGAACGACGCGACATTGGCCTATCGCTACGTGTACGCCCCACCATCTCGCAAGGCGGCACCGTGAAGATGGCGATTTATCAAGAGACTTCCAATATCCAGCAGTCGACGGCGTCGGGTCTGATTACCAGCAAGCGGTCCATCGACACCAATGTACTGGTCGATGATGGTCAGATCATCGTGCTAGGTGGTTTGATTGAAGATACGGTGTCAGACTCGATCGAGAAGGTACCCGGCTTAGGGAATTTGCCGCTATTAGGCTATCTGTTTCGATACCAATCGAAGCGACGCACCAAGACCAACCTGATGGTTTTCCTGCGTCCCAATATCATTCGTAATGATGAGCAGAGTATTGCGTTGACCAGCGATCGCTACGACTATATTCGGCACGCACAATCCAGCGTCCAGCCTGTCCCGAACATCCTGCTGCCCACGACCGAGATACCCCAACTTCCCCCGCTCGAGGCAGGTAGGCCGATCGGTGGCGTTCTGCTCAATCGCTCTGCGCCGGTCACGGATTTCTCTTCGACCAAACCATCACCGGGTCCCGAGACTTTCCGGGTTGAACCACTACAGATCGAGCAACGCTGACTCACCATGTGCAAGATTAATCATATCGAGCAGCCATGAGCGCAGTAATACAAGACCCTCGGTTACTGCCGTTCGCGTTCGCACGTGATTTTGGCGTACTGGCGCAGGCTGGCGCCTCTCAAGAATCGATCGATGTTTGGGTTTCGGAGGCAACCCCACCTTCAGCACTGGCCGAGATCAGTCGTCGATTTGGCCGGGTGCGGGTGAGTACCCTCCCGCGTGAGCAACTCGAGCGCGCCATCGCGCAAGCCTATGCCAGTGGTGGCAGCGATGCCGCACAAGTGGTCGGTGAGGTTGAGTCTGATCTTGACCTCGCACGCCTCATGCAAGAAATGCCCGCCGTCGAAGATTTACTCGAAGCGGCCGATGATGCGCCGGTCATTCGCATGATTAATGCGCTGCTGACGCAAGCACTGCGCGAGGGGGCCTCCGATATTCACATCGAGCCCTTCGAGCAAATTTCGGTTGTGCGCTTTCGGATTGATGGCCGACTTCGCGATGTGGTACGACCCAAAAAAGGCATCCATGCTGCCTTGATATCTCGCATCAAGATCATGTCGCAGCTGGATATCGCCGAGAAGCGGCTGCCGCAAGATGGTCGCATCACTTTACGCGTGGGTGGCAAGCCGGTGGATGTGCGCGTGTCCACCCTACCCACCGGCCATGGTGAGCGCGCCGTTCTGCGTCTTCTGGATAAAGAAGGTGGGCGCATGGATCTGCAGCAGCTCGGCATGAGCGAGCCTACCCAGCGACAGTTTGATCAATTGATTTCGCAACCACACGGCATTGTGTTGGTGACCGGACCAACCGGCTCGGGTAAAACCACCACGCTATACGCAGCGCTTACGCAGCTCAATACCCCGACTACCAACATACTGACGGTAGAAGATCCGATCGAGTACGAATTGCCTGGCGTCGGTCAGACACAAGTCAATGCGCGCATCGACATGAGTTTTGCCAAGGCGCTGCGCGCCATTCTTCGGCAAGACCCGGATGTGATCATGATCGGCGAGATACGTGATCTGGAGACCGCACAGATCGCCGTACAAGCCTCACTCACCGGCCACTTAGTACTGGCGACTTTGCATACCAACGATGCCCCTGCCGCTATCACGCGCTTGCTGGATATGGGTATCGAGCCGTTCCTATTATCTTCTTCATTGATTGGTGTACTGGCGCAGCGGCTAGTGCGCAAACTGTGTGCGTACTGCAAACAGTTTGATGGCACCCATTGGCATGAAGTGGGTTGCGATAAATGCGCTCGCACTGGCTATCACGGCCGGGTCGGTGTTTACGAGCTACTACTCACCACCGATCAGATTCGCGCACAGATTCATGAACGCGCTTCGGAGGCGCAGATTCGCGATACTGCGTTGCGCGATGGCATGCGCACCATGCATGAAGATGGCGAGCGCTGGGTTAAAGACGGTACCACCACCGAAGCCGAGCTGCTCAGGGTCACCAAGGAATAATTCGTGCCTGCCTTTCGCTACGAAGCCGTGAATGCGACTGGCGCGACCAGTAAGGGAATATTGCGTGCAGACAGCCCGCGCGCGGCACGTTCCGATTTGCGCGCGCGTGGTTTAGTGCCGCTGGTACTCGAATTGATCGTCGGCGAGCCTGCGACAGGCGCGCGGCGCGCATTCCGCTTCGGTGACAAGCTATCCACTACCGAGCTGGCTCTGTTCACCCGACAACTTGCCTCGCTACTTGGGTCAAATCTGCCGATGGAGCAAGCCTTTGATGCGCTGATGGAGCAGGCCGAGCGGCCTTACTTACGTGAGCTGACAGCCGCCATCCGATCCGATCTGATGGGTGGTGCGTCGCTGTCAGATTCGCTCGCCAATCATCCGAAGGATTTTGCGGATATTTTTCGCGCCTTGGTTAACGCCGGTGAACAAACCGGCCAGCTTGCGCCGGTGCTATCGCGCTTGGCAGATTACATTGAAGGTCGTAACGCGCTGATACAAAAACTTCGCCTCGCATTTACTTACCCAGCCATCGTTACAGTAGTCGCATTCGCGATTGTCATCTTTTTACTCACCTATGTAGTACCGCAGATTGTGTCGGTATTCGCCAGCACCAAGCAGAAGCTGCCACTTTTAACCACCATCATGCTCGCCTTATCCGGATTCGTGCGCCAATGGGGGTGGCTGGTGGCTTTGGTGGCGATCACCGCATTCACACTGTGGCGACGTAGCCTGCGTGACCCTGAACGAAAGTTACGCTGGCACCGCTGGCTATTGCGCGCCCCATTGATCGGTCGCTTTCAGCGCAGCCTGAACACCTCACGCTTTGCCAGCACACTCGCGATCACGACCAATGCGGGAGTACCGATCTTACGAGCACTTCATACCAGCCGCGATACGCTCTCCAACATGGCCATGCGGCAGCAAGTGGATGAGGCGACGAATGCGGTACGCGAAGGTGTGAGTCTGGCGCGTGCACTCGGCGGGCAACAACACTTCCCTCCCATGCTGATTCACATGATCCGAGCCGGTGAAGCCACCGGTGAGTTACCCACTATGCTCGAACGTGCCGCGGCCATGCAGGCGCAAGATCTGGAACGACGCGCATTGACGATTGCTGGCTTGCTGGAGCCGATGCTTATCCTGACCATGGGTGTTGTCGTGCTTCTGATCGTTCTTGCGGTGTTGATGCCGATCATCGAGATCAATCAGTTAGTGCGATGAGACGAGATGCAATGAAACGTCTCCCCATCGCCCTGAGTTTTGTACTGTTCCTCGCGCTGTGCGCGTCGCTGACGTATTGGCTGATGCAATGGACAGCGCCAGCGACACGGCCACTGATTATGCCCGTGACTGTCGAGCGTGCACTGCCCTCCATATCCGCAGCCGCCAATCTGTTTGGCGGTCATGCTGATGCTGCCGCTACCGTGTCAGTGCAGTTGAGCGGAATTATCATGGCCACCCGTGATGTCGATAGCGTAGCGATCATCGGCATTCCGGGTAAACCAGTGCGCGCGCTTCGGGTGAAGGCCGAAATAATCGAAGGTCTGACCATCAAACAAATCAAGCCCCGCAGCGTGGTGCTGGTCGAGAGGGGCGTGGAGCGCGAGGTGCGATTACCCGATTTTGCTCCGAGCCCTGATAAAGCCGTATCGGTATCGCCCAAATAATCCTCGAATCAACTTTATATATTTCTATTTTTACAATTAATTTCTCCGCTATTCGGGTATTCAAAACCCTCTCTTATCCCAGCACAGCGCGCCATTCGATGATTTATTGAGCGCGCTAACGCCAAACACGCCATCTCCGATGTAAATCCATGCGTAATCAAACGCTATTGCTAATTGTTTTAAGCCCTGATGTCCGCTAACCTATAGTGCATTGTTAAT
>JACCDP011163120.1_pt1 | contig 12757 bp, 10 predicted proteins | sample 7445841 | NCBI WGS metagenome assembly JACCDP01 (sample SAMN15323441, study PRJNA562643) | freshwater metagenome | isolation source: river surface water | place: USA:Blue River Watershed | collected 2017-08-17
AGGCGCTCGTCCGAGTAGGCGGTCACGTTGCCGGATGAAGTGAAGTCGCCGTTCGATGCAAACGTCCAGTTGCCGCTGACCGTGAAGAATTTGATGTTCTTCCCGCTGACTGCGTTCGACATTCCAATGTCGCCGTTGCCCGCGCCATACCCAACCCAGCCGCGTTCCACACTTGATCCGCTAGATGAGTCCTGGAACGATAGATACATCGCACCAGTCGTGTCCAAGTCGCCTGGCGACCTGAGCACCATTGCCGACACGCCGGTAAACGTAGCGGAGCCGGTGTATGTTTTGTTGCCACCAATGGTTTGGTCGCCGCTGGTGTACACGCCATTCGTGACCGTGCCGGCGTTTCCGGTGATTGACCCAGTGATCGTGTTCGTGAAGGTCTTGTTGCCGTTGATCGTTTGATCGCCGGTCGTGTAGACACCGTTGGTGACAGTTCCGGCGTTGCCGCTGACGCTGCCAACAATCGTGCTGCTAAAGGTTTTGGTCCCCGCGACGGTCTGGTCACCAGTCAGCGCGACATACCCGGTGGCAGGCAGGTAAGCAACCAGCCAGGCCGAACCGGTGTACACGCGCATCTCGCTGGCCACGCTGTTGAAATACAGCGCGCCGGTGATCAGTGCGTTGCCGTCGTTGTCGAGAGTCGGGTCGCTGGTCTTGGCGCCCAGGTAGCGATCATCGAACGAGTCGAACGAAGCAGCTGCCGCGGAGGCAGATGAAGAAGCAGAGCTTGCGCTGCTCGCCGCGTCCGACGCGCTGGACGCGGCCGCCGAGGCTGAGGATGCAGCTGCCGAGGCTGACGCGGCCGCCGAGGTGGTCGAGCCAAAAATCGTGTCGATGTAGTTCTTGGTCGCGGCGTCCTGCGGGTTGGTCGGATCACCCATGCCGGTGATCTTGTTGGCTCCCATCGCGATAGCGCCAGACATCGTGCCGCCGGAGAGGTTCAGCTTGAGCGCCAGCGCGCTGTCCACTTGGGCGGTCGTGTACGCGTCACTGATGCCGTAGCCGGCCAGCGTCGTCGGGTTTGTGCCACCGGTGGTGCGGCCCCACTGGTCCACGGTGACAGACTTGTAGGTGCCCGCGACGACACCGGAGGTGGCCAGGTCAATCTCGTCCGCGCCCACGACGATGCGAGCGCTCGAGGCCGTGTTGACGTTGAGCGTGTTCCCGGTCTTGCTCATGCCGGTGCCGGCATTGATCTGGCCGGCGCCGGAGAACTGCGCCCAAGTCACTGCCGTCACGCCCAGCGTGCCGCCGGCCGAGATCGTGCAGATGTAGCCGTTGTTGCCGTTGGTGGTGCCCTGCTCCACAAACGTGAAGGCCGACACCAGCTCGTCCCAGGTGTTCGCGTCAGAAGCGCGCGACCAGGCGCCAGCGGCCGCCACGTAGATGCCGTTCTCGGCGGCGCTGGACTGGTCCTTGACCAGTACGCGATCGCCGGCGATGACGGCCACACCGTCGATCGTCTGCGCACCCGACAAGCTGATGTTGCCGGTGGTCGCGGCGCGGCAGGAGGCCTTCGCGTCGAGGCCCTGGGCCACCGAGTCCACGTAGGCCTTGGTGGCCGCGTCGGTGTCGGCGGTCGGCGTGCCCAGGCCTGTGATCTTGTTGGTGGACATGGCCAGAGCGCCCGTGAGCGTGCCGCCGGTGAGCGCCAGGCGCAGCGCGTCCTGCGTGTCCACGTAGCCCTTGTTCGCTGCGTCGGACGCGTTGGTGGGCGTGGACAGGCCGGTGATGGTGGCCGAGCTGCCGGCCGTCATGTCCAGCGAGCCCGTGATCACGACATCGTTGAAGCTCGAGCTGCCGGCCGCAGCCGTCACGTTGCCGGTGACGTTGCCAACAACACCACCCGTTGCGGTAATCGCTCCAGTGACGGCAAGCGTAGAGCTCAGGGTGGTGGCGCCAGTCACCCCAAAGGTGCCGCCCACGCTGGCGTTGCCTTGGGCGGTCAGGGCCTTGGTCGAGGGGATCGTCAGGCCGACCGTTGAGAACGTGGCGGTGTTGACACCCAGGACCGCCACAGCACAAGTGCCGGCCGATGCGCGATACAGGCCGGTATTTGTCTCGTTCAGGAACGCGACGCCGGGGGCAGTGACGTTGCCATCAGCAACACGAAACGGGGCAATCATGCCGCCGGCGCCGGTGCGTGATAGCGAGTTGGTGAGCTCGGTGGCGATGTCGCTGAGTGTCGAGTTGGCCCATGCCGCGTCAACAACGTCGCCCGGCGTGACCGGGTTGCCTGCCGGCAGCGTGTAAATCCCTGATGCGTTGCGTGGCATGTTCTCTCCTACTCGGTGTCTGCTTGGATCGCGACCTGCGCCATGTACGGCTGCAGGATCTGGGCGATCGTTTTCGGATCTTTTGCTGCCATGATTTTCGCAGCAGTGGCGGGGTCGGTCAGAGCGCGGCCAAGCAGCTGCTCGGTCTGGCTCTGGGTGAGCTTGAAGGGCATGCCCATCACCCCGGCGGCCACCCGGCCCAGCATGGAATCAGCGGCCGTCTCGGGCAGCCCCAGCGGTCCCATGAACTGGCGCAGCACGTTCTGCGCGCCCAGGTACTGGGCCGTGGGCGATCCGGGCACGCGGGCCAGGTCCTGCGCCGCGGCGTAGCGGGCCATGTCCTGGCCCACGCCCGTGACAGCCTGCATCTGCGCGGGCTCGAGCACGTCGGCCATCTTGGCGCTTCGCAGGCCGGTGGCCTTTGCGGCCGTGGCGTCGGCGTTGCGCAGGGCGTTGGCGTAGCTGTTGGCGTTGACGCGGGCCAGCGAGCCGTTGCCCAGAGCGTCCAGCGGCGGCAGAGCCTTGGCGGCCAGCTCTTCGCCGATCGCCATCTGGTTCACAGGACGGGACATCGATTGGAAGGTGCGCCGGGCCTCACCGTAGGCGGGGGAAGCCTGATCCAAGAAGGCGCGCAGCTCGTTCTGCGTGTCCTTCAGTGCGCCGACCAGCGTGTCGTCACCCGCCCTGGCTGCTCTGCCAATTTGGCCACTCAGCGCGTCATCCACGAACATCAGACCGGCGGCGCTGCCAGCCGGGTTGGTGATGTCCATGCCCTTTTCCTTGGCCAGCTGCTTGGCCTCGCCGATTGCTGTCTGAATAGACGGCCGCTGCATCAACTGCGTCACCGTGCTCTGCAGCTTGGGCGTCATCTGCAGGCCGCCGGCGCGGGCCTTGGTGTACAGCGAGTCCGCAGTTTGGTCGCGCATCTCAGTGAAGAACGCGCGCTTGCCTTCGTCGCCTGCCAGGTCGTCCAGCACGCTGCGGTAGCCGGCCACCTGGCGGCCGCGGGACTCGGCCAGGGCCGACGCCACATCGCTGGACGCGGCGGCCGCGCCGCGCTGGAGCTGGGCGATGCCAGGATCCATCGTGGCCTCGGCCAGGGTCGGGGTCACGCCCGGCACCAGGACCTCGGGATTTTGGGCCGCCGTGCGCACGGCGGCCGGGTTGGTCGCGAACCGCTCGAGGGTGCGCTTGAGGATGCGCTCGCGGCCGCCCTCGTACAGGGGCTCCAGGATCGCCTTGGCGCCGCCGTAGCCGGCCGCCAGCACCCTACCCCCCACCTCACCGCCAACGCCTGCCAGAGCGCCCATGCGGGCCCCGCCAGACATGTCCTCAGGCGATAGAGCCGCGCCCGCCACCGCGCCAGCACCGGCTGCGCCGATGTACGGGGCCGCGCCCCGCGTCGCCGCAGCGGCCGCGCGGGGCAGCATCGTGGCTCCAGCCCTGACGCCCTGGCTGAGAGCCTGCTGAGCGCGATAGCCCGGCACGGCCGTCAGGGCGATGTCGCCGACCACCTTGCCCGCCTGGCCGGCGCCGGTGTTGGTCAGCGGCTTGTCCAGCTCGGCATCAGCCTGCGCAGCGGCCTGGTCATAGTTGCCGATGCCGACCATGTTGCCCACACGCATGGCGGTGCGGCCGAGGTCGGCGAACGACTTGCCGATGCCGGCGCGGAACTTGTCCAGGCCGGACATGCCCTCGGTCGGGTCAATGCGCTGGGTGTCGTAATCGATGCGGCTGTAGAACTGGCCCGGCGGGATGTCGGGGTAGAACTTCTTGCGCAGCGCGATGAGCAGCTGGTCGTCGCCCATGTCCCCGTACATCGGGAACTGCTGGCGGATGGCGGAGAGCTTGATCTTTTCCATTGCTGCCCCTTAACGCATCCCGAGCGGATCAGCCGCGTTGCCACCTGCGCCAGGCGCGGCACCACCACCACCGCCAGCACCCGGCAGGGCGCGCCCAGCGCGAATCCGCGCCGTCTCGATGATCTGAGCCAGGCGCTGCCTCTTGTCCGCGATCGTCTTCGGGTCGTCGCCGATCTGGGTGAAGTAGGACTTGGACAGGCCCTCGAGCTGCTCTTTGGTATACGCCGCGCCGGTGGCCAGCGTCAGGGCCGCATCCAGCATGTCCAGCTGTGCCGCTTCGACGCGCTGGCGGGCCTCGGGCGTGATGATGTTGGACGCCATGTTGCCCACCACCGGGATGCGCGACATGGCCGTGGCCGTGGCGCCAGGCGCGGCAGCGCTGGGCGTCTGCTGCGTGATGGTGTTGAGCAGGCGCAGGCCCTGGTCAATGCGCTGCATGTAACCGGCAGCCTTGCGCTCATCCTGATCAGGCCCCGAGCTGTCAGCCTTGGGCAGCACCAAACCGGTATACGGCGTGGCCGCGCCCTGCTGGTCGTAGGTGAACAGGCGACCGTCGCGCATGCGGAACACCGGCTCGCGATTCGGGCCGGAGCCGACCTGCGTGGCCGTGCCGCCGCCCAGGTCGCCGCCGCCAGCAGCGGCTGCGCGAATTGCAAGCCCTTGCTGTTGAATGTTCAAACCCATCAAACGCAACTGGTTTTCAGTCGCCTCTTGGCGTTGCCTCATTGCCGCGCGCTCGGCGGCCGTCTCGGCCGTGGTGGCCATCTGGCCATAGGCCTGGGCCTGGCGGAGCAGAAACTCGGCCTTCTTGTCCTGCGACGAGAACGGGTCCTTAATGAACTTGCCGTCGGCCGTCAGCATGCCGCCGCCAACCTTCAGCGGGTCCTGCGCCGCCGCGGCGCGCTTGAGGTAGTGCGCCTGAATTGGCTGGAAGCTCTCGCCAGCCAGCTGGGCCGCCAGGGCAGTCAGCATGGCCGTCTCGCCATCTTGACTGCGCATGCGCGCGTATTGCTGCAGCTGCGACATGTCGGGCTCGGCGTTGTAGAGCTCGGACCCCTGCTTGTACAGCTCGGCCTCACGCTGGCGGTAGCCGGCGATCGTCTGCGGCAATGCGTTGCTCGCACCGGGTTGAACGGTGCCAGTCAGCATGCCGCCGCGGGACTTCTTGACCGCCTGCTTGAGGACGGTCCCTTCGGGCGCGCCCTCTTCTGGGAGCACGCCTTCGTTGCTGTACAGGCCGTAATAATCCATGATTTAAGTCTCGCTGGGGTACGCGAACTGGTCGTACGGGTTGTAGGACGTGCCGGTGCCCATCGTGCCCTGGCCCATGCCGCGCTTGCGGCGCAACTCTTCCAGCCGCTGGCGCTGAGCCGCGTTGATCTGCTGCGCTTGCGTGTCCAGGCCCTTTTGCTGCTGCCCGGCCATGTACGCGCTGCCCATCTGAGCGATCGCGTTAGCGATGCCCGGCGCCACGTAGTGCTTGCCGACCATCTGGCCTTCCAGTGGTTTCATGGCGTTTCCGCGCAGGGCCTCGACCATTGCTTGGCGCCGCTTCATCTCTTCCTGCTCGGGGCGCATGGCGCTCATCTCGAGCATGTAATCGAGCATCAGGTTGTCGTTCATCACAAGCCTCCGTAATTGACCATCAGGTAGCCGTTCGCATGGCGCTCGACCAGGTCAGGGCGCACCTTTTGGACCTCTTGCGCAATCACACCGCGTTGAGCGACTCCCATCATCGTGTAGTCGTAAATGCCCACGCCGATCGCGTGCGTGCCGACGCGCTTGATGTTGGACTTCAGACGGCGATCGGAGAACATCATCGCGGTGCTACCCAGTTGAGCACCGGCGCCGAGCAGGTTGCCAAACGCGGCCTGTTCGGCGTTGTAGGCGCCCAGCTGTGCGTCGTAGCCCATCTGCGTGGCGCCCAGCAGGTTCGGCGTCTCCGAGCGCGAGGCCTGGCTAAACGACGGCATCTGCGGCATGGCCACTTGCTGGCCGCTGAGCAGAGCGTTCATCTCGTTCAGAGACATGCCACGGCGCTGCATCTGCTCGGCAATCGCCTGCTGGCGCAAACGGTTCTGAGCGTCGGCGAACTGTTGGTTCAGGCCATACTGCTGAGCCATCGCCTGGTTGCCGGCCTGCATGTTGGCCAAGTCCAGCGCAGACGCCTGGCCCAGGGCCTGGTTCTGGAACTGCGCAGCCTGCAGGTTCTGGTTGTAGCCCTGCTGGGCAGTGCCCATCTGCATGTTGTACAGACGCTGGGCCTCGTTGCCCGACTGGTCCAGAGCGTTAAAGCGCTCGCCCGCCTGACGCTGGTTCAGCTCGGTGAGCGCGCGGTTGTACGCGTCGCTGCCCTGCACGAATCCCTGGTTGGCGAGCTTCGTCTCGAGCTGGCTCTGCTGGTAGTCATGCACCGGGCGCATGCGCTCCATGAGCTGGTTGGCCACCGTGTCGCGGAAGCTCGAGTCCACTTGCGGCAGAGGCGCGCCAAAGTTGAAGCCGGTGGTCAGGTTCTGCGAGTAGTCGCGAGTGCCAGTGCGCAAGTTGCCCGGGCCTTGTGCCTGAGCCATCGCAGGCAGGCTGCCGTAGTTGAACGGCTGCGAGTACTCGTTCGCGACGCGGCCCATGAAGCTGTTGGCCAGGTCACTGCGACCGGCCTGCAGATCCAGCTGATCATTGAGCGCGTTCTGCAGCTGGGGCGCGAGCGACGTGTTCTGGGTCCACTGCGTGACGGTCTGACCCGTGGCCGGGTCCACCGTCGCATTCGTGTTCCAAGTCGTGCTGCCCCACGGCGTGTTCTGCGCGGGCCGGTTGGCCCACGTCTGCATGTTGGTGATCTCTTTCGAGGCCCCTGCCTGCGCCTGCGCCGCGCCCGTGTAATCAGGCGGCGGCGGTGCTGACGATTTTCCGCCCATGAGCGTTCTCCTTAATCCACCGACACTCGTCGGACTTCATTTCAAACATGATGCAATCGACCGTCTCGGCGATCTGCCGAAAGCCCAGCTTGCGATTCATCGCGAGCGCCTCGGGCAGGTGCTTTGGCGTGAGGCCGTACACCGCATCCTTGCCGCAGTGGATGAACGGGTACTCAAAAGCCGCACGCCAAAGCGCCCGGGTCAGACCGTGCGAGCCATCGAACGCGACATGCATCCAGCACGCATTTTCGGTCCACGCGTTGTAGGCCACCGCGCTGGCGATCGTCCCGTCCTCACGCATGGCGGCCATGCACCGCAAATCGCTGCTCCAGGGCAGCTTGACCTTGCGGTGCATCCACTCCCACACGATGGGAGGTTGGCCAGGTTGATCCGTGACCAGCTGCATCACATCACCCCACCAATTTCGAACATCATGTTCGAAGACGTGAACGTCGTGGCCGGCAGGCCGCGCACCTTCATGCGCAGGGCCCCGTAGTAGCCCAGGCCAGCCAGGCCGACCCAGCCCTGGTACGTGTTGTTGCCGGCCCAGGTGGCCTGGTTCCAGCGGCTGGTGTCCCAGATGGCCACGTCCGACTCAAAGAACGCCGGCGAGCCGGGCACCGCATCGAACTGGAACTGGGTGTTGACGATGATTTTGATGCTCGGCGCGTCGGGCGCGATGAAGATCGGCCGCGCCATGCTGAACTTCTTGTTGTTGGCCGGCGTCCCGTAGTGCTGGAACGCGGTCATCACATCGCCCTCGATGGAGTTGCCGCCGGCGCCCAGCTTGTCCACGCCGTCCAGGTCGCCGGACAAGCCCCTGCAGAAGAACCCGTCCTCAGTGCCAAAATACACCTCGCCGCCGATCACAGCCGCGCAGCGCATCGGGATGCCGGTGAAATCGCACCAGGCGCCGGTGGTGACATTCATCGCGAACTGGCGATAGGTGCCGCCGTCGTTGGGCAGCTTGATCACCAACACCCCGGAGTCGGGCGCCACGAACACGTTGAAGTACTTGTTCTCGCGCAGCCTGCGCACCAGGGGCGCGAACACCGACTGAATTTTGGACGCGGGGCCGGCAGCCTGGTTGTCCTGCGAGTACTGGCCACTGATGACTCTGGACATGGGCACCAGGCCGAGCTCGCTGACGATGAACACGTCGCCGCCGTAGGGCGTGAAGTACTGGCCGTACTTGGGCACCGGGCCCACGTACCAGGCGCCCTTCAGGCCAAACGTGTTGACGCTGGTCGGGTCAGTGCCCTCCCACACGCCCACATCGCCCTCGGTGCCAACAGCCACCAGGTAGTCGTCCACACTGAAGCCGGCGTCGATCGTCCAGTTGAACAGGGCCGAGACATAGCCGCCATTGCGCAGGATCGAGCCCATCGGGAACGGGTCCGCATGGCCCTGGATCGCGTTGACGGCGCGCATGTAGTAGACCTGCGAGTCACCGACAACGGTGAACCACACGCGGTTCTTCCACACGGCCACCGTGCGCACGTTCAGCGGCAGGCCGACGGTAAGCGCGGTGCGATCAACCCAGCCGGTGCTGGTGCTGTAGGTCCAGTAGCCGGCGCCCGGCGAGACGGCCAGCAGGAACGTGTCGCCAGGCGTCGAGAACTGCGTCGTCCACCAGGCGTCCTCAGTGCTGCCCGTGGCCGCCACGACCTCCACCGGAGTGCCGCTGGTCACGTCAAAGATCTTGCCGCCGCGGGCCGTGAATCGCTTGTCGTTGGCGGAGTTGGGGGCCTTGTAGCCGAACACCGACTCGATGCCGGACGCGGCCGCGGTGGTGAGCTGCTGCCAGCCCTTGCGCATCTCCACGCCCTGCTGGCGCGGGATCATGTTGGTCAGCACCAGCGCGTCCTGCGGCGACATCGCCGCGATCGGGTCGCGGTAGTTCAGGCCACCGGTGGGCGCCGGGATGACGGTCGTCTGCGACACCTGTGCGGCGGCCGCCAACCGGGGAACTCGCGCTGGCCGCAGGGGTACGAGCGGCATTTAGATGCCTCCGGCGTACCCGGTGTCGGGCGTGTTGACCAGGGGCTGGATGTACGGGAAGCGGAAGTCCCGGGCCATCGACAGCACAGGCGCGCCGCGCTCGCTGGCCTTGCGGTTTTCGAACGCGGTCTGGAAGTCGCGCATCGCAGCGCTGGAGTCCAGGCCCTTCATCTCGAGCCACTTGACGCGGGTGAACAGCGTCATCAGGTTGGCGTCGAGCAAGAACTTGTCGCCGTTCTTTGTGGCGCGGTTCTTGTACAGATCCGCGTCGTCCTGGTCCTGCACGTAGGCGTTGGACAGGTAGAAGAACTTCATCGTCTGCGGCGAGTTCGGCGGCGCCAGCACATACAGCCGGTTGCCGCGCACTTGCCAGTAGAACGACAGAGTGGGCAGCGTGATGCGGATCAGCAGCTGCTGCCAGGTCTGGGGCGACACCGGGCCCAGCGAGGGGAACTGGTTGGTCGCGTTCCAGTTGGTCTGATCGATCCAGTCGTAGAAGTCAACCGGCAGCGCAAATGACTTCTCGCGCTGGTTGTTCTCATCAGAAAAGATGCTGATCTCGTACGGCTTGACCAGCTCCTGCCAGTCGTACATGGCCAGCAGGTCCACGGCGGCGATGTTGGCCGCCTGGACAAACTGCTGCACCGTCGGATCGCTGTCGCCGGCGGGGTCATTAGGGACGGGGAACGCCACCATCGACGCGACGTTCTGCACGATCGCGGAGAGAGTCGTGTCGTCGATGATTTGATAGCTCGGCATTCCCCGCCTCCCAATTACTCAGCTTCAGCCGTTGCTGCAACCTTGCGCTTGCTCACCTGAGAGGCTTGCAGCGCTTCCACCATCGTCTTGAGGTTCTCGATCTCGGCGTCGCGCTTGCTGAGCTCTTCGTTCATCTTCTCGATCGGGGCGTTGTTGGCCGCGACCTCCATGAACGCTTTGGCGCGCTGCTTGTCAGCCTGGAAGGACATGAACTTCTGACCGAGGCCATCGTTCGCGTCCGCGAGTTGCTCGACCGTGACGATCTTGAAGTACTTGTACTCCTCGACCTTCGCGGGCGTCATGCCAGGCAGGGCAGACAGCGGGGTGCCGACGACTGCCTCAGCCTGGCCAGCCTTCCACTTCTTGTAGCGGTCGGCAAAGCGCTGAACGTCCATCTCGGTGACGGGCCGCTCAACGACTGACGACTTGTCGCCAGGCACGTGGATGCGCACGTAGTCGGCCTCCTCGTAAATCGCGCGGCCTGCTTCGCGGCTTTTGGCCGGGTGCAGGCGCGGCTTGCGAGAGAACTCGACATACAGCTTGTTGTCTGCCGCGTACCGAGTTTCGTCGGCGCCCGGCAGGTCGGGCATTTCCTCAAACATGGTGGGGGTCGTGGGTTGCATGGTTTTTCCTTGTTATGAACGCGCTCAGGGCGCGACGTTGGTTTCGATCTTCAGATCGGTGCCGGGGGAACCGCCGATGCGGGAACCGCCGATCGATGCGCCATCGGCGCCGGTGATGCCGATGCCTTCACACACTGCACCGGTGTCCTGGCTGACGTTGGTGTCAACCACTGCCGGGGCTGCTGCGGACACTGCCGCGCCATAAGTTGCTGCCATTTCCGTTCTCCTAAAAAACCCGAGGGGTGTGGGTCACCCCATCCCTCGGGAAAGGGTGACCCACGACAGGCCTACCAAATAACGTGACCTTAGTTCTGCAGACGGCCCTGGAACTGGGCGCCGTTGGAGCAGAGGTTGCCGGCCCAGGCCAGGATCTGAACTTCAGCGTCCTGGTTGATGGCGTAGCGACGGTTGGGCGACAGCGGCACCATGTTGCGCTGCGCGTGCGGGCGCCACTTGATGAACTTGGTGTTCAGCATGAAGCCGGTGTTGGCCGGGCAGTAGCCACCGATACCACCGTCCAGCACCACGTCTGCGTCCATAAACTTCAGGGACGGGAAGCCGAGGTTGCCGGTTTCGGGGGAGGTGAAGCGCTGCTGAGCCTGCAGGGAGGCCATGTAGAACGCCCAGTAGTTGTTGTCCAGCACGATCAGGTCGGGACGATCGGTGCCGCGGGTCAGGGAGGCCCACAGCTTGTTCATGCCGGCTTGAATGTTCGAGGCAGAAGCGTTGCCGCCAGTCTCGGTGCTGAAGTCGTACAGCTTGGAGCGCCAGAAGGTCCAGGTCGCACGGTCGATCGCGCCGTAGGTGCCGGTGGTGGGATCGGAGGGCACAGCGGCGTTCAGGCCGGTGACTTCCTTACCGCCGGAGCCGGTGCCGTCGGAGTACAGCGACTGGGCCAGCTTGTTGGCCATCGTGGACTCGGCGACGTTCAGGCGGGCCTCGAGCAGGTCGATGAAGGCCTCTTTGCCCGAGTTCTGCAGCATCTCCAGGCCGCTCATAACGACCGGGACAGCGAACTGCTTGATCTGGAACTCGGCGGCGCTGATCACGTCCTGAGCAGCGACGGGCAGCAGGTCGTAGCCCGAATAGAAGCCGGCGTTCGCGTTCTCAGCGAAGCTCAGTTCTTCCAGGATGACGTTACCGCCAGAGATGGTCTTGACGTTGCCGCGCTGGTTCAGGCGGGTCAAGAGGGCGTTGTTTTTGGTGACGTTGTCCGCGATCTGACGCGAACGGTTTTGGATGGTCGTAGCGACGATGTCACTGACGTTCGGAAAAGCCATGATGAAAACTCCTCATCTGATTGAAAACGAGCTTGCGCTCACCTTTTTTCAGATGCGCCTACGCGAACCTGTCACAGTCCGGCTGTGTCGTAGGTGGGACGCCGTGGCGTCTCCTAGGAGCTTGCGGTGGCTGGGGTGCTTGGGCACACCAGTCGGGATTACTCCCGACATGGTGTGATTATGGCATCAGCGTGCGGTTAGCTGAATGGCCGCCTCGATCGCAGCGCGCACGTCGGTGGGCTCCTGCTTGAGCGCGCCCAGGGGGGCTCCGCCGGAAACGCTCACCGCGGCCGCCTTGGCGCGCTGGGCGGCCTGGGTGGTGACGTTGGCGCCTTGGGCGGCCTGGCGCTGCTGCATCACCTTGCGCACGCTGTCGTTGAGGTAGCAGGCCTTCTCGTACGCCTGCTGCAGGGTCAGGGACTGACCCTTGCGCTGGGCCGCCTCAAGCAGGTCGGCCATGTCCTCGCGCACGTCGGCGCCGAACTCGGTTCTGTCCAAGAAATCGGCCACTTCCTCCTGAGCGCGCCGGGTGACCTGCTCTTGCTGGGCCAGCTGGGCCTGCTGGAACTGGGTCAGCATCTGCTGCACCGGCGCCAGGCGCTGGTTCAGGACCTGCTCGATGGCGGCCTGCTGCGGGTCCACCCGCGGGGCCTGGCCGGCCAGGGCGCCGTCCAGCTGCTCGATGAACGCGGCGCCAAAGCGCCCCGTTCCGAACTGGTTGATCAGCTGGGCCATCATGGTGGCCAGCTCCGGCGCCGTGCCGGTGCGCAGCTTGGCGGCCGTGCTCATCATGTTGTCGATGGCCTGCAGCGGATTAGAACCTTCGGCCTTAATGAACGACATGTAGGGCGAGATAACGCGGTCGATAGACTCAACCGTCTTGCGCGCCTCGGCCGTCTCCTGCAGCGTGCGCTGGACCTCGACCTCGCGCCGGGCGATCTCGGCGCGCACAGGCTCAGGCAGTGAGCCCCAGTGCTCGCGGATCTCCGGCTTCCACGACGCCGGCGCGCGCTCGCCCTGCTGTTTGGGTCC
>JACCDP010258208.1_pt1 | contig 12754 bp, 12 predicted proteins | sample 7445841 | NCBI WGS metagenome assembly JACCDP01 (sample SAMN15323441, study PRJNA562643) | freshwater metagenome | isolation source: river surface water | place: USA:Blue River Watershed | collected 2017-08-17
GGGTGGGCATCTCGACGTAAATGTTTGAGGATTTGTAATTCTACATCCATTGCTCTACCTACCTTGTAGAGTTTTTTCTTTTAACTATTATATTCTTTATTCTCGGAAAGTGACAGAAGAGGGATATTGACTAATCTTAGTTATCCCTCTATTATGTACTTATGTAATCTTCTATTCCATCCGAAATATAAACTATTATCCTTAACCTCATCTATCTCTTCACTTTCACCAATGAGGTCTTGATTTTTCTCCTCTAATTCTCGCATATAATGTCTGAGAACTCCCCCAACTGCGATCGCTCTAGTTTTGTGTAGTTGATGGGTTAACTCTAAAAACCATTCCCTATCAGCCACTAAATCAGCCTCTTTCACCTGATATTTCAGAATTTCAGGAATTAGCACCTTTGGATCATGGTGTTTTTTAATCGCTCTTATATCAACTACTGGCTGATAATTAACCCTTAAACATTGCTGCCATAATGATACCCATTTAGCTTGAGAAATATAACCATGACTGAAATATGAAGGCTGTACCATCGCTAAAAGGTGTATATGTGGGTGTGCTGATATTCCATCTTTACCTTTGGTGACTTCTACAGACTTTACCCAACCTTTAGCTGGCCATGCTTTCAACTCTGACAAACGTTTAAAACCTTTGTTTAATTCATCCAAAGTTTCCCTAAGTTCCTCAATGTTGCAATTTCTGACTGTGAGAGTGATAAATAACCAACGGTATTTAGGATAATCTGTAACAACTTGGGGGAGAATCTGATAGGCTTTTGCTTTCCACATCATAGAACGTCGCCACTGACACACCGGACAGTGACGCACTCGACAAAATCGCGCATTAGTTAATTTTAATTTGAGAGTGTCGGCTGTTTCTTCTGGTACTAAGCGAAATTCTAGCCACTCAGAACAGCTTTTTAAACGCCAAGCATAATCATGAAAATTATCATTATCTGCTTTTTCGTAATATTCAGCAATTTTATCAGCATTAACTCGATGCTTTTCCCAAATTTTACCTGTAGGATCAAGTCCAGACAAGCAATCTAACTCGGTCATTCTAGTATGTCCAATCAACAACTTGACATTCCAGCATATTACATACAATTACAGCATAAGGACCTGGATTGACCATAAGAAATGCCTGACGACCTGATCCAGTTTCCACACATATCCATATATCTAATCCAGAACGAGTTCGACCATAATACTCTGGGTAAATAACGGGTAAACCAGCAACACCAGCACAAGTCATTTGTGCAAGAACTCTTGTTCGATTGGGAGAAGCAGCAACCGATTGAGTAAGTACAAGCGGAGAAGCAACAAGCAATACAGAAATTAATTTTCTAGCTATTCCACTACTTAGAAAGTTTTTATGGCTAGATACCTGATTAGTTTTTTTAGTCTGGTTAAACATAGGTGATTTCTTTTACTATTTTTGATTGCCAGTTTATATTTTAATGTCTCAAAACAAAACCGCAAATATACGTAAGCAAACACAAAATCATCCGCGTTTATCTGCGTACATCTGCGGTTAAAAATCTTAATGCACCAACTCAATAGCCCGCTTAGTCAACGCCTCCGCAGTCAACCCATTAAAAGCCATCAACTCACCCGCACTGGCCGTAGTTTCCCCACGCTTCCAGGCAAAAGAATCACGCTTACAATTACTGCGTAACATAATCGGTTCTAACATCGCCGCAGCACCACCTGTAACACCAATTAAGGCATCTCCACCAAACAATTGCTCAAAATCGGCATCACTTAAAAAACCGCCATCAGGTTCAGAACAAGTATCCCAAGCAGTATCATGAGGACGATATAAACGGCGAGGATTAATAATAGAAATAATCTTCACACCTATACCTTCAGTCTCTAAAAATGCCGCCGCTTCAAACACGGGAATTAACGTCATATCGCCAATCACAGCAAATACAACTGTCTTCCCTCCCGCAATTTCATGTAATAAAATCGCGCCCTTTTCTAGCCCCTCTTCCGTTTGTTTTAAAGTCGTTCTAATGGGTAAAGGAGACTTACTTGCAGTGATGACAATTCCCTTATTTTTTGTTTGCAAAGCCCAGTCATAACAACCTTGAATACTGTTAGCATCGGGAGGAAATAAGGGAAATACATTTCCTGTTCTCATCAAAGAAGCAAAATAAGCTTCAATTTCTGGTCTCTGGTGTGTCCAACCGTTCCGTCCTTGTTCTAAAGCCCCGGCTGTAAATAATGTAATTGTTGACGGTGTTTTGCGTCTTAATTCTGCCATTGCTTGGGTGACTGTTTGCCAAATTGGTAATCCATTGATGGCAAAAGATTCATAGGAACACCACAAAGTTCTCGCCCCCATTAGGGATAAACCAGCCGCTAATCCTGCACAAGCATCTTCGCTCAAAGGTTCGTAAACTTGACCTCCTGGAGCTTGATTATATAATTCATCGGTGGTAGGATGGTTGATTTTTAATGCTTGGTTAATGTTAGCAATTCCTGATGCTTCGTTACCATCGGCGTTAGTGACGAGGAAGTTTTTATCTTTATTTCCGACTATTCCTACTAACCTTCCCATTGCGGTGGTAGAAACTTTTGGTTCTCCACCTACTGCATATTCTTCTAATGGTAATTCGCCAATGTCTGCTAAGGGTAATTCAAATTCTGTCACTGCGGTTTTGGCTGCTGGTCCACCTCCGGCCCGTTCGGCATTTGTGCGGACTGTTTGCCATGCTTGGGCAGATAAAGCCCGTTTTTGTAATGCGGTGGCAATATGGGGCGCGTCCAAGGTATCTTTAGGATATAAGTTATGGGATTTTGCACCTAAAGCATGAACCCCTGCCCCTTTGAGTTGTTTGATAATAAATACTGTTAATTTGCCACTTAAAGCGAAACGGGCAGCTTTATCCATGCCTACTAATACAGATTGGGTAAACTCTAACCGCTTTTGGAAGGAGAAAGCGGTACTATCAACATAATCACCAGGTTGGTTTTGATCATCAAAATCTTTAGCATTTACTAACACGACTTCGGCAAAACCGTTACCTTTCCAGTAGGCGATCATTTCATCGTTGGTTTTCAATGACACCATGCTATGATGTTCTTGGCTATAACCGTTCCAAACTAAGACGGGTAGGAAATTAGTTACTTGGGGATAGGATGTATTAAAGTGAGCCATTGAACTCATGATGTAGGGTTCACCTAGTCCTCCATCTCCCACGGTGAAGGGGAAGAGTTTGTGACGGTGCAGGAGTGCGGCGGCCATGGCGAAATGTTGCCCTTGTCCCAAGGGTCCAGCAGGTGCGAGAATACCGGGAATATAGCCGGAAAGGTGTCCTAATAATCCGTGTTTTTCCCGAAAGCGATCGCGCAATTGTTGTACTGTAGAAATGCCCATGTCTTCTAAAGAACGATCTAAAAACATGGCACTATAAAAACCGGGGGCGTGATGTCCCACTTCCGTGATAATGTTTTTATGTCCCAGCATCACCAAAGCTGCATAAGCTTCCGCTTGACTGGCAAAACCGCCGGGATGTCCAGAAGCCTTACTACCAGTAATTTGTAGCGTTAGGTAGCGTAGGGCATCAGCAGCCAGTAAAGTTTGATATACTGCATTTGTATCTGTTGGGGAAGCGATCGCACTCTGACCCAATTCTATCGCGGGAGTAACACCATATTTTTCAAAATCTGGCAATGCTTCCCCAAAATATTGAATACCTTCAGAAAAATTCGGAACTGTGGAAGATGCGGAAGACGTAACTACTGTCATGCTGAATACCTTAATGAAATTTCTCTAAACTGGCCAGGAGTTTAATTTAACAAAAATTTTACATCTTTCTTGGATCTAATAGTTAATAGCATTTTCCCAACATCACCATAAGCAGGTTAAATAGTCATCTTAGATAATTAATTATTTTTCCTTTCATGTCATTAAATCAGCGTTATTACCGATATACTCAAAATAGCTTAATTGTTGAATTATATAGCTAGGGATTTAGCATTGCTAAACCCCATTCATTTAGGTTTTTTTATAATCTTGTAAAAATTCAAATCTCAAGGGTTTATAGTTAAAATTGAGTTATTCTGTAATCAATTGTGTAACCAATACAGGAGTAAATTATGCAGATATTACCAAGACCCAAAGTATCACCAAAAATTCAAGTTTTAAACTGGATTTTCCGACCGATGAGTTATCTGAGAGAATGTGCTAAAAAATATGGAGAGATTTTTTCTCTAAAATTACAGAGTAATTTACCACCAATTCTATTTGTCCATTCTCCTGAAGCTATGCAGCAGGTGTTAAGTAATGATCATAAAGAATTGGCAGCACCAGGAGAATTGAATAGTATTTTTGAATATCTACTTGGTAAAAATTCTGTCATTAGTTTGAGTGGTAAAGCGCATCAACGTCAACGGCAATTAATGATGCCTCCTTTTCATGGGGAAAGAATGCGAAATTATGCAGATATAATTGAGGATATTACCACCAAGACTATCAATAAACAACAACAAAATCTACCTTTTAATATTAGAAATGTTTCCCAAGAAATTACCCTTCAAGTAATGATGGAAGCTGTTTTTGGTATTTATGAAGGAGAACGGGCTGAAAAATTGAGACATTTACTTTGTGAAATAGTAGAACAAAGTAGTAGTCCTTGGAGAGTTACTTTTCTCTATTTTCCTAAATTGAAAGAGATGGTTGGTATTTCGGCAATTTGGAAAAAACAAATGAAGAAACAGGAAGAAGCTGACCAACTCATTTATCAGGAAATTCGAGACAGAAGAGAAAATTTTGATCCTCACCGGACAGATATCTTAACTTTACTTATGTCCGCTAGAGATGAAGAGGGTCAACCTATGACTGATGAGGAATTAAGAGATGAATTAATGACTTTATTATTTGCAGGTCATGAAACTACTGCTACAGCAATTTCTTGGGCTTTTTACTGGATTCATAAATTGCCTAAAATACGGGAAAAGTTATTAGCAGAATTAGATAGTTTAGGGGAGAACTTTGATTCTAATACTATCTTTAAATTACCATACTTAACTGCTGTTTGTAATGAAACATTAAGGATTTATCCTGTTGCCATGCTCACTTTTCCCAGACAGGTAAAAACACCTATTTCTCTTTGTGGTTATCAACTTGAACCAGGGACAATTATCATGGGTTCAATTTATTTAACTCATCAACGAGAAGATATCTATCCAGAACCAGAAAAATTTAACCCAGAACGCTTTTTAGAAAGACAATTTTCACCCTATGAATTTATTCCTTTTGGGGGAGGTTCAAGACGCTGTATTGGTTTAGCTTTCGCTCAATTTGAAATGAAATTAATATTAGCTAAAGTTTTGAAAACATGGTCAATGAAATTAGTTGATACTCATGAGGTTAAACCACAAAGACGGGGTTTAGTGACTGGTCCCAATAGTCCTATTAATTTTGTAATTGAAAATATTCGTCAACAACCATCCGTTATAGCAGAAGGCAGAAGGCAGGAAACAGGAGGCAGGAGGTGAAACACCTGTGCTGCTTAATAGCGCGCCGTGGCGTAAGCCATGTTTTGGGTTTTCAGTTCATGTCTCATTGCACTGTATACCGCTATACTTTAAAAGTAGCAAAAATTACATTTAAATCATAGAAGATTACCCCCTGGCCATGTAAACCAGGAGTTAAAAAAGTAAATAGAGAGTTACAACCGTTGCAACAAATTTAGACCATGTGTATCAGTCCCACAGGTATTAAATAAATTAAATTTCTCTGCTAATTGTTGTACTTCTTCTGTTTCTACAACACTGGGTTTCCATGGCTTGGGGTTACTATAAGCGTAAAAAGCTTCTACACCATCAATACCATAATCCGCAGCGACAGGAATTAGATCAAAATGCGATCGCCTATATCTGGCAGGATGTGCCAATACTGCTAGTCCTCCCGCTTCGTGAATGGCTGTAATCACGTTATTTGCTTGATATGCCTTACCTACAGTGGGCATTTTTTGTAAATAAGGCTTCATGCTGGGATGTTCTGACTCAAAAGCATAAGCCAAAATGTGGACTTCCGTATTGAGAAGGTTAGCATTAATTTCTACGCCACTCCACAGATGAGGAGTATCTATACCTGGATTATTCCATCGCCAATCTTTTAGCCACGCTTGGGCGACTTGATAGCCACTAACACTATGGTGATCGGTAATTGCTAAACCTTTTAAGCCAATGGCGATCGCTTGAGTCATCAATTCATCCGGTTCTAGTTTACCATCCGAGTGAACCGTGTGCATATGAAAATTAAATAACTTGGGACAACTTTGGGCATCAATGCGTTGGAATACTTGCTTAAGTAGTTCCTTAGAAACAGTAGTCCGGGCAAAATTTACAACCATAACCCCTCTACACAAAAATTACATTCTTTTCAAAACACCAACACACCACACCGAATAAATGAGATATAATCAATACCGCTAACTGGTAAATACGGTTACTTCCTCAATTCCAATAATGGATTTTTGCAATATATTACAACTACGTTAGCAAATATTAACGCTGATGGCGATGAGTATTTTTAATTACTTCCATCAAGAGATTTTGAAGTTTATGTATGGGTTATCTCTCATTATTCCTGATTTTCCTTACCCAGCTTGCTTTTTACCTCTATGATGATAACAAACCTAATAATTCACCAGCACCTGGTACAACTTCACCGATGACATTAGCAGGGATATCCTGGGACTGAAAATGATTAATTACTTGTTCTGCTTGGTGGGGTGGCACTAATAACACAAAACCAATACCCATATTAAAAGTATTATACATAGCTTCCGCCCCTACAGAGCCAGCCGCCGCTAACCAATGGAACAGAGGGGGAATAGTCCAACTATTAGGTATCATCTGAATAGCTTGACCTGAGCTTAAACATCTTGGTAAATTTTCCGGCAACCCGCCACCAGTAATATGCGCCATGCCATGAATTGACAAATCTGACCGCAATGCGTCTAATACAGATTTTACATAAATTCGAGTAGGCGTGAGAAAAGCTGTACCCAGAGATTCACCATTTAATAACTCTGGAGTATCAGTCCAAGCAAAACCACCATCGCTGATAATTTTCCGTACTAAACTCAAACCATTACTATGGACACCTGAACTAGCTAAACCAATAGCTACATCTCCTATTTGCACCTGAGAACTATCTAACATTCGGCTTTTCTCGACAATTCCCACGCAAAAACCCGCTAAGTCATATTCACCCACTTGGTAAAAACCGGGCATTTCTGCGGTTTCTCCCCCTAATAAGGCCGCACCTGCTAATTTACAACCTGTAGCTATTCCTGCCACTACCTGAGTTAATTGTTCTTTATCTAGCTTACCTGTAGCCACATAATCAAGAAAAAATAGCGGTTCTGCACCCGATGTCAACACATCATTAACGCACATAGCCACTAAATCTATCCCCACAGTATCATGACGGTTAAGAATGTGGGCTATTTTCAGTTTTGTCCCTACCCCATCTGTTCCCGAAACCAAAACCGGTTCTTTGTAACCTGTGGGGAGTTGAAAGCAACCACTAAAACCACCTAGTCCTCCTAAAACCTCTTTTCTAAAGGTGCTGTGAACCAAATTACGAATTTGATCTACAAAAGCTCTACCCGCTTCAACATCAACACCTGCATCCCGATAATCCATGCCTAACTACACCGTTATCAATTTCTAAGTATGCCTATCATCACATATTTTCGGCATTATAGCTATAGATAATCAGATTTAAGGTCTTATATATCATTTTGTCTGAATCAGGATGTCCAGGATTTGAGGATTTTCAGGATGTTAAAATAAATTTCAGATATTCCAAATAAATGAAAATCAAGGAAATATTTTATATATCTCGCTACGATGTGCGACTCTTTGACATAAAATAGTTTGAGTTTCTTGATCCAGAGTTAAACCGATTCTATAATCTCCTACTCTAATTTTATATTTATCTTTCTAACCTTTCATTTTCCCAAGATAAGCTAATTCAAAGGGATTTTCTATTTCTAATTCAGTAAAAACAATTGCTTCTATGCGAGATTGCACATCTTGAGGTAAAGAAGCTAATTCTTTGAGAAATTTTTTGGTGTATTCAACTTTCCACATTGTTATTTCTCAGGATTTGTAAATATTTGATAGCTTCATTTTTAGATAGAATTTCATCAGTTTCTACTTCTTCCATGAGTTTTGCTAATCCATAATTTTCTAATATTTCTTCTATTTGTTCAAATTCGGTAATAGGAATTTGTACAGCAATTGGTTTTTGATTTTGATCTAAAACATAGTTTTTATTGATTTGTAGCATTGATTTTACTCCTAAATCATTAGATAGATTATAGCATATTGTCTGAATCAGGATATCCAGGATTTAAGGATTTACAGGATGGGGTTATTTTTGAGGATGAGACATTAAGTAATCAATCTCTCTTCTTATTCACTATATCAGCTATTGAAGCATATTTTTAATTTCTTCTATAGTATATGGTGGATTTTTTCGATGTATCATGGCATGACAATTAGGACATACTGGACGTAAATCTTGAATTGGATCAATTTCGTATTCTTGATTAATTTCAGATAAAGAAATTAAATGATGAACATGAATAAACACTTGACCAATTTCACCATAAATTTTTTCAAAGTTCACCCCACATACATAACAATTTGTACCATAGTATTTAATACATATTTTTCGAGCTTGATTATTTCTTTCATAAGCATTAACTGTTACTTGTCTAATAGATCCTTCTTTTAAATTTTGCACTTCTCTTACTTCATCAGGAAATATTGTGACATTATCTATTTCACTGATTAATTGATCAGAATCAAAAAAGTTTTCAAAATCTAGTTTTGGATTACTTAAAATTTTGCACACTAACTCATATAATTCATTTTCAGAATATGCTTTAAATCCGTTATAAATTTCTTTTTCAACACGCCATAAATCTCTTTGCCACCAACCTTTACGGCTGTTTTCATGATAAGTATCAAAAGCGTCTCTAAAATTTTTAAGTGTATTAGATGGAATTTCAAATATAGAGGATATTTTTTTATGCGTTTCCCCTTTATTCCCAAAGCCTAATTTTATATAAGCATCTTTATCAAATCTTGAAAGATAATAACCTACTATATAGGCATAGGGACAATTACAGGCACTAAATGAATCTATAAGGCTATCCCAATTATCAGGTTTTTTCATAAGCAAAAATTTGTAAATTTTATTTTGTGAGCAGCTAAATTATCAATATCCTTAATAATCTAGATATTGAATCTAAGCTATTGCAAACTCTGTCAATTTACGAGTTTCAGGATCATGAAATGCCAACACAATATCCTCTTTTGGTACACCTTCCTTTAATAACTCAGTTGCAATACCTTCCTCTGTCCAATCTTCCTCGATGTAAATTTTCTCATTTTTAATTCTGACATAAACAGTAATACCTCTAACTTTACGATCATTATGCCAACCTGTTTGAAACCAAAGATATTGATCTCTTTGTTCATCAAAAGCTAAAATACTATCAACACCATCAGGATTAGGCGTTTGTGATGCTAATTGCTCATATTCAGTCAGAATTTTCTTGATCACATTGCGATATTGATTTAATTTATCCATTGCACTACCTCCTCCTTATTCAAATCAACAACTATTAATTTTAAATCATTCTCTTCCATGATGAACGAAATCGCTTTTTGCAGAAAAAAAGATTGATAAATACTGCGACTTACACCTAAATAAATTGTTACTTTAGGAAGAATAACTTTTAACAAGGTACGATAAATAATATATTGCCCTAAAGCTGTTTCAAATTCACGCATTGGTGAACGGCTAATAAAACTTTTAACTTCCACAATAATCCGTTGTCCATTGCGTTCAATTTCTAAAATTCTATCAGCTAATAAATCAGCAAATAATTGTATCTCCTCGTATTTAATAGTATAAGGATCACGAATAATCATCCAACCATCCTTAATTAAGGCATTTTTAATTGCTTCATGGTAAGTATCCCTGGCTGACATAAAAATTAAATTCAGAAAAATTTTAATAATCTGATCATAAACCACAAACTGTCTAATTCTGACAAATTCGTTTACCAGTAACTCCTGTAACAATTCCCTTACAATAAAATAAAGAAATCAAGACATAGCAGGAGAAAAGCTAAATCATGTTAGCAGAATATCAACAACACAGCCAAGAACGCGCCCAACTCAGTATTCCTCCCTTGCCATTAGATGCAGTACAAACATCAGCATTATGTGAATTACTGAAAAATCCCCCTAAAGGACAAGAAGAGGTATTATTAAATTTATTACGCGATCGCATACCTCCTGGAGTAGACCAAGCAGCTTACGTTAAAGCTAGTTTCCTCACTGCCATTGCTAAACAAGAAATTACCAGTCCTTTAATTTCTCCCATCACCGCAGTAGAATTACTAGGAACAATGGTAGGCGGTTATAACGTCCAATCATTAATTGATTTACTCAGTTCCTCTGTAGCAGAAAACGCCGCCACAGCATTAAGCAAAATTCTTTTAGTTTATGATGCGTTTAATGATGTATTAGAACTATCAAAAACCAACAAATACGCCAAAAGAGTGGTAGACTCTTGGGCGGCAGCAGAATGGTTTACCACCCGTCCCACACTTCCCGAAGCTATCACCGTCACAGTTTTCAAAGTTCCTGGGGAAACCAACACCGATGATTTATCACCCGCAACCCACGCTACCACCCGTCCAGATATTCCTTTACACGCCTTAGCAATGTTAGAAACCCGTCAACCGGGAAGTTTAGAAACCATTGCAGACTTAAAGAAAAAAGGATATCCTGTAGCTTATGTTGGCGATGTGGTGGGTACAGGTTCATCACGCAAATCTGCAATCAATTCAGTATTATGGCATTTAGGCAATGATATTCCCTTTGTGCCTAATAAACGCGCCGGAGGTTATGTTTTAGGAAGTGCGATCGCCCCTATCTTTTTTAACACCGCCGAAGATGCGGGAGCTTTACCCATACAATGTGATGTCACCCAAATGGAAACAGGTGACGTAATTACCATTTACCCCTACAAAGGTGAAATTACCAAAGCGGGAAAAGTAATTGCAACTTTCTCTCTCAAACCTGACACCATTTTAGACGAAGTTCGCGCAGGTGGCCGCATTCCCCTATTAATTGGCCGTACCCTTACCGACAAAACCCGTCAAGCCTTGGGTTTAGCACCCAGCGATTTATTTATCCGTCCTCAAGCACCAACCAATACCGGAAAAGGCTACACATTGGCACAGAAAATGGTCGGGAAGGCGTGCGGATTGCTTGGAGTGCGTCCGGGTACGTCTTGCGAACCAATTATGACTACAGTGGGTTCTCAGGACACTACAGGACCAATGACCAGAGACGAGTTAAAAGAACTCGCTTGTTTAGGTTTCAGTGCAGACTTAGTAATGCAGAGTTTCTGTCACACAGCCGCTTATCCTAAACCTGTAGATATCAAAACCCATCAAGAACTACCAGACTTCATTTCTTCTCGTGGTGGCGTGGCTTTGCGTCCCGGTGATGGTATCATTCACTCCTGGTTAAACCGGATGTTATTACCGGATACAGTGGGAACAGGAGGAGACTCCCATACCCGCTTTCCGTTGGGTTTATCCTTTCCTGCGGGTTCTGGTTTAGTGGCCTTTGCTGGTGCATTGGGTGTAATGCCCTTAGATATGCCAGAATCGGTATTAGTCCGTTTTAAAGGAGAATTGCAACCAGGAATTACCTTGAGAGATATTGTGAATGCAATTCCTTATGTAGCTATGCAAAAAGGTTTGTTAACCGTGGAAAAACAGAACAAGAAAAATGTTTTTTCTGGGCGAATTTTGGAAATTGAAGGATTACCAAATTTGAAAGTAGAACAAGCATTTGAATTAACAGATGCTTCCGCCGAACGTTCTTGTGCTGGTTGTACAATTAAGTTAAGTGCAGAGACCATAGCGGAATATTTGCGTTCCAATATTGCTCTGTTAAAAAATATGGTAGCACGGGGTTATAGTGATGCCAGAACTATCCTGCGTCGCGTAGCAAAAATGGAGGAATGGTTAGCCAATCCTGTATTATTATCAGCAGATGCAGATGCGGAATATGCAGAAGTCATTGAGATTGATTTAAACGAGATCAAAGAACCAATTGTAGCTGCACCAAATGACCCTGATAATGTTAAGTTATTATCAGAAGTTGCCAATGATCCAGTACAAGAAGTTTTCGTAGGTTCTTGTATGACAAATATCGGACATTATCGAGCAACAGCCAAGGTTTTAGAAGGTGCAGGTGCGGTAAAAGCGCGGTTATGGATTGCACCTCCGACAAGAATGGATGAACATCAATTAAAAGTAGAAAAAGTGTATGATGTTTTCGTAAGTGCGAATGCGAGAACGGAGATTCCTGGATGCAGTTTATGTATGGGAAATCAGGCGCGAGTTGATGATAATACAACGGTGTTTTCTACCTCCACTCGTAATTTTAATAATCGCATGGGAAAAGGCGCTCAAGTGTATTTAGGTTCGGCAGAATTAGCAGCAGTTTGTGCGTTGTTGGGACGTATTCCTACGGTTAAGGAATATATGGAGATTGTTGGGGAGAAAATTAATCCTTTTGCTGATAATTTGTATCGTTATTTGAATTTTGATCAAATTGTTGGTTTTGAGGATGAGGGTAGGGTGATTAGTAAGGAGGAACAGGCGGCTTTGGTATAATTTAGGTTA
>JACCDP010069049.1_pt1 | contig 12753 bp, 8 predicted proteins | sample 7445841 | NCBI WGS metagenome assembly JACCDP01 (sample SAMN15323441, study PRJNA562643) | freshwater metagenome | isolation source: river surface water | place: USA:Blue River Watershed | collected 2017-08-17
GATGAACCGGGCTGGGATGAGGCCGGCGATGAGGCCGGCGATTCAGTCGAATTGGATTCCATGGCTTGAAGTTTGGCAAGACGCTCTTGAATCGTTGCGTCTTCGATGGGTGTAAATAAAAGAGTGGGGGGAGCCAATGGATGGCCCGTTTGCAGGTAAACACCCTTGGCGAGCCCTTGCCACCAGGCCAGCCGTTGATCCTCCGAAGGAAGCCAATTGAGCTGGGCCGAAAGTCGTTTGGCTGCATGAGGCAAGAAGGGCTCCAAGGCAATGCACAATTCGGCTGCCACTTCGGCTCCGGTGCGCAGAACTCCCAACGCCGCCTCGGGATCCGTTTTGAGTAATTTCCAAGGTTCTGTTTCTGCCAGGTAACGATTCCCCAAGCGCGATAGGTGGATCACGCCGGCCAGGGCCTCCCGCAATCGGAACTGCTCCATGGCTTCCAGGATTTCGGACCGAGTCAGGGCCAAAGCATCGTGGAGGATCTGTTCGGCCGACCCGACCGTGGGGGCCTCAATGGCCACCAAGGGGCCGCAACGACCTTCGTTCAATTTGTGGGTTAAAACCACCACCCGATTAATAAAATTCCCAAGGATCGCGACCAATTCCGAATTGACTCGGAGTTGAAAATCCTGCCAAGAAAAATCGGCGTCTTTGGTTTCCGGCAAATTCGCCAAAAGGGTGTAACGCAATTCATCTTCACGTCCACTCATTTCTTGGAGGTACTCGTGCAACCAAACGGCCCATCCACGGGATGTTGAGATCTTGCGGCCTTCGAGGTTGAGAAACTCATTCGCTGGAACCTGCCAAGGCAACACATAGGAGCCGTGAGCCGCCAGCATCATTGGGAAAATCAACGTATGAAATACAATGTTATCTTTTCCAATAAAATGAATCAAACGGGTATCCGGTTTTTTCCAATAATCTTCCCAACGATCCGGTTCGCCTTGGGATTCAAAGTACTCGCGGGTCGCTGAAATATACCCAATTGGAGCATCAAACCATACATAAAGAACCTTTCCCTCAGCACCTTGCAAAGGAACAGGCACGCCCCAGTCCAAATCCCTGGTCATGCTTCGGGGCTGCAGCCCCTGCTGAACCCAGGACATAAATTGACCACGAACATTGGATTTCCAACCCTGAATTCGTTGGGTGTATTCAACAAAGGTGGGGTGTTGTAACAATTCATCCATGGGGAGAAACCAATTGTTGGTTTCGCGGATGACTGGTTCCGTTCCGCTAAGAACCGAACGTGGTTGCAACAATTCATCCGGACTGAGGGAAGTCCCGCATTTCTCGCATTGATCCCCGTACGCCCCGTCAAATGCACAATGGGGGCAGGTTCCAACAATGTAGCGATCGGCCAAAAATTGCTGAGCGGCATTATCGTAAAATTGTCGGGTGACCTCCTCCCGCAAAAATCCGCCACGATGCAAGACCTCAAAAAAAGCCGTGGCCTCCCGGTGATGAGCGGCTCCCGATGTCCTCGAAAAATGGGTAAATTCCACCCCGATGCCCTTGAGCGCATCGCGAATAAGGACATGGTTCCGGTCCACCAAATCCCGGGGGTGCACCCCTTCTTTGCGGGCCTGCAATGTGATGGCTACTCCGTGTTCATCCGTACCGCAGATTAAGATGACATCCTCCCCCTTGGCACGCAGGTAACGGTGGTAAACATCGGCAGGCAGGTAACATCCGGCCAGATGGCCGATATGAACAGGCCCGTTGGCGTAGGGAAGAGCGGCGGTTAACAGATAGCGGGGCACCTCGCAAAAGTAGGACTTAGGAGCAGGCTTAACAAACCTCCAGCCCCTAACCCTGTTGTAATTTGGCAGCCATGCAGGAAATTCCCGTCTATCAACCCCGTAACCCCGTCCGGATTGTCACCGCGGCCTCGCTTTTTGACGGCCACGATGCGGCCATCAACATTATGCGCCGTATCCTCCAAAAAAGCGGAGCCGAAGTAATCCACTTGGGGCACAACCGTTCGGCCGCCGAAATTGTGGACTGTGCCGTGCAAGAAGACGCTCAAGCCATTGCCATCACCTCCTACCAGGGGGGTCATTTGGAGTTTTTCAAGTACCTCTACGACTTGTTGCGGGACCGGGGTCGCCCAGAGATACGTCTCTTTGGCGGTGGAGGGGGCACCATCCTTCCGGTCGAAATCGAAGAACTTCACGCCTATGGGATCAACCGCATTTATTCCCCGGATGATGGCCGCGCCATGGGCTTGCAAGGAATGATCAACGATTTGTTGCAACAATCCGATTTTGCCATCGTCAAGGAAAACGCGAATGACTTGAAGGCCTTGGCTGAACAAATCCGTCTTGGGGCGGACCCTGCCTTGGCTCGGGGCATTTCAATGGCCGAAAACGAACCCCAACTTTTTGAAGAACTCATCCAAACCCTCAACGCCGACGGCGCGAAGCATCTTGGCCAAAAAGCCCCGGTTCTGGGCATCACCGGAACGGGCGGGGCGGGTAAATCATCGCTGGTGGACGAGGTCATTCGGAGATTTGTGACCCAAACCGGCGACCCGTCGGATCCCAGCGTCGGACCCCGCGTGGCCGTTGTATCGGTGGACCCCTCCAAACGCAAGACCGGAGGCGCCCTTTTGGGCGATCGCATCCGGATGAATGCCATCCACCATCCCCGCGTTTATATGCGGTCCCTGGCAACCCGTCAGTCCAACCTGGCCCTGAGCCGCCATGTTCGAGACACACTGACCTTGCTGCAGGCTTCCCGCTTTGACTTGATTCTTCTAGAAACCTCCGGCATCGGCCAAAGCGATACCGAAATCATTGATCACAGCGATGTTTCGCTTTATGTTATGACACCGGAATACGGGGCCGCAACCCAGCTCGAAAAAATTGATATGCTGGACTTTGCCGACCTCATCGCGGTGAACAAATTTGATAAACGAGGAGGGCAAGATGCCCTGCGGGATGTGAAGAAACAGGTTCAGCGTAACCACAACCTTTGGGACACCCCCGCCTCTGAAATGCCGGTCGAAGGGACCATCGCCAGTCAATTCAACGACCCGGGGATGAACCGCCTCTTTGGCCGATTAATGAACCTGCTCGAAACCCGTTGTGGGTTCAAAGTGGAGCGTCAACCTTGGGTGGATGACCATGAACTCTCTGAGAAAATTTACATCATCCCACCGGCCCGGACCCGTTACCTATCCGAAATCACCGACAGCATCCGGCGTTACAACCGCGATACCGAGGAGCAGGCCCGCCTGGCAGACCAATGGTATGCCTTGGAGCAAAGCATTCGAATACTCGAGGAACAAAGCGGGGACCAAGCCCCTTCCCCCAATCCCAACCAAGCCCTCCACCAGGCCTTGGAAAAAGCCAAAGAAGGCCTCAGCGGGCCCAGTATCCGCGTCCTAGAATCCTGGCCAGCCCTGCGCGATGCCTACCATGCCGACGAATTTAGCTACCATGTCCGGGGCAAGGAAATCAAGATCCAAACCCGAACCACCACTCTTTCGGGGCTGAAGCTTCCCAAAGTGAGTCTGCCTCGTTACGCTAATTACGGAGATTTGTTACGGTGGTTCCGGCAGGAAAATCTACCGGGTACCTTCCCGTACACGGCCGGCGTTTTTCCCTTCAAAAGAGAACAAGAAGACCCAACGCGCATGTTTGCAGGAGAAGGCGGCCCCGAACGGACCAACAAACGCTTTCACTATGTGTCCTTGGGAATGCCGGCCAAGCGACTCAGTACAGCCTTTGATTCGGTGACCTTGTACGGCAACGACCCGGATCGTCGTCCGGATATCTACGGCAAAATCGGCAATGCCGGCGTCAGCATTTGTTGTTTGGATGATGCCAAAAAGCTCTACTCCGGCTTTGACCTCTGCAACCCGGCCACCTCGGTTTCCATGACCATTAACGGACCGGCTCCGGTCCTGTTAGCCTTCTTTTTGAATGCCGCCATTGACCAGCAATGCGAGAAATTCATCGCCGAGCAGGGCTTGGAGGAAGCGGTGCGTTCCAAACAAAAAGCCCTCCAATCCGGGAAAAAAGATTGGCCCGCTTACCGAGCCTTCGGTTCGGACCAAGCCAACGACTCCCATGCACTCCCCGAGGGCAACAACGGCTTGGGCCTTCAGCTCTTGGGATTGTCGGGAGATGCCGTCTTGGCGCCTGGTGATTATCAGCGAATCAAACAAAAGACCTTGACCCAGGTTCGCGGTACCGTCCAAGCCGATATTCTCAAGGAAGACCAGGCCCAAAACACCTGCATTTTTTCAACGGAATTCTCCCTGCGATTGATGGGAGATGTTCAGGAATATTTTATTGAGCATGCCGTCCGCAATTTTTATTCGGTTTCCATATCGGGGTACCATATTGCCGAGGCCGGGGCCAACCCCATCACGCAATTGGCCTTTACCCTGGCCAACGGTTTCACGTATGTGGAGTATTACCTATCGCGGGGAATGGATATCAACGGCTTTGCACCCAATCTCAGCTTTTTCTTTAGCAACGGAATCGACGCTGAGTACGCCGTAATTGGACGGGTGGCCCGGCGGATTTGGGCCAAAGCTTTGCGCGAAAAATACGGAGCCGATGAACGCTCCCAGATGCTCAAATACCATATCCAAACCTCAGGCCGTTCGCTGCATGCCCAGGAAATAGATTTCAACGATATCCGAACCACCTTGCAGGCCTTGTATGCGATCTATGATAACTGCAATTCCTTGCATACCAATGCCTTTGACGAAGCCATAACCACGCCCACCGAGGCCTCGGTGCGCCGGGCCATGGCCATTCAGCTCATCATTAACCGGGAGCTCGGTCTGGCTTTTAACCAAAATCCTTTGCAGGGATCCTTTGTTATCGAAGAACTCACCGATCTGGTCGAAGAAGCAGTCATGTTGGAGTTTGATCGCATTACCGAACGCGGCGGAGTCCTGGGCGCGATGGAGTCAATGTATCAACGCAATCAGATTCAGGAAGAGTCGCTGCATTACGAAACCCTCAAGCACAACGGAGATTTGCCTATCATCGGGGTCAATACTTTTTTGAGCAAAGAAGGTTCGCCGACCCTGATCCCTGGCGAAGTTATCCGGGCGACGGAGGCCGAAAAGGAAGCCCAGATTGCAACCCTTCAAAGCCTGCACGGTCGATACCCCCACGAAGCCGCTCAATGGCTCAGGCGCCTCTCCGAAGCGGCATTGCGTCAAGAGAATTTGTTTGATGTTCTGATGGAAGCCGTCAAGTATTGTTCGCTGGGACAGATCACCGACACTTTGTACAATGTAGGAGGCCGTTATCGCCGGAACATGTAACCACGGCTGACGAAGGGTTCACCACAGGTCCAAGAAACGAAGGGAGCCGCGGTCCAGACGCCGCAGTTCTGAGGTCCAGAGGGCCGAAGTCCAGAGGGCGGTGGCCCTAAAGAGTGGGGGCCAAATTGCTTTGGCGCACGAAACGTTGCATTTCCAGAAATACTGAAAACATCTTGCGACCCTTGCGGAGGTCTTCAAATTCCAACTTGTAGGAAGTCATGGTTGCGGGCCAAGGGATACTGCCCCCGGCTTGGTAGTTGGTAATGCAGGCTTGTTTGCGGCAATCAAACCGCAGGATAACACGTTGACGGCAGGGGGATGGACAGGCCGTGCCTTCCTTGATTTCTTCCATGCGGATACGCACATCGCTCAGTCGAAAAACCACATGGCCTCCCCCAAATTCCTGGCCGTTGATCCGCAGATTGCCGTATTCGTCCATCATACAGTCGGGTCCAAAAACGCCTTTGAGGTAAATATCGGCATCGGTATAATCACGGATCCGGTTGGGGGCCTGGGCGGCCATTTCGAGGGACAGACCCCCGTACAGCACCCCAAAAAGGAGGAGTGAAACCAAAAAGCGGGGGAAACCAAGTCGTTGATAAGTCATCATAGCATCAAATTTAATACCTTTATCCGAACCTCAACCCCTCAACCTATGGCAACAGCCTTGATTACCGGAGCCTCTGAAGGCATTGGATTGGAATTGGCCCGCATCCATGCGGCGGCCCAAGATGATTTGATTCTGGTCGCCCGACGAATTGATTTACTTCATAAGCTCCGCGATGAATTGGTGGCCGCTCACCAAATTCAAGTTCATTGTTATGAAATGGACCTGAGCATTCCGGCGAATATTGATCGACTCTACCAAAGCACGAAAGCCGCAGGGATTCAGGTCCAATATTTGGTCAACAATGCAGGCTTTGGGAGTTTCGGACCATTTATTGAAAATTCTTGGGAAAGAGACGCTTCCATGATTGATCTCAACGTAAGGGCGGTGGCCCATTTAACCAGGCTCTATGCCCGGGATATGGTGGACCAAGGGGGGGGACGCATCTTGAACGTGGCGTCGACGGCCGCCTTTCAACCGGGACCGGGCATGGCGGTTTATTTTGCTACCAAAGCCTTTGTATTGCATTTTTCCGAAGCATTGCACCTGGAATTACGACGTCACGGGATCACCGTAACGACCCTTTGCCCTGGACCCACCCAAAGCGGATTTGGACGGGCCATGATGGAGCCCGGATCTTCGGCTCCCTCGATGCTTTCCAGTAAACGGATTCCGAATTCCGCCTCGGTGGCCCTCTTTGGGTACAAAGCCATGATGCGTGGCCGTGCCGTCGCCGTCCATGGCTGGATGAATGCGGTCTTGGCAGCCTCCACCGGTTTCATGCCACGGGCTTGGGTGGTCCGGGTATCGGCCGGGATCACCGGAGGACTTAAGTAGGCCCTGCAAAGAAGCGTCATGGCTCCGGGACTTCTGATGTTACGGCCTCAGCATTTTGGGTGGAACCCCGAGACAGGACCCAGCAATGCTTTTCAGAATCGAGAACCGGATGGCCATCCGGAGCAAACAGCCCAGGAAGGGCAACGAGAATTTGATGCCATGCACCACCGGCTCATGGATGCGGGGCTTCGAGTGACGGTGCTAACGGATCGAAAGGAAGTTCCCTGTCCCGATGCTGTTTTTCTTAACAATTTGTTTTGCACCCTGCCGGACGGCGGGTTGATCCATTTCTCCATGGAGGCCCCTTCCCGAAGACTCGAAAAAAGAGACGACCTCGCTCATCTCCTGATCGAAGCCGGGTATCGAGTGGCCTACGAATCGGATTGGAGCGATTGGGCCCACCAAGGGCAGTTCCTGGAGGGGACGGGTAGCATGGTTTTGGATCATGACCATCGTTGCGCTTATGCGGCTTTTTCGACCCGAACCAGTCCGGACCTTTTTGAGCGTTGGTGCCACGAAATGGGATACGATGGATGGGGCTTTGACAGCGCCGATGCCAACGGACAGCCTTATTATCATACCAATGTTTTGATGAGTCTGGGTCAAAACCTTGCCCTCCTGGCCGCCGAGGCCCTGGACCCTTGGGGTCAAAAAGAATTGGTCAAGCGGCTGAATTCTACCGGGCGCGATGTACTCCTTCTCAGCCCCGCCCAAATCGAATCCTTCGGGGCCAATGTTCTGCAAGTGGATCACCCCGAGGGTCATCGCTGCTGGATTGCCTCCGAAACGGCCGTGCGCGCTTGGGGTCCCGAATTGAGAGATCGCATCGAAGCCGATGGCGAAATTATTTCGGTATCCATCCCCACCATCGAAAAAATCGGTGGCGGTTCAGCCCGCTGCATGCTGGCCGAAAATTACCTGCCCCTGCTCTAGGGCACAAAAACCACATGCCCCGGCGCGATCCCCGTGGAAAAGCTATCCACCAAGGCGCCCTGGGAATTCCAACGAAATACCTTGCCCGCCGAAGCAAAATCCCCGGCATCGGTGGTTACCAGGTAGCGATTCCCGTTGGGATCGAAAGCAGTATGATAAAACAAACGATTCACCCAAGGCTGGGTCGGATTCACCGTTCCACTGCTGAACGGGAGATTCAACCGATGCAAGCCGGAATAAACCGAACTCTCCAGCTGGTACATCAAACCATCGCCGGTCGGCAACAACAAAAGATCCTTGGGATGATCATCGTTGCGACCCCAGGTTAGCTGAGCCAGGGATTCACCGTCCGACAAGCGCAATAGATGCAGGGACCCGGCCGTTTCTGGTCCGCTCCATGAAGGACGACCCCCACACAAAACAGCCACCGTTGTGCCCAATACCACCATGCTATTTGGACGATCTCCCACCGTGATCGTTTGGAGCACCGTATCCGCCTCCGTATCCACCAAGGTCACCGTATTGGTATCGCTGTTGGCCACCACCAAGCGATTTCCGGCCACCGCAAGGGCGTTCGGAAAAGGACCCACCGTTAGACGGGTCAAAACCTGTTTGCTGGGCCAGTCAATCACGGCGACCCGACCCGCTGCGCCAAAGCGTACCCATTCAGTCACATAGGCCTTGGCCCTCACGGGATCCACGGCTACAGCCGATGGCAATTCGAAGCCCGTTGTGGTCCCGATCGATTGCATGGTTTGGGGATTCACCCATTCGACACGGCCCGCATTGTTCAAAACGACTATTCCTAAATTGTTCTGGATAACCATGCTTTGGGCAATGTTACCAAGAGGACGTTGATTAATTCTTCCAAACACATCCTGTTCCACTCGACTTCCATCCCTGGAAATCCACGTTAAGGTCCCGGTTCCGTTCCCAAAGGGACCCTCATTCACAACCCAAAATCCGTTGTTATACAACAAAGTTGTTGGAGGGGTTGGTTCTTTTTGGCATCCGGCCATCAGCAGCACAGTCCCTAACCATAGGGCGCCCTGCAAGGCGATATTGGATAACCATCCCAGGGAAAATGGAAGGGGTCTAGGGTTGTTTCTCTGAAAATTGCTCATCGTTGGGGGCGTTAATGGTTAGGGAGCTTGGGGGGTTGAGGATTTGAGGACGGTTTTTGGGTAAGAGAGGTGGATAGGGACAAGTGAAAACTGCGCCCGGGTCGAGGAAACCAAGGCACCTCTTCGTAGCGGGTATTGGTTAGATTCCGAATTTGCAGAGATATCCGGTGGCCTCGTTTTTCGAAGGAGGCGGCTGCCGTGACCAGGGCATAAGCGGGCAGGGTTTCCGAACCATCCGAGAGGGTGTTTCGAGAAGAAATCCCCTGGACTTGACCGAACAATGTCCAGGAACCATAAGCCATGGCACTTTGGAGCATCCCCCTGTGCTGGGGGATATAAGGCCATTGGATCCGCAGACGGTTATCGCCTTCTGACCAGACTCGTTGCAGACCGTATTCTGCTTGCCAGGTCCAAGTTAGGCCCCGTATCACCCAACTTTGGACAGACCCCTGGATGCGAACCTCCGTCCCCAGCGATTGATTCAACCCCACATTCATGGGCGACCACCAGGCCGCGTTGGGCGAGGGCTGCCAAAGAATTCGCTCCCTCATTTCCCGCCAAAAAGCCAGGATGGTGGCGTCGATTTTGTGCTTGCCATGGACCACCAAATGTTGATACCCCCCTTCGGCCTGACGGCTTCGCTCGGGCTTGAGGTCTGGTCGTCCACCGGGCACCCAAAGTCGATCGTTCAGCGAAGGAGGATTCACGGCGGTTCGTACCTCGGCCCACCAAAAAGAATTCCTTTGAACATAACGGGCTCTTAGGTTGGCTGCCAGTGGCAATCCCTTTCCATCGAAGATTTCGGCCTTGATTTGTCCCGAAAATTCAAAAGGACCTCGATCCAGGGTCCAAGGCAGGATCAGGGCCCATCGCTCCTGCTGAACCGGTACCAAGTATTGGGAAGAACGGGCCTCGTGGCGATCCCACAACCCCATAAAGCGAACCCTCCAACCACGGCGTTGGTAATCCACCCCCCCCCTGGCCTGCATGCCTTGGGTCTGATGAAAACCGTAAACCCCGCTCAGGGTATCCGTGTAGCGATTCAAATCTTTTTGAAAAGCCAAAGCCGTCCAATAGTTCCATCGCCGATTCTTCTGCCAAGACCATTTGGCTTGGACACGAAGCATGCTATCATTCTGTCGAGCCGAACCAGGACTCGATGTCATGGAAGAGGGGATGCCCCTTCGACTTCCTTGCAACCATAGGCTGGTTTCAAAAGCATGCCCGGCGCTGCCCTTCCAATTGCTTTGATGGACCAAGGCCTCCTGCCCAAAATCAGCCCCCAACATCTTGGTATCCGGTGCCCCCGCCAAGGCTCGGTTGGGGTAACCAAATCGGTTGGCATTGCGAGTTAGCAATCCACGGGTTATGCCTTGCCAACGGCCTTGACCCAGGGCAAATCCACAACCCAACGACTGATCCCCCAAGGTCCCCGCAGAGACTACCGCCTCAAAGCGCGGCGAAGTCAACGAACCAAGGCCAATCCCACCACCCATCCCGTAACCACCGGTCCTCAAAGTTTCACCACCGTTATCCAAACCCAGGCCTTGAAACAACCAAACCGGTACCAACTGCAAATCCGTTGTCCGGTTCATGGGATGGTTCAAGCTAAAATCGCCCCAAGTCAAATCATTGTGCGTTGCACCACCGCCCCTGTACGATAAGGTGCTGAGTCCCCCCGGAACGGATTGGCGCGTAACCGGCGTGCCCAGCATGCCCATCACTTCGGCTAGCGAGGCCAACGGCATGGTCTTTAACCAAACCGAATCCATGGTTCGGCTGATTCGAAAGGTTCGTACCGTGACTTCGGTTAACACCAAGGGCTTCACGCGAAGGGTGTCTTGTTCCGATGCAATGGGGAACGCAAAGGCCCTCCATGGGACCCATAAGAAGGCCCAAAAAACGATAACGAACTTGAGCCTTTGCCCCATGGTTTGCATTTTGTAAACGGGATTCGAAAAAAATCCAGGACAAACCACAGCCCTCCCCTTGCGAGGTACAGCAACGTTATCCTAGGTTTTTGATCCAGAAAACCCGGTAATCTTCACTTGGCGGCAGGTCTTCTGACTTGGCCCATTCCGAACGCCTTCCCGTCTGGCCGTTGACCGGCTTCCACAGTGGCTTATGGTTCGAAACCTGTACAGGCCTCACAGCAGCTGGTACTGTCCCGGAATTGCACCGGAGTTCCCTCTTCGTTTTGGCTCTCGCCAAAAACCGCCAAGCGATTCAAAGGTAAAGAAATTCCCGATCGATGAGCCCTTTCAGCACAAAGGCTCTTTGTCCTCCATCATCGTTTGTGACTGAACAAGAGCCCAACAAGCGATCCTAAAACCAAAAGAAGAGGAAGGGCGCCAGGTTCACTTTCAACGCGGATCATATAAATCAAAAGAGTGAATCCCAAGAAGAAAACACCCCACCACAAGCGACGTTGGACCAACCTGCCCATAAGGAATCTTCAGTCTCTTTAGAACTATAATTTAGGACTTGGCGGCAATCACCGCTTTGGTGGACCGGCCCCATACCACCAAGAGGGCCAATGCCAACAAGGCCAGAGTCGCCACCACCGATTCCCCAGCCATCGCGTGATGCACCGTAGCCAAAACCATAATGATGGCGATGCCTGCCGCTGCCCAGACTGTAAGTACTGGCCTGATTCTCAGGACGGATGGGAGCACCAGCCCCACAGCGCCCAAGAATTCACTCCAACCAATAAAGCGTACAAGGCCCATGCCAAAAGCCTCCACCAAGGGGCCTCCACCATTTTGGACAAACTGCTCCATCGAGACCGTCATTTTCATCATACCGGCCGCACCAAAGGCCAATGCCAACAATCCTTGCACCGTCCACAGGGTCCAATGCCATCTATTAGTTGGAGAATTTAGGGTCATAGAAGAAAATTAAAATTGAGAGAAGGATTAACGATTTAAAATTAAAGATTCAGTGGCCATTACGGCTCCCTTGGCATCACGCAAAAGAACCAAATAGAGACCGGATCCAACCGTAGCAGGAAGAGCGATGGTGGGGTTTTCTAGGCCCAGGCGAGTACCATAGACTGGCGTCCCCGTGGAGTTCTTCAATTCAACCATATACTCTTGTTCAGGTTGAAGCAGCTCCGTTTCGAAGGTCAATTGCGATGTGGCCGGGTTAGGGTAAACACGCAACATCCTGGGCCTCGCTTCTTGAACATCGGACGCCAAAACCTGCACAACCTGTGTTAAGGTATCCGCATAACGGCATTCCTTCGCAATCAACCGAACCGTGTAAGAACCGGCCGCTGCATAGGTATGCGTGGGATTTGTCGCAGTCGAGACCTGCCCATCCCCCAGTTCCCATCGGTAATTCAAGACCCGATTGGCATTCGAAAGGGAAAGGTTGTTGAAGCTAAAAGTTCGCCCCGTATGGGTAAATCCAAAATTAGCAACCGGGCGATTGACGGCAAGATTCCAACGCGGCGCGTTTCCGATGACCACACTATCTGCACTTTGTTGGTAGTATTGTGCAAGGGCGGTAGGAAGTCCAGCGGTATAGGCCAAACCCGACGAAAATCGTTTCCAAATCGACGAAAACAAGGTCAAAGCCGCCACATAGGAACCATCCAGGCTAGGGTGGCTGTTATCGCTGCTATGCAATACCAAATTGGTGTCGTTCAATACATTCTGCCATACCACCCCCACCGGGGCACATTGAATTTGGAGCTGGTTGCTGATACCGGCATAGGCGCTGGTCAACGAATCCTGCATATGATCAAAATTCACAAAAACAGGACTGCAATGGGTGTTGGACGGATCGCATTGCTGCCCACCGTAACGCCGACCCCAAGTCATGTACGATATCAACTTGGCACAAGGGCTGGATTGGGCTACCAAAGCCTGAAGATCCGCCATAGCGGGGTACATGTTGTTGTAACGATAAAAATCAATGGTCGGCACCTGACTCTGCTCCTGCAAAATCACATA
>JACCDP010151087.1_pt1 | contig 12751 bp, 11 predicted proteins | sample 7445841 | NCBI WGS metagenome assembly JACCDP01 (sample SAMN15323441, study PRJNA562643) | freshwater metagenome | isolation source: river surface water | place: USA:Blue River Watershed | collected 2017-08-17
AACCACGCCTTCGGCGTGTGCGGTCTTTTTTATTTGTTCGCTTTTGAAAGCAAGCTTTCAACGCTCACAAATAAAAAAGCCCTCAACACTTCGTGTTAAGGGCTTTGTGACCCCGTCAGGATTCAAAATATAGTTTCTAACTACCTGTTATTCAATGGTTTTGCACTAGTTCAAATTAATTAGGTGTACAACTAGTGAACTTCATCCAATTTTCAAACTTTGGCTACAAATAAGCCAAACTGAAACAAATTTACACGTTTTATTGCATGAAATTTTAATTTCCCTTCGTTAAGCCAACTGCAATTTCATATTGGAAAGTGCTTTCAATTTTTCTTTTGTTTAAAGGATAATAGAAGCATATCACACGCTTTATTACTTAGCGTTTGGGTTTATGGTTAAGCAAATTATTTATTTAGTACAACAGGTTGCGTTATAATTCATTTGGCCTTATTTATCTCATTTTGAAACATTGTCCGTAAATTCGTCCGTAAATGGGTTTTAAAATGGTTAGTGTTAAATTCTATCTAGATAAAGCTGATAAGTCAAGGTTATTCCCAATTCATTTGGTTATACGGCAAAAAGACGTACAGGTAAAAGTTTCAACTGGTGAAAAAGTTTCAAAAAGGGATTGGGATGCTATAAATCAGGAGGTTAAGAGCTCAGATTTGTCTCATAAATCAAAAAACAAGTTTCTAGTTTTTTTAAAACAGGAGGTTGAAAAGTTTTTTGAGTCATCGCCACACGGTCAGTTTACTAATATCAAGGTAAAAGAGAAGATTACATCTTTAGTGAATAGTAGAAGGCATAATACAGACATTACTATTATGACAGATGATGATGTCAGATACAGGAATAAAGACAAGATAACTTTTGTTGATTTGTTTGCAGGTGCAGGAGGTTTTAGTGAGGGGTTCTTACAGGCAGAATACGGCAACAAGTATTTTGACTTTCGCCTTGGGAGTGACATAAATGAAAATTGTGAATTAACTCATTTAGCACGTTACAATTACCAGTTAGGCATTGATGCAGAATTTCTAAGGCAAGATATTACTGAGCCAGATTTTCTTGATAATTTACTTAGGAAAAATAAAAATCAAACAATAGATGTGGTTTGTGGCGGGCCTCCCTGTCAAAGCTTTAGCTTAGCTGGGAAACGAAAGAAATTTGATAAAAAAGATGACTTGTTCGCACATTATTTGAATGTAATCAAAGTATTACGTCCCAAGTACTTCGTAATGGAGAATGTGAAAGGGATTTTAACAAAAGAAGGGGGCAAAATCAGAGAAATGATATTGCAGGAAATAAGGTCAATTATAGATTTGAAAGAGTTTCATCAGCTTCTCCAATTCGTAGAAGGACTTAAATTAAAAAACAAGGACAATAATTTTATTATTGATTGTTATCTACAAAGACTAAAATTTGAGAATGAATCAGATAAAAATATAGATTCAATTCGTGAACTTTATATACAAAATATAGAAAATAAGTTTCGTTTACTTGCTCCAAAAATTGCAGACTATAAGACCAGTAAAACTGATATTAATTTTAGCACAATCCGTCATGGATTTAATTTGCTAAAAAGGGCTAAAGAATTATTATTTATAAGAAAAAAAGTAATTCAAGAAAAAAATCATTGTGACTTAGATAATGATTATTTCACTCAAAAATTTGATGATTTTTTAGTTGCTATAGAGCCAAACAGTATTATAGAGGAGGTGCATAACGCTTTTCAAAGACTTAAGCCAACTAGTAATTTTAAGAACGAGGTTTCTGAAATTGTTAGAGCACTAGAAATATATAACTACTCATTTGATGAGTGTGTTCAGGCTTTAGAGGAAATTGCCAAAAAAACAAATACTAGGAAGGAGCTAGAGGAAATACTCTCAAAAATTCGCTTATACAATATTGAAAAACCATTTGTTGCATTAGCCTCTGACTATGGTGTTCCACAAAATCGTGAACGAGTACTTTTTATTGGTTGCCGCAAGGACCAAAAACTTATTTCTGAAATTCCCCCAACTGTCACTAAAGGTGAAAAAGTGACTGTTTTTGAAGCATTATATGACCTTGATTTTCTCGGAAACGATGATGAAAAGTATGATTATGACGAAATTGATTTAATTAGTAAGTACAATGGTAATTCTCAGCGATACCGAGCTTTATTGAAGAAAAGACAAATTGATGGGACTCCAAATAATAAAAATGGTAAAACATTTGCAGAGTGGTCTAGAGAGGGCAGATTAAATGGACGTTTTGTAAATTCAAAAAACCCATTTTATGTGAGAAATTTTGAGGAACTTGAGAATGTCAAATCACATATAGTAGCCCCCTTGCACAATCATAAAACAAGTAAGCAAAGCGATGATGTTATTAAACGTCTGGATGTTATTTTAAAAGCAGGTAGCTATGATAGTGCAAAAAAAGAATTAAAAAAAATAGGGCTGGATTCGGAGAAGCGAAACTATAATGTTTTACGTGCTGATGGCCAAAGCCCAACGGTTATGACTATTCCCGATGACTATGTTCACTTTGCTAGTCCACGAGCATTAACTGTAAGAGAAATGGCACGTTTACAATCGTTTGACGATAGTTTTGTATTTCAAGGTAAGAGGTCTACAGGCGGTAATAAAAGAAAAATGGAAGTTCCACAGTTTACCTTGGTAGGAAACGCAGTTCCACCTTTAATGGCTAGAGCCATAGCTTTAGAGATACTTAAAAACATTAAGTAAGGGATGAGGCAACTTACTCCGATTGAAATAGAAAGATTAAAACTTTTGACTGAAAATTCAGTTGAAGTGACTTTAATTGAGCCAACAGCAAATGGTCTCTCTAAGTCTATTATGGATGCTACTGGTGCAGTTAGGGCTTACTTAAAAAGAAATAATATCCATGATTACGAACAGCAAAAGCAAGGGCCTGAAAATAAAGTTCTGATTAGCTCTAGTTTTTTATCTGATTCATTTGTTTCGGAATCCTCTGCATCTCTTTATCGCCCAAATACAAAAAAGGGTGACCCTAGAATATGGTTTAAAGGATTAAATGCGTACTCTTCTCCAAATGATATTTTGGCTATTTTAAATTTTGATGAAAAATTGTATGTAATTAATATTAGCAAAATAGATATTTATGAGCTTCTAAATGGATATGCAAACAATCCATTAAAGGAGATTGTTAATAGTATTAATTCTACATCTAGGGAGATTGCTGAGGAGCTACTGCTATTATTAAAAAATATAGCTGCTAGAGGGCCAGTTCCTGCTTTATTACAGGCTGATACAGCAATTGGACGCACTTTAGAAACTCTTTTGGGAATTAGTATTAATTCATCAAGGAAGCCTGATTACAAAGGCATAGAACTTAAGTCTTTTCGGGAAAATAGAGGGAATAGAAAAAATTTATTTGCACAAGTTCCAAATTGGCAAGAAAGTAAGTTTAAAAGCTCTGCTGAAATTTTGAATGAGTTTGGTTATGCCAGAGGTGACGATTTTAAGCTTTACTGCACTGTTTCTGCTATTGCAAGGAATCCACAGGGGTTGCAATTGAAACTTAATACCGATTTACGCCAATTAGTTGAGAATTCTGAAAAAGCTTCAGTTGGCGACTTTGTTGTTTGGGGCCTTGAAACCTTACATAAACGATTGCTTGAGAAGCATAATGAAACATTTTGGATAGCAGCAGAATCAAAAGAAATAGATAATAAGGAGCATTTTTTATACAAAAAGGTGGAACACACAAGAAAGCCTATAGTATCTCAATTTGATATTTTATTAGAACAAGGCATTATCACTCTTGACCATTTAATTAAGCGTACTAGTTCTAATAATGTAGTTGAAAAAGGCCCTCTTTTTAAAATAAAACCTAATTCTTTAAATCTCTTATTTCCTCCTAGTAAGACTTACGACTTACTTGAATCTTAGGTTACATTTAATTTTACGAGGCTAGGGTAGTCCAATATTCTATCAATTCTAGGCCAGCTTATTTTACTATCTTTTTACGCTTTGTTAGATACTAATATTTTTTGGACAGAGGACTTTGATATGTTTTTGCCATTGTTGTTGAAGTCATACACTTTTACTATTGAAGCTATCTGTCTAATAGTTTTCCCTGTTTTTCTTAATTCTAATACTTTATTAATAATTTGATTTGAAAAAGGCTTCCTACCCCAAATATTACCCTTATAGCTTTTTGTTTTCCCCTCTTTTGATTTTCTTACTGAGTTTTTTATTCTTGCACTTTTAGTTGAAGACTCTTCCTCTGCTATAAATCCAAGAATTTGAACTAGCATATCGTATACGATTTCATTAAATGGCTCGGGAATTTTATTGATAGTTTCAAGCCAAGTTTGCTTAAAACTGTGGATTTTAACTGAATGAAGTTTACATAAAGTCAAAAATTCTATCAGTTTCTTTCTGTTTCTAAACAGTCTGTCTAAATGCCATATGTATAAATCTGTAACTAGATTTGCTTTTATAAGTCCCCGAATTGTATTCATTTCGGGTCTATTTTCATCCAATTTATATGCTGACTCCTTTTCTATTATGCAATTGCATTCATCAAGATTAGTCAATAATGAGATATCCTGTAATTGAAGTTCTGGAGTTTGCTCCTGTGTGCTTGTTCTGATATGTACTAACTTCATTTTATTGGAATTCAAAAACAAGTTTTTTGAAGTTTTTTGTAGCATCTGCTAAAAGAAGGGTTCCTTTGCCGATTATCCAAATAATAACGATTCCTCCTGCTATGTACAACCCAGTCTTGATATACGGATTGCTTATTATTTCCTCTTTAATGGAATCAAAGTCTTTGTAATTCTTCATTTTCATTATTGTCTTTTATAATATTTATCAATAGGATACTAGTTATTAGTACTAAAATTGAACTTAATACGATTGTAGATGAATTATTCTTTTTATTGTTTTTAGAAAAAGAATCAAGACTGCCTACTTTTATTTGGTTAAATTTATCTAGGGGTATCATTGCTTTCTAAAAAATGTTAATGTATTATTGTTTTCAAATAGGTCTAAACATATGAAGTTGAAAATAGCTGGATAGTTTACGTTGTCTATTGCTTCAAGGTGTGTCATTACAAGAAAATTGTATCCTTTACCTTCTAGGAAGTCTCTTTTAAAAGTATTTTTCGTTTCTGATTCTTGAATCAAATTCATTAGAATTCTATGATTATTTATTAGTTGAGTAGATATGTAAGCTCTTGAGTTTGACTCTTGATTGGCTTTTTTGTTATGATATGCAATTCTATTTCTAGAGGAGGAGAATTTTTGGTTCTTTCTAGTAGGTGTGAATTCTTCACCTGTCAAGAGGTCTTTAGTCAATTTCATATATAATTGTTTTTATGAAATTAAATATGTATTTCATCGTTATGAAATCTCTTTAAAAATAGCGTCTATTTGATTTTATTTGATATCTATATCTGCTGGCTTGATGAGAAATTTTGATAAAGCATAGTTTCTTTTTTTGAAAGGAGCATAAAATTCTTTCTTTTTTAGGTATGATTTAAAGTCATAAAGAGAATGTCCGAATTCAGCTTTATGCCCACATCTATTCTTTGATTTGAATAATTTACTTAAAACTTCATAATTTATTTTTGATACAATAATGATTATGTGATAGTGGGGGACGAATAGGATATCACCAACATCCCGTTGCCAATAGTATGCATACAGGTTTACATTTCTTTTCTTAAGTGCTTTCTTTAAATTTTTTATGTAATTTGATATGTTTGAAATACGTTTTACTTCAAGAACTAAAAAAACGCTTGATATTTCCTTTTTCTTTATATACTCCTTATAAGTGCTGTATAACTTAAAAAGTACTTTGTTCCTTTTTATTTTTTTAAGACTTAAATCTGTAATTCTAAAGGTTTCTCCTGTTTCATCTTCAACAAATACCAATTGTCTCCTTGGTTTATGAGGTATTTCACCCCATTTATCAATATCTTTTGACTTCTCGCAAAGAGGAATACTTCTATATAGTTTATACATATATAGTATTTTAATAAAGCCTCCCTAAAAGGGAGGCTTTAAGAATGGATTAATTAGCTAGGGAGTTAAAGATTTCTAGAATCTGCTTAACATTATAGAAGATTCTTTTTCCTATTTTAACTACTTTGAAACCGTACTTTTTAGCTATTGCTGTCATTTGAGTTGCCCCAAATCCAAAGTACTGCATGATTTCATGCCTAGGAATCCATTCCCTAAGTTCTGGGCAAGGGAATACCGCTTGAAGTAATTGTCGTCCATCTTGGACATCTTTGGCGAGCTTAATTAAATGCTCATTTGGTAATGCTTTCATAATTAAAAATTTGAAAGCAATTTGGAATTTATTGAAAATAATTATTGAGACTAAAATCTATAAGAATTTATCGGAATTGGTTTCAAGATATATTTAAGAATTTCCTCATGGTTAAAGTTTGATATCTTCTGTAGCTGTTGGAATATAGTCCTACTTCAATCCCATATTTATTAAGAGCTTCTCCTGATTCAAACTCTATATTTGTTAGCCAATTTCTTTCATTTAGCATTAATCTATATAAATTGAAAAGTTCTATCTCTTTTTTTATGCTTTTATCTTGATGTATTTGCTTTTCAAATGGTTGAATTGTTTTATATAAATCTTTTAAATAGTAATCAACATCATTTTTGAATTCCTTTTCAACATCAATTTTCTTTATTTCGTCAAAATTGCTTACTTCTATTATCTCTTTTAATGCTATAATTAATTCTTCCAGTTCGTTTTTTGCGTATATTTTCCCTTTTTTGCTTCTATTATTAAAGTTTTGTTTTATTTTAAAGTATTCTATTTCAGCAATGCTTCTGACCTTTCCATCGTATAAATAATCAAACTTAAATTGCTTCCCAAGAAAATTATAAATTTTAGTAGGTAGGTATAAAGTAAAGTAATAAATCAAGATTAGTGTTCTTGGAATATAATAATACCCTTTGCTATTAATTGCCTCTATTTCGTGAAAAATGTCCCTACAATTGTGAATGAGGGATAGTTGTTTTTGGCTAAGTGAAAAAGCGTATGTTAATGCTTTCTCGTTTTCTGGCGTATAGAATATACATGCTGCTAGGTAGTGTTCTTTTAATGTTGAAAAAAGTTCTTTATAGTCATACTCATTTTCAATATCATAATTTTCTATCTTTTTTTTTAGAGTATCTATGTTTTTTTCGCTCAAGTTTGTCAAATAAGGTAAGTTTATCTGCATTAAAATATAGTATACCTCTTTGCGATATTTCATCTCTTTTTCAACTATTTCAGGACTTACCATACTAGAGCTTTAGCTTTTGAAATTACTTCATTTTCAATCAAAATTTCATGTTTTAGCACATTGTGATAGTGAATTTCAAGTCTAGATGAGAATTCTAAAAGTTTCTCCTCTGTTATAGCCATATATTGAAGTTTTACTTTATTTTCTTTTTTTTGACTCCAGCCCATATAGACATTTGTTAAGATTGGGTCATTAATTCCTGCTTCATAGATTTGTTCTAAGCAGGTTATGCGACCAGTTTTTGTAGTTAGGTTTATCATTATACCAACATATGAAGCCAATAATTTTAATTTTCTGTTTATATCAACATCTGTTATTGATGGGAAAATTTTACTTTTAAATTTTGATTTTTTCAGTTGACTATATTTCAATATTATAAATTCAGCCGGCTTTATAATTACTTGTTTAATAGTGCTTGAGGTTTTTTGTCGTTTACTTACCAATGATAATCTGCCTGTTTTTGTTGTTTTTATATCTTCTGTAGTTAAATTCAGAGCATCAGTTATGCTCAAGCCAGTATAACAAATGAAAAGGAAAATATCTTTAATTAGGTCTAATTCTGGCTTGATTGATGTGTCAAATTCAAATATTGCTCTTATCTCAATTGAGCTCAAATGTGGACTTTTGGGTGAATCGTGATTTAGTTTTACATTACTAAATGGACTTTCTAAATAATATCCTTCTCTAACAGCTTTTAGGAATACTGGCTTTATGTTTTTTATTTTAGTTGAAGATGAAACCTCTTTATTTGGGACCTTTTTGGATAGAGCTTCCTTTTTATACTTAGGGTCAATATCTTTTTCTAAATAAAGTTTAAATCCTTGTGCTTCCTTGTAGGAAAATTGACTTATTCTCAATTTGTCTAGGTTTTCATAGTGTAAGTAGTTTTTGAATTGCCTAAACGCATTTCTATAGTTCTTTTTAGTACCCTCTGTCCTAATTGGAGTTTCTATTTCCTCGGCAAGATATCTGTCAAAAAAATCAATTAAAGTGGGCTCTTCGTTTGTTATAGGGTTGATATCCTGAAGAGAATTTACAATATCTTCTAAGCTGATTCCAGAGCTAAAAGTTAGCAACTTTTGAAACTTATGTTCAAGTGAATTGATATAGTCATTAGTTGAATGATTTCTAGCGTTTAGTCTTTGACTCATTTCGTTCCATAAACTCAATTCAGAGTGTTTAAGGTCAAACGTTTTGGGTAGTCTAAATTCTTTTTTTTGTTTTTTCGCTATCAACCTACAGTAAATTGGTGCGGTTCCTGTTTTTGCATTAAGCTTCTGCTTGTTCAAATAAAATTTTAGTGTTGTACTCGCCATTTTTTTAATTTTTGGTGAAACAAAAAAAATTGGTGAAGTACTAGTGAAACCAAAACCGATAAGAAGTGGGCCCTAACGTTGTATATTAAAACTAAAAACCCTGCAAATCAATGAATTGCAGGGTTTTGAATGCTGTTGAAACAAAGTTGGTGACCCCGTCAGGATTCAAACCTGAAACCTTTTGATCCGTAGTCAAATGCTCTATTCAGTTGAGCTACGGGGCCTACAACAAGGAAAATTCCCCGAGGGGTGCAAATATAGGACAAAAAATCAATAAGGATAACGTACAAAAGCTTCCACAGCTGCGTAGTGAGTTAGCCCTAAATCGGCATATAAAGTGGCTGTATGGGCATTTCTTTCTTCAGCCCGTTGCCAGAACTCTCTAGAGTCTGCACCTTGGAAGGGAACCATATCTTTTTGAGACTGATGAATGAAAATCCCATGTCTTTTTTTAAGCACCTGATCGGGGCTCATTGGAATTGCCATTTCTATATCTTCAATATTCCATTCTTGCCAAGCCCCTTTGTATAGCCACAACCAACAGTCATTTACCCATGACTCACCGGTTGCTTTAAGCCTCTTTAAAGACTCCAGAACGATGTTAAAACAAACTTTATGGGTGCCATGTGGGTCAGCAAAATCACCAGCACAATAAACCTGATGAGGCTTTATAGTTCGGAGTAGCTCCATGGTGATTCTTATGTCTTTTTCGCTAGCTGGTTTTTTCTGAATAGTACCAGTCTCATAAAAGGGTAGCTCTTGAAAATGAACATTTTTTTCATTTATTCCAACGTATCGACAAGTAGCTTTTGCTTCGCCTTGTCTGATTAAGGCCTTGATTTTTCGAATAGCAGGGTTGTCTGTTTGATTTGATTTTTTTCTTGACAAAAATCTACGCGCTTCTTGAACAAATTCAGTTGCTTTTTTAGAGGGGCTTCCAATTACAGATTCAAACCCAATAGCAAAGTCAAGATACCTTGAAACAAATTCATCTGTTACTGCAATATTACCACTGGTTTGATAGGCAACATGAACATCATTACCCTGGTCATGAAGTCGTTGAAAGGTGCCTCCCATGCTAATAATATCATCATCGGGGTGAGGTGAAAAGATAATGATTCGTTTAGGCCAGGGAAGAGAGCGCTCAGGATGAGCAGGTATGTGTGCATTGGGTTTACCTGCAGGCCAACCTGTAAGCGTGTCACGAAGCATGTAATAAACCTGTAAGTTTATTTCATAGGCATCGCCTTTTTCAACTAGTAAATCTCCTAAGCCATATTCATTATAATCGCTATTGGTTAAACTTAAGACAGGCTTTTTAAGTTTTAAAGCCATATTCACAACTGCTTTTTTAATAAGCTTCGGTGTCCATTCACATTCACCAGTAAGCCAAGGCGATTTAAAACGTGTAAGCTCGCTAGCTGCATCTTGGTCTATTACAAACTGAACGTCTTCGTGTTGTTGTAGCAGAGAAGCGGGGACAGTCTCACTCATTTCATCTTCTACCGCCTGTTTAATGACAGGAGCTTTGCCACTTCCCCATGCCATTAGTAGTATTTTCTTTGACTTTAAAATGGTGCTGATACCCATTGTCAAAGCAAGACGAGGTACTTCTGCAATATTTGCAAACTCATAGGAGTTAGCAAGACGAGTTGAATTATCCAGCGTGATTAATCGGGTTTTTGAATGAATCGCAGATCCTGGCTCATTAAAACCGATATGACCATTATTCCCAATTCCCAGTATTTGTAAATCAATTCCGCCGCATTCTTCAATTTTCTTTTCGTAGGCAATGCAGTGATCCTTTATTTTATCTTTTTCTATCTCTCCGCTGGGAATATGAATATTGCGAGGGTTTATATCAATGTGATCATAAAGATGACGTTGCATAAAGCGATAATAACTTTGCAAGGCCTCTTTTTCTATAGGGTAATATTCATCAAGATTAAAAGTGATAACGTTTTTAAAACTTAGACCTTCCTCTTTGTGAAGACGAACTAGTTCAGCATAGAGTGATTTGGGGGTTGAACCTGTTGCCAGTCCAAGAACCACTTTTTGCTTTTTCTTTTGTTTTGAAAGAATGAGCTGTGCGATTTGGCGAGCAACCCATTTTGAGCCAAGCTGCGCATTATCTTCAATTCGGACCGTTATTTTTTCAAAGCTATCAGCAAGATTGGAGGGGAGGGAAGGAGTAGGCATGTAACCAGTTTACTTACAAAAATAATTTATTAAGTCCTAAATGTTTAATAAAAGAATTAATTGATCTGAATCTCATCTACAAAGAGCCAAGACTTGTTTCCCTCTCCAGGGTTTCCAGCAGGTATCGCTCCTTTGTTTTTAACTAAAACTCTAATATATCTATGCTTTAAATTGAAATTCAAATCAATATAACCAATTTGTTGATTGCCTTTTTCAAAAATTAGCTTTTCGGAATTCCCCATTTTTTTAAAATTAGTGCCATCATTAGAAGTTGATATCTCTACTGAGGAGGGCTGGTGAATCCAGCTGGCTGGTTGATGTAAAAACCAAACCTTCACGTTTTTTACGAGTGTTTCAAGACCTAAATCTATGGTAGCTTCCAGGTCTTCTCCGCTGTAACCCAGGTATTTTTTGAAATGAATGTTTTTTTCGGAGTTGTTTCTGATTCCATTAACCAGCGTAAAAGGGCCATCTCCAGGGTAGCTGCGGGAAGGTTGCTGACGAAGTGTTACATCTTTGCCGGTAGCCTTATTTATCTCTACTAACTGTGAAAAAGTGCTTTTCACTTTTTGATCGTTACCAATAAATTTTGCGGTGTAAAGATTACTTACTTGAATAGTCACTGGCCCTTGGTAAAGTCCAGCTAGAGGTGAGTCCCAATTGATTTGTCCGCTTTTTGCATTACAGCTTAACGAAAGTGTTACACCTTTTTTATTACTTGTTGATACCACATTACTCCCCATATCAAAATAGCCTGGATTTACTGTTACACCCCAGCTTTCATACCGCTTCATTAGCGGCTCTATTTTGGTTTCAAATAGAGACCAGTCTTTTTTATCTGGAGAAGTCCATAATACTTCACTGAGTGCTGCAATCCGAGGAAATATCATGTACTCTACCTTTTTCTCATTTTTCATATACTCCGTCCACACATTTGCTTGTGCTCCAAGCACCATCCCTGTTTTGTCCACTGGTATTTCAGCGGGAACGGGATTATATGAATATACTTTTTCAATGGGGTTAAAACCGCCAATAGTTACTGAATCTTCAACCAAACGTTGTGTGTGATCAAAATAAAGGGGATTGCCTGGTGTCATGATCACGGGATGATTTTGTTTAGCCGCCTCAATTCCACCTGCCTCACCTCTCCAGCTCATAACTGTGGCGTTGGGTGCCAAACCTCCTTCTAAGATTTCATCCCAGCCAATTAGTTTTTTGCCTTTTTTGTTTAAATACTTTTCAACTCTCTGTATAAAATAGCTTTGTAATTCGTGTTCATCCTTGAGGCCTAATTCTTTGATTCTTTTTTGGCAAAGAGAACATTGTTTCCAATGTGTTTTTGGGCACTCGTCTCCACCAATGTGAAAGTAAGAAGAGGGGAAAAGCAGGATCACTTCATCAATGATATCCTGTAAAAACTCAAATGTGGACTCCTTACCTGCACAAAATACATCATCAAAAACACCCCATGTTTCCTGTACTAGTTTTACTTTACCACTTTTTTGTTCTTCGATAGATTTAGTTGACATCATTGAAGAAGGTATGACAGTAGGTTTGTCGGGAAAGCAACTTAAAAATGGGTAGGCGGCAATTGCAGCACTGCTATGCCCAGGCATTTCAATTTCAGGAATGACCTCTATGAATCTTTCTTTTGCATAAGCTACCACCTCCATTATTTCTTGTTGTGTATAAAAGCCGCCATAGGCGATATTATCATTTCCCTTGCCAGGATATCTTCCAATAATTGTACCATTTCTCCAAGCACCAATTTGCGTTAATGCTGGATATTTTTTTATCTCTATCCGCCAACCCTGATCTTCCGTTAAATGCCAATGAAAGATATTTAACTTATGATAAGATAACCAGTCAATATACTTTTTAATAAATGATACAGGAAAAAAATGACGACCTACATCAAGATGCATTCCTCGGTATGTAAAACGGGGAT
>JACCDP010804482.1_pt1 | contig 12750 bp, 10 predicted proteins | sample 7445841 | NCBI WGS metagenome assembly JACCDP01 (sample SAMN15323441, study PRJNA562643) | freshwater metagenome | isolation source: river surface water | place: USA:Blue River Watershed | collected 2017-08-17
AAAATAAACATAATCCCCAAAATGTTTATTTTAATATATTGAATGTGATTTTAACTTTACAAAGACTGCCCCGTTTTAAGGAGGCAGCCTGTATGAAAATAAACATAATCCCCAAAATGTTTATTTTAATATATTGAATGTGATTTTAACTTTACAAAGACTGCCTCGTTTTACGGAGGCAGCCTGTATGAAAATAAACATAATCCCCAAAATGTTTATTTTACTATCTTTCTAAATCAATTGACAATTTTCATTGTCTTTTAAAGAACGATCATTTACTTACTGAACCAAAAATACAACCATTCTATAGGCGTGACAAACCAATTACTCTTATTTTTTACCTGTTCAAGTTGATAATTATTCCCCATTTTTTTCCTGATTTATACTTTTATATAAGTAAAATCAGGTAATTCGTATATTTTACACCCAAAACCAAGTCCAAATTCTTACCCATCCAACACAAATAAAACCACTTAAATATGGCAATACTTTTATTTTTTCGAAAGGTAAATACCACTTATTATGGAGAAAAAAGTACCAACAGCATGGCCTATAGAAATGACAAGGCAAAACTTTGCTCATAAAATCAGGTGGTTTTTAGCTGGGTAAAGTTTTCCTTTATTTCCTTCTCTTTATTAATTCTTTTTTGGAAGCAGGGCGTTTGTTTCCGTGCCAGGCAAAGCCCTTTAGCCGGTGTTCCAGGGGCTGTAATCCTTTAATGGGTAAAACCTGCGAGTTAGGTTCTTTACTAAATTGTACCCGCTGCACTTCACCCTTTTTCATGTACAGGTGCATGCTGGAGCAGTCTGTTTTATTTAGTCCCATTATTTTTTTCTGATCATTTTTTACATAGTAAACTGCCTGCGCACTTCCCCATACATTTATTTGCCTGATGGTATCCTGAACAAAAAAGCCTTCCATGTTTTTTCCCTTAATCTGGTTATACCTTACACTATCGATTTGTGTAATGGCCAATGCATTTTCAATGAGTTCGAAAGATTTTATTTTATTGTTAACCGTGTGTATGCGTATTTCTTTGGCCGATAGCTGGCTTTCTCCCGACCACATAAGCGGAGCCCGGTGTAACAGCATCAGAGAGTCGTAGCTGGAATAAGTGAGGGAATCACATACTGCCTGCAGGTCTTTTTTATACACCAACACGTGATGGTATGCCTTAATAAAGGTGCTGTCTTTTTGAAGGGTATCGGCCGTATTGTTTTTTGCTTTTATTTTTTTCTGAACAATAAACAGGGTGTCGGCGGTAAGAAAGAGTGAATCTTCTTTCATGATTTGAGTAAAAAGGGTATGCCCCCGAACTATTGATTCTCCATTTTTTTCATTGTTACGTGCATGATCTCCTTCTACCATTATTTTAGAGCTGGTATCGGTAATGTTTACATGGCCCATAGCCTCCCCTGCTCCTGTTTTGCGGTTGTAGTTAATACTGTCTGCCTTCAGCGTAGTTTGTTCATTGAGTAATACCGCTTTGTGGGTAAGGTGTCCCTTTTCAGTTTCGGTGTTGTACCAGCCCTTTTCACAATATATTTTGTTTTGCTTACTATCAATATGTGTTGGACCCAGAAAAAAAGTGGTTTTGGTTTTGGTGTTGTATTTAAGGGTATCACCGGTCATGGTGTATTCGGGGTTAACTAATTTAACCTGATAACGAAAAGCCATGTCGCGGGTATTGGCATAATAGTAGCCGTTTTTACTGGTGAGGGTATTGTTTTTAGAAACGATAGTTCCACCACCGAAATAACTGGCTATAGATTTAGATACGTCGAAGGTAAGCACATTGCTGGTGAGGGTCATTTCTTTGTCTATGCACAACACCTCTCCTTCCAGCAGAGCCTGTCGTGTGTTTCCATTGTAGGTGAGTTTTTTACCGGTAATGGTCAATGAGTCGCCTTTGCGGATTACCACATGGTCATAGGCTTCTACCATATTGTTGCTGAATTTATAGGCGCTGTCGCAAGTAATGGTGGAGCCTTCGTGTTTAAATACTACATTACCAATGAGCCGCTGGGCACCGCCCTTGTAATCCCGATCGTATTTCATTTTATCGGCTGAATACTCAATTTCTGAGCGGCTTTGCCCTTTTACAGCAATGGACGAAGCCAGAAAAAAAACAAGCATAAGCAGTTTGCCGGCATTCAGTTGACCTTCATATTTAAACGTACTGCGCTTCATGGCTGTTTTAAACTGCACAACAAACTATACTCTGTTACAATTTGTTTATCCTGTATACTGTTATACGGCTACTGCTTTTTTGTTACGGATAATGGTTTGTGTTCTGTCGGGTCCAATTGATACAACGGTAATGGGAACGCCGGTGTGTTTTTCAACAAACGCTATGTATTGTATTAATTCTACCGGAAAATCTCTTTCGTTGTTTAATTGGGTAAGGTCTTTGTTCCAGCCTTTTAATTCTTCGTACACCGGACTCAATTGTTCGTTCTGAATATCGTAGGGAAGGTAATCGATTTTTTTACCTTCCAGCAGGTAATGGGTACATATTTTAATGGTATCAAAATCACTTAGTACATCGGCCTTCATCATCAATAATTCTGTAACTCCATTAATGGCAATAGCATATTTTAGGGCAGGAAGATCTAGCCATCCGCAGCGGCGGGGTCTTCCGGTTACGGAACCAAATTCACGGCCATTGTTTCTGATTTTATCTCCGTCTGCATCATGCAGTTCTGTAGGAAAAGGGCCGCTTCCCACACGGGTGCAATAGGCTTTAAAAATCCCATATACATTCCCAATTTTGTTGGGCGCAATTCCGAGTCCGGTACAGGCACCGGCACAAATGGTATTAGAAGAAGTAACAAAGGGATAGGAGCCAAAGTCTATGTCCAGCAAAGAGCCCTGAGCCCCTTCGGCCAATATTGCCTGGTTGTTGCTGAGTGCCTGATTCAGGAAATGCTCGCTTTCAATTTGCTCGTATTTTTTGAGTTCTTCAATGGCCTTAAACCACTCCTGCTCCATTTCTTCCAGCTGGTAGCTGAAGTTATAGAAGCCCAGTAATTGCTTGTGTTTTTCAACTAATGAAGAATATTTTTGCCGGAAGTCGGCTGTATGGATATCACCGAGGCGCAAACCATTTCTGCCTGTTTTATCCATGTAAGTAGGCCCAATGCCTTTAAGGGTAGAACCAATTTTATTACTGCCCTTAGCTGCTTCCGACGCTGCGTCTAATAAACGGTGAGTGGGTAAAATCAGGTGTGCTTTTTTAGAGAATAAAAGTCTTTTCTTTACCTCCACTCCCATTTTCAGCAGGGCTTCAATTTCGGCAATCACTACTACGGGGTCTATTACTACGCCATTACCGATAATATTTACGGCACCTTCATGAAAAATACCGGAAGGAATGGTTCTTAATACATGTTTTATTCCGTTGAACTCCAGGGTGTGTCCGGCGTTGGGGCCTCCCTGAAACCGGGCTATATAGTTATAACGGGGGGTAAGTACATCTACAATTTTTCCCTTTCCTTCATCTCCCCATTGTAAGCCTAATAATACGTCCACTTTCATGATCAGTGCATTTTATAGAATTAAAAAATAAGCGGAACTTTCTTTGATTACTTTTTTTAGTTATCGAAAGAAAACACCTGAAGAACTACTTCCAATTATCACTTTGGCATAAAGGCAAAATGATGTTGCCTTTGTTTTTAGCGAAAGGGCAAAATTACTACAAAAATGGGGTTTATAACGCTTTTTGTGAAAATTTTAGCTTTACTGTTCAAAAGTAATTACGTGGGCATTTAACTCAATATGCGCGATATGGCATTCTCGAGGTTGTCGGTGACGGTGAACAGGGTGTTTAGCTTGGTAATTAATAAGAGCTCCTGCACTTTTTTATTTACATCGCTCACCACTAATTCTCCACCTGTTTTCCTGATTTTAGTGAAGAGACCAATAATCACATTTAAGCCAGAGCTATTGAGGTATTTTAATTCTCCGAGGCTGAGAATAAATTTAGCTTTTTTATTTTCTATGCATTCATCCACATGCTCAACAAGGGCAATGGACTGAGTACGGTCTACCAAATCACCTTTTATTTTAATGATTTCAATACCGTTTTCGTGGTTACAAGTAAATTCAAAAAGCATATTACTTTTTTAGGGGGATATTATTATGAATACATTTTCCAGTTTGCGCATAACTTTTGCAACGGCCATAAAAATTCAAAGAGTGGTGTGAAATATCAAACTTCAGAATTTCACCGGTCATTTGCTGTATTTGCTGAATACGAGGGTCACAGAATTCGAATACCCGCTCACAATCCTGGCAAATAAGATGATCATGCTGTTTAAATAAATAGGCTTTCTCGAACTGGGCCTGGTTTTTACCAAACTGATGCTTAATTACCAGGTTACACTCTAACAAAATTTCAATGGTATTGTATAAAGTAGCCCGGCTAACCCGGTATTTTTTGTTTTTCATGAGCACGTAGAGGCTCTCGATATCAAAATGCCCGTTATGCGAATAAATTTCATTGAGTATGGCAAAACGTTCGGATGTTTTGCGGTGTCCGTTCTTTTCCAGAAAGTCGGAAAAAATATTTTTTACTGCTTCTTTGGTTTCTTCACTAATCATAAAGTGTTTAAAATTAACATAAATAATGGTATATAAACGGGATGTTGAAATAATTTACACCTCTACTATTTTGAGGCTAAAATACTGCTCTCTACCAATGGTGGGAAAAAAACGACGAAGCCTTTAAGCACTGGCACAAGTCTCAAACGCCTTTTAACTAATTGATAAACAATTCATTGAAAACGAATAACAGTTACTTATGATTAATCTGATCTGATTCCTGTTGACTAAACGTAGCTAAAAATTACCTTATTAAAGTGGCAATTGCCCTAAATTGCATGCATATTATAAATCCTAAAAATTCCTACTATGAGAAAAGCCGTGAGTAAATATTTGATATTAACGGGAGCGGGTGCAGCTTTACTGTTCAGCGCCTGTAAAAAAGATGAAACGGGTAACAATGCTTCCGCAGCAGATAAAAGCAGTATCACTATAAAGTTAACCGACTCCCCCGGTAATTATCAGCAGGTAAATGTTGACATTAAGACAGTTTCGGTACACTTAGTTCCTAACAATGGTAGCGGTGAGTGGATAGACCTTCCTACCAAAAGCGGAATATATGATTTATTAAAACTGCAAAACGGCATTGACACTACTATTGTTGATACTGTAAAATTAGCGGCAGGAAAAATTACACAAATGCGTTTATTGCTCGGATCCAATAATACGGTAATGGAAGACAGCGTTATTCATCCAATGAAAGTTCCCAGCGGCACCCAATCGGGCATTAAGTTAATCGGGCCTCAAACCATCAATGCCAATCAGCACATACAAATTAAAATAGACTTTGATGCGCAGCAGTCTGTGCAAAAACAAGGTAATGGTGATTATCATTTAAAACCAACCATTAAAACATTATAGTGTTTTTATTGTTTTTGAAAAGTACAAAAAAACATCCGGCTGTAAACCGGATGTTTTTTTTTGCATCATGATGAGATCTTTGTGATTGCTGCTCTTCTTTACTTAAGAACTTTTCTCGCTGCATTTTTCTTCCAATAACCTACATCACTGGTATGAAGCCCGAACATGGATTGTTTAACAGGCGCTGTAGTTGCCGCAAACACGGAAAGCCTCGCCCTTAATTTTTTTTGGTAGTTGTACGGTTAACTGTTGCTTAACACCAATGCCCCGTTCAGGTAGCAGGTGCGCAAAAAAATTCCCTGAAACATGCAGTTAATGCTGTCCTCCATTATATATTACACATACTGCGCTCCGTATATTTTTGGGTTAGACATTAAGGAATATCAATTTCTTCAACACTTGTAAATGAATTGTCTGCTAAAGTTATGCAGTGGGAATAGCCAAACAGTATCCAGGCTTTTGCAGCGTTTTCTTGTTTAACCTTTTAACAAAAAAGAAATATCATAGCCTAAGGCTTTAAAATGCGGGAGCCAGAATTCCGGATCATTTTTGCCCCAGGCATGGGTTCCAAAGGGCAAGCACTTTCCTGTTAATTCGTAGCAGTGTTTAGGTTCTGTTTCAAAGGCAAAATGAAGTGAGTTATCAAAGTTAGCCACCTTAAACAAAGGGGTAAAGCTAAAAGGATTGTTTGCCCATATAACATCTTCATTCAGTTTGGTGAGATTGGTAATTGATTCGAATAATTTTGCGGTTTTGTAGAAGGCCGATACCTTACGTAGTGAAAATCCGCCATTTCCCGCTCTTCTGAAATAATACCTCGCATTAATCCAGGGCGCTCCAACGTATTTATAACCGCTATTGCACCATTTATCCAATTCATCCCGAAAAACAAAGGCGTCCAGTTGATGAATCAACATAAAATCGTAGGCTCTAAATTGTTTGTAAAAAAATGACCTTGTTAATAAATTGCTGTAGCTTTTCACATTCTTAAAATACTTCTTATCCATGCGTATTTCCTGTAACCTTCCCTTCTCCAGGTGATAAGCCGAGGCATCAATACCTTCGGGGCCTAATAAAATTAAATGCCGGTTGGGAAATATCTCAAAACATCTTTTCAGTGAAATAAATTCAGTCTCATCTAACTGCGGTTTGTAAAATGGAATCACTACACAAACATTCTTATTCAATTCTTTCTTGTTCATTCTATGATTAAAAAAGCTGCCTGAGTAGCTTCAATAAACCAAATGTCTCTTTTTGTCATATTTATATTTAACAAAAATTCCGTATAAAATACTAAACATTTTATCAGTTCTTCCTTCCAAAGCCTCATATAGCATAGCTTTATTAAAATATAACAAACGTGTACTATGGAAATAGTTGTTTTCTGTAAAAACATTCCCTCTTTCAGCCAAAAAACGCTATTAATTAAATCTTATTTTTGCCCCGATCAGGCTTCCAACAATTGGCGTTCATAGTTCTTTGTTTCACGCCATTATAACCAGTTAAGCAGCATGAACCTTGCATATTTTACCCAGTACCAGGAACAGTACTTTTGAGCTGCTGATGTTTATGTCTTTCGGCCTGATTTTAAACTGACCTGTAAGAAAATTTTACCAGGCCTGTGTTATGATGCAATGATGTAATTCTTCAGGTACAAAAAAGGAGGGGCTATTGGTATGTAAACTATTGACCTATTGTAAAGAGATTCTTCAGGGTAAAGCAATATAGGTGGAAGTGTGGAAAGCAGGATGGGCTTTATTTTTTTACAAGCCTTTGAAGTTTAGAATGCAAACTAAGGGTAGCAGAGTAAACAGTGTTGAATTGTTTGACATAGTAAACACAGCAGGTTTCAGGCATAAAAAAAGGCGAGTTGCCCCGCCTTGAATGTTTTCACAACGGACCGAAGTCCTTATTGTAAATAGCTTTCAGAATGTGTGACAAATATATAAAAATTATTCAAGCTATTTACAACCCACACTATAAAATTGTTATGATCAATTTAAAGGTGTGAAAAACGGTAAGTTAGAATTAACCAGGTAGTACTTTGGACATATCTACCAACTATAATCCGGATTTTAGCTTTGCCGTTTATGGATACAAATATATGAAATATAATATATTATAGTGTGGAGATTTAATAATTTTTTGTATTTTTGCATAAACTTTTGATTTTAAACAACTTAAAAATGAAAAAAATTCTTGGATTAGATATAGGAGTGGCTTCTATTGGCTGGGCTTATATTCTTGAATCAGAAAATGAAAACGAACAATCCACAATTGGTGATATGGGAGTCCGTATCATCCCATTAGATACCGCAAACAAAACAGCTTTCGAAAAAGGGCAAGCCATTACCTTAAACCAAAGCAGAACTGAGAAAAGAGGGGCGCGAAGAAATTTGGATCGTTATCAATTAAGGCGAAAGTCCCTGTCTAATGCCCTCCGAAAACTTAATATGTTACCAGGTGAAGAGTTAATTCATTTAACTACCATTGAGTTGTATGGCTTGAGGAATAAGGCATTAAAACAGCCACTGAGTTTAAAGGAAATTGGCAGGATTTTACTGCATTTAAACCAAAAAAGAGGTTATAAATCCTCAAGAAAAGAAGATGCAAAAATAAGCAAGGATGATGCAGATAAGAAAAATAAAGAAAGTGAATATTTAACCGGCATTAATGAAAGAAGTAAAGAATTAATTGATAAAAAAATCACGATAGGTCAGAAATTATATGCAGACTTCCTGAAAAACTTTGAAGAAAATAACCATGAAATCATTACATTAAGCATAAAGAATAAAATTTATCCGAGAGCAGATTATATAGCCGAGTTTAATGCAATATGGGACTTTCAGGCTATTCATCACCCCTCAATACTAACGGAAGAGAATAAAATTAATTTTCGAGACAACATCATTTATCATCAACGCCCGTTAAAATCGCAAAAAAATTTAATTCGCATTTGTGAGCTCGAAGGAAAAAAGAGACCCATGATAACTCATGATGGCAAAACAAAGGAAAAATATACCGGCCCAAGAGTTGCAGCCAGAAGCAACCCCATAGCCCAGATTTGTAAAATTTGGGAAAGTATCAACACTCTTAAACTAGAAAATTTAGATGCAAAAAAAATGAGGGTGCTGAGTCTGAATGAAAAAGAAAAAATATTTTCATTCCTTAATTCAACAGATAAAATGACCTTAAATGATTTGCGAAAATTACTTGGAGACAAAAACATCAGAAGCAATCAACAAATGGAAAAAGCGGGACTAAAAGGGAATGACACTTTGGTAAAAATATGCAGGGCGCTTAAGGCTGGGGGCTTAAGTCAGGGAGTAATTGATTCATTAACTTCCTTCAACCTGAAGCTGGAACCAAAAATATTATCTGAAAATTTGATAACAACAATTAATAACTATCAATCGAAATCTACTCATAAACTTTTTGAAGCAACAACAGAGGTAATTGATAAAAACAGCGGCGAAATAATTACTCTATCTGCCGTTAGTAAAGAAATTGAACAGGAGCCCTTATATATTTTATGGCACATGTTGCACAGCATAGATGATAAAAAAGAATTAAAAATTGCCTTATTAAAAAATAAAAAACTAATTGATTTAGGATTAAATGTAAATGCTATTGATGAACTTTGTGCTGTTAATTTTAAAAATGACAATTACACTAACAAAAGTGTTAAAGCCATGCGCAAAATACTGCCTTATTTACAAATGGGGTATATGTACAGTGAGGCCTGTACATTAGCCGGGTATATACACAGTGATAGCCTAAGTAAAGAAGAAAATTCAAAAAGAATTTTATCAAACAAGCTTTGTCACCTCAAAAAAGGTGAGCTAAGGCAACCCATTGTAGAAAAAATCCTGAATCAGTTGATCAATCTGGTTAATGCTATATTAATTGAACCTTCTTTAGGCAGGCCGGATGAAATAAGAATTGAACTTGCCAGAGAGTTACAACAAAGTGTTGAGCAAAGAAGCGATACATTCAATTATAACCTTAAACGCAATACAGAAAATGATGAAATAGCTAAAGAAATTGAAAGATATGGGTTAAAAGCTACAGCACACCGTAAAAAAAAATGGAGGGTATGGCATGAAACAAAGGGTTATTCTTTATATACGGGCAAAACCATAGGCTTAAGTGAATTTTTAAACGCTGATGCTGCCGATATTGAACACATCATACCACAGTCAGTTTTTTTTGATAATAGCATGAGTAATTGGACCATAGTAGAACGGGAGGAAAACATTAAAAAAGGAGCCACAACTGCTTACGACTGGATGGCGGCTAAAGGTGAAGCAGCTTTACAAGAATATGTAAAACAGGTTAATTATTATTATAGTCAGTTTATCTCGAAGGATAATAAGGAAAAAGCTATTTACAGAGTGGGGTTCAGTAAACGCAAACGTGATTACCTGTTAATGACGGCTGATAGTATTCCGAAAGATTTTATAAACCGTCAGCTTAATGAAACACGTTATATCAGCAGAAAAGCAGGAGAAATACTCAGCCAGATCTGTCATTCAATTAAATATACCAGCGGATCCATTACCGATTATTTAAGACACCATTGGGGATACGATAATATTTTACATGACCTAAATTTTGAACGTTATAAAAATGCAGGGCTTACTTATATTAATGAAGACAAAAAGGAACGAATTAAAGACTGGAGCAAACGAATGGATCACCGGCATCATGCGGTAGATGCCTTAGTTGTGGCCTGCACAAAACAGAGCATTATACAACGTTTAAATAACCTGAATCAAAAAAAAGAAAAAACACAGAACATAAAAGATGTAGATAATAAAGGGCTTAAAAAGTTAGTTCAGGAATATAAAATTTTTGACAAACTCGAAGTTCAAAATAAAACCGAAAGCATTTTGGTTTCGTTCAAACCGGGTAAAAGAGTTGTTAGCAAAAGAAAAAACAAAATAGGTAATCAAATTAGATTAGAGCCCCGCGGCTCCTTACATGAAGACAGCATTTATGGTGTTATCAAAAGAATTGCCCAGGAAACAGTAAAGCTAAATACCAAATTCAAATTAGAATATCTAGATAACATTATTTGTAAAAGCCACAAACAATTGGTCATAGAACGCCTGCTGGCTTTTGGAAATGACCCCAAAAAGGCCTTTGATAAATTGAGTAAAAATCCTATCTGGATAGATAAAGAACAGAAAAAATCACTGACGGAAGTAAAAGTATACGAAGAAACAACTGTTATTAAATACAAATTAAATGATAGTTTTAAAGAAAAAGATACGGATTTTATAGTGGATAAAAGTGTACGGGAAATTGTAAAAAAACGTTTTCAGGAAAAAGGAAATCAGGCCATGAAGAACCTTGAAAACTTCCCAATACTATTTAATGGTAAGGCTATCAAATCCGTCAGGTGCTATGCTGAAATTACTGCTTATGAAACATTAAAACAAGAAAAAGAAAATAATGCTAAAATGGCAGTAGTAAAACCAGGAAATAATCACCATGTTACTATCTGTGCCGATGAAAATGGAAAACAATATGAACTGGAAACTGTTACCTTTTGGGAAGCAGTAGTAAGAGCCAAACAAGGTTTATCCATATTCGGAAAACCAAAAGAAGAGGGACATAGAGTAGTATGTACTTTGCAACAAAATGAAATTTTTTATTTTGAAAATGAAAAATTAAACCATCCACAATATTATAGAGTTCAAAAATTTGCAACAGGGCAATATATCTTCAGGAATATCAATGAAACGAGCGTTGATAAAAGTAACCCTTTTTATAAGCAGCTAAGTGCCAGTAGCTTTAATCTGAAAAAAGTAGTAGTCACCATTTTAGGTAAAATAAAAAATGCTTAAACGAACCTTATACTTTGGTAATCCATCATACCTCAGTTTGCAACAAGGGCAACTGATCGTGAAGCAGCCCGTTAAAACCGAGGAAAACGGCACTATCACGGAGGAGTTGAAAGCCAGCATACCCATAGAAGATATTGGAGTAATAGTACTGGATCATCAGCAAATAACTATTAGTATGGGGGCCATGGATTTTTTACTTCAACACAATGTGGCATTGGTAACCTGCAATACTACGCATCATCCCAGTGGATTAATGTTAAGTTTAGACGGAAACGTGTTGCAAAACATGAGGTACAGGGAGCAATTAGGTGCCAGCGAACCCTTAAAAAAGCAATTGTGGGCGCAAACAGTAGTACAAAAAATTAAAAACCAACAATGTGTATTATCTCAATGCAATAAACCCTACTCCTACCTCGAACCTTTACATAAATCGGTAAAAAGCGGGGATGGCGATAACTGCGAAGCCACTGCAGCGGCATACTATTGGCCTACCCTTTTCAGTCACATCACAGGGTTTAAAAGGGAAAGAGGTGGCATTTGCCCCAATAATTATCTTAATTATGGATATGCTATATTAAGGGCTACAATTGCCCGAAGCATCGTTGCAGCTGGTTTATTACCTACATTAGGGATTTTTCATGCCAATAAATACAACGCCTACTGCTTAGCCGACGACCTGATGGAGCCTTACAGACCCTATGTAGATAAATTGGTTTTTGACTGGGTGGCAGAACATCAGATGAACGAAGACCTTACAAAAGAAGACAAAGCAAACCTGTTAAAAATTCCTGTACTGGACGTAATCATTAATGAGGAAAAAAGCCCCTTAATGGTGGCTACTCAAAAAACTGCTCATAGTTTGGTAAAATGCTTTAATGGAGAAAACAGAAAATTAATTTATCCCGAAATGTACGTTTAACGATGAATACAGAAAGACTTAATGCCTACAGAGTTATGTGGACACTAGTAATGTATGATTTACCAACCGAAACGAAAAAAGAAAGAAGAGCCGCCCAATTATTTCGTAAGGATTTAATGAGGGATGGGTTTACCATGTTTCAGTTTAGCATGTACCTGAGGCATAGCCCGAGTGCCGAAAATGCGGAAGTACATAAAAAAAGAGTAATCAGGAGTTTGCCTGAATACGGGAAAGTGGGTATTATCCAAATTACCGATAAACAATTTGAACGAATGGAAATCTTTTATGGGCAAAAAAAAACAGATCTACCCAAAGTTCCTCAGCAATTGGAACTTTTCTAACTCTTTACCTTAGAAAATAAAAAATGCCCGAATTTTTATCGGGCATTACTTAAAGTGGTAACTTTTTTTGTTGTTAAATTGGGCTTAAAGCATTGATTTTGCTGGGAATTTACCCATATATACTGTTACCAATACTTCAAAGATACATTCTGAAAGCCATTTACAACAATATCAA
>JACCDP010618521.1_pt1 | contig 12747 bp, 9 predicted proteins | sample 7445841 | NCBI WGS metagenome assembly JACCDP01 (sample SAMN15323441, study PRJNA562643) | freshwater metagenome | isolation source: river surface water | place: USA:Blue River Watershed | collected 2017-08-17
CATGATGGTGCCCTTGCCGAATTGCTTTTCGATTTGTGCCAGAGCGGCCTGCAGGGCTTTGGCTTTTTCGGTGTTGAGGGCCTTGATCGGTGCGTCCATGAAAAACTCCTTGAAAATCAGAGACTTGCTGAAAATTTGGGGCCGATCCAGTTTGTGTGGATGAAAGCACAGCCTGGATGCATGACCAGTACTTTATCAATTCATATCGCGCTGTAAACCCTTTTTTTGGTCAGTTTGCCTTACCATTTAGGGATGTCTATCGTTCTCTCCGATGCCGCCGATCCGAGCTGGCGCCTGACCCACCTGGGGCGCTTGCTCGGGCACAGCCTGCGGCGCTTTGATGCCCGGGTGCTGCAGCTCATGGCCCGCGACCCCCAGGTGCCGCTGGCGCTGTCGAATCTGGCCGCGCGCGAGCAAATCGGGGCGGCGCACATTCACATCACGCGCCACCTGTCGCTGACGGGATCGCGATTGAGCGACCTGGCCCTCAGTGCCGGCATGAGCAAGCAGGCCATGGGCGACCTGGTCGATCAGTGCGAGGCCTGGGGCCTGGTGCTGCGACAAGCCGACCCGCGCGATGGGCGGGCCCGGCGGGTGGTCTTTACCGAGACCGGCCTGCAATGGCTGCATGCCTTTCACCGGGCGGTGTCGCAGGCCCAGGCCGAGTTTTCGCAGACGGTGGGTGACCAGGTGGCCACGGTGGTTCTGCTGGGCCTGGAGGCCTACGCCACCGGCTACGAGCCGTGATCTGCGCGCGCCGCTTCGCGTTGTGCGCCAGTCGGCCCGCGCCTAGAATGGGCTGACAACAAGTAGACAACGGCCTGCTGCGGCGGGTAGCCTCAGGCAGGGGGGCACGAAAGATGTCCCCGGGCACCCGTGACAGGCCGTCTGGAGGAGACCGCCATGCGAATCCTGATTGCCGAAGACGACCATGTGCTGGCCGACGGCCTGCTGCGCACCCTGCGCAGCTCGGGCGCAGCGGTTGACCATGTAGCCAGTGGCACCGCGGCTGATGCAGCCCTGATGGTCAATTCGGAGTTCGACCTCCTCATTTTGGACCTGGGCCTGCCGCGCATGCATGGCCTGGAGGTGCTCAAACGGCTGCGCGCCCGCGGTAGCGTGATGCCGGTGCTGATCTTGACCGCTGCCGATAGCGTGGATGAGCGGGTCAAGGGCCTGGACTACGGCGCCGACGACTACATGGCCAAGCCCTTTTCCCTGCAGGAGCTCGAAGCCCGGGTGCGGGCGCTGACTCGACGGGGCATGGGGGGGGCCAGCAGCACCATCAAGCATGGTCCGATGGTCTATGACCAGGCAGGCCGCGTGGCCACCATAGACGGGCAGATGATTGAGTTGTCGGCCCGCGAACTGGGATTGCTGGAAGTGTTGCTGCAGCGAGCCGGGCGCCTGGTCAGCAAGGACCAGCTGGTCGAGCGTCTGTGCGAGTGGGGCGAGGAAGTGAGCAACAACGCCATCGAGGTTTACATCCATCGCCTGCGCAAGAAGATCGAAAAAGGCCCGATCCGCATTGCCACCGTTCGTGGCCTGGGCTACTGCCTCGAGAAGATCCCCTGATTTGTCTTCACCTGCCCTGCAACCGGCTCAGGCTCTGCGGCGCGTCTCGATCGGGGTGAGCCCGTGAAGCTGTTTCAGCGTGACAAGCGCAGCCTCTTTGGCGAGATCCTTGACTGGATGCTCACGCCTTTGCTGCTGCTGTGGCCGATCACGCTGGCCTTGACCTGGCTGGTGGCACAAAACACGGCCGGCAAGCCTTTTGACCGGGCGCTTGAGCACAACGTCAATGCGCTCAGCCAGTTGGTCTCGGTGCGCGAGGGCCGGGTCCTGTTTTCCTTGCCCGGGCCGGCGCGCGAGATCCTTCGCGCCGACGATACCGACCAAGCGTTCTTTCGGGTCCGGCGCGGCATCGGGGATCTGCTGGCTGGCGAGCATGACCTGCCTGCCCCCAAAGAGGCAGCGCCCCTGACCGATGGCGAGGTCAGGCTGCGTGAGGACCTGATCCAGAGCAAGGAAGTGCGCGTGGCCTACAGCTGGACCCGGGTCAACACGCAGCCGCCCGAGCTGGTGTTGATCCAGGTGGCTGAAACGATGGAAAAGCGCAAGACGCTGGCGGCGGAAATCGTCAAGGGCGTGATGGTTCCGCAATTTGTCACCTTGCCGCTGGCGGTCTTGTTGGTGTGGCTGGCCCTGGTGCGCGGGATCCGACCCCTGGCGCAGCTGGAGCGGCGCATCCGGGCTCGCAAGGCCGATGACATGAGTCCGCTCGATGAGGCGGCGGTACCCGAGGAGGTGGCGCCCCTGGTCTCTTCCATCAACGATCTGCTCAGCCGGCTCAAGGGGTCGCTGAGCACGCAAAAGCGGTTTCTGGCCGATGCGGCGCACCAACTCAAGACGCCGCTGGCGGGGCTGCGCATGCAGGCCGATCTGGCCCAGCGGCAGGCCGATGCGGAAGAACTCAAACGCTCGCTGCAGCAAATTGGTCGGGCCAGCGTGCGGGCCACGCACACCGTCAATCAGCTGCTGGCGCTGGCGCGGGCCGAGACCAGCGGTCGCAGCCTGGCCACCGCGCAGGTCGATCTGGTGGACGTGGTCTCGCAGGCGATTCAGGAGTCGCTGGCCCGCGCTTTGGACAAGCAGATCGATCTGGGCTACGAAGGGCCCGAGCCCGGTCAGGCGGCCTGCAACCTGGAGGGCAATGCCACCTTGCTGCGGGAGATGGTGCGCAACCTGATCGACAACGCGATCAACTACACCCCCGACGGTGGGCAGGTCACGGTACGCCTGCAGGTCGACCCTGCCGATGGGGTTTCGGTGTTGCGGGTCGAGGACACGGGCCCGGGCATCCCGCAGGCCGAGCGCGAGCGGGTGTTTCAGCCGTTTTACCGGGCCCTGGGCACCAATGTGGACGGCTCGGGCCTGGGGCTGGCCATCGTGGCCGAGATTGCGCGCCAGCACGGCGCTGAGGTCAGCCTGGACAGTTGCGGGCACCCAGAGCCCTCGCCCGGCACCCAAGTGACGGTGCGCTTTGGGAAGCCCGGCGTCCTGGTGTAGCGCGTAGCCGCGGGAGCAAAAAAGGGGTGCGCAGGGCCTAGCCGCTCGCGGCGGCCCGATCGGGAGCCGCACCCTTGCGGCGATGTCGTCGCGGCATCGGTGTCCCGGCCGCCCGTTCAGGCCTGGGCTGCTTGGGGCTGGTGATCAGCCCAAGTGTTTTCCGATCAGGCCGGCCAGTTCGAACATATTGGCCTGTGGCTTGCCCAGCACCGGCAGCAGCGCTGCATCGGCGTTGATCAGTCGCTTGTCCTTGGTGTCTTGCAGGCCGTGGGCCTTGATGTAGTCCCACAGCGCCTTCATCACCTGCGGCCGCGTGGTCGGGGCCGGACCGATCACCGCAGCCAGGGCGGCGCTGGGCTGCTTTTGCGAGGCCGCGCTGGGCTGGCGTGGGGCTTTGGCCGGCTTGGCGGGGCTTTTGCGTGCGGCCACCTTCTTCGCTGGCGCGGCCCGGCTCGTCGGGGCGGCGCGGCCCGCTGCACCGGCGGCTGTCTTGCGGGGCGGGTATTTCGACGGTGCGAATTCGAAGTTCACCTTGCCGGCCTCAGCGTCCCATACCAGCATGGCCTTGAACGGGCGCCGGGTGCGCGTCGAGATGAATTTATCGAGCAGATCGGTCTTGCCCGTGCTCAGCAGCTTTTGCATCTGCGCCCGCTCCACGGGTTGCTGCAGGATGATCTGACCGCTTTTGAAATCACAGCTGGGCGCGGGCTGGGCGCTGGTCGGCACCGATTTTTCGCAGATGTAGTTTTTGCCATGCTCGCGCACCGCGGCCCCGCACTTGGGGCAGGCGCCCAGCGGCTCGCTGCCGCTGAAATCGACCAATTCCCCGGTCTGCGCGGCATCGTCATCGCCGAAATCGAATTCGAGCTTGTAATTCTTGGCCTCTTCATCGAACTTGATCACCATTTCAGCGGTAAAGGGCCAGCCGGCCTTGGAGCGAAAGCCCTCGAGTGGCCCGATGCGGCGATCGCGCAGGAATTGCTCGACCTCCTGCAACTCAAAAGTGCGGCCGGCCGGTGTCTTGCCGAAGGAAAAGCCGCATCCTTCACCGGCCCCGTCCGCGCCGGTGCAGGTGTAGCGCCGGTAGTTTTCTTTGACCACACCGCCGCAGTTGGGGCAGCGCGCTTGCAAGGTGGCGTAGTTGCCCGGGATGGTGTCTTTGTCGTAGCCCTTGGCCTTGGCCACGATCTTCTCGGTCATGGCCTTGATCTGCGCCATGAATTCATCTCGGCTGAGCTGGCCCTTCTCCATCAGCGCCAGCCGGTGCTCCCATTCGCCAGTCAGGTCGGCGCGCGAGAGCTCTTCGGCGCCCAGGCCGCGCAGCAGGGTCATCAACTGAAAGGCCTTGGCCGTGGGGATCAGTTCACGGCCTTCGCGCAGCAGGTATTTCTCGTTGAGCAGGCCTTCGATGATGGCGGCGCGAGTCGCTGGCGTGCCCAGTCCCTTTTCCTGCATGGCTTCACGCAATTCCTCGTCCTCCACCAGTTTGCCCGCCCCCTCCATGGCGCCCAGCAGGGTGGCCTCGGTGTAGCGAGCCGGCGGCCGGGTCTTCAGGCCGCGCGCCTCGGCATGCTCGGTGTGCACCATCTCCCCCGGCGCCACTGGCACCAGCGGCTGGCCCTTGTCGCCGTCCTTGGCCTCGGCCACTTCATCGGCCGCTTCCTTGCCATAGATGGCCAGCCAGCCCGGCTTGACCAGCACCTTGCCCTCGGTCTTGAAGTGCTGACCCATGACCTGCGAGATCCGGGTGGTGACCAGGTACTCGGCGCTCGGGAAGAAGATCGCCATGAAACGCCGCACCACCAGGTCGTAGAGCTTTTGTTCGGCCTCGCTGAGCCCGCTGGGGGCCTGGGTGGTCGGAATGATGGCAAAGTGATCCGACACCTTGGTGTTGTCAAAGACGCGCTTGCTCGGCCGGATGTAGTTGTTGTTCAGCGCGGTCAGGGCGTGGGGGGCCAGGTGCCGCATGCCGCTGTCAGCCAACATTTCGAAGGTCTGCTTGACCACCGGCAGGTAGTCCTCGGGCAAGTGCCGAGAGTCGGTACGCGGGTAGGTCAGTGCCTTGTGCCGCTCATACAGGCTTTGCGCCAGCGCCAGCGTGGTCTTGGCTGAATAGCCGAATTTGCTGTTGGCCTCGCGCTGCAGGGAGGTCAGGTCGAACAACAAGCCCGAGGCCTGCGTGCTGGGTTTGGACTCTTCGGTCACGGTGGCGGCCTTGCCCCGCACCGCCTGCACCACCGCCTGCGCCTGCGCCTGGGTCCACAGCCGGTCTGCGCGCTGTTCCTTGTCCTCACCGCTGGGCGCACGCCATTGGGGGTCGAACCATTTGCCGCTGTACTCGCCCGCTTCGGCCACAAAGGTGGCGTGCACTTCCCAGTAATCGCGGCTGACGAACTGGCGTATCTTCTCCTCGCGCTCGACCACCACCGACAGTGTGGGCGTCTGCACCCGACCCACGGTGGTCAGGAAGAAACCGCCGTCGCGCGAGTTGAACGCGGTCATGGCCCGCGTGCCATTGATGCCCACCAGCCAGTCGGCCTCAGAGCGGCAGCGGGCCGCATCGGCCAGCGGCATCATCTGCTCGTCGGTGCGCAGCCGCTCAAACCCGTCCCGAATGGCCGCTGGCGTCATGGATTGCAGCCACAGGCGCTGCACCGGATGCCTGGACTTGGCGTACTGCTGAATCAGCCTGAAAATCAACTCACCCTCGCGGCCCGCGTCACAGGCATTGACCAGCGCACCCACATCTTTGCGCTTGGCCAGCTTGACGATGGCATTGAGCCGGCCCTTGGTCTTGTCAATCGGCTTGAGCTCGAAATAAGGCGGGATCACCGGCAGGTTGGCGAAGCTCCATTTGCCGCGCTTGACATCAAACTCCTCCGGCGCCTGAATTTCCACCAGATGGCCCACGGCCGAGGTGACGATCCACTGGTCACTTTCGAAGTATTCGTCCTGTTTGTCGAACTTTCCGGCCGTGGGGGTCAGGGCCCGCACGATGTCCTGCGCCACCGAAGGCTTTTCCGCGATCACCAAGGTCTTGCTCGTCATGTTCTGTCTTCCATTAAGGCGCGACTGTGGTTGCCAGCCCGCCCGTTTGTCTGTGCGCCAGGCCCGGCGTCGTTCGGTGCCAGCCCAGGCCCCTACAATGCCGCCTCGCGCGCACGCGGGCGCGCACACGCGCGCGCCCGCACTGATTAACCATAACAAACTTTCCGCCGTGTCCACCACAAAGCCCTCTGCAAGCGCATCACAAAAAAAATCGGCTCGCTCCTCAGGCCGTCGCATTCAGACCCGGCGCTCAGGCGTGCACGGTTTGGGCGTGTTTGCGGTGCAGACTCTGGCGGCCGGCGAAGTGATCATCGAATACACCGGTCAGATCATCACCTGGAAGCAGGCGCTCAAGCGGCATCCGCACGACCCCAAAGACCCCAACCACACCTTTTACTTTCACATTGACGACGGGCGCGTCATCGATGCCAAGTTCGGGGGTAACTCCTCGCGCTGGATCAACCACAGCTGCGCCCCCAATTGCGAAGCTGACGAGCAGGACGGTCAGGTGTTCATCAAAGCCCTGCGCAAGATTCGCCCGGGTGAAGAACTGTTTTATGACTACGGCCTGATCATTGACGCGCCCTACACGCCCAAGCTCAAGGCCGAATACCCCTGCTGGTGCGGTGCGCCGCAGTGCCGCGGCACCTTGCTGGCGCCCAAGCGCAAGCGCTGAGCGGCGGTATGCCGGCAGCACCGCAGCGACTGCGCTGGCCGGCCGAGGCCATCTGGCAGTCGGTCGAGCCGCTCTGCCCGGGCTTTACCGTCGAGGTACTGCCCGAGATTGATTCAACCAACAGCGAGTTGATGCGGCGTTGCCGCGCCGGCCGCGGCGAACCGGTGCTGCTGGTGGCCGAGCACCAGAGTGCCGGTCGGGGGCGACTCGGTCGCAGCTGGGTCAGCTCGCCCGGTGCCAGCCTGACCTTCTCCCTGGGCTTGCCCCTGAGCCCACCGGACTGGACCGGCCTGTCCCTGGTGGTTGGGGTCAGCGTGGCCGAGCGCCTGGCCGCCCTGGGGGTCGCCGGGCTTGCGCTGAAGTGGCCCAACGATTTGTGGCTGGGTGCGGCCAAGTTGGGCGGTATCCTGATCGAAACCGCCACCGCGGGTGCGCAGCGTTATGCGGTGGTCGGCGTGGGTCTGAATCTTCGCAGGCCAGAGCAGCCCCTGCCAGAAGCGGCAGGCTCGGTGCCCGCGGTGCCGCCGGCTGGTTTGCAGTCGGTCGTCGAGCTCAGTGCGCCGCAGGTGCTCGGCGCTGTGGTCCCGGCCCTGATGCGTGATTTGCTGCATTTCCAGCGGGAAGGATGGCCGGCCTTCGCCCAGCGCTTTGCCGCCCTGGACGGATTGGCCGGGCGCCGGGTGCGCCTGTCCGATGGCCGTGAGGGCGTGGCCTGCGGGCTCGGCGCGGGGGGCGCGCTGCGCGTGCAGACCGCAACCGGCCTGATCGAAGCCCTCAGTGGCGAGGTCAGTGTGCGGCCGCAGGACTAAATGGCAGACCCGCCGGTTCAGGCCAGCGTCCCGTGGGCTGGGTTTGCATGCGCGGCCATCGCGCATCCGAGCGGCCATGAAAAAACGCCGGGGGTTCCCGGCGTTTTTTGGACCGTCCCTCGTAGGGACGGCGGTTCTTGATGGCGTGTCTTGCTGCCCGTCAGAATTCTTTTACGAGAACCCTCGGCCGGAACTGCCCCGCTTGTCTCCTCGGCTCCTCGAAAGCAACCGCTGGCGGCTGCTACGATGGTCGGCACTATAAGGGCCAGGCGCCGGGGTGCGGCTCAGGGCTTACCCGGGGGCGCTGGATCTGCCCTCGGCCCCCGAGGCTCCATCAGGCGCTGGCGATCTAGTCCCCCCGGCGCACCCAGGCGGCCACCTTCTCGGCCATCATCAGCGTGGGTGCGTTGGTGTTGCCGCTGGTGATCAGTGGCATGGCGCCGGCATCGACCACCCGCAGACCGGCCACGCCCCGCACCCGCAGGTGCGAGTCAAGCACGGCCATCGGATCGTCGGCGCGGCCCATGCGGGTGGTGCCCACCGGATGAAAGATGGTGGTGGCGATGTCGCCGGCCAGACGGGCCAGGTCTTCGTCGCTTTGATACTGCACGCCGGGCTTGAACTCCTCCGGCTGCCAGCGCGCCAGCGCCTCTTGCCCGACGATGCGGCGTGTCAGTCGCAAGGATTGAGCGGCGACTTGCCGGTCTTCGTCGGTGCTCAGGTAGTTGGGTGCGATCAGGGGCGCATCGGCAAAGCGGGCGCTGCGTATGCGCACGCTGCCACGGCTGGTCGGGTTGAGGTTGCAGACGCTGGCGGTGAAAGCGTCAAAGGTGTGCAAGGGCTCGCCAAAGGCATCGAGCGAAAGCGGCTGCACGTGGTATTGCACATTGGGCCAGGGCACCTCGGGGCTCGAGCGGGTGAAGGCGCCCAGCTGCGAGGGTGCCATGCTCATGGGGCCTGTGCGTCGCAAGGCGTATTCGAGCCCGATTTTCAAGCGGCCCCAGACCGAGGCCGACAGGGTGTTGAGGGTGGCCTGGCCGCCAAGCGGCGGCTTGATCTTGTAGACCGCGCGAATTTGCAGATGGTCCTGCAGGTTCTCCCCCACCCCGGGCAGATGCTGCCGCACGGTGATGCCGTGTTGCTGCAGCAGTTCGCCTGGACCGATGCCCGAGAGTTGCAGGATCTGCGGCGAACCGATACTGCCGGCGCTCAGCAGCACCTCGCCGCCTTCGCGCAAGGTCGCCTCAACCAGGCCTGAGCCGGTCCACACTTGCACACCGGTGCAACGCGCCCGGCCATCGGGCTGGCTCTCCAGCCGCAGCTCGCTGACCTGTGCGTGCGTCCACATTTCAAAATTGGGCCGGCCATAGCAGGTGGGCCGCAAAAAGGCCTTGGGGGTGTTCCAGCGCCAGCCTTTTTTCTGGTTCACCTCAAAGTAGGCCACCCCCTCGTTGTTGCCGCCATTGAAGTCGTCGGTGGCCGGTATCCCCGCTTGCTGCGCCGCTTGTGCGAAGTCGTCCAGGATGTCCCAGCGCAGGCGTTGCTTGTCCACCCGCCATTCGCCGCCCTGCCGGCTGCTGTGGCCGTGCACCGCGGCAAAGGCGGGATCGACCGGCGGCGCGTCGGCATCGAGCCGGTAGTGGTCTTCATGGCGCATGAAATCGGGCAGCACCTGTTGCCAGCGCCAGGCATCATCGCCCGTCAGATCGGCCCAGCGCTCGTAGTCGCGGCTCTGACCGCGCATGTAAATCATGCCGTTGATGCTGGAGCAGCCGCCCAGCGCCTTGCCGCGGGGGTAGCGCAGGCTGCGTCCGTTCAGGCCGGCAGCGGGCTCGGTCTTGTAGAGCCAGTCGGTGCGTGGGTTGCCGATGCAGTACAGGTAGCCCACCGGGATATGAATCCAGTGGTAGTCGTCCTTGCCGCCGGCCTCGATCAGCAGCACCCGCTTGCCCGGATCGGCGCTCAGCCGATTGGCCAGCAGGCAGCCAGCCGTGCCCGCGCCCACAATGATGTAGTCAAAAACCGGATCGCTCATGATCGTTGGCCTGCAAATTGGCGCGGCACTACCCGTGCCACTGGGCCATTGTGTCAAACATCGGGTTCGGCTGGATGTCCTGCAGCGCTCACTGGCTGCACAATCAGCGATCTGGGATCGCCCGTAGCGGGTGGCTTTTATCAGCAGTTCAAGGAAAGGGCACAGCATCATGGGTCAAATCATTCAACTCAAGTCGGCTGACGGCTTCGCGTTTCCCGCCTATGTGGCCGAACCGGCCGGCAAGCCGCGTGGCGCGGTCGTGGTGCTGCAGGAAATCTTTGGGGTCAACTCGCACATCCGTGCGGTGGCCGATGGTTATGCCGCCGAGGGCTACCTGGCGGTGGCGCCCGCCACCTTTCACCGGGTCAAGCAGGGGGTGGAACTGGGCTACACCGGCGAGGACATGAACGCTGGCATTGCGCTCAAGGCCGCGGTTGAGGCCTTGCCCGCGCCGGGCGTGATGGCCGACATCGAAGCGGCCGTGGCCCATGCCGCTCGCGCCGGCAAGGTTGGGGTGGTCGGCTACTGCTGGGGCGGTTTGCTAACCTGGCGCACCGCCTGCCTGGTCAAGGGTGTCAGCGCAGCAGCGCCCTACTACGGCGGCGGTGTCACCACCCCGGCTGAGGCGGCGCGCAAGCCCTTGTGCCCGGTGATGGCCCACTTTGGCGAGAAAGACCACTGGATCCCCATGGACACGGTGCAGGCCTTTGCCAAGGCCCAGCCCGGCTGCGAGGTGCATGTCTACGCCGCCGACCACGGCTTTAACTGCGATCAGCGTGGTTCCTGGGATGCGCCGGCGGCCAAGCTGGCCCGCGAGCGCACCCTGGCGTTTTTTGCCAAGCACGTCGGCTGAGGGCGCCTGACGGGCCGGTGTCGGGCGGCTGTCTCAGGCGCTGTGCGTCAGCGCCTCGTCGAGCACTTCAACCCAATGGCGCACCGGCGTTGCGGTGCCGCTTTGCAGGTGGGTGATGCAACCGATGTTGGCCGAGACGATCGTTTGCGGCTGCCGCTCGCTCAGGTGGCTCAGCTTGCGGTCGCGCAGTGCGTAGGCGATTTGCGGCTGCAGCACCGAATAGGTGCCGGCCGAGCCGCAGCACAAATGAGGCTCCACCCGGGCGGTGGCGACCTGAAAGCCCAACTCGCCCAGGTGCTGCTCGACCCCGCCGCGCAGCTGCTGGCCGTGCTGCAGGGTGCAGGGCGGGTGGTAGGCCAAGTTGCTGCCTGAGGGCGCACGAACGCGCCCCTTGAGCAGCGGCACCAATTGCGGCAGCAGCTCGCTGAGGTCGCAGGTCAGCTCGCTGATGCGTCGGGCCCGATCGGCATAGGCCCGATCGTGCGCCAGGTGGTGGCCGTATTCCTTGACGGTCACGCCGCAGCCCGAGGCATTCATCACAATGGCCTGCACCCCGGCTTGCACATGGGGCCACCAGGCATCGACGTTGCGCCGCATCTCCTGCAGTCCGCCGTCTTGGTCATTGAGGTGAAACTTCACCCCGCCGCAGCAGCCTGCGCTGCTGGCGACCACCACCTCGATACCGGCCGCATCGAGCACCCGGGCGGTGGCGGCATTGATGTTCGGGGCCATGGCCGGCTGCACGCAGCCGGCCAGCATCAGCATCTTGCGCTCGTGTTGGCGGGTGGGCCAGGCACGGGCTGGCCGTGGCTCGGGCACCTTGTTTTGCAGCGCTGGCGGCAGCAGGCCACGCACCGCCTGGCCCAGCTTCATGGCCGGTGCAAACAGCGGCGAAGGCAGGCCTTCTTTGAGTGCCCAGCGCACCGCCTTTTCGCTGGCCGGGCGCGGCACCTGGTCCTCGACGATCTTGCGGCCAATGTCCACCAGATGCCCGTACTGCACACCACTGGGGCAGGTGCTTTCGCAGTTGCGGCAGGTCAGGCAGCGGTCGAGGTGCAGCTGCGTCTTGCGCGTGGGCTGCTCGCCTTCTAGCACCTGCTTGATCAGGTAAATGCGGCCGCGCGGGCCATCCAGCTCATCGCCCAGCAGTTGGTAGGTGGGGCAGGTGGCGGTGCAAAAGCCGCAGTGCACGCACTTGCGCAAAATCGCCTCGGCCTGCTGGCCTTCTGGGGTGTTCTGGTACTGAGGCGCCAGGTGGGTTTGCATGGTCGCTCCTCAAAGGCCCAGGCGTGCAGTCGCAAACACGCCTTGCGGGTCAAACTGCTTTTGCAACTCGCGCTGAATGCGCTGCTGTACCGCGTCGAGTGGTGTGCTCACGCCCACAGATTTGTCCGAACTGCCCCCGCGCACGCTGGCACGAAACAGCGTGGCATGGCCGCCCACCCGCTGAGCGGCTTCGCGCAGGGCGGCTGCTGCGGTGGCAGGTGCCCACAGCCAGCGCTGCGCGCCCTGCCATTCAATGTAGGGTGCGCCCTGGGCAATGCCCGGCAGATCGATGACGGGCGCGGTCTGCGGCACTGACAGGCGCCACAGGCACAGCCCGTCGTCGGGTGGCTGAAAAAACCGCACGGTGTGTTCGCGGCGGGCCTGCCAGTCTTGCGCTGCCTCTGCACTTGCCATGCGCAGCACCCTCGCGCCGAGTGCCTGCGCGTCGGCGCTCATGCGTGCGACCGCCGATTCCACCGCTGCCACCGCGCCCCGCAGGCGCACGAACAGGCGCTCATCAGGCGGGGTGGCGGTGCGGTCGTGCAGCCAGGCGCTCGCGTTCAGGGGCAGCGGTTGGCCGCCCCAGCGGTTCAGCAAGTCAAGCGCCAGCCCCTGTGCGATGCCGGTGCACATCAGCGTGGCCTCGCCAGGGGCCACCGGCAGCACCTTTAAGGACACTTCAGTGATCAGGCCCAGCGTGCCCCAGCTACCGGCCAGGAGGCGCGAGACGTCATAGCCCGCCACATTTTTCATGACCTGACCGCCAAAGGTCAGGTCTTGGCCCTGGCCGTTGATCAGGCGCACGCCCAGCACGAAGTCGCGCAGCGCGCCTACGCTGGCACGCGCCGGTCCTGACAGACCGGCGGCCACCATGCCGCCCACGGTGGCGCCAGGGCCAAAGTGGGGCGGCTCAAAGGCCAGGCCCTGGCCCTTTTCGGCCAGCGCCGCTTCCAGTTCAGCCAGCGGCGTGCCACAGCGGGCGGTGACCACC
>JACCDP010735085.1_pt1 | contig 12747 bp, 8 predicted proteins | sample 7445841 | NCBI WGS metagenome assembly JACCDP01 (sample SAMN15323441, study PRJNA562643) | freshwater metagenome | isolation source: river surface water | place: USA:Blue River Watershed | collected 2017-08-17
CGCCGCTAGCAGCATAAGCTGTCAGGGAGGTCGCCGCTGAGGCCCCTGAACTCTGCCAGGGAATTTCTGTGAGCCCTATGCCTTCGGCTGTATAAAAAAGTCGATCCCCCCCTGCTTGAAGCTGCTTGATAGTCCCACGCGGAAGGGGTGGAGGCGGAGTTTCGACCATTAGCTCACCAAAGCTCCTCCAACTGAGCAGACTGGTGCCGAGACTTGCAAAAAGCCGATCTTTTACTATGGCTAGCGAACTGACTGTCCCCTGGTCTACGGGCAGAATGCCGACTGCCTTAAGAAACATTCCGGCACTATCCTCTATCGCAACACTACGGGGCTGGCTTACCAGGATAGGCAGGATAGCTGCCTGATAGATACCAAAGGCCATAGGCTGCACACTCACACCGCCTCCCTCGAAGCGGAGTCCAGCTTTGGGTATGATCGAAAAGTAAGATTTTTCCTTGTCGCGATAGCGCGCCAAAACCACGATATTTGGATTCTGAGCATCCTTTACTGGCAGAATAATCCGCACAGCATCCCTGCGAGAATTCCATTCAGGCGCCTGGAGAGAGCGAAATCCGACTGCTTCCCCGGCCGGACTTATACCCGGGGGCAGAGTTAAATAGGCACCGGCAACATCGGTAGCAATCGCGGCTTCCTCTGTCATTTGAATATCTTGTGAAGCCACGGGCTCGCCATCGATTTCGATACGTGGGATGGGTCCCATCGACTTGCTGTCCTGAGCCTGACGAGCTTGTGCGGCCGAACCCTCAGATTTGTTCTCCCGCTTGACGTCTGATGTGCGACAACCCAGAATGAGGAAAAAGCCCAAGCTCAATCCCCAAAACCCCAAAAGGGTTGGTAGTTTCATAAAGACCCCCATTATCGCTCTTAAGCTTAGGATCTTATCGGACGTCTTCTTAGGATTCTTTACAGAGGACCATGATCTCACCGGCTGCCGAGCGCAGCTTGCCTTGCACAAGGTGCTTAAAACGCCCCTGCAGGTCCCGAGCCTCAGCCTTTTCTGAGAGCTTAAAGCCAAGGTGCTGCAATCGCTGACGCATCACCTCGAGGCTCGATCCCCAAACAAAGGTTTCTCCGTTTCTTTTGAGCCAGCGATCCGTCGCTTCCTCTTGAACACGAAAAGCAGGTCGCCCTGCGTCATCCACTTCCATAAAACTAAAAATAAAACCAGCACACTGCTCCTGCCGGCATTCGCGCAGCAGCGACTGTACTTCACTTAAGGGCAGATACATAAATAAGCCCTCGGCCAGAAACACTGTCCGTGGCCGCTGCGAGTGATGGGTCGGCAGCTTTTCACGCACGGCCTTCCAGGTATCGCAACTCAAATCCGCTGCGATAAAATGCAGGTTATCGGGTAAGACTCTCTCGCGCAAACCAAAGACTTTAGCTGTTTGGGTATCCACATGATCGACTTCGACAACCTGACATTCAGGAAACTCTGCAGCCCAACGCAAGCCGAGCGTATCCATACCTGCCCCAAATAGCACCAAACGCTCGATACCCTCTTCTCTTTGCAGTCTATGCAACCACGCTTCGATCTGACGCTTGCGCAGCTGATAGTGCAACAGCATGCCTGGTACCGTCATGTCCTCAAGAGCATGAATCAGATTTTGAAACCATCGCTGACGTCGAAAGATGGCAATCAAACGATAGCTCAACGGCGCCCAGGCCTTTACTATCGATTCACTGATCGCTTCCGCTTCCAGTGGAACCAGAGGCGCATAGTCTTGATGCCCCCCTAGGTAGACGGTCCCATGAGCAATGAGAAGACTGGTAGCACTAGGGCGAGATGGTTTCATGAGATCCGTTCCTTACCTTAACTCAATAGTCTGCTGAATATAGGCCTGATCGTGCGGCGATTGCTCTTGCAACAAGACATTCCATTTGAACTGAACATCACGCTTACCGGACTGAAATTGACGTCTTCGCTCAGCCTCGTGCCAACCCTTTTGCATCAAGGCCAGCCTTGGTTTACGCAGACGCCCAGAGGCACGCTTGCTCGCATACTCAAGATTATTGGCCGCGAGTTGGTCGTCAAACTGTGTGAGAAACAGCGTGAGATGCTCGAGGGATGGTGAAGCCCCAAGCTCGACCCCGAGCACATAACAGAGTTCCATCGGCTCAGCCCAAGCGCGAAATTGTTGCAGCGGCGTTTTGAGATTTTGCTCGGCAGCCCTAACGGCTGACATCACCTGATCCGCATGAATCTTTTCGCCTGTGATACTGCTGATATCACGACTTTTGCGGACAAAGTGCAGTTCGGGAACCCTAGCTTCGATCGCACTAACCTCTACCACGTCCTGGATATCGTAACGGTAAAGACCTGACTGATTGCTCAAGTAGAGATTATACTGCTGGCCCACTGCGAGTTCATGAGCGAGAAGCAAACGCTGGCCATCGTCAGGAGTTTCCTCTGCAGGCCAAAATTCATAAAAGTTGGTCCGCAGACTTAAGCAGCCATCAGCTGTCCCATCCCGCATAGGGAGGCTGACGCGACCTTCGCTGGCTAAAAAACCTATGTCACGGATATGAATATTTTGGCCAAATGCTTCGCGCAAGCGTGGCACCTGAAGTCCCACGCTACCACCGAGCCAGCAGCCTATCACCGAAAGTTTTGGCCAAAGCTTACCGATGCCCTCGCCCGGCTGTGCCATGCGTTGGGCCATCACACGTGCCCGGGCTGGATCTGGACGAATCGATTTTTTGAGCGCATAGAGTTCAAACTCAGCTTGTAGCGAGAGACACTCGGGAACCACCTGCCGTGGGTTTAATGTGCCATCGTGAATGCAGCGCAAGAGATCTTCAAAGTTTTGCTCAGCAATTTCTGCCAGACGCAAAAGAGTCGTAGGATTGGGCGTCACCATAATGCTGACCTCTTCGGCCAACGCGAGCCGCAAGCTCAACCAGTAACGCTGTTCATAATCGACCACTTCCGAGAGCGCATAAGGCAAAACATAAAACTGTCGCATCGCTCGCGGAGCCGAACGATACATGCGTCCTGATGTCGAACCACAGGGAATACCACGCACGTGAGTCTCGATCTCTGGACTGGTAAAGGCGAGGTATTTGCCTGCAAAAGCCTCAGGATGATCCTTGGCCAAGGCAGCTAGCCATAGCCGCGTGACTTCGGCTTGCAAGCGCTCCTGCGTTGCTGTCACCGGAATGAGCTTAGGTTCGCGTGTCGTACCACTCGTGCGATTGAACGAGAGCAGAGGCTCAGAAAAAAGGACGTAAGGCTCACCCTCTATCAGACGGTTCATGTAAGGACGTAACTGCTCGTAAGTTCGGATCGGAACCTGACGACAGTAGTCTTCATAGGAGTGAATCTGGGCAAAGCGGTGCTCTTTACCAAAACCAGTGAGAGCATGCGTCTCGAGGAGATTATGCAAAAAGTTTGCTTGTGTCTCTTCAGGTTTGGCCAAGGCCTTTTTCCAACGCCTGCGGGCCGGACTTGTCGCGAGATGAAGCAGGTGCGGCATCAGGCTCATAGTGCGACCTCCCAAGCTTCGCCAGCTACCGTAAACTGTGCAAGGCGATCGCTAAGGATCTCCACTCCAAAGCGAGCAGCTTTAAGGAGCGGCGCCTTGCCCCCATAGCCAAAGCGAATGCTCTGACGAGCCAAATCCTGTTTGAGGAGTAAGGAACCAAACGAACCTTCCGTACACAGCGGTTCAGGGAGATGAGCTGAGAGATGACGACCCACCGCTGAGAGCAAAGCTGTCTCGCCCACCATGGCTCCTATCTGTAGGCTGATTCCAGCGGCTTGAGCAAGTTCTGCCAAGCGCAGGCTTGGACCGATTCCACCATTTTTTGCGAGGCGAATATTAAACACGCGGCAGGCTTTTGCCGTGAGCAGCGTTTCAGCATCCTCGATGCTCAGAAGCGATTCATCGACCATCACAGGAATCGAGCTTTGGGCTTGCAGCTCGGCAAGCTCTCGCACATCTCCACGCAGCATGGGCTGTTCGATCGCCACAAGAGGCAAACCTTCAAGCGCACGAACAAAAGCTATAGCACCCGGCAGATCGAAGGCACTATTGGCATCGAGTCGCAACCGCAAGCGTTCGCCGCCCTGAGCGATCACTTCGCGAACCAGTTGGATATCGTCATATGAAGAGACTTTGAGCTTCAACTCCGTGATGCCGAGCTGAGCAAAGTTGCGAACGGCCCGCAAGGTTTTGTCGAGACTGCTTGCGGATAGGATACCGCTATAGACCACCTCCTGTCGCAAGGGAGGCATAACAGCTCCTAGCGAAAGGGCATGACGTCCCAACCAAAGATCTAAGAGGGCAAGTTCCAGGACGCAGCGCAGGCCATTCCAGGCGAGCGGCCCCTTCGGCAAATCTCTGCAGAGCTCATCGACAGCAGCTTGAAAGGCTGTAAACGCGGTCTTTTCGGTGGGTTTTTCTTCAAACATGTCCCAGGCAAAACTAGCAAAACGCGGCAGAATTATGTCTCGCAAACAGGCCGAGACCGCCTCGCGAGTCTCCCCTGTCACGTAGGGGCGGACCAAAGCTTCGCCAAAGCCTTGCTGTCCGTCTTTGCTGGTCAGCACCAGAAAAAAACTATCGCTCTCGGCGCGAGATTTTTGCGCGTGAGAAAATTCTTGGACAAAGGGAATACACAAAGGCACAAAGCGCACACGACTGAGCATAGGAACGTCCTTTCACTCAGCGAGGCGGGCAAGAGTTTCGCTCTGCTCGACCCCAAAGTAGCGCTTAAGAAAAATATTATCCCGAAAGCTAATCTCTGCGATGTTTTGCAGTGTCTCGCGATCGACCTCAAACTCTTCGACGTAGGCTTCGATCACGTCAAGTCCCTGCTGGGCATGTTCGATATCAACGTCCGAATGATGAAAGAACCAGTCTAAATCCTCGCGGCTTAGGCCTAGGATATCTTGCAGCGCCTCGCCAAAGTCTCGCGACATACGGGCCAAAAACCATTCAAAACCGACCACCTCGAGCATGACACTCAAGGCTACATCGCGCATACTGCCAAAAAGAAAAGGCTCACACATATTGCTCTTCAGAACAATATCAGCTTCCTGTTCGATACGCGTCCATCGTTCTTCTTGCAGACCGGCGGCATGTCCCAGTCTTCGCAAAAGATCGGGGTGTGAAGGGCCCTCGTCCTCTAGTCCGAGCTCTTCGCAGAGATTATGAAAGACATGTTCGCGCCCACGCTTAGGCGAGGCAGCATAGAGAAAGGCTAAAATCTGTGGGCTCCGCAGATGCGAGCTCGCCACCGATGCAATAAATTGGAGAGCCTCTTCAGCACTCACGCGACGCTGCAGGAGATTCTGACAAACTTCATGATCCCGACAGCGTTCGTACAAACTTTGAAACCACGCTTCCACCGCAACAGCAACCGATACCATACCCACACCTCGACTGAAGGCAAAATGCAACAGCAAGCACAAGGGTATAAGGAGCAAGATCTCTGCCAGGGGCAAACTCGCAAGGCTGCACCCCGCTCACTCCCTTTTCCCCTTACCCGCTTGGGCAGCTGTCTAAAAAGCTGACAGGACGTCTTCCCTTGTCCCCTAGGGGCAGAACAGGCTAGGATGCCTAAGGGTCGTGAGCTTGAAATCTTCCACTGCGAGGGGTGTCATCCCATGAACTGGCGCGAAACCTTGAAAGACCTAAAGAGCCATCCAGCCTTTCGCAAACGCCTCGCTCTCGGACTTGGGGGTTTTCTCGCATGCTTCATCTTGATACGCATGGCCCTCGGACCTAGCCTGCCTGCGCTGCAAGCGACGCGTGGGTCTGTCATCCAAAAGGTCGTTGCCTCTGGCATCATCGTGCCGCGCGTGCGGGTGAGTCTGGGCGCTCAAGTGAATGGAAGTCTGGCTGAGGTCTTGGTTGACGAAGGCGAGCTGGTCAAAAAAGATCAACTGCTCGCGCGTCTCCATGATGACGAGCCCAAAGCGCTGGTGGAACAAGCCCGCGCTGCTTACGAGCAAGCCGTGGCGCGCGCCGATCAATTCCAGGGCGTCAGTGCACGCCTTGCCAAAGAAGCTTTCCGTCAGGCTGAGATTCGGCTGGAAAAAGCCCGGCAGACCAAAAATAGAGAAGAAATTTTGTCGCAAAACAACGCGACAACTCAGGAGGCTCTCGATCTTGCCCGCAATGAGCTAAGCCTAGCTGAATCTCAGTACCAAGGGGCCCAAGTCCAGGCCAGAGCTGCTGCACCCAAGGGCAGCGATTCGCGCGCAGCCCTTGCCGCAGTAGAACAAAGCCACGGCGCTCTCGCTGCTGCCGAGGCCAAAGCTCGCCTCTTTCACCTGACAGCCCCAATGGATGCCAAGGTGATCCAAAGGCGCGGCGAAGTCGGCGATAGTATCGCTGCGGGCACCGCTCTGTTTATGCTCGGTTCGGTCGATGAGTTGCGGGTCAAAGTTCAGGTGGACGAAAAATATCTTTCCCTCGTCCAGGTTGGGCAAGAGGCCCAGGTTACCGCCGACGCTTACCCAGGGCGAGCATTTGCGGCCAAAGTCGAACGCATCTCGCCCGCTGTCAATCAGGAACGAGGTTCGGTCGAAGTGCAACTCTTGATCCCCGAATCACCACCCTACCTCCGCTACGATATGAGTGCGACGGTCGAGATCGTGACCAATACTACCCAAGATGCCCTTAGCTTGCCGGTCGAAGCCATCCAGGCGCTGGCCACTGATCATCCCTTTGTCTACGTCGCTCGTGGTGGAGCGGTAGAGATCCAAAAACTAAAGCTTGGACTAAGAGGGGATGCCGTGATTGAAATTACCGATGGGCTAAAGGCGGACGATGCTGTGCTGCTCACTAAAGAGCCCCTCACGCCAGGCATGCGCGTGCGCGCCGACCAGAAAGGATGGCCTCGTGCCCTTTGAACTTTTTATTGCTCTCCGCTATCTGCGAGAGGCACGCTTTCAGACCTTTCTTATCCTCGCTGCTGTCTCGGTGGGGGTCGGGGTCGTCGTGTTTCTCTCCGCTTTGATCAACGGTCTGCAAGCTAATCTCATCGCCACTACGCTTGGCTCACAACCGCACGTGGTGGTCACACGCGTCGAGGAAACACCCAAGGCTCTGCCCGAACAATCAGGCCTCGTCGCAGCTCTCGTCGAACAACCCCCGGCTCGCGAGCTGGTCTTGCATGATTGGACCCGTATCCTTAAAGACCTGCGCGGCATCTCGCGCGTCGTTGAGGTCACCGCCCTCGCGAGTGGTCCAGCGATTGCGACGCGTGGCGCAGCGTCCAAGACTATAGCCTTGCGTGGCATCATCCCCGAGAGTTTCGATCGTATCGTTCCCGTGAGCACGAAGCTCAAGCAGGGGCGGTTTAGCCTGACCGGGGATCAGGTCTTGATCGGTACTGAACTGGCGACCGACCTTGGCTTAGGAGTGGGAGAAAAATTTCGACTCGAGACCAGCGAACGACGCACAGCCAATGTCACCATCGCTGGCATCTTTGATCTCGGCAATAAAGATGTCAACCGCCGCTGGGTCCTGAGCAGTCTCAGGCGCGCCCAAACCTTGCTCGATATGCCTGGGGGAGCCACTTCGCTCGAACTCAAAATCGATGATGTCTTCGCTGCCGAAGAGGTCGCTCTGCAGGTGGGCGAGCGCACAGGACTGCAATCCGATAGCTGGATCAAGCTCAATAAGCAGCTGATGACTGGCCTTAAATCCCAGAGCAGTTCGCGTTACATCATCGAGTTTTTTGTGGTGATAGCCGTCGCGCTCGGCATTGCCAGCGTGCTCTTGGTAGCGGTAGTACAGAAGTCAAAAGAGATAGGCATCATGCGAGCCTTTGGGACCAAGGATAAGCAAGTCCTCGGGGTCTTTCTCCTGCAGGGAGGAATGCTCGGAACACTGGGGTCCTTTGGCGGCTGTCTCTTAGGAACTTTACTCGCGCTTGGCTTTCGCAGCATGGCACAGAACCCTGACGGCAGTCCCATCTTTCCTGTGGCTGTGACGGTGGGACTCTTATCGAGCACGGCTCTGCTCGCCATTACAGTTGGTGTGGCTGCGGCTGCCTTTCCTGCTTGGCGTGCCACCAAACTCGATCCAGCAACGGTGATACGCAATGGCTGAACTTTTGCTCGACCTCGCCGAGGTCAAAAAAAATTATGGTCCACAAGCTCCCGTCCTGCACGGCATCGACCTGCAACTCGAAGCGGGCGCCTTCGCTTCCATCATAGGACCTTCGGGCTCGGGCAAAAGTACTCTGCTCAATATTATAGGTCTGCTCGATCGTCCGAGCTCGGGACGCTATCACTTTCTCGGTCATGACGTGGGCGCGATGTCGAGCGAAGAGCTCACAAGCTTCCGTGGACGGAAGATCGGATTTATCTTTCAATTCCATCACTTACTCCCTGGATTTACAGCGATTGAGAACGTGATGCTGCCGCTGATTGCCCATGCGGGCCGCATACGCCCCGAGATGCGTACGGAGGCTCTCAAGATTTTGCAAGCGGTAGGCATGGGGCACAAAGCCGATTCCAAGTCCACGGAACTCTCGGGAGGCCAGCAACAGCGTGTTGCGATTGCGCGAGCACTGGTAGCCAATCCTCCCCTGATCCTCGCGGATGAGCCCACCGGAAATCTCGATACGAAAACGGCTGATGATATCTTTGCGCTCTTGCGCCAACTCAATCAGGAAAAAGGGATTGCTCTTTTAACGGTCACACACGATCCGCGCTTAGCGGAGCGCTGTGATCGTATTATTCAAGTGGTAGATGGGTTAATTCGCTAACTCCCCCTCACAAAATATCCGAATCTTTGTAGCAAGCTCCTCAACAAAATTGGTCGTCATCGCACCCGAGGCAAAAAACGGGTTCATCAAGCAAAAGCGCACGAGAACCACTCGCGGTTGATCGACCACCGCCTCCCAGCTAGCCAAGAAATGATCGAGATAAGCTCCATAGTCTCGGTGTTCTAGTATCGTCTTGGAGGCATAGAATGCAGGCTTTGGCTCGCCCCCAAACTCGCCGAAGAGCTCTTCGGTGCGTGCATTGCTCTGCGACAAGCTTTCGCCCTTCCTCGCGATATGCAAACAGAGGATGTTGGTATCTGCTGCGGGCGCGAGCTGGATATCCGGGTGTGCCTTCTTTAAAACCTCTTCGAGCTGGCGACGCTGCCTTATTGTTTGAGCGAGGATTTGGCCATAGCCATCAGCATCCAGGCCTATGCTCTTGGCTGTCAACCAGGTCGCCGTCGCGCCACCTGCCGAACGCGAGCCTTCCAGTGTGAAGCGGCCCTTATCCCCTTGGTCTTTGTATCGAATGTAAGGCGCATCATGGCGAGTCACACAATAATCGCGTGCCTCGCGAGCCAGGAAAGCGCCGCTGGCGTAGGGAACATAGCCGAGTTTATGCGGATCGATCGTGAGCGAATCTACCCGACGAATCGCAGCCAATGCTGCCCAGACTTCTGGCGCAAGTTCGTGAGAGAGACGGCCCTCGAGACTGCAAAAAAAGCCGCCATAGGCTCCGTCCACATGATGCCAGATGTGAAAGCCTTCTTCCCGAGCATAGCGATCGAGGCGATCTTGAATGTCGTGGATCCGATCGACTTCCCCAAGCTCTGTCGTCCCAGCCACAGACACGAGCATCAGGATAGGCCTATCCTCCGCCCGAGCGCGGGCCAGGGCGGCCTCGAGCGCACGCAAGCTCATCTTGCCCTGCTCATCGAGAGCGAGCTGCCACAGACTCTCTTCGCCAATACCTAGCAGATGAGCGGCCTTTAACCAAGAATAGTGCTTGCTGCGCGGAATCAAGGGGACGGGGCCTGCAAACGGCCTTCCTACCAACTCTCGCAAGCGAGGGGCTGTGTGCCACGCACTCTTGCGACTGACATGGATCTCCGCTTCGAGGCTATCCTCTGGAGTCTTTTCGAACACGGACCAACCACAATGCGCTGCGCGGGCATAGCTTTTTTCTCCAGCAGCCAAGCGCCGCGCCATCCAAAGGGCACTCCGTTCCCGAGCCCGCAAGAGCGCTTCGTAGTTCGCAAGCGTTCCTCCACTCGTAAAATGCCCCTGAGCTGCGGCAAACCCAAGCATCTTAGCCAAAGCCTGCACGGCTTCTTGTTCAATCTGGACTCCAACCAGACCAGCTTCGCTTGCGATGATATTGGGATTATGCAGGAGGCTGATCACATGCCCCAAGAGTGCGGGCATCGAAATCTCGGAGAACATGTGGCCGATGTAACGAGGCGAAAACTTGCGAGGTTCTGCTGCATAACGCTGCATCAGTTCCCACACCAATTGCTCCATTTCTGCCTGATGGGCCCGGTATGCAGGCTGCCTTTGATCGCTCAGCGAAATTGCGCACCCATCTTCTGGATAGGCTGCCCGTCTTGTCGCAAACCACTGCTCTAAAGTTTGGGTAAAAACTCGGAGGAGCCAATCTGCATTTTCGGCCTGCGGTCCGAGAAAAAAACTGGAGGATGGGGATTCTGAAGTCAATTTAGGCGCTGCCATAGCTAACTCCTCTGTGGGACACCCAAAGAATTGCAAGCCTCGTTCCACTTCTTGACTTCGCGCCTCACAGGTAGTGAGGCCTCCACCTAGGCAAGTTTTACATGTCATTCTCTGCTATGCTCATAGCAAGCTATTTTTCGTCGCAAGGATCCAGCGTTAAGCGCTCTTTTACATCAAAGGGATTCCCATGCTTTCGGAACTTCTCATCAAACTCAGTTTCCTCCTCCCTCTGAGCCTTCATGAAGCATCCGTGGACCTGAGTCGCCAGAGTGTATGGGTCGAAGAAGACCCCGAGCGCCCGATGCAAACTCCAGAAGAAGCGCTGCAGGCTTTTGCCAACGGCCCTGTGCAAGGACCTTCGGTCAAAGGACCCAATCTGGGCTTTAAGAAAAATCCCGTCTGGCTCCTCCAACGCGTCAAAAACGAGACGAGTGAGACGGACTTTGTGCTCAACTTTGAATTCCCAGGTCTCGATCGCATCGAAGTCTACCAGATCAACGAGAATACGCTCAAAAGCTTTCCGGTTCTCGGTGATCAGAACCCTTCTCACAACCGAACCTTCGCCGCTCGCACATCAAATCTAAAGCTGGCAATTCCTCCAGGATCTGAGAGCTGGCTCCTCTATAAAATCAAAACGGACTCGAGCTTTCAAGGTGGTTCGTCCATCCAAGCTGAGGCGACTTTTATCGACCAGCAGTTCCTCGAAAACGCGCTGTTGTGGTCTATTTACGGTATGCTCGCTATCATGGCTGCCTATCACGTCTTTATCTGGCTCTCGCTCCGCCAGGCCGTTTATGGTTTCTATACCTTCTATCTTGCCTTCACGGTCCTGGCACAAATGTCTGTCAGTGGCCATTACATGAGCAATGTCTTAGGCGATTACCCCGAATATTCAAACTCTCAGGTTCTCTGGTCAGGACTTGCCTTCCTCGCCCTTTATGAGTTCACCATCTCGTTTTTGGACCTCAAAAACACTGGAAAAAAGTCCTATCGCTTCATTCGTGGTCTCCAGCTCTATATCCCGGCAGCCTATCTCCTCTGGGCAACTCAGGGCTTTTTTACTTATATGAAAATTGTGACCGCCACCCAGATGATCCATCCCCTGACCCTCTTCATAGTTGGTATCTTGGCTCTTAAAAGAGGGCAGAAAGAAGCCCGCTTTTACGTCTTGGCCTTTACCGTCTTTATGTTCGGGATCATCGTCTTTATGGGCAAACAGGCAGGTCTCTTTGCGCCCAGCCTCCTGATCCAGATGAGTATTCCGGTTACTTCAGCGATCCAAGTGACCCTGATGGCTCTTGCTCTCGGCGATCGTATGCAACTGATTGAGCGCAGGGCTAAACGTCTCGAAGAGGAACAAAAGCTAGCGGATGCTGCACACAAAGAAGAGATCTTGAAGCTGAATGCTTCTCTCGAACAGCGGGTAGAAGAGCAGACGCGCGATATTCGATCCATGCTAGAAAACACCAAAATCGGTCTTTTTTCTGTCACCCAAGATCTCTCCGTTCACAAGGACTATGCGCGCTTTCTCGAATCCTTGCTTGAAACCAAAGACATTGCAGATCAGCCCCTCGTCGAGATTTTCCTCAATCGTGCTGAGATAGGACCAGACGCTAAGCAAAAGATCATCACTGCTCTCGAGTATTCCATCGGTGAGGACGAAATGTTCTTTGAAGCCAATCTAGACTGTCTGCCTCGCGAATGCACGCTGCTCTCGCAGTCGATTGGCAAACGGTTTTTGGACCTCGACTGGTCAGCCGTTCTCAAGAAAGATGGCACGGTCGAAAAAGTTCTCGTCAGTATGCGCGATGTGACCGAGACACTCAAACTTCGCAAGCAGGCCGAAGAGCAAGCCCGCAACCTCCGCTACATGGCAGAAATCATCAACCTGGGCCCTCTCCGCTTTGAGCGTTTTGATAAAGCTGCCACAGAGGCCTGGCAAGGCATAGATGCGCTGCTCAAGCAAAGTGCACAAAGCAAAGCGATCTCCCCAGAGGACAACCGTAAGATTTACGTCGCCCTCCATACCATCAAAGGCGCGTCCCGCATGTTCCATCTTTCCGAACTCACCGACCTCATTCATGAGGCCGAGGAGATCACAGCAGGTAAGCTGCCCCCCAAAAAGCTCGCCTACACCTGCATGCTCGAGGCTCTCGAAAAGATTCAAGAGTCACAAGCACGTTACCGCGCCGCTGCTGAACCGCTCTTCAATATTCGCGCCGAACTTGCCTCACAAACCAAGCTTCAACAGATGGGGCCCAGCGTTTTTGC
>JACCDP010193264.1_pt1 | contig 12746 bp, 7 predicted proteins | sample 7445841 | NCBI WGS metagenome assembly JACCDP01 (sample SAMN15323441, study PRJNA562643) | freshwater metagenome | isolation source: river surface water | place: USA:Blue River Watershed | collected 2017-08-17
TCGCGACAGGGTTTTTCATATGCGGAAACTATTCCAAGTATGGAATAGCGGGATTGGCCCGAGTCAAGCAGTCGGTCGGGGGATGGCTTTAAGGACAATCCCTCAGGGGGCGGGTTCCCTTAAGCCTACCTTGAGTCCTGTGATTTCCCATCCGCTAACCGCTAGCCGCTAACACCTGTCATGGGTAGGGCTGACCGGCTCGGTCAGCCGAGGGCGCGCGGGCCGCACGCCCCTACCTCGATGCAGCGGAAGGTATTTTCCTGACCGCCAACCGCTATCCGCCAACCGCTTACTCCAACACCTGAATATGATTGATGCTGGTGAACTGGCGGTGATCGGTGAATTGGCGGATGAGCTTCTTCTGGGCATCGACCTCGAAGATCTGGGCGGTGGCGCCGAGGTGGCCGTGGCCGAGCCAGTTCATGACGATCGTATTGCCGTTCGCGAGGCGTTCGACGGAGCTGGCGAGGTACAGGGGGTTGTCGGTGACCTCGTTGCGGCCGATGTTCCAGACGATCTTGCCGGCCTTGTCGTATTCCACGACGCCATCGCCTTCGCCGAGCGCGACCAGCCAGTTGCCGTTGGCGAGTTCGCGCACGTCATGGACGTCGCCGTTGACGGGCTGGGAGCGGAGGAGCTTGCCTTCGGCGGAGAGCTCGAGGACCGCGCGGTCGCCCTTGGCGCTCACGAGGTAACGTCCGTCGGCCGTCTTGCGGCACCCGCGCATCTGCTCGTGGGTCTTGATGGTCGGCGTGAGGGGGACCTTGATCTCCTTGGCGATCTTGCCGTCGCGGCCGATCTCGAGGAGGCGGCCCGGGCCGCATTCGACGACGAGCACGCGGCCGTCGGCCAAAGGCTGGCAGCCTTGGATCTCGGTCTTCGGGTCCGCGACGTATTCCCAGGCCACGGACTGGTCGGGCTTCACTTCCTTGGCGCCCTTGACGTGGCTGAAGAGCACGTTGCCGTTGGGCAGGAGCCAGGAGTCCTGCGGTTTCTCGGCGGGCGTGGACCATTCGACGCGGCCGTCGGCGGCGACGATCGCGACCTGGTTGCCGACGTAGTCGCTGACGAGCAGGCGGCGCCCGAAAGGCTTGGGTCCGAGGCTGGTCTGCGGGCCTTGGGCGCGGTCGCCGAGGGCGTTGCGGTTGTTGCGCATCACCGGGGGCATGGGCGGTTCCCATCCGCGGGGCGCGTTGACGCTGATGACCTTGCGGAAGGTCACGTCGCCGAGGCGCAGGTTGTCGGCGATGAGGCCGTTCTTCGAGTGGCGCCAGCAGTGGATGGCTTCGCCGTCGCTCTTGATGTGGTTCCCGATGACCTCGTAGCCGTCCAGGTTGAAGTTCGGTTCGATGGCGGTGAGCTTGGTCTCGAAATAGTTGTAATTACAGCGGACGTTGCGGAGGCCGCCACGGAAGGACGGATGGCCGAGGAGGGTGCCGCTGCCGTTCGGGTTGAGAGTGCGGGTGAACTGCACCGTGATGTTCTCGGCGTCGAAGGACTCGCCGGGGCCGACCTTGCCGCCGGGCAGGAACTTGCCCGTGTGTTCGCCGTACATCATCACCGCGCGCATGGTGTCGGTCATCGTGATGCCCTCGACGAGCACGTTGCGGACGCGGCCATGGATGAGCACGCAGGCGTTGATGTTCTTCACCAGTCCGCTGGGGAGGTCGTTGTGCGAAGCGTTGAGGTCGATGGTGCCTTTGCCGGTGATGCGCACGCCGGAGATGGTGTCCTTCTGCAGGCCGTGACCGATGCGGATGCCGTAGGCTTCCGGGGCGTCGTAGGAGACGAACCACAGGCTCCGGGCGCCGTGGCCGGTCTTATTGGCGAAGCGGATCTTCACGCCATGGCTGAGTTCCTGCCAGTCTCCCGTGATCGGGATGCCCTTGTGCGGGGTATCGAAGAGCTTGCCGTCGCCCCAGGCGATGGTGTCGGGCGCGCCGTTCTTGCCGCCGGTGACGATGATCGTGTAGACCGTGCTGCCGAAGAGTTCTGAGCCATCGACCTTGTTCTTCTTCATGTCGTAGGCGCCGCCGATCTCGAGGTCATCGATCTTCTTGCCCGAATCCTGGTCAGTGGTGATCTCGCCGATGCTTTCCTTGCGGCAGACGTTGTCGGCCAGCTTGAGCGTCGCGCCGGCCATCAGTTCGATCTCGACGGACTTGTCGACGTAGAGGATCGAGCGGTGCTTCTTCAGGCCGTGCTGGTGGAGGCCAGGCAGGAAGGTCAGCTTGTCGCCGGGCGCGGCCGCATCCATCACCGCCTGCGGATCATCGCCCGGCTTGATCTTGTGTTCGGCCGCGAAGACGGAGGCGGTGACTAAGAGCGAGAGTATGCGCAGCATGGGAGGACCTGAGGGCTAGAGGACCTGAGGACTCGAGGCAAGTGGGCACAAGGTCACGCATCCCTCAAATCCTCAGGCACTCGGGCCCTCAGGCCCTCGTTACTTCGCCACCACCCAGAAATTACGGTAGACGACGGGGTTGCCGTGGCCTTGCAGGTAGAAGGGGCCGGGGGCGGGGACTTCGGTCTTGAAACCGCCGCCCGGGGTCGCGCCCTTGAGCTCGAGGCCGTCGTGGACGATCACGCCGTTGTGGCGGACGGTGACCAAGGCGTTGGCGGTCTTCTTGCCGTCCGCGTCGAACTTGGCGGCGGTGAAGTCGATGTCGTAGGTCTGCCACTGGAGGGGCGGGAAGCACATGTTCACCTTGGGGGCGGCGTTCTTGTAGATGCCGCCGCACTCGTTATCGAGGCCCTTGAGACCGAAGCTGTCGAGGACCTGGACTTCGTAGCGGTGCTGCAGGTAGAGGCCGCTGTTGGCTCGTCCCTGGCCGCGGCCGAGCGGCTTGAAGGGCAGGAAGAATTCGAGGTGCAGCTTGAAGTCGGTGAAGGCCTGCTTGGTCTTCGTGTTGGCTTCGAGGAAGCCACGTGCGTCGATCTTGCCGTCGACGAAGGCGTCCGCGTTCTTGCCGTCGAAGAGGATGACGGCGTCCTTAGGGGCGACGAGGCCTTCGGTCTGGCTGTGGCGGATGAGGCGCTTGAGCTTGAAGCCGTTGCTCTTGATCGACAGGACGCCTTCGGCGAGCGTGGCGGAATCGATCTTGTCCTGGAACTTGACGGCATCTCCCTCGCGCTTGCCTTCGACTTCGATCTTCGGGCTGCCGTCCCAGCCGGCGCCGGGCAGGCCGCCCTTGAAGAGCACCAGGCGGTATTCGCCCTTACCTAGGGCGATGACGTTGGCACCCATCTTGGCGTTCGCGAACTCCCCCTGCAGGCGAGGGTCTTCGCCGGCCTCGATGGCCTCCGCTTCGGTCAGGTAGACCGGCGGTTCAGGCGGCTTCGGGGCGGCCGGGGCTTTGGTCTTCGGCGCGTCGGCGGCGAAAAGGGAGGTCGCTAGCAGCAGGGCGATGAGACGCATGGGGATGCGTTCATTTCTTACCCTTGGGGTCTAGGTTGGCGAGCAGTTCTTCGGGGCTGACTTTGGATTCCACGCCTTTGGCGGGAACGGCGGCCTTGGCGGTCCAGAGAATCGCGTTCAAGACCACTTTGCGCTGATCGTCATTGCCCCAGTTCTTGTGGTTGTGACCACCGGTGAAGCCGAAGCCGCGGCCGCCGTCGGCGCGCTCGGTCGCCCAAGAGACGTGCTGAGGGAGGCGATCCGCCACCTCCTGGCGGACATGCGCATTGCCGGACCGCATGCCGTCGGGAAGTTTGAGGCTGGCCGGAGGAATCGCGCTCAGGATCGGGGAGACCGATTTCATGCCGTCTTTGAAGCGCATGTGGAAATACCATTCGTCGTGCGTGGAGAACGGGCTGACGCCGTTGGCGATCGGATGGGCCGGCAGCTTGGTGAAGTCGGCCTGCCAGTGCGGGTTGACGGACCAGAACGGCTCGCAGTAACCGCCCATCCACTCGAGGAACTCCGCCCCGCCTTTATCCTTGAGGACTTCGGTCGCCCAATGGAGGGTGACGAAACCGCAGCCCCGCTTCATCTCTTTGGCGAGCTGGGAGAGGCGGTCTTTCTGGACGGCCGGGTGGAAGCTGTAGCCGTCGGCGTAGATCAGGATGGTGTCGGCACGGGCGATCACGTCATCGGCCGGCCATTCGCCATTCAGGTGCGTCTTCACCTCGACCAGGTCGCCGGCGCCTTCGCGCAGGCACTTCGCCAGGAGCAGGACGCCGGCGTTATGCTCGTGCGCGCCCGGACCGTGGCTCGGTTTGCCTGCCACCATGACCACGAACTTCTTGTCGGCGGCCGGCAGCGTCAACTGCAGGGCCAGCAGGCTGAGCAGCAGGACGGCGAGATGTTTCATCAGGGTCGGTTACTTGGGTTCGCTGGTCTGGCGGAGGTACAGGAACAGGCTGCGGACATCAGGCTCTTGCATGCCGTTGAGCAGGCCTTCGGGCATGAGGGAGTTCGGGCTGAGGACGCGGGTCTTGATCTGGTCCTTGGCGATGACCACGGGCGCCGGGGCGCCGGGGACTTTTAGGGTCAAGGTCGACTCGTTCTCGGCGCTGATGATGCCGGCCTGGAGGGAACCGTCCTTCAAGGTGACGTAGACGAGCTGATAGTCTTTCCCGATCACCGCATTGGGATCCATGATATTCTGGAGCATGTACTCGAGGTCGGTGTAGCCGCCGGTCAGATGCGGGCCGATCTCGCCGCCGGTGCCGAAGAGCTGGTGGCAGGCGCCGCATGTCGCGCGGAAAAGCTCGCGGCCGCGTTTGACGTCGGCGCGCAGGATGGCGTCGGTGCCGAGGAACTTCTTATAGTTCGCGATGGCCTTGGCCTTGGCTTCCGAACTGGCGTTGACCGTACCCCAGTTCGTTTCGAGCCAGGCGTTCATCTTGGCGTCGTTGAAGCCGCGGATCTTGCTGGCGAGCGGGGCGCTCAGGACGTCCTTCTTGAACCTGCCGGCATCGATCGCGGCGAGCAAGGCTCGGGCGCTTTCGGCGCGGCCGGCGAGGTTGTTGAGTGCGTGGACGCGGACACCTTTGTCTTGGTCTTGGACCAGCTCGATCATGAGCGGAGCGATCCGGGCGTCGTCGAACTGAGCGAGGGCGACGATCGCCGGTCCGCGCAAAGCGCCGGCCTTGGCGAGTTCGAGGATGCCGGGAAGGGATTCCAGGTCGCGGATCTGGGCCAGGTTGGTGAGGACGCGGGCGCGCTCAGGCACGGGCGCCTTGGGGTTGAGGAGCGTGGCGCGCAGTTGATCCAGCGCGGAGGCGTTGCCGAAGGTCACGGCGATCTGGCGGGCGCTGCTACGGACCTCGTTCGAGGGGTGCTTCGCGAGTTCGGCGTAGACCTTGGGCCACGTGGCGGGCTCCTTCAGGCGGTTCTGGCCGACGAGGCCATCCTTGACGCCGTTGAGCAGGGTGGCGCGGAGCTTGTCGTCCGCGGCGAGCAGGATCTGGCTCAGGACTTCGAGCTGTTCGCCCTTTGAGCCGGGTTCGACCGCCGCGGTGGCGAGACGACGCGCGGTGAAGTTGGCGAGTTTGCCGAAGGGGGTCTTCTGGGCCAGGGCGAGTCCGCGGACGGGATCGGCGGCGACCGCCGGTTCCAGGGCGTACCAGAGCAGGAACGGGATGTTCTGGTCAGCGACGTCCTCGGCACGCAGCGCGAGGGGCTCGAGCCAGTTCCAGCGGTCGGCCAGAGGGAGGCGCTGGGCGGCGGACGCGATGCGACGACGCACGACGGGGGAGGGGTCGTTCTGGCAGAGCTGGGTGATGCGATCGTAGAGTCCGATCGCAGGCTTGCCGCCTTCGGTGGCGCAGGTGATGGCCCAGCCGCGGACGGCGGGGCTCTTGGCTGAAAGCGTGCGGAGCAGGGTGGCTTCGGTGAGGGCGCCCTGGGCGTGCAACGTCCAAAGGGCGCGCAGCTGACGGGTGTCGTCAGGGTTCTCGAAGAGGATCTTCTCCAAGGCGGCGGTCGTGGCCGCGTTGGCGCCGCGTTCCTGCAGGAGGCGGCGGGCGTGGCGCACGTACCAATCGTTGGCGTTGAGGTGATGGGCGACCAGTTCGGCGTCGGAGAGCTTGGCGAGGTCGACCTTCACGGGCTTCACGGCATCGGTGACGATCTTATACATGCGGCCGTTGGAGCGATCGGTGAAATTCATCTGCTGGTGGCAGGGGACCTTGTCATACCAGTCGTTGATGAAGACGCCGCCATCCGGGCCGTACTGAGGGGACAGGCCACGGAACCAGCGGTCGGAGCTGACGCCGAAATCGACCTTCTTCTCGCTGCGATAGCCGCTGCCGGTCGGGATCATCGTCTCGCAGCGGAGCTTATTCATGTGGATGTCGTGGAAGAAGAACTGATCGCGCCATTCGGCGGGGAAGGCGCCGCCGAGATAGACCATCGCGCCGGCGTACGCGGCTTTCTCATACCGGCCCCAGGCGATGGTCTTGATGTCGTCGTACGTATGCGTGTCCGGATGCGTGCCGGCCTGACGCTGGTAGCGGGCGCCCTGGATGGCGTGCCACATGTGCGGGATGACGCAGGCTTCGAAGAACGCTTCGCCGTGGTCGTTCCAATCCACGCCCCACTGGTTGCTGCCGCCTTCGCACCAGCGTTCGAAGACCTTGCGGGTCGGGTGGAAGCGCCAGACGGCGCCCTCGACGAGGATGCGCTCGCTGTCCGGGGTGCCGGGCTTGCCCACGCGGGAACGATTGAAGATGCCATGCGTGCCGTAGAGCCAGCCGTCCGGGCCCCAGATGAAGTCGTTCAGGGTCTCATGGGTGTCGTTGCTCATCCAACCGTCCAGCATGACCTGCGGTTCGCCGGCGGGCTTGGGTTCGTCGCCGTCCTTCATCGGGATGAAGAGCAGGTTGGGCGGGGAGCCGAGCCAGACGCCGCCGAAGCCCACGGCGATGCCGCTGGAGAAGGTCGCCTTGTCCCAGAAGACCGTCTGCTTGTCGAAGGTGCCGTTGCCCTTGGTGTCCTCGAGCACGAGGATGCGGTCTTTGGCTACGCCCGGGCTGGCCGGATAATTGGTGCACTCGACGATCCACAGGCGGCCGCGGTCATCGATCGTGTAGGCGATGGGCTGGACGACCTTGGGCTCGCCGACGACGAGCTCGACGCGGAAACCCGCGGGGACCTTGATGGCCGCGGCGGTGCCGGCCGGAGACAGCGCCGGTTCACTCGCGGTGGGGCGGTTTTTGTCGTTCAGCGGTTCGTAGGCCGCCTGGAGCAGGGAAGAGCAGAGCGCGAGTGCGAGGAGATGACGCATGGGGACCATCGTTCGGCCACGTTTTCAGTTCGCTACTCTTAAAACCAGCAACAAGGCGACCAGTGTCGTTTCGTTCACAGCGATATTATAAATGACGGAAGATGAGCCCGCGCCAGTTGGAGGACGGCGTTGAGGGCTGCGTTGAGGGCTGAACGGATGACTGCGTCGATGGCAGAGGACTGAATCGATGACAGAATCAATAAGTCCGCACCCACCACCCGAAGCATTGCCTCAACTTTTGAACTGTGTCTTCGTCTTCCTCGCCAACGGGCCCACTGGTCAACGGGTCAACTAGTCCGCCTTGGTCTGATCAACGGAGCCTCTGTGCCTCCGGGCCTCTCATGTGCGCCGCATGTCACCGTGTCCACATGTCCCCTCGCGACTACGCGAGTATGTCGCGGACGACATGCCCATGCACATCGGTCAGGCGGTAGTCGCGGCCCTGGAAACGATAAGTGAGGCGTTCGTGGTCGAAGCCGAGGAGGTGCATGATGGTCGCCTGGAGGTCGTGGACGTGGACCTTGTCCTTCACGCCGCCGAACCCCATCTCATCGGTCTCGCCGAACTGGAAGCCGCCCTTCACGCCGCCGCCGGCCATCATGACCGTGAAGCAATCCGGGTAGTGGTCGCGGCCGAGGACGTCGCCCTTGGCGGTGCGGCCTTCGCGGAACGGGGTGCGGCCGAATTCGCCGCCCCAGACGATGAGGGTATCCTCGAGCAGGCCGCGCTCCTTGAGGTCGTTGATGAGCGCGGCGACGGGTTTGTCGGTCGCGGCCATCTTGGCCGTGAGGCCGCCGCGGATGTCTTCCTTCGGATTGGTACCGTGGAAGTCCCAGCCCCAGTCAAAGAGGTGCACGAAGCGGACGCCTTTCTCGACGAGGCGTCGGGCGAGGAGGCAGTTGTTGGCGAAGCTGGATTCGCCGGGCTTGGCGCCGTAGGCCTCGAGGGTCGCGGGCTTCTCCTTAGAGATGTCCATGACTTCGGGCACGCTGGCCTGCATGCGGAAGGCGAGTTCGTATTGGGCGATGCGCGTGACGGTCTCGGCGTGCCCGAGTTCGTCCTGCTGGCGCTGGTTGAGGTCTTTGAGCGCGTCGAGCGTGGCGCGACGGAGGTCGCGGGTCATGCCGGGCGGGTCGTTGGCGAAGAGGACGGGGTCCCCCTTGCTTCGGCATTGCACGCCTTGGAAGACCGACGGGATGAAGCCGGAGCCCCAGCAACCTTGGCCGCCGCTGGGCTGGACGCCGTTGGAGATCATCGTGACGAAACCCGGGAGATCCTGGTTCTCGGTGCCGAGGCCGTAGGTGGCCCAGGAGCCCAGCGATGGGCGGCCTTGGCGGTTATGGCCCGTGAAGAGCAGGAGTTCGGCCGGGGCGTGGTTGAATTGGTCGGTATGCATCGCCTTCACGAGCGTGACCTCATCGGCGATCTTCTGGAAATTCGGGACGGCGTCGCTCATCCAGAGGCCACCCTGGCCATACTGCTTGAACGTGCGCGGGGTGCCCATGAGCTTGGGCACGCCGGTGGTGAAGGCGAAGGTGCGACCTTTGAGGAAGGAGTCCGGGCAGTCCTCGGCGTTACGCTTCACGAGCTCCGGCTTGTAGTCGAAGATGTCGAGGTTGGGCGGCCCGCCTGACATGTGCAGGTAGATGACGCGCTTGGCCTTGGCCTTGAAGTGTGGCTTGCGCGGGGCGAGCGGATTGTCGTTGGCGATAGGGGCGCCGAGCGCGTCGGCCTGCATCGCATGGAGGGCGATGGCTCCGAGGCTGAACTGGCCGACGCTGCTCAGGAACGCGCGACGCGTCTGGAGGCTGAGCTGGGCTTCGCGGAGAGGGTGAATCATCGGAAGAGGGGTAGGGGCAGGGGTGGGGACAGGGATAGGTTAGCTTGCCTCAGCGGCGCATGAGGAACTCGTCGAGGTTCATGATGACGCTGCTGACGGCGGTCCAGGCGGCGAGGGCGGGGACATCGGCCCCTTTGTCGGCCGGGCCGAGCGGCTCGGTAGCCATCTTCAGGGCGAGCGCGGCATCGGCCTCGTACTGCGCGACGGATCTCGTGAGCAGGGCCTTGAGCGTCTTGAGTTCGCCAGCATCGGGTTCACGCGAGAGGCAGAGGGAGAAGGCGAGGCGAAGGCGCGACTCGTCAGAAGCGCCGCCTTCCTTGAGCAGTCGGCGGGCGAGCGCTTGGCCGGCCTCGACGTAGACCGGATCGTTGAGCGTCACGAAGGCCTGCAAGGGCGTGTTCGAGCGGTCGCGTCGGACCACGCAGGTCTCGCGGTTGGGCGCGTCGAAGGTCGCGAAGCTGGGATAGGGGGTGCTGCGACGCGTCTCGGTGTAGAGGCTGCGGCGGTGGCGGTCCTCGCCGCTGCTGGTCATCCAGTCGCCCGTCCCGCCGAAGGCGATGCTGAGACCCATGTTGGGACGCATCGGGCGGACGGGGGCGCCGTACATCTTGGCGCTGAGGAGTCCGCTGACGGCGAGCGCCTGGTCGCGGAGCAGCTCGCCGGAGGGACGGAAGCGCGGCCCGCGGGCGACGAAGCGATTATCAGGATCCTGTTCGTTGAGCTTGGCGGAGCTGGCGGAGGATTGGCGGTAGGCGCGGCTGTTCAGCAGGAGCGAGAGCATCTTCTTCGTATCCCAGCCGGATTCCACGAATTCGGCGGCGAGCCAGTCGAGCAGCTCGGGGTGGACGGGTAGGTCGCCTTGGCTGCCGAACTCTTCGCTCGAGCGGACGATACCGACGCCGAAGACGGTCTCCCAGAGGCGGTTCATCGTCACGCGGGCGGTGAGCGGGTTGTCCCGGCTGACGATCCAGCGCGCGAGGCCGAGACGGTTCTTGGGAAGGGTTTCGTCCCAGCGGGCCAGATGGGTGGGCACGCCTTCGTCGACCTGATGGCCTAAGGCCTGCCAGTTGCCACGGAGCTGGACGAAGGTCTTGCGGCGTTTGTCACCGGCGAGGTCCTTCATGACCGGTACGGTCACCGGGGCGGAATCCGCGATCCGTTTCTTCAGCGCGTCGGCGCGGGCACGCTCGGCCTTGGTCGCTGGCGAAACGTGGCGGACGTAGTAATCGCCCAGCAGCTTGGTCTGGGCTTTGGTGCGCTTATCCTTCGGCGCATCGAGGGCGGCCTTGATGGCCTTGTCCGTCAGGACGGGCTTCTTCGCCAGCCATTCATCGAAGCCGGCCAGCCAGTCGGAACCAGGCTTCATGAGCTTGAAGACCGCTTCGGCCTGCGTGCTTTCCTTCATCCACTGGTCACGTTTCGCCTTCATGCCCGGCGGGTAGATCTCGTGGAGCGGAGACTCGTCGCGCTTGTCGCTGTCGGCGCTCTGGTTGAGGAAGGCGTAGGAGCGGAAGTACTCTTCGATCGTGATCGGGTCGTACTTGTGGGTATGGCATTGCGCGCAGGCCATCGTGGTGCCCATGAACACCGCATAGGTCGTGTTGACCCGGTCGATGACGGCGGCGTTACGGAACTCCTCGTCGCTGGTGCCGCCTTCGTTCTGGGTCATCGTGTTGCGATGGAAGGCCGTCGCGACGATCTGTTCCTCGGTGGGGTTCGGCAGCAGGTCGCCGGCCAGCTGGTCGATGACGAATCGGTCGAACGGTTGGTTCTGGTTCAGAGCCTTGATCACCCAATCGCGGTAGGCCCAGATGGTGCGTCCAGGGTCGGACGGGTAGCCGGCGCTGTCGGCATAGCGCGCCAGGTCGAGCCACTGACGGGCCCAGTGCTCGCCGTAGGCGGGCTTGCCGAGGAAGTGGGCGACGATCTCTTCGTGCTTGGCGCCGCTCAGTTGGGTGACTTCTGCCGGCGTCGGCGGGAGTCCGGTGATATCGAGGGCCAGGCGGCGGATGAGGATGGCCTTGGGCGCTTCGGGCGACCACGCCAGGCCTTCCTTCTTCTGACGGTCGGCGAGGAAGGCGTCGATGGGGTTGGCTTCGCCGTTCTGCGGCACGGTGGGACGAGCGATCGGTTCGTAGGACCAATGGCGACCCCAGGGGGCGCCTTGCTTGATCCACTCCTTGAGCAGGGCGAGCTGCGCGGCGGGGATGGTCTTGTGCTGCTTCGGCGGCGGCATCACGTCGTCGGGGTCGGTCGACTCGATGCGCTGGATGAGTTCGCTCTGCTCGGGCTTACCCGGTAGGATGACGAAGTTCCCCTTGCGGTCGCGCTTGGCGTCCTGCTCGTCGTCGAGGCGGAGCTTGCCCTTGCGGCCTTTCTCGTCCGGACCGTGGCAGGCGATGCAGTTCTCGGACAGGATCGGGCGGATCTGACGGCTGAAGCTGATCGGCTCGGCGGCACAGACGGCGCCGACGAAGACGCCGAGGAAAAGGGAGGCCCGGGAAGGCATAGGGGTAGGACAGCCGGCGGGGCAGGGGTGTTCCGCCGAAGGCTTATAAATGAGACCTGCCCACCGGGGATTTCAACCCCAACCTCGTTCAGCGGTCGGCCTTGAGGTACGCGATCGACTGCGGGACCTGCGCCCGGGAATGGGAGCTCTCGTCCTCGAGGTAATAATGCTTCACGCCGGCCTTCTTGGCGGCGGCGAAGATCGCGGCCTGGTCGAGCTGCCCCGTGCCGAGGGCGACGTCGTTGTCGGAGTCGTATTTATGACCCCAGACGCGCGGCACGCCCTTGCGGACGTCCTTCACGTGCATGAGCGGGATGCGGGAGCCGTATTTCTCGAGGAGGGCCACCGGGTCGGCGCCAGGCAGGTAGGCCCAGAGTACGTCGAGTTCGAAGCTGACGTCTTCGGGCCGGGTCTGGGCGTGGATGAGGTCGTAGAGGGTGCCGGCGCCTTCGGGGACGAATTCCATCCCATGGTTATGCAACACGAACGTCAGGCCGTGCTTCTCACGCAACTGCTTCCCCATCGCGTTCATCTCGGCGCCGCGCTGGAGGGCGGCGGCCTTGTCGAACGGGGTCTTGCTGAAGGGCAGCGAGACGCGCACGTATTTCGCGCCGAGCGCCTTCGCGACGGCGGCCACCTCGTCGGTCTTCTTCAGCACGTCGTTGTAAGGGGCGCCGTAGGAGGAGCAGGTGATGCCGCGGGCGTCCATGAGGGCGCGGATCTTGGCCGGCTCCTGTCCGAAGAGGTTGGACATCTCGATGTCGGAGATGCCGAAGCCTTTCACCTTGTCGAACGTGCCGGGCATGTCGGCCTTGAACTCATTGCGGAAGGTGTAGGAGACGACTCCCGGCGTGCGGTCGAGCAGAGGAGCGGCGACGGCGGTCGCGAGGGAGCAGAGGAGGGCGAGGAGGCGCATGGAAGAGAGAGTATGGAGTATGGAGTATGGAGTATCGAGTATAGGCCAGAATGTCAGGGTAGGGCCGACCATCCTTGGTCGGCCGCGGCCGGGCAAGGATGCCCGGCCCTACCGTTTGTGCTTCTCGAGGATCTTCTTCAATTCCGCCGGGTCGGCTCCCGGTCGCAGGCGACGTTGGATGATTTCGAGATCGCGGGTGCCGCGGGCGTCGGTCGGTTCGATGCCGGTGCCTTCGCCGTAGTCGTTCCA
>JACCDP010399950.1_pt1 | contig 12745 bp, 11 predicted proteins | sample 7445841 | NCBI WGS metagenome assembly JACCDP01 (sample SAMN15323441, study PRJNA562643) | freshwater metagenome | isolation source: river surface water | place: USA:Blue River Watershed | collected 2017-08-17
ATAAATCAAACAAAAAAGAACCTTTATGGTTCTTTACAAAAGTGGTGGCCCAAGCCGGGATCGAACCGGCGACACACGGATTTTCAGTCCGTTGCTCTACCGACTGAGCTATCGGGCCACGCTTGTATCACTTTACACGATTAAGACTTGTTTATCAAGATTTAATAAGGGTATTTGTTCCGTTTAAAAGAAAAGATACTCATTCCTGAGTATCTATCAATCTTGACTGGCGGACCAGACGGGAATCGAACCCGCGATCTTCTCCGTGACAGGGAGACATGTTAACCGCTACACCACTGGTCCAACTTATATATATTATCACAACTAAAATTATAAGAAAATTAAAATTGTTGTTATAAATTAATAATTGAGAGTTTTCATTTTTTAATAAAAATGTAATAATAAATTCATGAAAAAAAAATTAAGAAATATATTTATTGAATTATACACAATATACTTTAAAATTTTGAAGTTATTAAATATCGATTATGTTGTATCTTATTACTATAGTCCTCCATTAAGGAAAAAAAATTTTGGTGATAATCTTAATCATTTAGTGATAAGATTTTTTAATAGAAGAATTATAAATTATTCATATTTAAAAAACTACAGTGGGAAAGTTGTTTTTTTAATTGGGAGTACCTTAAACTCTATTAAAGACATCCCCTTAAGAAATGACATATTTGTTTTTGGATCTGGCAACCACTATAACTTTCCAAATGAAAATCATCGGCCAATCAACCCAAATTATATATGTGTTAGAGGTTTACTATCCAAAGATAATTTGAAACTATCCAATGAAGTTAATTCAAAAATAAAACTAGGTGATTTGGGTTTGATACTTTCAATAATTTTCCCTCAAAAGAACATAAATAAAGTTTATAATTACAGTATTCTTCCACATTTTAGCCAGTACAAAACCATAAAAAGGTATAAACCTATTATTAAAAAAACTGGTGGCATATTAGTCTCACCACATTGGCCACCAATCAAAATAATAAAAATTTTAACGAAATCTAAACAGGTTTTTTCTTCTTCATTGCATGGACTAATTGTTTCTGACTCTTATAATATTCCTAATACATGGACTAACTTTGTAATTAGCAGTAATAAAAACCTTATAAGACAAATTGATAGTTTTAAATTTTATGATTATTACTCAACATTTAATAATAGTCCAAAACCGTACTTATTTGATTTAGAAAATATTAATCAAAGTTTATCAATGAAATCACAGCAATCTAATTATTACTTTGAACAAATAAATAATATCAAATTTAACTTGTATAACGACTTTAAAAATTTTATTAAGAACATTTAAATTTTTACTTAAATTTAAAAAGTGATTTTATTGTTGCTTTTTCAAACCCATTTAAGCCTAGTAATAAAAAACACACAAAATAAACAGATGTAATTAAAAATGCTTTAATTATAAAAGCTACAAAAGTGTTTGTTGGAAATAATAATGTAAATAATGAAAAAATTATAGTAATCAAAAAAGAAACTAAAATTCCCTTTGATACTTCTTTAAAGAATCTAAGAATATTAATACCAAGTTTCTTTGAGTAATAAATATTCATAATAAGGCACTGAAAGATAATAATAGAAAACGATGTTGAAATTGCAATCGCAATTGAACCCAAAAAAGTATACAAATATATCGATAAAAACGCATTAAAAAAAACCATAACAATATAGAGAAGAGTTTTAAATGCCTGGAGGTTTTTTGCTTTTAATATGTCTTCTGAAGTAGTTTGAATCATTGGCATTGTTAACGGAATTATTATAATCAAAATAATATAATACACATTTTGAAATTCATTACCCAACCAAAGAACAATAAAAGGCTTTCCTAAAAATATAAAACCAATAAGAAAGAGCCCTAACATTGATAGTTGAAAACGCCCAACCTTAATTAATAAATCTGTATAATCTTTTGAAGATGATCCAGCATGAACCATAACCGAAATTCTGGGAAGAAAAAAACCAGAAAGAGTCAATGAAATAAGCTGAAAATAAATTACAAAGGTAGTTGAAATAGAGTAAAAAACTATTTCTGTTGGTTTTGCTAAAAAAGCTAAAATAAGTTGTGATAAATTCCAAAAAAACTGATTAACTATTGAAATTAGAAATCCATGAAAAGAAAAACTAATAATCTCAAAAAAACTCTTCAATTTCAGATTAGTAAAATTAATTTTGAGCTTTAATGAAAATAAAACATAAAATGTATATATGAGTCCAATTGTTATAGATAGACTTAATTCGACTAAGGAGAGGCTAATTGATTTAAACCCAACAAACAAAAATATAATGAAGAATAAATGTCTCAAAAAACTTTTTATAAAATTAATTGAGTAGGAAATTATAAATAAACCATATCCATTTAAAACAAATTGAAATGAACCTAAAACAAGTGATAAAATAAGATTTAAAAAATTAATGGGAATTAAATTTTTAGCTACTTGTATTTCAAATTCTGAAAAATTAACAGAGAGAATTGTATGTATATTCAAATAAAAAAATATGCCTATAATTATTATTAAGATTGTAACCATTAGGTAAATTAATAAAATTGTTGCCAAAAATATACTTTGTAAATTTGAACTTTTTTGTGCTCTAAACTTTGAAATAAATCTAAATATAGTCTGATGAAGACCAAAATCTAATATTGAAACGTATGAGACTAAAGAAGCAACTAAAATATAAGCACCATATTCAGAGGTTCCTAATTTAAAAACCATTAGCCTAGTAATAATAAAACCAGCAAAGATATTTAATAGTAAATTTAATAATGAGATAATTGAACCGAATTTAATTTGATTCATAAATTCTAAAACCAGTAATTTAGCATAAAAATTTACTTAAAGCCGAACAATTAGTAATCATAACTATTTTCAATTATATAAGATTTACTACATGGACCGTCATTATACTCTAGCTTACTTTTATTTAGTAAATGATTTGTTAAATCAACAAATCTCTCAGAAGCAATTTTTGCATTCCACTCATTAAGAATTGTTTTATATGCTTTTTTTCCAAGTTCTAAGGTTAATTTGTTATTATGCAGCAAATGTTGTATTTTTAATACTAGATCTTTAAGATTTTTATTTTTAAAAATTAATCCATTAAAATTATTTTTAATTAAAAATGGTACAGCACCTATCGCATGGCTCGCAACAACAGCACATGCACTATTCATCGCCTCATTTAAAACGGCACCCCAACCCTCATTAAAATCACTCGTGAACAAAAATATGTTTGAGATTTCCATAAATTTTCTTACTTCCGCTGGTGTTATAGGCCCAATTATTTGAATACAATTAATTAGATTTAATTTTACTACAAGTTTTTCTAAAGAGGTTTTCAGATAACCAATTCCAATAATCCTAAGAAAAAACTTATAGCCTTTTTTATTAAGTTCGTAAGCTGCATAAATTGCTAATTCTGGATGCTTCCAGTTAATTAATCGACCAACCCAAAGCAAATTAGGAACTAAGTTATTCTTGTTATTTTCAATTTCTAATTCAGCATACTTAATTAACTCCGGAAAATAACCCCACTTATAGGATTTATTTTTATATAATCCAAAAAGTGAAAAATCTCTTGTTGTAAATGCACTTGAACTTAGTAAATAAAAATTAGAATTACTAATTCTTTTTTTTAATGATAATAATGACCAGATTGTGAATGGATTAAAATATTGATAGATTCCTTTTTTAAAAATTCTTTCAGAATAATTAAATGTAAGTTTATTATGTGATAGTCTTCGATGTACTAGTTTTTGAGGTGCAGAACCAATAATTACGACATCACTTTGTAAAATTAAAGAATCTATTTCATTTTTTAGAACCTTACTTTGATTTAAATTAATATGATAAGAAATAGTCATTTTATCATAATCAAAATAACCCATTTTTAGTCTATCTTCTGGAGTAGATTGGGTTGAAATAAATTTAAAATCTTCCCCAAACATTCTAAAAAATTCATTACAAATTGGAATTTGATGATGGTTTAAAAAGTTTGATATAAATGTAATCTTCATTGCTCTTTAATAATAGCAAAATACACATTTACTAAATCTTTTATAATATCTGATGAATTATACTCCTTTAAAGCGTTATTCCTTGAATTTATAGATATTGATTTAGCTAGATTTTCGTCTGAAAAAATAAGATTGATATAATAAGCTAGCATGTATGTAGAATCATGTTGATATAAAAAGCCATCATATTTGTGATTTATTAAATCGGGAATCCCACCAACATAAGAAGCAATTGATGGTAATCCAATTGCTTTTGCTTCTATGAGTGAATTTGGAGAATTTTCAATAGAAGAAGGGATCACAAATATGTTAGCTTTGAGAAATTGTTTAACAATTTCATTTTCATTTAACGGACCCAAAAATACAACTTTATTATGTAAATTATGCTTTTTAATCAACTTTTTAATATATAACCCATAATAGGTGATTGCAAGACGATCAAGAAACTTTGTGTTTTTTATTATATTTTTTCCAGAAATATATAATTTAGCGTTTGGGAAACTTTTTAATACTATGGTAAGTGCTTCAAGTAAAAAATGTAAACCCTTTATGGGATAATGCCCTTGACTCATAAACAAGCTGTATTTTTCACAATTTTCCAAAGACCATTTTTCTTTGTAAAAAGACTCCCTTAAAATTTCATTGCAATTATAATATTGAATGCGAGGATTGATTTGTTTTGAACATGCCAAATCCCAAGTTGTCCTACCTATTACATATTTTGCCAAACTAATTGTTTTTTGTTCAATTGAACCCTTTTTTATAAAATATTTTCTTTGTTTAAATACATTATCTGACTTTAAAAGGTTTCTAAATGAGCTGCCATAAATAACTGAAATTGGTAAACCAGAATAAAAATGCTTTTCATAAAATGATAATAAACCTTGAATTGATATAACAAATTTAATATTTAAATCTGAACAAACTTTTGCGAACAAAAATGAATGAAACATTTCCGTACCGTGGATATGAACAATGTCTGGTTTTACTACAGAAAGAATATTTGAAATGATTTTTAAATTGTTTGTGTTTAAAGTTGGATTCTTCAAATAAAATGGATAATAACTTATTGAAGTCGACTTAATATTAGTGTTTTCGTTGATGGCTTTTTGAACAGGGAAACATATGGATAAATTAATATCTTTTTGATATGAAAGTAATTTTGAAGAATTTTCCAGCCAACTAGCAAATGGCTGATATGGAATTTTGAAAAGGGAACTTGCTTCACTTAATGGTAAGTTTGTTACCCAAAGAACTTTCATAGTTACATTATATTATAAGAAATAGATTGTCGTAAGATAAATTACTATATTAAGGCAATTAATTATGAATCAAAGTTGGACAAATTAGGTATCAAAATTTATTACCTATTATAATTAAACCTTTTTGATTTATTCGAATATTGTGTAATATGGATCATAATCTGAACCAATTAAAGTATAGTTAAAAAAAATAAACAATAGAAGTATTAAAATTCCAAAAATTAACTTAGAGTTTTGCAATTTAATATAATTATATTTTGATGATAGTACGAATAGGAAAGGTATTGATAAATAGTAGCCAAATCTTTCTAATATTTGAAATCTAAGTGAGAGCACAAAAAATACGATAGAACCTATTAACATAAGTGACTCAGTAAAACTAATTCTTAAATGTTTAAATATAATCATAAATAAAAGAAAAGAATAAAATAGGGGATAAATAATTATATTAGTAATTTTATTAGGGCTCATTCCATAAGAATCCGGAGATGCATATGCAGGATTTAAAGTTGTTAAAATATTTCTAAGAATATCTGGATTAAAAAAGAGAAAAGCAACAAGAATAAAAATTATGGTGATGCATAAAAATTCAAATAGACGATTTAAATTAATATACTTTATAAAAATAAATGGAAAATAAATTATTGAACCGAAATGAAAATATAGACCAAAGAAAAATATGAATATGTCTTTGATAAAATTATTTTTATTTTGTTTGAATAAACTTTGATAATTATATGCATATAAACTCATAACAAATAATTGGCGAGAAATGTTAAACATGTAAGAATAATATGGTAAAAGTATAAGTAAGTAAAAAGAAATATTTCTATTTTCTCTAAATCCTTTATAGAAAAGAGTCATCGTAAAAATACTAAGTATGATGTTTGAAAAGATTGCATTATTAAAAATTAAATGGATTAATTTATTGTATAAGATATATAGAAATTCAGAGTTCACTTTTATGAATTCAATTTCATTAAAAGGTATAGAAACATGCCTTGCATAAATCAAAATTACGTTATTATAATCGGTAGTAAAATCACCTCTAAAGACTAAAATAAATGTAAATATCAAAAATAAAATAATAGAGGTTATGTGTCTCTTATTAATTTTTCTAAATGAAATAAAAATTACTTCATTGGCAAAAAGAATAAATGAGGATAATAGATAAGTCATTAATTATTTATCCTTTTTAAAATCTTCTCATGGATTTCCCTCTGATTTTTATTAAATTCTTGTATATATATTTTAATTTTTTGTGTGTTTGTTTTATTCAATAAGTCTAAAATCTTATTTGAATAGTATGGCTTTGATATATAAATAGACATATTCTCTAAAAAATCATAAGTGTAGGTATTCTGTGGAATGGATAGAAATATAGGTTTTTCATAAACAAGATATTCAAATATTTTTGTTGATAATGACTCTTTATATACATAATGAAAATCATCGTTTTCTATATGAAGAAAAAAGTCAGCCCTTTCGTAAAAGTAAGCTATCTCGTTGATCTTAAGATTTATGTAAAAGTGAAAATTGGGAAGTTTAATTAGTTTATTATGTAAGTTCGTTTTTGAGGTGCTAATAACGTGAAAATGTAGATTAGTATTATAATTTGCTTTAATTAAATTTAATAGTTCCGAATCTCTGCCAATACCTAATCCACCAACGTAAATAATATTAATGGTTTTAGAATCTTGAGTTTTTAGAGCATTTAAAGTTGAATGTATACTTTCAACATAAGTCGATCTAGGTTTTAAATAATTATAATGTAGTATGAATGCATTTCTTGGAAAATGTTCTATAAATATATCACTATAGCTTTTTTTGAGCTTTTCATTAATAAAATATACATCAGGATTGAGTTTAAAAATTCTTTTTAATAACAAATAAAGAAGAAAATTTGAAAATTTGTTGTTTCTATAAAAGTAATTATCAGTAAAATATAAGCTTAATCTTACTTTTCTTTTGAAAAACAATAACAAATATATCATAAGTGAAATGTTGTCTCCGACTAAGAAGAATACCTTGTCGTTGATATTGATTTTGTTATATTGAACTGGAAATCTAATAATCAAACTAGGAAAATATACAAGATTTAACAATGATTTTAAGTTTCCAAATTTAAGTTTACCATTTAAGATATTTGTTGATTTCTGGCCATTCCTTAAGTAAATATACTCATATTTTTTTTCTTTATCAAAAAAAGATAAAAGTGTATTTCCATTATTGTGAGAATTTTTAGGATTGATAGAGCTGAGGATGAATGTTTTCATTTGTTTAAATTAAATTTATCAATTATAACTTCGACTTGTTTTTTAACATTAAAGTCATAAATAGAATTTGACAAATATGGTATTTTTCCTCTATTATGATAGGATTCTTTTATTTTCACCCACAAAGAATTATCAATTTTTGATTCAAAAAAAGTTATCCAACCATTTGAATTGCTAGCCAAAAATTTTAAATCATTAAAAGAATTTGTAAATGCAATAATTGGTAATTTGGAATTTAAATAAGTTAAGATTTTTGAAGGGAAATTAGGAACGTGAAAATTATTGTTTAAAATTATTAAGCCATAATCCGAATGAATGAGATATTGGTCAATTAGATTCTGATTTATATTTTCATTAATTAATAGAAGTTTATCGTTTTTTATACCTTTAAAATGGATAAAACCTGTCCCTGTACCAATAATAACGAAGAATATTTCATCCGGTGAGGTTTCTATAAGCTTTTTAAAAAAAATTGGATCTTGAGGCAAACCAACATTTCCAACATAAATTATAATTGTTTTGTTAAGTGGTAAACCAAGTGACTTACGATTTGTTAATCTTTTAACTTCATAATATTCTATTGAGTTAGGAGAAATAAATAATTTTTCTTTTAGAAGTGGAAACTTATCCTCAATATAGATCTTATTTAAATAAGTCATTACACCTATTTTATCGACATTTTTATACAATTTGGATTCAATATACTTAAAATAGTTATACAATAATATTTTAGGAAACTTTTTACTTAAAATACCTAAATCCAATGCGTTATCTGGAAAAATATCCTTTAAAAGTAATAAAATTTGTGAATTCAAATATCTTTGTCTATAAGTTTTTATCGTTCTAGACTGAAAAATCGATGGGGTAGCTAGTATTAATAAATCATAATGCTTCTTGCTTTTTTTAATAATATTTGAAAACTTATAATCTAGAAGTTGGTATGAAAAGTATTTAAGAAAAAAATTAGAAGTTTTTTGGACTTGAAAGTTTATTTTGATTGAATTTAATGAATAATAATTATCTTTTTTAGAAAATGTTTTTGAATACGGAAAAAAGTAATCAATATGGTGACCGTTTTTAATAAATTCTCTAACCATATCAGAATAAATACCACTTTCTTCAACTGAAGTAATCTTTATAAGGGTAAAAAACAGTATTCTCATAGGTTACCCTTAAATTTTTCCATTGTGATATTTTTGCTTGAATCAACTGGTTTTAAAAAAACTATATTGAGTATTGTCAAAAAAATAATCTTAATGTCGAGTAAAAACGAGATTTTTCTTAAATAAATTAGATCAAATTCAAATTTTTCTTTCCAACTAATCAGGTTTCTACCTTTAATTTGTGCCAGCCCACTTAATCCCGGCCTTATCATATGTCTTTTCTTTTGATTTTCATTATATAGTGGTAAATATTCTACTAAAAGGGGTCTAGGGCCAATAAAAGCCATATCCCCTTTTAGAATATTGATTAAACTAGGAAGTTCATCGATAGATGAGGCTCTTAAAAAAGATCCATAAATTGTTTTTCTTTTTTTATCAGGTAATAAATGACCCTTCTCATCTTTCTTATTATTCATTGTTCTAAACTTAATTAGTTTAAATATCCTCTCACTTCTTCCAACCCTTTCTTGTATAAAGAAGATTGGAAAACCATTAAAAATAATTTGAAATAAGACTACGATAATTAATATTGGAGAAAGTAAAATTAAAGCAATAAGTGCTAAATGAAAATCAATAAACCGTTTAAAATATAATGAATAGAAGGTTTTTTTCATAAATTAAAGAATTGATTTACTTTTTTTATAACAAAATCGATGTCAATATTTAAAAGTTTACTATCGGATGGTAAACATAATCCTAAATTAAACAACCTTTCTGAGGTTTTATCTCCAAAGAAAACATAATCCTGATAATAAGGTTGAAGATGCATTGGTTTCCACAAAGGTCTAGTTTCAATATTAAAAAGTTCTAAAAATTCAATAAGTGGAATAACTTTAGTTGAATCAATTAATGTGACTGCTGAAAGCCAACAGTTACTAAATGATTCATTAGAATTAGCTGGCATAAAATTAATATTTCTGTTACTGGAAAACCCTTTTTTATATAATTCAAAAATCTCTCTTCTTCTTTTAACTCTCTGATCTAGAACTTTTAATTGACCTCTACCTATAGCTGCAGAAACATTACTCATCCGATAGTTATATCCTAGTTCGGAGTGTTGATAGTGTCTTGCTTTATCCCGAGCTTGCGTTGCCCAAAATCTCATCTTTTCAATTGCTTCTTTGTCTTCAGAAATGACCATACCACCGCCAGAAGTCGTAATTATTTTGTTTCCATTAAAGGAAAGTATCCCAAACTTACCAAACGTTCCTGTATGCTTTCCTTTGTATGTTGATCCTAGACTTTCTGCAGCATCCTCTATAAGGGCTACATTGTATTGTTTACATAATAATACAATTTTATCTAAATTAGCAGGTATACCATATAAGTGCACCACAATTACAGCTTTTACTTTTGGATATTTTTTAAAAGCTTCTTCCAAAAATTTAGGCGACATATTCCACGTTTCTTCATCACTATCAATGAATACCGGTATCGCTTTTTCATAAATAATTGGATTCGCGGTTGCAGAAAAAGTTAGGGACTGGCAAAAAACGATATCCCCTTCTTTAACTCCTATTGCTTTCAAAGATAAATGAATGGAAGCTGTTCCAGAGCTTAATGCAACAGCGTATTTTGACCCAGTGTATTCAATCAACTCTTTTTCAAAGGCATCAACCATAGGCCCAAGTGGCGCAATCCAATTAGAATTAAATGCTTCTTCTACGAATTTTTTTTCATATCCTTCTTCACTCATATGTGGAGTTGAAAGAGGTATTTTTTTATAATTTGTCATGTTAATATTTTACTACAACTCCCAATTAACGTTAATTGAAACCTAGATGAAAAATTTATTAAGTTGAGTAGATTAAAAATATTGCTTATTTTACCACAATCATTTTTTTAATCGAATTAAACCCTATATTTTACAGATATGGTGGACCCTGCAGGACTCGAACCTGCAACCAACCGGTTATGAGCCGGTAGCTCTAACCATTGAGCTAAGGGTCCACATAGTTTCAATTATATGAAATAAAGGTATGTTTGTAATTAATTTAATGAAATATCATTAAGAGAATATACAATTTGTTCGGGATAAACTTGTTCAAGGTATTGGTTCGAATTTGCATAAATTGCATTAGGGCGCTTGACTTGTATGGTTTTGATGCCTAAGCTTTTTTTGCAGTGAAAATCTTTATATGGGTTATCACCTATAACTAAAACTTCATTAAAACTAAACTTATAGTCACGTAAAATTTCAAGATAAATTTTTGGGTTTGGTTTTCTAAATTCTAAACCATAGGAATCAGAGTAATAAATAGACTTAAAATAATCTTTTATTCCAAGAGCATTTACTTTATTTTTTTGTTGTTGAACATCACCATCAGTAAGTAAGATTAAATCAATATTTTGCTCAACTAACTTTTTGAAAAAGGAAAAAAAATCATTAAAAGGTTTTATTTCTGGAGTATGGTACTTATAAATCTCGATAGATTTTTTTACGCTTAAAATATCATTTAATTTAAGTAAATAAATAAGTTGGTCAAATACATTTTTTTTATTTTTTGAATAAAATTCATTCATCTTTTGGATCAAGAAAGAAATTTTTAAATTTGTGAGTTTTGATAAAATCTCTGCCAATGCCTTAAAACCGCTCTGAACAAAATCGTATTCAGAATAAATAGTATCATCCAGATCAATAATAACTAGGCGTATGTTTTTCATAAAAATACAGTTTGATCGTATCGAGAAAAATACCCATCTTCAATTATGGTGGGAAATTTTAATAATGGTTTTTCTAACATAATATCTAGAACATATTTACATGAGTTTGCACCAGCCATAATACTTATTGGTGTTCCACCCCCAAATCTAGGATTAATCTCAATTAGGAATAATTCATTATTACGTTTAATTAGTTGAATTGTTACATTACCAATGAATTTAACTAATGAAATCAATTTATAAATGGTTTTCTGAATCATTTCATCCTTTACAATTCTTCCTTTAGATATTTCTCCTGATCTAACTTGAATTCTTTCTCTAATTACAATCGAAACATTAGTAGTATCGATGTAATTAAATACGTCTACACTATATTCAATTCCTTCAATAAATTCTTGAATCATCAGATTGGGATTTTTTGTTAATAAATAGGTTAATTCAGAAAGATTATCAACTTTGAATGCACCAATTGAGGAAGAACCATCTATTGGCTTAACAAAAACGGGAAAATTCATAACTTCAGATTTTGAAAATAAAAATGGTGATTTAAAACCATTAGCAATAAAAAAATTATGCGACTTTAGTTTATTCCTAAATATTGAAACCACATCATAATCAGAAATAAGTACAATACAATTAAACTTTTGTTTTACCTCATTTTTAATTTTGGAATAAAATTCCAATTCGGAATCGATTGTGGGTATGATTACTCTAATTGATTTTTCTTTAATAGTCTTATACAAAAATGATTTAAAATTTAAATTATTTAATTTTGGACCAACAATAAATTCATCAACAAATTTACTTGTAGGTGCAGTTGAACTCGCATCTAGACCAATTACTTTAGAATCTAAATTAAATTCCTTAATTGCATTTTTAAACAAATTAACCAATTCAACTCTTCTACCTGAAGATGATATAAGAATATTATTCATATTATCATTATCTTATATATTGATAAATAATGTAAATATTTTAAAAAAGGGCGGAAATGATTATTGGTATTTTTAATTACATAATCCAAATATTTAAGAATTTGTTGAAATAAAACACACGGATGGTCCCTCCCTTCGGAGGATCTTATAATTTAGGAAAGAAAAAGAGTTCCTTTAAATAAAAAATGGCGGAAGCTGAGAGATTCGAACTCTCGCGGGCCTTGCGACCCCTACCAGTTTTCAAGACTGGTCCCTTCAGCCACTTGGGTAAGCTTCCAACCGTAGTACATTTTAGCATAGGTTAATTGATAAGAAATAGTGTAAAAATTGAAAATAATTTATTTAGTCAAGTTGATATAAATAACTGAAGCATATGATCCAAACACACGGATTGCTTCTCTGC
>JACCDP010483673.1_pt1 | contig 12745 bp, 12 predicted proteins | sample 7445841 | NCBI WGS metagenome assembly JACCDP01 (sample SAMN15323441, study PRJNA562643) | freshwater metagenome | isolation source: river surface water | place: USA:Blue River Watershed | collected 2017-08-17
CATCCCCATTGTCATCGTTGTCTTGGATGTTAAAAAGACCATCACCATCCATATCGTTGTCATTTGAGTTTGGAATCCCATCTCCATCCATATCAAAGTCAAAGCGGTTGGAAGTTCCGTCGCAGTCAATATCGTCAGGGTCGCCGCAATTTTCATCTTCAAATGTTGTTCCAGAATCCCAATTTCCAGAATCATTTTGTGAATTAGTCGATGATGGGAAATCTTGAGTCGGCGACTGGATAGAACCATCTGCAGAACAGGAACATAACAAAACCATCAAAGCAACTACAGAAGTAAATTTTGTGGCACGTCTAGAACCTCTAGTCATTTCTTTTCCTTACTCAACTCTAATCCCTTTGCCAAGGACTTAAGCGTCCATCATATGTTGACAGTAGCGGCACTTCTTTGCAGCAAATTTAATCTCTTCTGCGCACATAGGACAAACTTTAAACTCTGGTATTGGTTCAACAACTGGAACTTGAACTTGCTTGTGTACAAATGTTGTCTCACCACAATGTTTACACTCCAACTGCCACATTTCATCAACAGGAGTTTCACAATTTGTACAGACCTTCACAGAGGTTAAGTCCGTCATCCCAATCATCTCCTCCTCTGAAATATCTACAAGTTTATTACTAAGGCACTTGCTACAGTGAGCCCACTCATAAGTCATTTTCGACTTACATTTGCTGCACTGTTTGTATCTTTTCTTTCCAGAGTTTGCATAAGCACCTAGGTGAAATGAATTCTTGGGAGTGGCTAAGCGCTGTGTGGCTGTACTGGGGCGGAAGTTTTGAGTTGATAATTGTGAAGATGGTGAAATTAGGTTTCGCAATTCTCGCCAGAAAGCAACTGCCAATAATCCCGTTCCAATCAAAAGCATTATTGAACCGGCCGCACCGCCAGACCAGGTTCCATAGTTATCAGGTCTGCAGGTGACTCCAATGACTCGACCACCACCAATTTCAGCGGTAACGCAATCGGGGTTTCCTAGGACAGAAAATCCTGTAACAAAGAAACTTAAGGAACAAATGGCTCCAATGATTTTCCAAATCATTTTAGTGTTTCTTTCATAAAACGCTTATTCCCAATCTTTCTTGAAGCAACTTCGCAGTTGCTTCATCATCTGTTGAGACCCACCAATTATTTGAAGTGATTAAATATCCACTCATAAGTGACTTAACCGATTCGTAAACTTGGTTTCCCGCTTCAGTAGTTGGAAAAAGCGTTAAAGCCAGAATTACTCCGTTGAATTTACAATCCCCCGCATCCTTTACCATTATTTCCTCACGCTTCACATACTCCGTGCAAGGTACGCCGTTCTGCTCTAATGCAGACCTAAAGTCAGTCATAAACTTAAAGTCTTTTCGCAGCGTCGGCTTATCCTGTGCTCGACTTCCCCAGGTTCCTTGACTCTCCTTATTTGGCTCATTGCTCGAGCACCCAACTAAAATAAGGAGACAAATGGCACAAATCAACCAGCGCTTCATTTCTTTACCTTATATCCGCCTGGACACTTTGGCTTAACTCCAGTTACCTTCTTGACTAGTTTTCCATTGACGCAAGTAATCGTTGTTTTCTTTGCTGGTGTGGATTCATTTAATGTCCTTTGCCGTGCCAAGAATTCTTCAGCGGCCTTGTCGACTAATGCCTGACTATTGGAAATACGCAATATGCGCTGAGACGCCTGATTCATATAACTGGTCAGAGTCTTTAAAGTCCTGGACCAAGAATTGTATGTAGACAGATACAGCCTTTGTAAGTCTGTTGGTAAATTTTTATCATTACTTAGTGCAAGATATTTCGCGGCCAAATTTTCGGCGTTGGCCTGCTTTGACTTCACTTGAGCCAGGATTTCTTGTTGATTTGCCAAAACTTTCTTTGGGTTCAAAACTGTTTTAATTCCTGTTGTCGTTGCCTTTTGAATAGCCATATCTACCAAGTCAAGAAATTCTTGGGTCTCAGAATCAATTGATTCAGCCGCCAAATTTGCTGCGTCAGTTGCTGCATTCGCTGCATCTACTGCAGCGCTTGCCGCATCCGCTGCTGCTCTTGCCGCATCCGCTGCTGCTCTTGCCGCATCGGCTGGGTCAATGGTTTTTGTAGGTGTAGGTACTGGAACGATGTTCGCTACTCCACACCGCGAAGAACAATTCGCAACTATTTCAATGTCCATTGGCTCTGTTGCATATCCAGAAATTCGATATGTGAGAGAGTCAATTTTCTGCACCAGTCCAATTTTGTTTTCCTTATAAGAGACAATTGGGTCAATGAATCTGACCATTAAAGAGACAGACCCAAAATCTGTTCTATTTGTATCTGTCGATGTGGAATCTAAATTCGCTTTGTAATTAAACACAATGTTCCTGCCAACTATCCGGGCAGTTAAATCACCGGTTTGAGAAATAGCATCTTTTAGGGGACATTTCCAAATATAGTTGGAGGCATCTTCCGTAAACGGAACATCTTTGCAAAAACCAATCTCACTTTCAGATTGCTGTGTTGCTTGCTTGTTTATTTCAGATAAAGTTGAAATTCCCGATGCGGATGCCAAGGATTTATCAATTGTGTATGTAATATCGCCATTCAACCTAGCGGCAGAATTGATGCTCATCTCTCCTTTAACTTCAACGCAAGAAGTTAGAAGCAGAGCTAAACAGGCAAAAGCCACCGTTAAAGCCGGTTTCTGTAACTTCATAGACGAAGGATATCGGCTCTTCATTTCTTCTCCTTACTGAAGCCCTTCACCGTTACCCAGATTTTCTAGAACTTAAGACTAACTTTGGTTAACTTTCTATATTGTGAAGCCACTAACTTTGCGGGAATTTGGAATTTTTCATCGCTTGTAAACACATTACCCACCGACTTGTTTATCTTTTCTGCCGCCAAATAACTGTATGAAGCATCCACACCTGCTGCCTGGTCCGCCAGTTCAATGATGGCGAATTGAGATAAAAAAGACCGCAGCGTATTTAGATTAGCGAAAGATAGATTTGCAATGTCGTCTAACCCCTTTGCGTTGCAATCGAATTTGTAAGCAACCACAAATGCCTTATCAAAGATACTTGGATTCTTGCTTGCGCGCTTTGCGGCACGAATTGCAAGGTTGCCCGCAGCAATCTGATTTTCTAAAGATTCCTTACTTGATTCATAACTTTCCATTAATGACATCAGTGGTCCACTGGCTGTAATTCTGGCTGCATCAAGTGCTGCAGTTTGCTTCGCAGAAGCGGCTGCATTTGCTACATCCCACTGTGACGTTAATGTCTTTATCTTGTCTGGTTCAAAACGAATCAATGAAGCAGCCTTTTGATATTCAACCGCATTCACCATTTCAATTAATCCCAAGTCAATCATCAATTGAACCGAGTATAGATAGTCCGCGCGTTCACCCATTATGGATTTGAGTCTTGTAACTTCTCCGACTTTGAAAAGTTCGCCTTTGTCATCCAGTGATATGCATTGTGGCCTTGTGGTTGGGCACTCAAGATTACCCCAGTAACTTCTGAATGTTCCAAGGTTTAGCACTTTGACTTGGTTTACGGTGAGTAATTTTACTTGGGCATCCTTAATGGTTTTTCTGGATGTCTCAATTTGTGGCTCGTAAAGATTCTTTGCTGCCAACATTTCTTTTTCAAAATTTAATTTTGCTAAGGCTACAGAACTCGAATAAGTTGAATTGATAGCAGCAACGCTTGATTCATATCTGATTTTATTACTGGAGAGTGTGGACTTGGCATTGGCAACATAAGCCTGGAAACCTTTTAAAACTAAGTCGGGTTTGGTTGCTGCGCTAGCAACGTTGTTGGAGAAAATTACAGTAATCAAACAAATCAGTACCAGTAGTTTTCTCTTCATACGCTAAGTCTATCCATTGTGGAAGCAAATACTAGAGATTCTTCTTGGCAAACTTCACTAGATACCAAACTAACAGAGTGCTCAGGAATGAGTAAATGATTAAGAAGGCAAGATATGGCACGTTGAAAGGTATGTCATCATAGAATTCTGCCTTGAGCCAGAAGTTTTCTCTCACCCAATTTGGTTGATAAACAAATCCAAATGCAAAAACCAGAAAATAGAAAATAACTTGGGTTTTTGTAAGGTTCTTCAAAGACTTCATACTTGAAGAATAAACTATGGGTCTTTCGGAGAGAAACTATTTGAGTCGTGTTCCGCTTATTATTCGAAGACAGAAGTGAAATATGTTTCAGTATCGCTTCCGACCAAACATTCAATGCGGCGGTCATCGTTGGATGACCAAGATTTGCTAGTTGGGTAGAAATAACCTAAATCTGCATTCTTAAATGCATCATATTTGATTGCTGACATTTGGTTAAAAAGATTGTTGACTGCCTCATCACAAATATCTTCGGCTTCTTGCCGAGCAGTATCTTCTGAAAACGACGTTAGAGATGAAGTACCCTGATAAAACAACTGGTACTGATGTGCTTCATTACAAGGTACTGCCTTTATTGTTGAGAATGTCTCTCCATCCCCTGGCAACTCGTTGTAGCAATCTCCAAGTCGAGTGTCTGAAGCTTGAACATCGCCGGCTTTAACTATGTCGCCGGAATCATTTCTATCGGCACTGGAACATTCACTGATTGTGAAACCTATTATTGCCAGAATAATGAATCCAATGACCCTAGTTCTCATAGATAAATGATACGCCAATAGATATGAACATCTAAAGACCCAATGGGAGTTTTCTGACTAAATCAAGAGTTGACCATTCATCCAATAAAATCTTGGGTTACCCCTATTTTGCTTTGATAAACCTGGCTCGAGTATCTGACTCGTAACAAGGGAAACTCTTGGGCATCCGCCTATTGTGAGTGTTCGAACTAGCAATCTTGGGCAAGCCTAGTTTTCCTTGTTGTCGCTTTTGTAACAGAAAATTTTTTGGAAACTATATCTATACAAAGCGAGCGCAGATTTAATAACCCAGGGTCAAACTATCGCTTAACGACAATAGACCCGACCATCCGGTCGTGCAAAGACTTTCGGTCATCTTTTGTAACCATCAAACTGTCAACAATGAAAAAAATATACAAGGTAAAGACCGACAATAAACCGCAGACGATTCCTTTGATAACGACTTCCCTCATCACCATCCGGGATAAAGTGAAAGTCTCTCCAGTCTTTTCATCAACGATGTAAAGTCCCAGACTCTTATGCCCCAAAGTGGTTCCCTCACTCCAAGCATCAATTGCATAGTTAATTAAGAGAAATATTGGAATGAGTGGAATAATAATTTTTGTCTTGGGTCCGGATGCAATCCAGCCTTCCAGTGCATAATAGATAGCGGCCGATGCCACTATCGCAGCCGATACAAATAGCCCGTTCAAGAAATGGGCACCAAGCCTGGCGTCAGGTTTTGCCAGATTTAAGTTGAGGCCTTTATCTGCATTTAAGAGGTGGTCGTCCATACAAAAAGTTTATCGCCCCACCTTGCCTTCACAATGCCTTAAATGGTCAGGAAAACCCGGGAGTTGGGACCACTTCTCCCCTGCCAGGTCATCTTGTATGGGTCAGACGGAGAAATCCCTTCAACTCAAGGCTGATTTACATACGCTAACTTCTGCTGAAATATTAGGAAAAATATTTATCGGGAGTGTACATAACCCAGCGAGCGCAAAATTAAACACCTGGGGTAGGCCTTAGCAGTCCCCAGTCATCGTTCGTTCATCGCAAATCCCTGAATCTATAGCAGGTGAGTCATTGAAATTAAAGAACTCTGACAGGAATGTGAGGGCTGACCCAAGGACGGGAACTAGAACCAGAAAAATAAAATAGACAAAGGCAACTAACCCAAGTACTCCGAAAACAAACACGATTAGTGGAGCGAGTTTAATTGACCGGCTCTCATTTGCCTTTCGCTCTTGGGAGCGCTCGAAACTCCGCAGCCTCTCCGGAGAGTTCCACCACTTATCACGGTCTTCCACAGGCTCCAGTCTAGAACTCTTAACAGTCCGTTCCTTGTCCGGTTAACATCCTAGAAAGGCTGTAAAAGGATGTCACCGCTAACAAGTCCTCAAGCGTGAGTTACGCTCAGCGTGTAAGCAAGAGATAACCCGAATCCCTCCCCAGTGATTTCTATTAATCACCGGGTCGGGGGTTCGAGTCCCTCACCACCCACACTAAAAGTGCTGGCCCGAGGCGTGTTTCCAGTTAAACGCTTTCCTTTAATGTCGCAGGAAAGATGTTTGTCCGTTCTTTGTCCGTTCCCGTATTGAAAAGTGAATCTCCAAGACGGTCCATATATGTCATTGCATCATCTTCATAGAGATGTCCGTAAACATCCAGAGTCATTTGTGTTGATGCGTGTCCCAAAATCTTTGAGACTGTTGTAATTGGCGTTCCCTGCGAAATCAAAAGACTTGCAGTTGTGTGTCGAAGTGAATGGAATCCAATTCCTTTGAGGTTGCATCGCTCCAGGGCTGGTCTGAAGTAGCGATTCATAAAGTTGTTGTACTCCAATGTTCCATAGCCTGGCATCTGGAATAAATGAGACTCTGGATTCTTATTCTCAATCAAGAGAGTTAGCGCAGGTAACAATTCTTTCGAGAATGGAATTGTTCTGTTCTGATGTGTCTTGGTTCCGCCCATTACTTTCTCGCCCTTAAGTCCAGTAGATATGGCTTTACCAACGAAGAGGGTTTTATTAAGTAGAGAAACATCCTTGCATTGCAAGGCGGCTAGTTCTCCCCAACGCATTCCGGTTGTTCCCGCAAGAATTACCAGCGTTTGAAATTCTCCACATTCTTTTGCGAGCGCTCGCAGTTGCGCGAGAGTCAGGGCAGTTTTCTCTTTAGGCTTGGTGCGTGGAAGTGACACACCTTCTGCAGCATTCCTAATGAGACGACCATCAAGTACTGCTGCTTTGAGAATCTGACGTAGAACCCCGTGCGATTGCTTAATGGCCGTTAGCCCATCACCATTTTCAACTGCTTTGGCAATCCACTGACCTATTTCGTTATTGGTTATTGATGTCAGTTTTGAGGAACCAAAAGCAGGCAAGAGGTGTGTATTCAATCTTGCGATGTATCCACGCCTAGTACTTGAAGTTATATCTGACTTCGCCTCAAGCCATTTGGTGGACCATTCAGCAAAGGTGATACTTGAAAGGGATGGGTCTATCCACTCCCCTCGCTCCATCGCGCGTTCTTGTTCACGCTTCCAACGAATTGCTTCATCTTGAGTGGCGAAGGTTCTTGAAATCTCTCGACCATCAAAGAAGGCTCGTGCTTGCCATTTATCACCCCGCTTTCCTATGCCAGGGTTTCTATTCACTTTTTTGGGCATTGTCTCTTTTCTCCTTCTCTCTCTTAGTTATTGCCTTGGAAATCATTAGAAGTCACTTTGCTTTTCGCAATTTTTTTAGTCCTAACAACTTTTCTGCCCGAGGAGTTAACCTCCCTCCAAAAGTGCCGGCTACAGGCTTTGTCAACAAGCCACGATTGCGTGCTTCTAATACTCTGCTTGACGCTGTGTTCTTGTCGCATTTCCAATAATCTGCAAGTGCTGTGATTGGATTCTCCAGTCCCTGTCTGACAAATTTCACATACATATATGCAACACCTGCATACTTTTCATCCGGAAATCCTTGTGGGCCAAGAGCGGTCCAGTCTTTGATAGTGTTTTCAATATCAATTTCGGTGTAAATAAGGTTAAGTTCTTCTCCCCATTCAAGATAATGCTTTCGTGCAGAGGAAAGAATTTCTCCTAATCCAAGTAATTGGAAATATCGGGAGTTGATTGGGTTGGCTGGCGGTTTGATTTCTTTATCTGTGAATTGAATGTTTATCCCTGAGCAAATCAGGACACCATCTTCATTTTCCTGCAAAGTTATTGCGATTGAATATCCATCTTCTGTCTCAGTTTTGTACGTTGTCGGACGACCATCTGAATGTCCGTCCGGGAAACCCCAGTCCCAATCTCTTTGTTGTGACACGGCGTGTCTCCCTCCTCGCCAAGCGGCTTAGCCGAATTAATGTTAATGTTTAGCATACCTTGTAAAGGGTATGTCATACAGAATAGCAGAAGAAAATCAGAATCCGTCACAACTCAAGAATGGGAATTAATGTTATGGACACACAATCGGAGCGCTGGATAACCCTTAAGGAAGCCGCAGCGCATTTAAACGTCAGTAGAAGTTGGCTCTATCAGAAGGGTCAAGAGGCAGGCGTACCTCGCGCTCGCATCGGCACCAAGTACCGCTATAAGACGTCCGACCTGGATGCTTGGATGAACTCTCAAGGAAAAGGTGAGTAAGGAGCACCGTCCCCATCACCGTAACCCGCGAACCAAAGAATTACTTGAGAACAAGGAGCAGGTGTGCCCTGCTTGTTTTGAGAACTTTGGGACGACGGAGGCTGGGGACTTGCATAGAGACCTAACCAAGGACAGGTTTACCTGCCTCTCACCTGCACCGTTGGGACTAATTCGCATTGAGAACTCTTTCGGAACAAGGGTGTGGAGAATCAAGAGTGAGTAACGAACCAATCAAAGATGTTTCCTGCCTCGAAGAGGTGCCATTGGAGGTGCCAATCGAGATTCTGACAGGCGGTCTATATACCCCGTGGCCTGTGCCTGCACATCAAGTACTTGTAGCGGCAAAAGAACGATTCGCCATTGACGTTTTGTGCTGTCTTATCAGTCATATTGGACTTGGGAAGAATACAAACTGCGTCTGGCCCAGCATCACAACTATTTGTAAATACACAGGCCGAACAAGAAAGTCAGTTATCGAGGGGACCCGCGCTCTAAAGGAGTATGGATTTGTGAGGGTTTATCTGGCTTCAACAAATGGCAAGCGTAAACAAAACAAGTACTACATCCAGCCCTCGTGTTACCACTTTGAGAAGATGAATCAGAAGTGTTTGGAATATACGAAAGTTGTAGGTCAATGTAAGAGATGTAACAAAATAGTTCGCGAAGCCGAGGTTGGGGTCTCTGCCCCTATTCACTATGGGTGTGGCGGTCAGGTTAAATTACTGGAGAGAGTTAAGAAGTATGCGAAGTTCAAGGACAAGTAGGCCTTGGCTGAGCATTGGAAGTTTATATTGGCACTTACTTCCTGTATCTCTAGCGAACCAGTGCGCCCTATGGGGCGCTAGAGAACTGATTTCAGTATTTAAGATAGCAACTTGCTGAATAGGTATGAAGCAAGTGTCTGTTTTTAATTTTGAACGAGAGCCCTAGGGGGCTCGAGTTGTACCTCATAGACTGTATTGGTCGCCTTCGGCGCCCACTTGGTACCAAATAACCACCATAAAAACCATATAAAAACAAATATGTGGCATCAGACTACCTGCCAGCATCACCAAGTTATAGACCACTTTTGATTGAATAGATGTCAGAAGTTGATGTGTGTAAACATACGTGACTGTAAGAAACCAAAAACAACACATTAGAAGCAATGAATCCTGAGAGCGGCTGCTGCCGAGCAGGATACTTGTAACGGCGGTCTACACTGTTTTGGACTGGAAAGTAAATACTATTCGCGATATCTGAGTTGATTAACTTCTTGGGCCATCCAAAGACCAAGATTTGAACATATCGGTGTTATAGGTTTCCAATCCTCCTGGAACTTGAATGTAGGAAGCAACTACCGAGTTAGTGGTTGTATTCTTCACTCGAATTGCTAATCCCAGGGTTTTACTCGAAGAATCAGCCAACGCTTGGGTAACCGTGAACACATTTCCTTCAACCTGTGCACCAGTGTCCCAAATAGTCCAAACGCAGGTAGGTTGCAGACCTGCAGACATATTTACCCAGGTCCCGATGTTGCAGGTAAATGTATCGCCCACCTTTACTCGGCCAGTAGCAAGGCTGGATGTAGAGAAACTTCTACCACCGGTATATACCGGTGCTGTGACAATTGTCGGAGAGCCATTTGATAGCCAAGAGTATTTGTTCCCTGCAGCATCAAAGGCTTCAAACCTGATTCCATAACTTCCTGTGGCATTCGTTGGAATTGTTATTACACCAGAATAAAAATCTGCTAGCCCACTTAGAGGTGCGCCTACTTGTGTCACTACATCAACACCACTTTTAACCAATACAAACTGAACTCGTGAAATTCCAATATTGTCGGTGGCCTTGAAACTAACCGTGTAAGGGCCGCCTGGATATGCATAATATGCGTTGTTCCAGCTAGAACCAACTGGTGCGGTTGTATCACTCGCAACGGTGGGAGTGGGAGTTGGCGTGGGTGTCGGTGTAGCCGCTGGAATTTGTAACTTCGTATATCCCGAACCAGTGGTACCGGTTGTGAAATCTACATACGCCAGACAGTCCAAATACAACCCTTGGATGCTTGATAGGACTGAGGAGGTTACATTTAAAGTTATTGAAGTTTGTGTCGAATACTGGTCGATAAAGGTAACTTCCCGAAAACCGCCAGTACTCGAATAAGAAACGTCCGCAGCAATGTTTGAGTTTCTCCACACGAAACGTACCCGTGACGCAGTTCCCCCTGAAACGGTAACTCCACAACTAATCACATCGCCAACCTTGATGGAGTTTATTCCACCGCTAAAACTTAGAGACGTCGAAGTTACTTTTGGTGTAACAATTGGAGTGGGAGCCACTGGAGTTGGAGTGGGAGCCACTGGAGTTGGAGTGGGAGCCACTGGAGTTGGAGTCACACTTGGGTAGTAATACAAATAATGCGAGTCATACATAACTTGGGTTCCACCCTGGTTTACTCCAGTGACCGCACAAATCAAATATCTACTCTTATAAGTTTCCAAGAAACCTTGGGTGAGAGTTATAGATGTTCCATTCTGAAGAAGCGTGGCACCCGAAAACGAGTCGGAAGAGTTGATGTACCAGCCCACAGTTTCTGAAGTCATTGTGTTTGACCAAGACCATCCACTACAGGTCGCAACAGTTCCTATTGCCGGTGACTGCCAAGAAGTTAATCCATTGATATTTGGGTAAGTCTTAATAATTGGTTTCTGGAATGAAGGGACCAGGGACCCGTTCGAAAGGGTTGCCGATACGCCACCATCACCTGAAGCAATGGATTTGCAGAACAGATACTTTCCACCGTAGGCAGTGAATCCATTAGCGGGAAATGTAAGAGTGCTTCCAGTCCAGATTTTTGATGTTGGCTCAGAGTAGTAACTATCACCTATCCACCATTCAGTGGTCACCGAGTTGGAATAGTTGAAAGTCCCTGGATTACAGGTAATGGCGACATTTGCATTAACCGCCACGGTTGGCATATTGGTAATCGATGGGCGAGCGATTGAAGATGGTGGTGGATTCTGAGTAGTTGAAAGTTTTCTCTCTACGGTTCCATTTGAATTACTTGCTCTGACTGTGCAGACAAACTCTTTCGCGTAATAACCAGTATTTGCCGTAACCATAATCGAAGAGCCCGTAAACCCATAAGGCACACCGGTACCGGACCAGGTCGCAGTTAATGTGGTGGTGTTTGACGACCACTTTCCTGGGTCACAAGTAATTGTTGAGCCTGTACGTGCCGTTCCTATGATTCTCGGCTCGACAGTAGAAGTAGGAAGTGACCGATTCTGCTTGACTTCATTGACATACAACTGCGGGATGCCAACATTTTTAATGACATCTATGTAATAACTCAGGCGAACATATACAGAGGGGGCACCTAATTCACAGTCCTCGGCACCCCAACTTGTTACACCTGCTAAATAAGTGTTTCCATTTAGATACGCAAAAAGAGGACCACCGGAATCACCATTGCAAGCACCAGCAAAAACTTTTTCTTTTGCGTTGTACTTACCTACAGCAAACCAAACATCATTTCTCCAAGGTGCCCAGGCTTTTATCTTCTTAGCAAAGGCCGTTTGGTCATCCACGGCTGCTTTCCTCAAGTAAGTTGCCTCTTCAGAATTTTGGTCTTTCCCCCAGCCAACAATCTCATATTTGACTGATTTGTTAGCCTGAACTTTCACAAGTGTGTTTTTGCTTGATAGTGGAGTTACCTGTGCTCCTGGAATTGGATTTGTTAAGAGGAGCAATCCCACATCATTGACGCCCTGACGTTCGCTATACCGAGGATTTTTCCAAGTGGCGTCCACTTCTAGAACTCGAATGTCATCGTCAAGTTGGTCCGCACCATATTGAACGTAATACAAGCCAGTTGACAAAACACAATGGGCTGCAGTGAGCACTACTCGAGGTTCAATTAACGTTCCTGAACAAATGAAATCAGGGTACTCAGATGCATTTGGCGAATACCAAATTGAAATTACGGACGGATAGGCAGTTGAACCATTAGTGACTTCACGACCAAATGTGATACCACTAGCAGGGAAGGTCAACGACAATAGCCCGGCAATGAAAATGCCAAGAGCGATTAATTTGACCTTCACATTCTCAGAGTACCTTCTAAGTCAACTGAATATCCTGAGAGTATGGTCAAAACAAATGTTTAGTCGGCGATTCCATCGCCATCTTTATCCCAATCGGCCGCATTAGGTATGCCATCGCCGTCGGAATCAAAAGGGTCTCCTGGGCTTCCTGGCCTAAAGTTTGGGCTAATGACTCCATCGCCGCCTGGGTCTAAATCAACATAATCCGGTGTTCCATCACCATCGGCATCGAAGGCATCGTTTCCGTCTATCCAGCCATCCCCATTGTCATCGTTGTCTTGGATGTTAAAAAGACCATCACCATCCATATCGTTGTCATTTGAGTTTGGAATCCCATCTCCATCCATATCAAAGTCAAAGCGGTTGGAAGTTCCGTCGCAGTC
>JACCDP010477260.1_pt1 | contig 12744 bp, 11 predicted proteins | sample 7445841 | NCBI WGS metagenome assembly JACCDP01 (sample SAMN15323441, study PRJNA562643) | freshwater metagenome | isolation source: river surface water | place: USA:Blue River Watershed | collected 2017-08-17
ACTTGACAGAAGAAGAAATCAATGTCATGATGGAAAAACAATTCAGCACCGAAAGACTCAATCGCATCAAAGACATTTTCCTCTTCAGTTGTTTTACCGGATTAGCCTATGCCGATGTTGCCGCATTGAAAAAGTCAGACATCAATTATGTCATGAGTGGTGAGAAGTGGATTTTGACCAAGCGACAAAAAACCAATTCCATTTGCAACATACCGTTATTGCCACAAGCAGAATACATCATCAGCAAATACGAAGACGACCCCGTTTGTCTGAGTACAGGAAAACTGTTACCGGTCGCGAGCAATCAAAAAACAAACGCCTATTTAAAAGAAATAGCAGCCGTGTGCGGAATAGACAAAGAACTAACCTTTCACATCGCTCGTCATACCTTCGCAACAACCGTAACATTAACCAATGGCGTTTCAATTGAAAGCGTCAGCAAAATGCTTGGTCACAAGAACTTGAGAACGACCCAACATTACGCCAAAATCATCGACAAAAAAGTGGGTGAAGACATGCGATTTTTGAAGGAAAAATTCAACGGTTTTTTACCTCAAAATAACCTCCAAAAAGTGGCTTCAAAATAGACCAAAAAAAGGGTGAAAAAACACCCCAAAAAACACCCCAAAAAAAGAGCAATTTTAAGGCGATTATTTCATCCAAAAATGAAGTAATTGCCTTTTTTGCCCAAATTTTCACCTGACTATATTAACTAACTTGATTCATTTTGCGATAGCGAGTCCAACCAGGAAGGGCTCCGGTTTTTATGTTGCTAAACTTAAAATCAATGCAAAATCAGTTGAATTTATTGGAAAAAGAGTTTAATCACGAACTCAATGAATTGATCGGTTCCGGAAAAACGATTGACACGAAAAGAGCCCTGTCTATTTGCCAGGCGCAACTGCAAAAATCAAAGGACTTTTTCCTAAAAAACAAGTCCATCAGACGCTCAGATGAAATCTACTATTTCAAGCACTTCAAGCCCAAAATACTCGCCAAAATTATCTACTACAAGAAAATCACTGAAATTCAATACAACTACCCCCTTGGTGACGAAGATGTTAGAAAGAATTATATCAACTATCACCTCCAACACGGACACGTTTTCTTCAATCAACACAACACCTTAATCAAGTATTATCGCAACAATCAAGACAACCTCGATGAAAATTTCTTTGTGCGAGAAAATGCCCGTTTGCATGCTGACATAGAACATCGTTTTCTATCCATCGATTTTTCGCATAGCACAGGCTACGACGAGATTTTAGCCGAATACATCGCCTTGGAAAAAGTGCAGTCTTACCTCGAAAAAGTTCAAAAAGACCTGAACAATATCAATGTCTCTACCTTGACCAATGACCAAAACGCAAGTTCAGATTTAGTGTGGACCGAAACCAAAGCCTCCTTAGTTGAAATTATCTACGGGCTACACTCCGTTGCTGCCATCAACAAAGGGAAAATCGAAGTAAAGAAAATTGCCTTTTGGTTTGAGAAAATCTTCAACCTTGACCAATTAGACATTTACAAAACCTATGCTGAAATCAAAAACCGAAGAGGCAGTCGTACCAAATTTCTGGATTCATTGTCCGAAGAATTGAACAAGCGAATGAATGCCGACGATTCAGTTATAAGCTAAAATACAACGACATACAACTACGGGTAAGGTTATGATTTTTTGTAATTTATAATCACTGAAATACAAGTGATTAAGGTAGTTTATTGAAATGAATGAAGAAGATAAATGCCCCATTCGGATGGATTTCTTTGTTTTTGATTTATCCGTTTAGTAGCCTTCATTTTTTTTCAGTTTCAAAACATACTATTTAAGTGCATTTCGAAAGAAATCGTAAAAAATTACACGTAACCTCCGGTGCGCATGGGGAAAAATTTCCACCATGACTCAAGAACTTTGCCTCATCAATTTTAAACAAAATAGTTATGAGCATTCAAGTCGTTACCCACGAAGACCTGCAACATTTCCGCAGGCAATTACTAGAAGATTTAAGAGAAATCTTAAAACCCGAACCACAAATTCAAAAGGAATGGTTGAAAGGAAATGAAGTTCGCCAACTCCTTAAAATATCAACCGGCACCTTGCAGAACCTCCGCTTAAACGGAACACTGCCTTACACCAAAGTCGGTGGAATCATTTTTTACAACGCCAAAGGCATCGATGCCTTGCTCAACGGAAACATGAACAAAAGACAGCTCAATTTCAAACGATGAATTACATCAAGCACCTTACAGGCTTCTTCGAACGCATGATTTACGAAGATTCCTTGAATCCAACGCACATCAGTTTGTACATCGCCCTCTTTCAATTCTGGAACATTAAGCGGTTCACAAACCCCATTCACATCAGTCGTGAAGAAACCATGCGTTTGAGTAAAATTTCCTCCAAAGCCACCTACCACAAGTGCATGCGCGATTTACACGAGAAGAATTACGTCATCTATGAACCGTCTTTCAATCCGTATCGGGGAAGTAAGGTAACCATCATCAATTTGGAACTGACCGACAAAGATGTTCAAAAAACAGTACGCAAGCATACCATTAAAAAGACAAGCACGAAACAGCTTACTGAACACCTTGTTGAACCAACAAACGAGCCTTCTATAAACGATAGTAAACTATCTCCTAAACAACTTAAAAAAGGAAAACAAAGAGAGAGTAAAAACTATTTTACTCCGCCCACCTTGGAAGAAGTTATTTCATTTTTCAAGGAAAACAAATGCAATACGGAGGAAGCCGAACCATTTCATTTGTACTACCAAGCTAATGGTTGGATAGTTGGAAAAGCTAAAATGAAAAACTGGCAAGCGGCCGCCAAAAATTGGATGCTGCGAAGCAAGAAATTCCAATCTGAAAAAGCCGGCAAACTGGTTCCTTATCAACTTCACGCAAAACCCACTAATTATGAAGAAACCCTATAACCCGGCAACGGAGAAGCCTTATTTCATTGACGAAGAAGGTGCGCGAAATTTCGATTACGAAAAAACGATTTATTATTTGCAACACATCGGTCGGCAGAAATTTGGGAAGAATTTCCGCATCGTGAAAGAAGACCTTCCCATCATTTCCAAGTTGTTGATTTACTTCACTAAGTGCGAAGACCTCTGCAAAGAAAAAGGCATCGATACGCAGAAAGGAATCCTGTTGGCGGGCCCGATAGGTTGTGGCAAAACGTCACTCATTACCCTGATGAACGACTTTACTTTTGACATCAATCATTTTTTTATCCGTTCCACAAGAGCCATTGCAGCAGAGTTTCACGAAGAGGGCTACCAAGTTATTCAGAAGTATTCCTGGACACCAAAGATTTATTGCTTCGATGATTTGGGTGTGGAACAGAACATGAAGTACTATGGCAACGAGTGCAACACCATTGCTGAAATCCTTTTGAACCGCTACGATTTGATGATAAGGCAAGGATATGTCACACACGCCACCACCAATTTGAGTGCTTCCGACCTAGAAAATATTTACGGAAACCGCATCAGGTCTCGTTTACGAGAAATGTTTAACCTCATTGCATTCCCCAATGAAACACCCGACAAAAGGAGGTGAACGTAGTGTTACGCAAATCAAATAGTATAAACCCCTAAATTATACAGTATAAATACTATTTTTTTACTTTTTCGAAAGGCATAAAATAGCCCCAAAATCACCCCTAAAAAACACCTCAAAAACAGGTCATTTTTTACCCCAAAAAAGGGGTCGAAAAAAGGGTGAAAAAACACCCGAAAAATAGCCTCAAAAAAGAGCCAAAAATTGAACGATAAAATAACCCTAAAAAACACAAAAAATGAAAATCAAAAACCTCATCCAATTTCCCCTAACAAAAGCACAATATTACCCCGAAGTGCATCCCAAAAAACAGATTGTTTTGCACCACACCGTCAGTGGCCCAAATGCAAAAAACGTCATCAGCGGTTGGGGTTATACTCCTGTTCGGGTAGCCACAGCGTTTGTGATTGATGGCGAAGGAATCATTTACCAATGCTTCAGTTCTGCCCATTGGGCGCATCACCTGGGCACGCACAACCGCAACAATACCTTACTGAACCAACAATCCATTGGAATTGAAATCTGTAATTGGGGTGCATTAATCGAAAAAGGCGGTAAGTTTTATTCCACCTTCAACAGAGAAGTACCCAAAGAAGAAGTCAATGACTACGGCATGCAATGGCGCGGACACCGTTATTTCCACAAGTACAAAGACGAACAATTGGAATCTTTAAAAACCCTCCTCGAATACTTGTGTGAGAAATACACTATTCCAAACACCTACCAACCCGACATGTGGAAACTCAACACCCAAGCCCTCGATGGTTCTCCCGGCATCTGGACACACGTCTCTTTCCGTGCCGATAAATCGGACTGTCATCCGCAATTGAGTATGATTAATCTGTTGAAGTCTTTGAGTGAGGTGAGGTGAACCATTTGTCAAGTTTTTTGAGCAATAAACTTGACATTTAAAAATAATACCTACCTTTGCATTATGACATTGGCAGCTCAAATTCAAACAAGAATAAAAAAACTACCCATAGGTAAATCCTTTGGCTATAAAGATTTGGGTATTGCCAAGGAAGATTACCAAACTGCTGCTAAAGCGATTGAACGTTTGCAAACAAAGGGAATAATAAAAAAAATCTCTAAAGGAGTTTTTTACAAACCTGAACAAACCGTATTTGGAGAATTGAAACCCGATTACAGCGAACAACTACGTCCATACTTGTTTGAAAATGGGAAACGCATTGCCTACGAAACGGGTGTGTCATTATACAATAGAATGGGGCTAACGACACAAATGGCATTTCGCATCAAGATCGCAAGTCGTAGTAAACGAATATCAATTAACAGAGGAGCTTTAAGAGCAGATGCAGTGAAAAGTTACGTTGATGTAACAGAAGCAAACTATGAATTACTTGGATTCTTAGATGCTATCAAAGACATTAAAAATATTCCCGACTGCTCAGCAAGCCAAGCTATTGCGATAATCAGTGGCATGATGAAGGAATTTGATAGCAAACGAATAAACGATTTAATTAAATACGCTCTAAGTTATCCTCCCAGGGTAAGGGCACTCTTAGGAGCATTGTTAGAGAGTTTGAGCATAAAGGCTGACGTAACTCGGTTAAAAGAAAGTTTAAATCCGCTAACATCTGTAAAAATAGGTTTAAACGAAAAGGATTTGAATACAATCAAAAATTGGAATATAGAATGAGGTTACACAGCAACAATTATTAGATATTAATTGGTGATTTAATCAATAGTTGGCACATCAAAATTTGTCATGTTTTTTTAACAATAAACTTGACATTTAAAAAGCTAAAAACCTGCGTTCATCTTACATTTATCGAAATAAAAAACCAACCTGGTTTCCCAAGGTTGGTTTTTTATTGCAGCTTTTTTAACTTAACGATTATTGCATTTTTACCTTAGCTTGTGAAAGCAAATCATAAAAGGTTGTAAGATCATCTTTATCAATCCAAACATAGCTTTTTCCATCATACTTTTCCAATTTAAGATAACTCGACCAAGCACCTTTACTAACAAAACATCCTGCTTCAAAACCACCTCTGCTTTTAAAAGATACTTCTGTATAATCAGTTGGAACAGTAAGCATCACTTTATCCTGCATTAATTTTATTGACTTCATCAGCCCATCAATTTCGTCTGTATCTAGCACTGCTGTTTTTGTATCAGTAGAATAACTGGAAACAACATCATAAGATAGTTTTAAGGCTTTTTGTTTGGTATTGGAAATCAAATCAGTGTATTCAATCACTTGCAATTCACATTTTTTAATTGTTCCTACCGGTAAAAACACCTTTTGAATTAGTGTTCCAGACTTAGCCGAAAACTGCTCGGCATTACTCAATTCTTTTTCATTTTTTTGTTGTCCAAAACCATTGATTCCGATAAACGAAATCATAAAAACTGTAATCATTTTTCTCATATCCTAAATTTTTAATTTTCGGCAAAGGTCACCTTGCCAATTGACAATTCAAGTCATTTAAAATCAAATAGTAAAATTTCTCTGACAACTAAGGTCAAACATTTGCACACTTGTATCATTTTGTGCTACTTTGTGTTTTATCACTATTATATATGTTAAACCAACGGAAAATTCTTCGTGTATTACAATTCATTTCATACCTAGAACAACGACCACCAAAAGCGGTAAATCAGTTAGCAGAAATGCTTGAAACCACAGAGCGAACAGTCTATCGCTACCTTGACCTCATCCGAGAATGTGGCTTTGATTTACAGCGAGACAAATACACACGATTTTTTATTCACAACGATACCGCCCAGGGCATTCGTTTCTCTACCGAAGAAGCTGAGTATTTAAAACAATTGGTTCTAACATCTGGTAAGCGTAACAAACTCAAAGATGCTGTTTTAAGTAAAATCTATTTAGCATCGGATGTCAATATCGTGGCTGGCCATTTAGTCAATGCAAAGAATGGACGCATCGTAGAAAGATTGGCACAAGCAATCGCAGACAAAGAACAAGTTATCTTAAAGCGGTACCACTCCATTAATTCAGAAACCATTTCAGATCGTTTAGTTGAACCTTTTGGTTTTACGGATAACTATCACACGGTTATGGCGTATGAAATTACATCTCAGAAAAACAAAACATACAATCTTGACCGTATCACAGCAGTTGAGTTCACCAACAAAGATTTTGCTTTTGAAGAAAAGCACGAACATCAAATTCCGGATGCGTTTGGATTTAGTTTTACTGAAGAACAACACAACATTGAATTAGAACTTTCCCTCAAAGCATATTTACTACTCAAAGACGAATATCCGCTTACTATTCCATACATCAAATACAATCCTAAATCAGACCTTTATGAACTAAAAATTCAGGTAAACGATTTAAAGCCTATTCAGCGGTTTATCAGGGGTGTAGGGCTTAAAGAAATTTCTTGAATTATGCTATCTTTACATTCTTATAAATAAGATGCTATATAACGAAAACTCAAGAGTGAAAATCCCTGCAATTCTACATTTTTGTAGATTGGGTTTTGAGTATTTATCCTTGGGCAAAGCCAAATGGGACAATTCAACAAATATTTTTACTGATATTTTCAAAGAGAACATATTACGCTTAAATCCTAGTTTAAATCAAACTGATGTAAATATGATTCTTGACGAACTAATTATTTCTCTTGATAATCAAGATTTAGGTCGTTCATTTTATGATAAAATCACTTCTACTTCAGGGAACACAATCATTGACTTTGAAAATTTCTCTAACAATGCTTTACATGTAGTAACCGAATTACCATGTATTAATGGAGATGAAGAATTTCGTCCTGATATAACGTTGCTAATAAATGGTTTACCACTCGTTTTTATTGAAGTAAAAAAACCGAATAATCTAGATGGAATACAGGCGGAATACAAACGAATTCAATCCAGATTTTCAAATAAGAAATTTAGAAAATTCATCAATATTACTCAGCTCATGTTGTTTTCCAATAACATGGAATATGATGATTCGGGATTTCAACCTTTACAAGGTGTATTCTACGCTACTCCGTCATACAGTAACGTCAAGTTTAACTTTTTTCGAGAAGAAGAAAAATTTGATTTACATGCTTTATTGCGACCAGTGACGGAAGATATAGAAAAAGTAGTATTGAGTGATAATGGGCTAGTTAGTATTTTACATTCACCTGAATTTAACACAAACAAAGACCCTGAATCACCAACTCATAGCGTTTGTACTTCCATGTTTCAACCTGAAAGATTGTCCTTTCTATTGCAATTTGGAATTGCCTACGTTGATGGTCAAAATGGCATTGAAAAACACGTCATGCGTTATCCGCAGATTTTCGCAACAAAAGCCATTGAACGAAAATTAGAGGAAGGTGTCAAAAAAGGTATTATTTGGCATACACAAGGAAGTGGAAAAACGGCATTGACTTATTACAATGTCAAACACTTGACCAATTATTTCACGAAAAAGGCGGTTGTTCCGAAATTCTATTTCATTGTCGATCGATTGGATTTGTTAATACAAGCTGGTCGTGAATTTAAAAGTCGTGGATTGATCGTTCACAAAATCAATTCAAGAGATGCCTTTGTCAAGGATTTAAAAACAACAACTGCCATTCATAATGCTTCCGGTAAACCTGAAATTACTGTTGTCAATATTCAGAAGTTTAAAGATGATCCAGATGTCATTAATAGAAAAGATTACAACATTTCCATTCAACGCATTTACTTTTTAGATGAAGTTCATAGAAGTTATAACCCCAAAGGTAGTTTCTTGGCAAATTTGAACGAGTCAGATCCAAATGCCATCAAAATTGGTTTAACTGGAACCCCACTTTTAGGCAAAGACTTCAATTCGAGAGCATTGTTTGGTGACTACATTCACAAGTATTATTACAATGCTTCTATCAAAGATGGTTATACACTTCGTTTGATTCGTGAGGAAATAGAAACCAGTTACCATCTTAAACTCAAACAAGCTTTAGAAGAGATTGACATTTTGAAAGGTGGTGGTGACCGAAAATTGGTTTACGCACATCCTAAATTTGTTGAGCCTTTATTGGATTATATCGTTTCAGATTTTGAGAAGTCGCGCATTACCCTAAACGACGATTCCATAGGTGGAATGGTCATTTGTGATTCATCGGATCAAGCCGAAAAATTACAAGAGATTTTTGACTTTAAATATGCTCAAAAAGAACAAGTTTTTGGGTTAGCTGCTGAGCCTTCCAATTCGTATGGTGCAAAACAAGCATTCGATGTTAAAGTAAAATCCAGTTCTTTGATTCTACATGATGCTGGTACGAAAGATGAACGCGAATACCAAATCGAAGATTTCAAAGCAGGTAAAATTGATTTGCTGTTCGTTTACAATATGTTGCTTACAGGTTTTGATGCGCCACGCTTGAAAAAGTTGTACATCACGCGAGTGATTAAAGCACATAATCTTTTGCAAGCACTTACTCGTGTGAACAGAACGTATCGAAATTTCAAATACGGGTATGTAGTTGATTTTGCAGACATTCAACGAGAGTTTGACAAAACAAATCGCGACTATTTCAATGAATTGCAAAATGAGTTGGGTGATGAAATGCAACATTACTCTGATTTGTTTAAGTCGAAAGATGAAATTGAATCTGATATTCGAAAAATCAAGGATGTATTATTTCAATTCAATACGACCAATGCAGAGGTGTTTTCGCAACAGATTTCTAAAATTAGCGATCGCAACACAATGATTGAGATTACGCGCACATTAAACAATGCGAAAGACTTATATAACCTAATTCGATTGTCTGGTCAATATGAACTTCTTGAAAAATTGGACTTTCATAAAATCAATTTGTTGGCAAGAGAGGCGAATAATCACTTACAACTCATTAATACAAAAGAAGCACTCGAAAAAAACTTAGATACTTCCAACTTATTGAATGTTGCATTGGAGGACGTTGTTTTTGCCTTTACTAAGTTGAAAGAGGAAGAAATGATTATTGCCGACCAATTAAAAAATACGCTTCAAAAAACAAGGGAAATGTTAGGTGGCAATTTTGATCCGAATGACCCTATATTTATCTCGCTTAAAGAAGAATTGGAACGCCTATTCAAGAAGAAAAACTTAAGTGAAGTTTCCAAGGAGGAAATGGAACAAAATATCCATGAATTGGAATCCATCCATGAAAAGTCAAAGGAGCTGGAACGCAAAAATCAATTGTTAAAGGCTAAATACGATAACGACGCAAAATATGCTCGTCTCCACAAACGCTTAATGGAGAAAGATCCTTTAACGGACAGCGAAAGTAAATTGTTTGAAGCATTGCAAAGTTTGAAACAAGAAATTGACGCGCAAATCTTACAAAATTCAAGTGTATTGGAAAACGAGAGTTTTGTTGAAAAAATGATTTTAAGATTGGTCGTAAGTCAACTCAAAAACAAACACCAACTTCCTTTGGATTCTGAACGCTCACAAATTATAAATCAACTAATAGTGAAGGAATATATGAATGAATTCAATGGCTTGGTTGCTTAAAATAGGTTGAATGGGAAATCAAATTGAAATATTTAGGTCAGAAAATAATCAAACAGAAATTCAAGTTTTATTTGAAAACGATTCGGTTTGGTTAGATGCTCACACGATCGCATCGTTGTTTTCTGTTAACCGACCTGCTATTGTAAAGCATATACAAAACATCTATAAATCTGAAGAATTAGTAGAATTTTCAACTTGTTCCATTTTGGAACAGGTTGCCGCAGATGGCAAATTAAGAAAGATGAAACTCTATAATTTGGATATGATTTTATCTGTTGGGTATCGGGTGAATTCTAAAAATGCTACGTATTTCCGACAATGGGCAACAAAGCGTTTGAAAGATTATTTAGTGAAAGGTTTTGTACTCAATGAAAAACGATTATTAGAACTCAATTATAAATACACTGAAATTCAAAATGCAATCAAATTAGCCTCAAAGGCTGGTAATATTGAAAGTTTGACTTCCACAGAAGCAAAGGGAATTTTGAAGGTAATTGAAACGTATGCTTATGCTTTAGAAACCTTAGACAAATATGACCACCAAAAATTAACCATTGATTCTGCTGAAAGCGTTCAAAAGCTTCAAAAGTTGAGTTATAAAGAAGCTATTCAGCAAATAAAAATTTGGCGTGAATTTCAAAAGGCAGGAAGTCTATTCGGTAACGAAAAAGATGAATCATTCAAAAGTTCGCTAGAAACGATTTATCAAACCTTTGACGGAATTGATTTATATCCATCGTTAGAAGAAAAAGCAGCTAACTTATTGTATTTCATAGTCAAAAATCACTCGTTTTCAGATGGAAACAAACGCATAGCGGCTGGTTTATTCATCTATTTTTTGGATCTAAATAACAACTTATACAATGAATTGGGTAACAAACGTATTGGTGATAATGCGTTGGTAGCCATTACGATTATGATTGCCGAAAGTAAAGCCGACGAAAAAGATATGATGATTAAATTGGTAGTAAATCTCATTAACTCCAACAATTAAAAGAACGCAATATTCTATATGACCACAGTAATACAATTTGAACAACAAACCAAAGCACTCATTGACGAACTTAAAACCATTTGTGCTAACTATGGATTGGGAAATGACGGAAATGAATTTAAAATCATTACCCAAGTGTTTCTTTACAAATTCCTCAATGACAAATTCGCTCACGAAGTAAAACAAATAGATTCCAAACTTGATACTTCAGAAAATTGGGAGAAAGATATTAAAGCATACAGCCTAGACGAATACGAATTACTCTTGATGCAATTGAGCGAAAGTACAGCGAGATTGAAACCAGAGCATTTTATCGCGTATTTATTTGAAAATCAAAATCAACCGCGTTTTTCCGATTTGTTTGATGAAACCATGTTGAGTATTGCGAAGGAAAACAGCGACATTTTCTCTGTAATAACCAATGGGGGTGAGAAAATCATGTTGTTTGAAAACTTAAGTCGTTATGTAACAGATAATCGCGATGAGTTTTGCAAAGCGATAGTAAATAAGCTGGTGAACTTTTCATTTGAACACATTTTCCATGAGAAGTTTGATTTTTACGCGACCATTTTTGAATACTTAATCAAAGACTACAACACCAATAGCGGTGGGAAATATGCTGAGTATTTTACTCCGCATGCTGTGGCAAAAATCATGGCGCAATGCCTTGTAACGGAAGAAGTAAAGAATGTAAAATGTTACGACCCTTCGGCTGGTTCGGGTACACTTTTGATGAATCTTGCACATGCCATTGGGGAAGACCGATGTTCGATTTACTCACAAGATATTTCTCAAAAATCTTCGAACTTGTTGCGTTTGAACTTGATATTGAACAATTTGGTGCATTCGATTCCGAATATCGTAAAAGGCAATACCTTGTTAGATCCTTATCACCGCGACAAAGAAGGACATTTGATGAAGTTTGATTTTATCGTTTCTAACCCTCCGTTTAAATTGGATTTTAGCGATTTTGTGGAGGATTTAAAATCCAAATCTAATCAAGAACGTTTTTTTGCAGGTTTACCCAATGTGCCTAAAGCGAAGCCGGAAGGAATGGCGATTTATCCTGTTTTCATCCAACACATCATGTATTCTTTGAGTAATAAAGGAAGAGCAGCTATTGTTGTGCCGACTGGATTTATTACCGCACAGAGTGGCATTGAGAAAAAGATACGCGAACGCTTGGTTGAAAATAAAATGTTGCGTGGCGTTATCAGTATGCCGAGTAATATTTTTGCGACAACGGGAACAAATGTTAGCATCTTGTTTTTGGACAAAGCCAACACCAAAGGAGACATTGTGTTGATGGATGCTTCAAAGTTGGGCGAAACGGTAAAAGACGGTAAAAACCAACGAACGGTACTGCGAAAAACTGAGGAAGACCAAATCATACAAACCTTTAACGCGCACCAAGCCATAGAAGATTTTAGTGTGGTAGTTAGCTACGAACAAATAGCTGAAAAGAACTACAGTTTAAGCGCAGGGCAATATTTTGAAGTAAAGATTGACTATGTGGATATTACACCTGAAGAATTCATAGCTAAAATGAAAGGATTCGAAGACAACTTGAAAGGATTGTTTGCAGAATCGAAAGAATTGGAAAAGGAAATTGAGAATAATTTAAAAGGGTTGAGATATGAGTGAATACAGTGCGCTTGAATTATTTCAATTGCTTAATCAACAAGATGAATGTGATTGGATAGAA
>JACCDP010622913.1_pt1 | contig 12743 bp, 8 predicted proteins | sample 7445841 | NCBI WGS metagenome assembly JACCDP01 (sample SAMN15323441, study PRJNA562643) | freshwater metagenome | isolation source: river surface water | place: USA:Blue River Watershed | collected 2017-08-17
CCATATCCACGATTATCAAACGTAATTATGTAGAAAAGAGAGATAAAGAAGGCGTTAAAAGGCTTTCCAACCTGCTTATTTTGCGTAAAAACGATAGCATCGAAAAAGAAATTGTATCTGAAAATACAGGTGCCGAAAAGTCTAAACTATTCCCTACCGACCTAGGCATGGTGGTAACAGACTTTTTAAAGCAACACTTTGAAAAAGTAATGGATTACGGTTTTACGGCAAAAATTGAACAGGAGTTTGATGAAATTGCTGCCGGTAAAACCAAATGGAAAAGCATGATAGCATCTTTCTATACGCCATTCCATGAAAATATAGAACATACCCTCGAAAACGCAAACAGAGCTGTAGGTGAAAGAGAATTGGGGATTGATGAAGCTACTGGCAAAAAAGTAATTGCCCGTATGGGACGCTACGGCCCCATGGTTCAAATTGGTCATCAAGACGAAGAGGAAAAACCAAGATTTGCTAAATTAAGCGCGAACCAAAGCATTGAAACCATTACCATGCAGGAAGCCATGGAATTATTTTCATTGCCACGTGTACTTGGTACCTACAAAGATCAAGAACTTGCTGTTAACGTAGGCCGCTTTGGCCCTTATATTAAATTAGGCGAACAATTTATTTCCATCCCTAAAGGTGAAGACCTTCATACCATGGACCTAGACAGGGCCTTAGTTTTACTCAATGAAAAAGAATTAGCCGAAGCCCCTATCGCACATTATAAAGAACTGCCTGTAACGAAAGGAAAGGGTCGTTTTGGACCGTTTATTAAATGGGACGGTATCTTTATCAATATTCCTAGAGCCTACGATTTTGATAACCTCAGTGACTCAGATATCAACGAGCTCATTGAAAAGAAATTAGAAAAAGAAGCCAACCGATATATTCATAACTGGCCTACCGAAAAAATTAGTATTGAAAATGGTAGATGGGGTCCATTTATCAAATTCAACAAAAAGATGCTAAAACTGGGTCGTAAAGCAGATGGTACCAAATATGAAGCTGCCGATTTAGCTGCGGTAGATATAGAGTCTGTTAAAGCCATGATTGAGCTTCAAATACCAGGTGCCTTTAGCAAAAAAGCAAAAGCCCCAGCTAAAAAATCGGCTACTAAAAAGGCTGCGCCTAAAAAAACGGCTACGAAGGCTGCCACTAAAAAAGCAGCTCCCAAAAAGAAAGCTTAAGCTCTACCCATATCACGTAAAAAATGTACGTGGGCTAATACGGCTCTGCGCATTGTTGGATACTCAATGTATTGCAATTGAAACTCCGCGCATACATTTCTTACGATCTCGCTAATGGCGGGGTAATGTACGTGTGATATTTTTGGAAACAAATGGTGCTCGATTTGGAAATTAAGTCCGCCCACTAACCAGCTAATTAATTTATTTTTTGTAGCAAAATTGGCAGTTGTTTTAATTTGATGTGCGGCAAACTCATCTGGTAATTTATTTTCTGCATCAGCTACCGGAAAGTCTGTGTGCTCTACCGTATGCGCCAACTGAAATACAATACTTAATACGAAGCCTGCAAACATGGTCATTACCAAAAAGCCTACCAACCAGTTAACCAATCCTAGTAAGGCAATGGGTAATACCACAAATACAGCAGCATGGTACACTTTTACTACCCAAAACTCAATATGATCTTTTAAGGCCATCTTTTTAAGTGGCACTGATCCAATTCTTTGAGAAAAATATTTTTTGTAATCTGTAAAGAAAATCCAGAAAACATAAAGGAGCATATAAAGGGCCCAAAAATATACGTGTTGAAATTTATGTATGCCGTATTTTTTTTGTGTAGGCGCCATACGCATTAAACCACCCACTTCGATATCATCATCTACCCCATCAACATTGGTAAACGTATGGTGGATCATGACGTGTTTCATTCTCCACATAAAACGGTTTGCACCGAGTAAACTAATAGACGATGCTGCAATTTTATTAAGCCATTTGTTGGTACTAAAACTACCATGACTACCATCATGCATCACATTAAATCCAATTGCAGCTACTAACCCACCCATTACAATACATTCTGCAATTGCTAACCACCATATTGGTGTAAAAAACACCACATGAATGTACACAGCAATAAGGGCCAATATCATTAAAATGGCCTTGGTAAATAACCCCGGGGTTCCAGTGGCATCAATACCCTTTTCATCAAAATAAGCTTGTACGCGCTTTTTTAATTCGGCGTGCAATGAATCTTTGGTAGCTGGAAATTTAGGTGAAGGGTACACAGATGACATAGTGCTTTTTTAATGTGATTACACAAGTTAACACATTATTAGGTCTTATCTGTAATGATGTGTATAATTTCAGCTAATTTAACATAGAACTAAATCGGCTGTGCCATTGAACGTTAAACAAAACAAATTAGTATGTGGGTAATGCGCGTTGTTTCCCACAGCACTGAATAACTAAATCGTGGTTGTTTGTGTAATTTATATTTAGTTTGGGGAAGATTTAGCAGCAATATGGAGCAAACAAAAGAGATTAAAGCCCTTTTTACCCTTATAGACGATCCTGATGAAGAAATATATTCTAGTATTTCAGAAAAAATTGTTGCCTATGGTAAAGGTATTATTCCCAACCTAGAGCACTTATGGGAAACCACTTTATCTGAAGATGTACAACAAAGAATTGAAGGCATTATTCAAAGGCTTCATTTTACAGATTTACTGCAAGATTTTACACATTGGAAAAATACAACACCTCACGACTTATTATCTGGAGCACTCCTGTTGGGTAAGCTTGAATATCCAGATATGAATAAAACAGCTGCGCTTCAAGATTTAGAAAAAATGAGGCGTAATATTTGGCTCGAGCTCAATAGTTTTTTAACACCGCTCGAACAGGCCAATGTACTAACTAGTATCCTTTACAAATACTACAAACTTTTTGGAAATGAAGTAGATTATAAAAATCCAGACGACTTTCTAATACATAAGGTACTTGAAACAAAAACGGGCAACGCCATGAGTAACGGTATTATTTACCAAACCTTGTGCGAGCAATTAGATATACATGCCAAACTTATTAATATTCCAAAGCAGTGTATCCTCGCTTTTTATCATTCGGATTATGAAGAGGCCCATTTTATAGGCAACCCGCAAGACAAAATTCATTTTTATATCGACGCTACCAATGGTAATGCATTTTCACACGCCGACATTGATAGTTATTTTGAACGCATTAATACAGCGCCTAAACCATTTCATTTTAAAGCCCAAGAAGCGCCAACTACACTTGCCATTTTGCTGAGCGAATTAAATAAATGTTATAGCAGAAATTCCAAAGCACACAAACAAACAGAGATTGCACAGTTAATTGAACTGCTGTCTTCAAAAAGCTAATGCTATGCTACCCGAAACCGACATTGAGATCATTACGTATGCATATTATGATAGCCCTGTTGGTGTTTTAAAAATTGGTGGCACAGAGCACTATATTACAGAGATAAGCTTTGCAGCAAAAGAAACCGAGCCTGCTATCAATACTGCAGCGCCCTCTCCCATCCTACACAAATGCACCGAACAACTAATCGAATATTTTTCTGGAACGAGGCAGGTTTTTGACATTCCTTACCATCAAGCTGGTACCGAGTTTCAAGAAAAAGTATGGGCTAAATTATCAGAAATAACATACGGTGCTACATACAGCTACAGCGATCTAGCAAAAAAATTAGGGGACCCAAAAGTGATTAGAGCAGCCGCCGCTGCCAATGGGAAAAATAAATTAATGATTCTTGTGCCCTGCCACCGCGTTATTGGTGCCGACCGATCGCTGGTAGGCTATGCAGGTGGAATGCCTGTAAAAAAATGGCTACTGCAACATGAATTTAGAATCAAACATGGTGTACAAACCTTATTTTAAGTGAACACCCGAAAATCCGAAGGGTAGTAAATCTGCTGCTTTTTCAATCACATAGATTTCACCTGTTGCTCCTCCCAAAATAAGGCGGATAGACTGTTGTACGATTGATTCATATTCTGCAATCGCTTGCCTACACATACCACAAGGTGCAATTGGAATATTGTTGCCACCCCGCTCATTGTGATAGGTAATAGCCATAGTAACAATGGGCACTTTAGATTGTAAAGTTGATGCGGTACTTAATAAAACACGCTCCGCACAAATGCCAATCGGGTAACTCGCATTTTCTTGGTTGCTGCCTTTGATAATTTCGCCATTTTGTAAAATAGCTGCAGCGCCTACATTAAATTTAGAATATGGCGCATGTGCTAGCGACAATGCCTCCCTTGCCTGCGCAAATAAGGTTTGATCGTTCATTGACAGTGCATCAATGGATGCAAAAACTTGGTACGAAAATTGAACGGTTTGTTTTTGCATGGTATTTATATTCTTATTGAATAAAATTAAATAAACGCTTCCACCTAGGTCCGTTTTCCCAACTCAACCAAATCAGTGATGCCTTACCAACAATATGTGTTTCTGGCACAAAACCCCAAAACCTACTATCTTGGCTACGGTGGCGGTTATCACCCATCATCCAGTAATAATTATACCTAGGCATGTAAGTAGTAGCTGGTTGTCCATTAATGATGAACTGACCATTACGGATTTCAAAAGTATTGTGCTCGTAGTTTTCTATAAGTCTTTGATAGAGTGCAATATTTGTAGCAGATAAAACAATGGGCTTCCCTTTTTTAGGAATTTCGATTGGCCCAAAATTATCGATCGTCCATGGGTAGTTTACTTCATCGTTTGGAAACGTAATACCTGCATAGTTTTCGATATAAGGGGTAACAGATTTTACATTAGGAAGTGTCTTTATAATAGCAGCCTCTGAAGGTGTTACATTAAATTTAAATGCGCTATCCGACAAAGCGTCCAGTTGCCCTTTGGTATCTTGTACGTCAATATTAAATGTTTCTTTTAAATAGTCAGGGTCAAAAGGTGTCTTGTTGGTTACAACAATATATTCTGTTTGAGAAGCAGGTGGCACAAATGCAGGCGTGCTATTCACAAATAATACGCCATTTTTAATTTGTAGTACATCTCCTCCAACACCTACACATCGCTTGATATAATTATCGGTTTTATCCATGGGATGTACATGTATTGGAAATTCCGATTGCAGCATTTCACGGTTGCCTTTAAAGGAGTAGCGCAACTCATCGTAGTAAGGTCTTTTACTCCCATACTCCGGCAAGTTAATAATGGTGTCCCCTGTTGGAAAATTAAATACGACAACATCATTTCTTTTAACATCGTTAAATGCTGGAAGGCGCGTATAAGGCACTTGCACCCAAGTGGTATAAGATGGCGCCGTAGTAGAAAAAGGCATGGTATTGTGTACAAATGGAAATGATACAGGGGTTTGTGGCATGCGCGCACCGTAACTCATTTTATTCACAAACAAAAAATCGTTTACGAGTAATGTTTTTTCCATACTCTCCGATGGAATTACATAGGCTTCAAAAACAAATGTTCTTATAATTGTTGCAGCAACAATGGCAAACACACCAGCATCAATCCACTCACGTGCACCTGATTTATGGTAATGCGTTAACGCTTCATCACCATACCATTTTGTACTTGAAGCAAAACCTATATACGGAAGATAAATAAACGGCAAAAAAACGAGTAAGCTATGATCGAGTAAACTTACTTTTTTAAAGTGCATCACATAAATGATGGTAATCCAAATAGTAATGAATTGCCCTACAATAGGAATCAACTGCAACCAAAACCAATATTTTTTAATACCCGTTAGCTCTACCATTTGGTAGGTATTGTAAAATGGAACAAAGGCTTTCCATCCATCAATTTTAGATTTATTAAATAACCCGTACACGCCAATATGCCAACCCAGCACACCCACAATAAATAATAAAAGTCCAGTCATAGTTATTTGCTTTTAACGGTAACAAAAATATCCTTTTAGCACCCACATAGGCCATTTTAGTGTTAAAAGTTTATATAAATCGTGATATTTGGCCGGTACAGGCCAGAAAAGGCAAAAATAGCCTGTTTAACGGCGATGTTTAGTCATTTGAACACTTATACCTGCCATGTAACCTCTGGGCGAAGAAGGGTTGTAATAGCGCTTACCAGCGGCATTAATATCATTGCCTAAACTGTAGGAGGTATTTAGTAGATTATCGATGCTCAAAAAGTAACGAACACGCTTGTGGTTTAAAGAAACGCCACACTGCATCAATTCATAAGCGGTAGCATACACATCATTTGCATCTGTGAGCGGTATGCTAGAAAGTGATTGCAACTTTACAAAAACAGATAGCCTTTTTTTAAAGTGATATGTAACAGAGGAAGTTACCGCATGCTTTGCATTTCCTGTTACTGCATTTCCATTAAATACAATACCTGCTTGACTGTATTGTATAAAACGGTAAGGCTGAAACGCATAACCAAGCTCAATTTGCAACTGATGTACTTTACTAAAACGAGTGCTATAATCAAGTTGCAATTCGGCACCTGCTTGCCTAGTAGCACCCGCATTTACAAAATACTCTATACCCGCATTATTATTTTGTCTGACAATGGCATTATTAATACCAAAATGATAGACCGCTAAAGCATACCGCATTTTGTTTTGCAGCGCCAACCCTTTTAACCCTAATTCAAAATTCCATCCATACTCTGGTAATAGATTGGTGTAAAATAGTCCATCGGAAGGTCTTACTTCGGCAAGTGTGGGTGGCGAAAACCCTTTAGAAATTTGAAAATATAGGTTTGCATTTTTTGCTGCTGCAAAAGAGACCCCCATGCGTGGTGCTAATAAACCAAGGTTTGATTTTGATTGCGCTGATTCAGTTAAAATTGTGCTACGGGAATAATGATAGCCCATATAAGCGTTACTCATTCCTATTTCAATCAACCACTTTTTCTTGAATCGAAGTGACGCATTTGCAAAATAAAATCCTTGCCTCGTTGTGATCAAATCGGAAAATTGCAATGTATCACGCAGGCCTCTTTTGTTTCCGTAGTTATCAATGTCGGCATGCTGCACCTGCCACTCCCCACCTACAACAAATTTAAAGTCTCCTATCGGTTTTTGAAGGCGCATGATTAGGTGACTTCCAAAGCTTGCATTTTTCTCATGCCTTGTTTCGTAATTGGTGATGAATGGATTTTTAAACTGCGTATTGGCACCCACTACAAAATTTTGCCAATCTATATTTTTTGTGAGCTTGTAATTGTGATGTAAACTACCCAATAGCGTTTTGTTATACACCGCCGCTTGTTGGGTAACAGCACTGGGAAATATGGCGGTTGCTTGTCTGGCTGAGCGGGGATTTTGCTGCATTTGAGCGAGCGTTAGCCCACCTGGTGTTTGATACATAAGGTCGGTAAATAAAACCATCCCTTTTAGGGTGTGCTTGTTTTTTGTAAGCGTACCAAGCCAAGTGATATTTTTTTTAGTAGATCCAGATTGATCTCGCCATCCATCTATTTTTTCATTGGAAATAAAAAAACTTTGCTGCAGATTTTTTCGCTTAAGTGTAACACGAATATCTTGTCCGATGTAACCAAAACTTCCAGCGCGCATGTTAAAGGACACATCAGTTTGCAATAAAGAATCCGTTACAAAATTTGATTGCAGCAAAACGGCACCGCCAGTTCCTAAACCGTAAGAAGCACCCACTGGACCTTTAATGATATCAATTCCATTTATTAAAGCAAAAGGCAAAATATTGAGATACGTATTTCCGGTTGGATCGGAAAAAGGAACTTCGTTCCAATATACTTTTACATTGCGAACACCAAATGGAGACCTCAGTGAACTTCCTCTTATAGCAAGTCTATAACTGCCTTCTGAACGCTGTTCCATACGCACACCTGCCACCGAATTAAATGCTGGCAGTAAAGTGCCATTCACTTCTTGCTGTAAAGTAACTGATGTAATGCGTGCATTTGCAACTGGAAGCGATTGTCCATTGTATGTAATTCGAAATGCTGTAACGGTGACACTATCAAGTGTACCTGACATAGCCGTATCAATACTTGTTTGCGCGAGGGAAACATTAAAAATAAAACAGCCAACAAAAAATAAAACATGCCTGATACTATAATAGCGTTGGCACATGTCAATTATTTTCTTTGGTGCATCATTTCTTTGGCAAGCTTCACGGTGCGTGAAACATCAGGAATTGCAAGTGCTGTTAAATTAGGCGCATAGTGCATAGGTGCATCAGCACTTGTAATTCTGCGAATAGGCGCATCTAAATAATCGAACCCTTCTTTTTGAATACGGTATGTAATTTCTGAAGACACAGAAGCAAAAGGCCACTGCTCTTCTACAATTAATAAACGATTTGTTTTTTTAACGCTATCTAAAATAGTCATCCAATCTAGTGGACGAACCGTGCGTAAATCAACGACCTCGGCACTAATGCCTTCTTTTTCTAATTCTTCAGCGGCACCTAGTGCTACTTTCATCATTTTATTATAAGAAACGATGGTAATGTCTCTGCCTGATTTTTTAACATCTGCTTTACCTAATGGGATATAATATTCATCATCAGGAATATCACATTTATCGCCGTACATCACTTCACTTTCCATGAACATTACTGGATCTTTTTCGTAACGTATCGCTTGCTTCATAAGACCTTTTGCATCGTACCCATTTGATGGAGATACCACTTTGATACCAGGTATATTGGCATAATAACTTTCAAAAGCGGTAGAGTGTTGCGCCCCTAATTGACCCGCACTTCCGTTAGGCCCTCTAAATACAATCGGACATCCTATTTGTCCACCACTCATCGCAAGCATTTTTGATGCTGTATTTAAAATTTGGTCCATTGCTAAAACAGCAAAGTTCCAAGTCATGAATTCTACAATTGGTTTTAAACCATTTTGTGCGGCACCTACTGCAATAGCCGTAAAACCAAGCTCGGCAATTGGGGTATCAATCACTCTTTTTTCTCCAAACTCAGCAAGCATCCCTTGGCTTACTTTATAAGCACCATTGTATTGAGCTACTTCTTCACCCATTAAAAAAACAAGCTCATCTCTTCTCATTTCTTCTTGCATGGCCTCTCTGATCGCCTCTCTAAAAGCTATTGAACGCATAGGTATATGGTTATTAATTGAGTTGCAAAAATAGAGATAATTAGTGATAAAAAAAGCCCCTTACAGGGTAAGGGGCTTTAATTTTTTAGGACGTACCGGTTAGATTAAAATACATTATAAGCAAAGCTTACATAGTACAATCCACCAATAGATGGGTTACCCCAACCTGTGCGGTAGTATTTGTTAAGAAGGTTAGTTCCACCTACTTTAACAATAGACTTGATAGCTGGTAATTTGTAGCTAACCTGTCCATCTAATGTTTTGTAACCTGGCATTTGACCTGTACCAAAAGTACCTTCGTAGAAGAAGTCGCTTACATTTCTGTAAACTAGGTTAAAGCCGTATCTGTTATTGGTACCAAAACCAGAATTTGCAAACGTAATGTTGGTACGGTATTTAGAAGTGTTAAAATAAGATACAAAACCTGTAGGCAAATCACCAATTACATCAGAATATAAGTTAGCGCCGATGGTAAAGTTTTTAGGTAATAGGAAGTCTGCAGAAGCACCCCATCCTTTTACAGTTACTTCACCTGGAGCGTTGGTAGAAATGCTGTATGCAATTCTTTGTGATTCAAACAATAAATTCATTGGGTTATAAGAACCTCTAGATTGAATTACAGTTACTCCACTAATAAAGTTTTGGTATTTAGAATTGTAGATGTAAGCATCTACTAATAACATTTTACCAAATAACCCCTTATATCCTACTTCAAAAGAAGTACTTGACTCTGGTTTAAATTCACCAAAGTTTTGCGCCTTTAATAAAGTTGGGTTTGGAGCACCCGCTAAAGCACTTGCACCAAATGCTTGTACACTAGCTAAAGTGAAGCCTGGGTTACCGCTAAAGTTGTAGTAATCACGTAATTGAGGCAAACCACCCATTAAACGAGTACCACCACCTACAAGTAGGTTGATCCACTGGTTTTGAGTTGTTGGGAAACGGTAAGCAGTTTGATATGACAAACGAATGTTGTGGTCTTGCTTTAATTTGATAACAGCAGAAGCTCTTGGAGTAAAGCGACCAGCAAAGTTTGTGTTTTTATCGTAACGACCAGAGATTGTTACTTTAACGATGTCTTTGAATAATTTTTGAGACAATTGACCATAAGCACCAAACTCATTGATGTTTATAGCGCCTAACGTATCAGCAAAAATAGTTCCTTCAGAATTTAATTGGTATTGCTTGGTATTAAATCCAACTAAAAAGTCAGTACCTGTTTTAGCAAGACCTAAAGCTTCAGTTAAGTTGTATTGCGCATCAACCACGTTAAGTCTAGACTTATCCATGAATTGACCACCTTCTAAACCATTCATGCCTGCCACTTTTTTACCAATCGGCGTTCTAACAATTGATTGGAATAAAGGATGGTTACCAATAAAACCAGTAGGTCTTCCTTGGTCAGCAAAAGTACGAGCAGCCATATGAGACATATACTGTGGAGCTCCTTGTTGCATGGCTGAAACGTAAGCAACCATATACTGAGGGTACCATGTAGAACTTGGCTTCCATGCTTCGTTAAATGTACGAGTTGCAATGGTTCCGTTAAATGAGTTACCAGAGTTTTCGTGTGTAGCATATGCACGTACGTACCAGTTCTTATGCTTTAATTCAAACTTAAATTGAGCCATCTTTAAATCTCTTAATGAGTAACGGTCAGAACCTGTATAAACCGTGTTACCAGTTCCAAAGTTTGCAGAGAATGAAGCCTCTACTTTGTCTGTTACCATGTAGTTTAAGCTACCAGTAAGTTTAAAATTAGAAGTGGTAGGATCTAACACATCGCTTTCTGCATAACCTGTTCTGCTAACCATTTGGTTACCAAACATACCTCTTGCAGCACCATAAAATATTGGTGACATACCTGAAGAAACGAGTGCACCTAAACCACCAGCCGTTAAAGCAGCGTTATAGGTAGCAAGATTTGCTGTAGGGTTTGATGCTAAAAATGCATTAAAATATCCAACAGCAGAAGCAGGTACACCTGAAGCTGCAATAACTGCATTTGCAATTGAACCTAGACTTTGAGTTGTTTCATCACCATAAAAGTTTACACCATCATAGTTAGGATCGATATCTCTCCATCCTGGAATGGTAATACCATTTGGTGAACCTGTACCTCTAGAATAATTATTAGATTGATTCGCTAACCAATCTTGAGCAGTCATGTTTTCTGCAGTGATTTTATAAGCGAATTTGTCATTTACTTTTTTAGCCCAACGAATTGCCCAGTCATTGTAGGCAGATGTAGGACGCTGTGCAGCATCAACGTGGTTGATACCTTGCTTAATTTGGAAACTTAAACCTTGGTATTTGAACGGATTTTTACTGTTGATTAAAACAGTACCATTCATACCACCTGGACCATATAATGCAGAAGACGCACCTGGAAGTAATTCCATATTATCTACGTCTAATTCACTTAAACCAATAACACTACCCACAGAGAAGTTAAGACCTGGAGCTTGGTTATCCATTCCATCAATTAATTGGTTTAAACGTGTGTTACCACTACTATTAAATCCACGTGTTCCCACAGATTTAAAAGTTAAGCTAGCCGCTACAACGTCCACCCCTTTTAAGTTGGTAAGGATATCATAATAGTTTGTTGCTGCAGTATTTCTGATTGTAGCGGTACTTACGCGCTCGATAGATACTGGAGATTCTAAAATTCTTTCTGGTACTCTTGAAGCAGATACAACAACTTCATTGCCTAGTGTAAAAGAAGGTTCTAATGAAACTTCTACACTTGAACTTGCTGCATTAACGGTAACTTCTTTGTTTGAAAATCCAACAGAAGAAAACACCAATGTAACTGGATAATTCTTGATGGATGAAAAACGGAAAGCACCTTTATCATCTGTAAAAGTTCCAACAGAACTTCCTTTTACGGTTACAGATACAGCCGAAACCAGTTCTTTTGATTTAGCATTTTTTACACTACCAGATACGGTAGTTGAATTTTGGGCGCTTGCACTAATTGTTACAATAGTAGCCATGGCCACAAAGAAACATTTGCTGTTGAGTCTTCTCATTTTGGCAAAATTTGGTTATAATTTGGGAGCAAAATAGCACAAGTTAAGCTTTTGCAAAAATTTAATTTGTACCAACTGGCTTTAGGACTGTTGAGAAAAAGCCAATTCAATCCCCCTTTTTTGTTGTTTTAGGTGCTATTTTTGGGTATGCAAAGCCTTCAATTCCCCTATCAGACAGCCATTTATCATGGAAAAGTGAGAGACGTGTATACCATTGGTACCGATTGGTTAATTATGATTGCCAGTGATCGTATTTCTGCCTTTGATGTAATATTACCAAAAACTATACCATATAAAGGACAGGTGCTCAATCAGATAGCTGAATTTATGTTGGGTCAAACCAAAGATATTTGTCCCAATTGGCTACTTGACGCCCCTGCTCCTAACGTATCAGTGGGCAAAAAATGTACCCCTTTTAAGATTGAAATGGTTGTACGCGGCAATTTAGTAGGCCACGCCTACAGAACCTATGCATCTGGGGCAAGAACACTTTGCGGTGTATCATTACCAGAAGGTTTAAAAGAAAATGATTTTTTCCCTAGCCCTATCATTACCCCTTCAACCAAGGCTTCGGAGGGTCATGACGAGGATATTTCAAAAGAAGACATTATTGCCACAGGTCTCG
>JACCDP010626692.1_pt1 | contig 12743 bp, 14 predicted proteins | sample 7445841 | NCBI WGS metagenome assembly JACCDP01 (sample SAMN15323441, study PRJNA562643) | freshwater metagenome | isolation source: river surface water | place: USA:Blue River Watershed | collected 2017-08-17
CTCGACGGCTGGCACGTCAACTACAGCGGTGAGTTGCCTGAGGGGTGGGAGGAGTTTGTGGTGGAGCCTGAAAATCCAGTTAGGGTGTGGGCATGACATTATCAACGCCGCTACGCAAAGTCGCCAGCAAGTTGATGGCTAGGTTCGGCGGTGAAGTAACAATCCGCACCGTAACACCAGGCGCATATAACACCACTACAGGAGCAATCACTGAAACCGTATCTGATACGGTAGTGCGCGGCGTACTAGAAGACGTTAATGCACGGGAAGTCAACGAGTTAGTGCAGGCTGGTGACAAGCGATTGATTATCGCCGCAGCAGATACCGCAGCTGTACCAAGCACCGCTGATCGCGTTGTTATTAGCAATATCAACCATCAAGTAATCCGCGTGGTCACGATTGAGCAAGACAACGAACCGATTACCTACGAGCTGATCCTGAGGGCATAACGATGGCACGCCGCATCAACCTATCTGACATCGGCAATTACGCAACCGATAAATACGAGCAGTTGCTGCGCGTAACGGTGCTGGAAACTGACAAGCGGCTCAAGGAGGCTAGCCCGGTTGATACTGGCAGATTGCGCCTTGCGTGGGCTATCAGCGAACAAGGCACGCCCGGCTATGACCCAGGGCCGCAAAGTGGCGTAGCAGGTATTGCTCCAGTTCGGCGTCTTGACTACCAAGTAGAGCGTGCAGGCAATGTCTACCACATCCATAACAGCCTGCCTTACGCAGAGCCTGTCCTGTACGGCAACAACTTGCCAGCATCATGGCAAGGCCAATGGCGGTCTAAAAACAATCAGATCACTAAGGGCTACCCCGACGTGATCGCCCGCGAGATGACAGCATGGGCTAAACAGCAGGCTGACCGTATCGGGAGGCAAGACTGATGGCAGCCGTCAACCTAAACACCATCCGTGCCACCGTTGAAGCGCGACTGGCAACTGAGCTGGCATTATCGCCAGCCATTCCGGTTGTGTTTCACAATCAGCCTTACACGCCAACGCCCGCTAGCTCATGGGTGCAATGCTTGGTCAGCTTTGGCAACAACAATTACCTGACCATGGGTGGCACCACCGGCAGCAGCAATAGCGTCATTGGGCTGGTGCTGGTAAATATCTTTACCGCTAAAGGTGTAGGCCCCGGCGCTAACTACACCATTGGAAAGCGCATCCGTGACCTTTACAATAGGGTTATCGTTAGCGGTGTTCATTTTGACCCGCCAACCGGACCCGAGGTGGTGGCCGCGCCAGCTCCCGAGGGCTATTTCCAAACTCAGGTCAGAATGACCTTTGAAACCTTCGAGGATCTTTAGCCATGGCTTTTTACCGAGGGCAGCAAGGCAGCGTCAAGTTTGACGACGGCGGCGCTACCGGCGTTACGATCGCTAGCACCCGTTCGTGGTCGCTGACTGTTGAAAAAGAATCGTTGGACACTACCGCGCTTGGCGCCACTTACCGCGCAAATGTCGGTGGCTTGATCAGCGGTAGTGGCACTGTAGAGCTGCTTTACACCGCAAGTAGCGCCGATGAAACCAACACCTTCATCGAATACGTCAATACAGCCAACGATGAAGGCACTGCTCTGTTTGAGCTGTTCCTTGATACGACCGGCACCAAGAAGATCAGCTTTGATGGCGTCATCACATCGGCTGAATACTCGGCTACCGTTGGTGAGATCGAGGTGATCACGATTAACTTCGTGACAAACGGCACCATCACGATGGACATCTGATCATGGCTTTTTATCGCGGACAACAAGGTACGGTCTTCTTTGATAAGGCCGGCGCTGGGGGCATTTCTGAGATCGCTGCAGTACGGTCTTGGAGCATGACCGTGGAAAAAGAATCACTTGATGTGACTGACCACGGCGACACCTATCGCGCCAACGTGGGCGGCCTGATCAGTGGTTCTGGCACTATCGAGCTGATGTACGACGCGCCTGGGTCTGGCGACAAGCTGGATCTGATCAAGGACGTTAATCAAGCCACCGACGAAGCAGATGCAGCATTTGAGCTGTACCTAGATGAAACGGGCGGCAAGAAGATTACCGGCACGTTGGTAGTGACGGGCTCAGAGTATTCCGCTACGGTTGGCGAGATCGAGATCATTACGATCAATTTCATCACGTCTGGCACAATTACTCTTAGCATCTGATGCCTGCTGCAAACCAGCGCCCGGTTGATCTACTCACGGGCGCTTTTGATCTTAACCAGCGCCGTAAATTCAGCGTCACCAACGACGCTGGCGATGTGGTGCTGGATTTGTATTTCAAGCCCATCACCCGCGCTGATCGCAAAAAGGCAACTACACTTGCCGGCTCTGATGAAGCGTTAGAAATCAGCACGCAGATGCTGTGCCAGATGGCAGAGCTTGAGAACGGCACCAAGGCATTCGCAGCTGCCGATGCCGCCAAGCTGCAGCGCGAGCTGCCCGAGCGTGTGCTGAACGAGCTAGAGCTGTTCTTGTTTGGTCTTGGCGGCGAAGCTGGTATTGAAGAAGCAAAAAAAGACTAGAGGAAGACTCTTGGTTATTCTTTGAGTTCTTCCTAGCTACAGAGCTTGGCATGACGGTTAGCCGGTTGCGCACTGAGCTAACCGATGCTGAGTTTGTACATTTTGCGGCTTACTACGAGGTAAAAGTGAAACGAGAGGAACAAGAGATTGAAAAAGCTAAAGCACGGTCGCGCAGGTAGACTGACGACATAGGGAGGTGCTGCCGTGGCTGTTGCTGTCGTTGACGTACAGGTAAATAGTCAAGGTGCTGTACGCAGTCTCCAGCAAGTTAATAATGCGTCAAAATCTGCTACCGCCGGCATCAATACGCTGCGTAATGCAGTTACTGGCTTAGTTGGCGCGTTTGGCGCCGTTCAAGCAGCAAGATTTGTATTTTTCAAAACCGCAGAACTTGAATCCCAAACTCGCAGCATTCAAACGCTGACTGGCAGCGTTCAGCAAGCAAAGCAAATTATTCAAGAATTGCAGCAGCTTGGGGCCGCAACTCCATTTACCGGCACCGAACTAATTGAAAGCGCCAAGCGCTTAACGGCTTTTGGTGTTAGCGCCAATGAAGTCGTAGAAACAACGCGGCGCCTTGGCGATGTTGCCGGCGCAACTGGCGCAAACCTAGGCGAATTAACCCTTGCCTACGGTCAAGTTATTGCTAAGGGCAGGCTGCAAGGCGAGGAGCTGCTGCAGTTCCAGGAGCGTGGTGTTGCGCTGCAAGATGAGCTGCGCAAGATGTATGGGCTTACCGGCGAAGAGTTCAGCAAAGCGCTAAGCAAAGGTCAAATCAGCGCAGAAGCCGTTGAAGTTGCGCTGCGGCGGCTAACGGATACGGGCGGCAAGTATGCCAACGGCGCTATTGCGCAAAGCGATACTCTCAATGGCCGCTTGAGCACGCTGCAAGATGGGGTTGAGGCATTAGCTCGTCGTATCGGGCAAGTTCTTACGCCAGCGCTTAAGGCAATTTTCAATCAGGCCATTGCTGTCGTAGATGCAATCAATGCAGCACTTGCCGCTGGGCGCGGTGGCGGCTTTACGCGCAGTGTTGCCGGCGCTCGTCAATTCCTAAACATTGGCGCGACGAGTCAAGCCGTTGACAACATTGCCAAAGGCGTTGGGCAGATTTCTTCTCAAGCGAATCGGACAGGTATTCAGCAAAACCTGCAAGCATTACAGCAGTATCAGCGCCTGCTGCAAAGCGTTGGGCCAAATGATCCAAACGCAAGCCGTGCTGTTCAGCTGCAAGGCACAATCCTAGACAAAATCAACGAAAACTTAGCGGCTCAAAAGCGGCTAGGAGCAAGCGCCAGTCAAACCCAAAAATTATTTACACCGCCTTTGCTCGGCGGCGATGGCGGCGGCGGCAAGAAAAAAGGAAAATCAGCGGCAGAGCGCGAAGCGGAACGCGCCGCAGAAGCCGCCAAGAAAGAAGCTGAACGCGTTGCTGAGGTTATCCGTGCAAGAACCGCCGAGGCTGGTCTTATCCGTTCTAAATCCGAACTTCAAGACAAGATTGTCGCAGCCGAAATGGCCGGGGATGCGATGCTTGTTGTGCGGCTGCAGGGTCAACAGCGCGAGCTTGACCTGCAATTCAGATACGCTGAAGAGTTGGCAAAGGAAACAAACAAGCAAGCGGAAAAGGCAATCATCTTTGAACGCCAAACTGCGCTTGTTGCTAGCCAGCGCGAAACACAACGCGATCTAAATGAGCTGCAAGCAAAAGCTGATCAGGATCGGTTCAAGGCGCTTCAAAAACACATTGAGCAGCAGTACGAGCTGAATACAGCCGCGCAAAATCAGCTAAGGCTCGCAGATGGGATTGCTGACACCCTTGGACAAAGCATTGGCGGCGCTTTTGATGCTTTGATTGCAGGTTCAGAGAGCTGGGGTGCAAGCCTGAAGAAGATTGCCTCTGGCGTGTTGATTGATATTGGCAAGCAACTGCTGCAGATCTTTGTGATTGAACAAGCGATCAATGCGTTGCGTGGTGTGTTGACCCCATTTAGCGCAGCAACACCGCTCGGCGCTGGTGGCGGCAGGGTTGGGCGTTTCGGCACGCTTGGACCTAATTTCGGCATCCCACAACGCGCTAACGGCGGCAGCGTCATGGCTGGGCAGCCATACCTCGTGGGCGAGCGCGGCCCTGAGCTGTTCATGCCAGGTCGCAGTGGTGGCATTGCCCCAACGGGCAGCTTTGGTGGTGGCGCCAACGTGGTTGTCAATGTGGACGCAAGCGGCACCAACGTGCAGGGCGACTCCAATCAAGGCAAGCAGCTTGGCAGTGTGATTGCAGCTGCGGTACAGGCAGAATTGGTGAAACAGCAGCGCCCCGGTGGGCTTCTGGCACGCTGATCATGGCAACCTTTCCTGCGGTCACCCCTAGCTACGGCGCACAGAAAACGAGTCGCCCTCGTGTGCGCATTGCGCAGTTTGGTGATGGTTATGAGCAACGTACGAGGTTCGGCATCAATCAAAACCCAAAGGAATGGAATCTGAGCTGGCAAAACATCACCGAAGCCAACGCTGATTCGATTGAGACATTCTTGGATGCCCGCGCCGCTGATGGCGCCAGTTTTGATTGGACGCCACCAGCCGAGGCCACAAGCTACAAATGGGTTTGCTTGGAATGGGATAAGCAAATCAACTACACGGGTAGAGCAACAATCACCGCCACCTTCCGCCAGGTGTTTGAGGCATGACGGTTCCGCAGTCAATACAGGAGCAGATTCAGCTCCTTAATCCATCAGCCATCATCGAGCTGTTTCAGATGCAGCTGACCGAAGCGGTCAATGGCGTTGATGAGACGTTCTACTACCACGCTGGAACGAACGGGCTGACTAACAGCGTCGTATTTGGCGGCATTACCTACACGCCGTTTCCGATTGAGGTTGAGGGCTTTGATCTGACTTCAAAAGGTACGCTGCCGCGTCCAACGATGCGCATTTCAAACGTTGCCGGAACAATTACCGCGCTGCTCCTTGCTTACAGCGTCCTTAACGCCAAGGTCACCCGCATCCGCACCTGCCAGAAATTCCTTGATGCCGTCAACTTTAGCGGCGGCGTAAATCCAACAGCTGACCCAACCGCCAAGTTCACCGATGAAGTTTGGTATGTGGACCGTGTGGTCCGCGAAAACATTGAGCTGGTGGAACTGGAACTGATCAGCAAGCTGGATTTGATCAACCTTGTCCTTCCTCGCCGTCAGGTATTGGAGCATTGCCCGTGGAAGTATCGCGGTGAAGAGTGTGGCTACACCGGCAGCGCATACTTCGACATCAACGACAACGTTGTCGCCAGCGCAAGTCAAGATGTGTGCGGCAAGCGGTATAACAGCTGCGCTAAGCGATTCCCTACAGGCAATCTCCCCTTTGGTGGCTTCCCTGGAGCACGACTGCAAATCTGAGGCTGAGGCGCACGCTTTGGCTGAGTTTCCGCGTGAATCATGCGGCTTGATCGTCAATGGCAAATATTGGCGCTGCCGCAATATGGCGGAAGATCCATGTGCCGACTTCGTGCTTGATCCCCGCGATTATTTAGCGGCTGCGTTGTCCGGCACTATCGAGGCGGTCATCCACAGCCACCCAGAAGATACGCCGCCCAGTCCAGCTGATCTATCTGCCTGCCAGCAGTCCAAACTGCACTGGTACATCTTCCAACCCGGCACTGGGCAATGGCTGACTATCAATCCCTAATTGGCCGGGAATGGGATTACGGCAGGCAGGACTGCTACACGATTGTGCGCGATTATTTTGCGCTGCAAGGCATCACGCTGCCCAATTTTGACCGCCCCGACGAGTTGGAATCTAGTCCCAGCATTTACCTGCGCGAAGCTGTGGCACTGGGCTTCAAACAGGTGACTTTTGCTGAACGCCGCCCTGGTGACGTGCTGCTGATGCGCCTTGGAACGCAGCACCCAATGCACGCCGCTGTGCTTGTTGATTACGACCGGATTTTGCACCACCTCAACGAAAGTCCTAGTGCCGTCGAAGATCTGCGCAGTTACTATGTAAGGAGCATTGCTGCGGTGTTCCGATATGCAGCGGGTTCGTCTGCTGGGTGAGCTGGGCGAACGGTACGGCACCGAGCACACCTACTACAACCTGCGCACACCAGCGGACGCGATCAAGCTGCTGTGCATCAATATGCCGGAGCTACAGCAGGAGTTGATGACTGCCCACGAACGGGGCATCGGCTACCGCGTGCTGCAGGCTGATCAAGACATGGGCTACAGCGACCTGCAGTTGCCATTGGGTCAAAATGACTTAGTGCTGGTGCCGGTCATTGCCGGCTCGGGTCGTGGCTTTACGCAAGTTTTGATTGGCGTCGGATTGATAGCTGCTTCGTTTTTGATTCCAGGCGCTGCGGCAATCGGCACATTTGGATTAACCCAAGCGATTGCGGTTAAAAGCCTCGTTGCAGGTATTGGTGCAACCTTGGTTTTAGGTGGCGTGACGCAAATGCTGTCGCCGCAGCCTCAACTGCCAAGCCTTGGCAACCAACGCTTTGGCAGTGGCACTAACGCCAGCACCCGTGGACCGCAAAGCTTGACCCGTGGTGCTGACGGTCAGCAGTCTTACGCCTACACCGGCGCAGCTAACACGGTTGGCGTGGGTCAAACCATCCCAGTGGCCTACGGCAAGGTGCTAATCGGTAGTCAGCTGTTGTCCGCCAACGTCGAAGTCACCGACGAATCTGATCCACTGCAAACTGCAATTCGTACACCCAGCAGCGAAACAATCCGCATCGGCGGCGATCCAATCGGCTGGGGTTATAGCGATGTGCAGGGCATATCAACACGCCGCACCGACCAAGGCGGCTTTGGCGGTCCAGATCAGTTCAACCTGTATTACAACATTCCATTATTTAATGGATCGAATGCAACATTTTTCTTCGACACTAGAGACGGCAAGCGTGATCGCTATGGGGTCTGCCTAGGTTTGCCTGCTGGACTGCGTGATCGCGTGGCAGGTCCTGGTACGACACTTGTTGATGGCTTCATTACCTACCGCATTGATGTGTTGCGCGGCAGAAGCCAAGACCTTATTGGCTCTGTGCAGGCCACCATTCAAGGTTTGACGTTTGATCACTATCGCTGGATTCATCGCTTCGTTCACGCCGACAACCCAAGCGACAATGGAACTGTCAGGGTAGAGATCGTGGACTTCCGCTGCGAAGGCGATGTTTACCTGCAACTACAAGCCAGCGGATACGACCTGTAATGGCACTCAACTCCACATCCACCATCAAGATTCTCGACCTTCTTTGCGAGGGTCCGATTGATGGCATCGTTGGGCAGGAAGCTGGCGTCTATCTCAACGAAACACCAATTCTTAGCAGCAGTGGTGAGCGTAACTTTCCACAGCAAGACGTTAATTACGAATACCGCGAAGGTACTGCAACTCAGGGTCCACCCAGCACCGCACCTGGCGTTACGTCAACCGTCACCGACATCAATACAGAAGTCGGCAAAAACTACGAAGAAGATCTCAACGCAAATGATGAAGTAATCGCTCGCCGTTATGGCGGCGGAACCGTTATCCGTCAAATCACGGATACGGATGTAGACGCCTTTCAGATCCTGTTCACCGTTCCACGTCTGTTTTCAGTCGCCAAGGAAGGGCTGGCGCAAGGTCAAGCATTTAGCGCCACCATCGGCATCATCGTGCAGGTACAAGCACGCGGGCAGGGTTACAACACTGTTTACAGCCGTCGTGTTACTGGCGTATCAACCACTAGCTATCAGTTCAAAACACCGCGCATCAACCTGACTGGTAGCGGCCCTTGGAACATCAAAGTCATCAAAGAAGATCTTGGTGAGGACAGCTTTGAGGTCAAATACACCAGCTTCCGCGACACACCACAAAACACCAGTGTTGCCAATGATCGCGGCAATCAACTGCTGTGGTCAAGCCTGATTGAGCAGCAATACATCCGCACGGGTTATCCGTTCTGTGCCGTTGCCGGCCTGTCGATTTCAACACGTCAATTTGACAGCCTGCCCAGCCGCGCCTATCTGATTCGTGGTCGCCGGGTAATGATCCCGAGCAATGCCACGGTGCGTGCTGACGGCAGCCTGCAGTTGGATGGTGCATTTAACGGCAGCCTGCGTGGTCCGGTATGGACAACATGCCCGGTCTGCTGCTTCTACGACATGCTCACCAATGGCCGTTATGGCGCTGGTGATTTTGTCACTGCTGCAAATCTAAGCTGGGTCGATCTCTACCCACTGGTGCGTTATGCAAACCAGCTAATCACCAATCCTGACGGCACGACTGAGCCACGCTTTGCGTGCAATGTTCTGATTGGCGATCAAGCCGAGGCGTACAACGTCCTGCAAGATCTTGCCAGCGTTTTCCGAGGTCTGCTGTACTGGTCCGCTGATGTAATCCAAGCCGCTGCTGATCACGGCAACCTTGATGGCACAGCGCTGTCGCCTGTTCATCTCTACAACAACGCCAACGTCATTGATGGCGTCTTCGAGTATTCCGGCAGTTCGCTCAAGACTCGCAGCACTAGCGTTCGCGTTCGGTACAACGACCCCGAAAACTTCTACAAGTCCAACTACGTCGTTGTTGAAGACTCGGCGCTGATCACCAAATACGGCTATCAGGTCAAAGAAATCGTTGCCTTCGGTTGCACGTCAAAGTGGCAAGCGCAGCGCGTGGGTCGCTGGGTGCTCAAAACCGAAGAGCTGGACGGCGAAACGGTCACGTTCACCACTGGGTTGCAGGGTGCTGTTGTGCTGCCAGGGCAAATCTTTGCTGTTGCTGATCAACTGCGCCAAGGGCAACGCATCTCGGGACGTATCAGCAGCGTGGCTGGCACGGCAGTTGTGGCCGATCAAACCGTCACACTTCCTAGCGGCAACAGCCATCAGCTGACGTGCTTGCTGCCCGACGGAACACTTGAAACCCGCGCAATTACCAGCGTTGCGGGATCCACAATCAACATCGCATCAGCCTTCAGCCAAGCGCCTCAAGCACAGGCGCTGTACTCGATCACCAGCACTGCGGTAAACCAGCAAAAGTTTCGCTGTATTTCGATTGCCGATAACGGCGACGGTCAGTTCAGCATCACCGGCTTGGTGCATAACGACAGCCTTTACACCGCTGTTGATACCGGTACGAATCTGATCTTTGAGCCAATCAGCCTTTACGACGAGACGCCACCTGCACCTACTGGGTTGACGCTGACAACTAGCCAAATCAGCAGCGGCGCCAACATCTTCAACCGCATTACTGCATCGTGGACACGCGGCGAAGCTGGCAATGCGTTTAGCTATGAGGTTCGCTTCAAGGTTGGCAACGGCAACTACGTCATCACGCAAACAACTGACTCTGAGTTTTATATCGACGCCGTACCGCCTAACACTGCGCTGACATTTGAGGTCCGCTCTGTCGGTCAAGCGCCACTGCTGAAGAAATCACCATGGACGCTGCAGACAACAACCACGCCAGAAAACAACAGCGGCTCAATTACTGTCCTGCCGCCTGATCCTGTCAACGTCCGCATTGAGGCATACGGCAACGATCAAGTGATGCTGCGATGGGACAAACCCATCAATTACAACAGCTACGAATTCATCGCCATTATCCGCCACAGCAGCAAGACCGATGGCACTGGCGAGTGGAGCAACAGCACGCTGCTATCTGAGTCGATTACAGCCAATACAGCACAAGCAATTTTGCCGTTGGTTGAAGGCGAATATCTGATCAAGTTCCAAGACAAGGCTGGACTGCGCAGCGCCAATGCCGTCAGCGCAACGATTGATCTGCCCAACCCAATCCCGCGCTACGACATCACAACCGTCCGCGAAGAAACCGGCAACTTCCCCGGTCAATACGACGGCACGTTCTATTCGGATGAATACGACGGCTTGGTGCTTGACGGCAGCGAAACCATCGACGACAAAGTTGATCTCATCGACACCTGGGACAGCTTTGACTTCATTGGCACCCGTGGTCTGAGCGGTCGCTATTACTTCCAGAACATCCTCGACCTAGGCGGCAACTACAGCGTTGTCTTCAATCGCATCCTTGCCACTCGCGGCTTGTACCCTGCCGCCACGATCGACAGCCGCACAGCTGAGATCGATCGTTGGAGCGACTTTGACGGCGACATTCCAGACGACACTAGCGCTGAGATCTACTTCCGCACAAGTGCTGACGCCACCGTCGATGAGCTTCTGCTGCTGGAAGATGGCGACAAGCTGCTGCTGGAAGACGGCGACGACTTTGAGCTGGAGTCTGATATTGACTTTGGCGAATGGGTGCCAATGCGAGCAGGCCGCTACACCGGGCGCCAGTTCCAGTTCAAGGTGGAGCTAACCAGCACTGCCAGCGATCAGACCCCCATCGTGGATGAGCTGGGCTATGTGATGCAGCTGGAGAGCCGCACTGAACGCAGCGGCACCATCGCGTCAGGCACGACTGCCAAGGTCGTTACCTATACCAATGCCTTTTACGAAACGCCTGCCTTGGGAATCACCGCTTTCAATTTGGGCACAGGGGACTACTATGAGGTGACTTCCCCAACCAGGACTGGCTTTACTGTGACCTTCCGCGACAGTGCTGGCACCATTGTTGATCGGAACTTCCAGTATCAGGCCGCCGGTTACGGCGCACTCGTCTAAACATGGCACAAGCAGACGGCATCGTCAGTAACGCCTCAGGTGCTGCGGTACGGGCAGACCTGAACAATCAGCTTGCTGCTGTCTTCACCAACCACAGCGGTCCTACTGAACCAAGCACGACCTACGCCTATCAGTGGTGGGCTGACACGACCAACGGCGTGATGAAGCTGCGCAATGCAGCAAACAGCGCCTGGATCACGATGTTCCAGTTGGACGGCGAGTGGACCAGCTTGGCACTGGAAAACGGCAGTGCTGCTAGCCCGTCGATCTATTTCAAGGACAGCGGCACTGATACCGGCGTTTACAGCCCTGGCACTGATCAGGTCGGTATTGCGACCGCTGGCGTGCAGCGCGTCAACTTCAATGGCTCCACTGAGGTGGTGTTCAACGATGGCGGCGCTGATATTGACTTCAGGATTGAGGGCGACACCAACCCAGACCTGTTCAAGATCGACGCTGGCACCGATCAAGTTCAGGTTGCCAACCTCAACGGCGGTCCCCTCGCTGGCACCCGTAACCGCATCATCAACGGGGATATGCGGATTGATCAGAGAAATGCTGGGGCGAGTGTGGCAACATCATCTGGCACCGGCGTTTTTGTAACCGATAGATGGGCGTTGGGATACTCACAGACAAGCAAGTTCACGGGACAACGGAGCACGGTGGCGCCTGCTGGATTTACCAATTCGCTGCTTGTTACGTCATCGTCTGCTTACTCAGTTACATCAAGCGACTACTTTTTTCTGCGGCACAACATCGAAGGATTTAACACAGCCGATTTGGGCTGGGGAGCGGCAGGCGCAACCTCTGTAACTTTATCGTTCTGGGTCAGAAGTAGCCTAACGGGGACATTTGGAGGATCTTTTAGAAATAACTCCATCAACAGGTCTTATCCATTCACTTATGCCATAAGCTCCGCAAACACTTGGGAGTACAAAACCATAACTGTTTTGGGCGACACGTCAGGAACTTGGGACACGGGAAACAACACCGGAATAGAAATTGATTTTGGCTTGGGAGTCGGATCAACTACCGCTGGCACAGCTGGATCTTGGTCCGGCAATAACTACGTTTCCGCCACCGGCGCAACCTCAGTCGTCGGCACCAACGGCGCCACCTTCTACATCACCGGCGTGCAACTTGAACCCGGCTCAGTCGCTACCCCGTTCGAGAGGCGCAGTTATGGGCAGGAGTTGGCGTTGTGTCAGAGGTATCACTGTAAAACGTACAATACTAACTTGCCGGCAGGAAACGCCACTGGAGAAGGAGTACTAGTTGGGGTTACAACATCAGGAGGGATTGGATTTGTAAATTTTGTATATCCTGTACAAATGCGGACTGTGCCGGTAATCACTCTTTACAATGCAACGACTGGAGCTGTTGGAACGTGGAAGGATGGTGGTAATACAGACACAACGGTTACTGCTGGAGGGATAGGGGAAAGGCAGTGCTATATCATTACATCCACTGCTGCAGCCGATAGTACCATCATTGGTCACGCTGTCGCCTCTATTGAGCTATAACAATGACTTACCAACTTACCGAAACCGAAGCAATTTTACGTCTTTCTGACGGTGCTTTTATTCCGCCAAATCCTGAAAATCCC
>JACCDP011554638.1_pt1 | contig 12743 bp, 8 predicted proteins | sample 7445841 | NCBI WGS metagenome assembly JACCDP01 (sample SAMN15323441, study PRJNA562643) | freshwater metagenome | isolation source: river surface water | place: USA:Blue River Watershed | collected 2017-08-17
AATCGTGTGGGTGTGGGTGTGGGTGTGGGCGATGTTGGTGGTGGTGGTAATCGTGTGGGTGTGGGTATGGGTGTGGGTGTGGGTGTGGGTGTGGGTGTGGGTGTGGGTGTGGGTGGGACGGGTCTCGGTCTGTTTGACTGTTTGGAAAAAAAAGAATATGATACGATGCCGACGGGGATGAGACATAAAATGACGACAATTGCTATGAAAATCCATTTGGCGTTTTTTGAAAAATTTTGTTCTGACTCTTCCATGTTCAGCAGAATTGATGAATGTCAAACTAGTCCCTTCTGACTTGGTTTATTTTGTTCTGTGACACCATTTTATGTTGTCATTTTGTTTTCAGGAGGCATTTCTGTTGCACAAACGATCATTTCCCCACCATTTTGTGAAGCGGAAACAATTTTGGATGGTTGTCGCGCTGTACATAAAATGATGACAATTGCGATTAAAATCCAAGTGGCGTATTTTGTAAAATTTTGATTTCACACACCCATGGTTTGTTTTTATTTTCACAAATGCTTTTTTCATCGATCGGTGTTTTTTTTCTCAAAAAGGCAATGATGAAATCGCAGACATCATGATTTTCAGTTCAGAAAACATATTTCAATCAATTTCCCCACATGACTTCAATGATACCCCTGAGAAATGTTGTACAATTTCATCATGCAAAATCTGACAGATTCACGAAATCAGACAACGCCCCTGAATGGCTCTAAGTGACACAGATGCGCACAGTGCTACGACCGAACAGTTCACGTCTTGTTAGAACGTACGGAACATGTCCGAAAATGAAAGAACCAGCGTGCATCTGTTTGCTACTTTACTATTGGTCGGTCATAGCGCCTGTAAACGGTAACATAATTTGCTGTTACCATCACAGCATTCTAACCTTTTCATGACTTTGGGAAGGTTCGTGTTTCTACCCTGGATCTCCTCTCAACGGCAGGGTTCACGTCTCTTTTGATTCGCATGTCCCAGTGGCCCATTACACGTGCAACACATCGCTAATCGAAGGATCTTTAACTCGAAGATGTGACGAAAGTGGACGATGGAACGGAACTCCACCTTTGTGTGGTTTGTTGTTCCAGGTTCTACGAATACTACTCCATTGACCGCTTTATTCATTGAACAGCATGGAACGCGCCCATTCAACACATCGAAGCGGGGGGTACCGATGCGAAGCTTTTGAATGATCAGAACAGTCAAACGTGCGATTGGCTTAAAGGTGAAAACGAACTGAACTTAAAACTTGGTTCACCTTCACAAATCACTTCAGTCACACTGAGCTCACCTGTTCCCTACAAAGGTGCAAACATTTTCCTATAAATAGAAGAACTAAAATCACCCAGAAGCAGATTTATTGCAAAGTTCGCAGTTTGAGCTAACAGTCATCGATGGAGAACGGGCGACTGGTAAAACAAATGGAACGTTCTATGAAAGTATCGTGACCGACGATCAGTTCTCCAGTCGGCGTTGGTCGTTAAACAACACTGGACGCGAACTCAGTCTCAAACTATTGACGGGCAATGTGTTCATTTGCGAAGTCGTCGTTCATACTTATCCGAGTGAGTGGGAAATTAAGAAACGTGATGTTCATAATTTTCTTGTAAAATTGTTTAGAGGAATGTGGCGATCCGGAATTACCGGTCTACGGAAATGCCAGTGTTAGTGGACATAAAGCCGTTTATTACTGCGACTCGCGATTCACATTGACTGGAGATGTCGAAAGAAACTGTTTTGATGGGAAGTGGACAGGGAAGCAACCCATCTGTAAGTATTTTTATGATGTTAACTACCAAACGGAAGAGAGTAAAATGACACTTTCATTTAGGTACGGTTTCGTCAGTATCTAACGCTTTGCCAAGTTCATTAGTTATCGCGATTGTTATCGCCATATTGCTCTTTATTCTAGAATTTTTTGTCTGCATTGTATAGCAGGTAATTGCAGAAATAAACTGTATTCAAATGAAAATCGCAGACATCATGATTTTCAGTTTAGAAAACATATTTTAATCAATTTCTCCACATGTCTTCAATGATAACCCTGAGAAATGTTATACAATTTCATCATGCAAAATCTGACAGATTCATCTTGACAGTATCGACATCTCGGGAGGAGTCGTAAGGTGAGCGAAAAGTAAACCAACACCAGTCTTTCTCCCAAACCGACTCTAGCAATCCGAATTGGTTGATGATCCGGACAGTTGTGTTTTGATTAGGTTTATTTTCTTCGTAGAGACTCGCTCCCGACATGCCTGCCGTGATGTAAATCGTACCTTTAATCATTTTCGTCCTCTCGTATGCGTGATCGTGTCCGTTGAAATAAAATTGAACTTTATATTTTTGGAATAAATCTTGACATTTGCCCTGCAAAAACGGGCTGTCTCCGTATCGACCGGAACTGAAGAGCGGGTGATGCCCGCACGCAACCTTCCATGGTTTCTGGCTCTGTTTCAGAGCGTTTTCCAGCCAGGGTCTTTGCTTATCCCACAACGCGTCTGGATTGCTGTTGAGCATGAAGAAATCGACGTGCGCCATGTCAGTGATGACATAAAAATCGTTACCCCCTACAAAACCAAAATCAGAATCTTTCAAATACCACTGTCCTTTGTCGGTCATGAAATCATGATTTCCGAGAACGCATCTGAACTGATGATCGGATGCCAAATCAAAAAGTTTCTTAAATGGTAGGGTGAAAACGGAAGCTTTCTTTTCCTGTTCTCCCGACCAATAAATTATGTCACCCAATATGACGGAGAATTTTCCCGGTCTCAGTGTGTGGAGATCAAACAATTTATTGGCGACGGCGAATTGTCCGGGCAGTCCTTGTCCGGTGTCTCCTAGAAAATAAACTCTCTGAGAGCTGGTGAGCTCTGAGATTGGCGTTGGTGTTGGAGATGGTGTTGAAGTTGGCGTCACAGTGGGAGTTGGTTTTGGTGTCGCTGTCGGCGTCGGTGTCACAGTGGGAGATGGTTTTGGTGTCGGCGTCGGTGTCGGCGTAGGTGTCACAGTGGGAGATGGTTTTGGTGTCGGCGTCGGTGTCGGCGTCGGTGTCGGAGACACCATCGGAGTGAGCGTTGGGATTGGTGGCAAACGCCGTGGGAATATGACGAAACTTCTTCCCGCAATTTTTAATGAGAGGGGACATTTTGGGAACAGCCATGACAAAAGAAAGACTAATCCGACAAAGGACAATGACAAAACAGTCAATTGGAAGACTTTGTTTTTCATCTTTGACTTCAATTTCTGATTTACGAACTGATAATGTTAAGTTGTTTCTTTTTTACACTGCATTTGAAGTTGATTTTCTTTTGTGTTGCTTTCGAGAAACATCACTTCCTAATCGAAGATAAATCATGATCCTTTGCCTCTACATTGCCAATTTCTTTTTCATTGACGGTCTTCACTATTGCAAAAAAGAAACAAAATTGCGATGATGTCAAGAACCCCAAAATATAACTTAGTGCACTTCGTATGTCTTTCAATTTTAATTTTTTTCATTTTTCAAACGCCTCAGGCAAAGATGTATTTCAATAACATATTGATGACTTTCAGTTCAACTTCGGCGATGTCAGCAGTCGCCAACGGCAGTTTTGAGAACACGAACGGAAAAGAAAATCGAGAAAATGCAGAAACGGAGTGTGATCCCCCAACAACTTCAACTAATTTTCCACAATCATCCCCCCTGCCGAAGCTTGAGCAGTTGCCGACGGTGATTCCGTTGATTCGATCTGAATCGAAAATCACTGAAACGCAGACAAAAGACGAAATTTGCAATTACCTAAAATCTGTCTATCCGACTTTGACAACAGGAGGTGAAACTGAAACAACAAAATGGTGGACAGATTGGTACGTAAATATATTGAATTGTTGGTATGATGGCGCATCGCTGTGCCATGACGATATGAAAAAACGCATTTTCCGTCCCTTTCAATCATCATCCGATTTCAAATTCGAACTCGTGATCGCAACAGACGACACGATTTCATTTCCAAAACGTGATTGTTTCCCCGATAACGTTTGGTTCGAAGGGATCCCAGCAACACATAGTTTCGGAGACGAATTGAATTCATCGTCACGAATGAGGAGAAACGCTTACAGCATGTCTGGAGACTCAATTGACGGAAGCCCACTTGGGGTCGTTCAGCGCAAAGCTCGACATGATACATTTCGGAACATGTTGACAACTTCAAATGTCGAAAATCAACATCAGTTGTTTTCTCATTGCCTTCGGTCGACGAACCGTCGTTTTACACCCAGACCCGGTCGTTCTGAATGCGGCGAAGATATCGACGACGGCGGTACTACTGACAATCACTGTTTACTTCAATCACATAATGAATCAATTGATTCTTTATTCCTCCCGCCCCTCTTTCAATTCACAGAGTTTAATATAGATTTTCACGATGGAAGTGTTGAACGTGACGATGTTTTCCAAAACAACCAGGAAAAGCGAGTTGTTGAACCTCGACAACCGCAACGACAGGAACAAACAGTTTCGCCGTTGTCACCGTCGACAAGAAAGTTCATGCATTTGCATTCCGACAAAACTTCTTCGCTGCGACATGTGGAATCGAACACATTTCTGAAATACAATAATACATTTCAAGGACTCGTCGAAGACTCCGACGGCGATTTAGACACTAAAGGTTGGCCGGAGAGGGGTCTGAGAAGGAAAAGTTTGAGAGAAGCGTCAGAAATGAGAAAACTGAACCAAAAACCACCCACTCGGCAACGTAGCATAGATATCTTTGTTCCGCTCCGAGGAAGCGGGATTTGGATGAATGTTGGACAACATTCAGAGAAAAGTTTCACGCTGATTGGATTTCTCATCAACCAGAATCTTTTCAGTCTCACAAGTCTGAGAGAATACAACAACGACACCCGTTCTTCGTGCCAATTGCACCGTCAATTCAAAGAATTAACTCGCAATATTAACAGGTTTTACCGGAGAAAACAGCTTTCCATTTCGTCCTTCCAGGACGACGACGACGACGACGACACGTTGTCGGATGAATTGTCGCAAAACTCAATAATCAGAACGGTAGACGGAGAGGCTATTTCCGAATCATCATCTGAATTGCAAGCGCTTGAAATGATGAACCGTTGGTTCAGGAATGGAATTTTCTTTCGCAAACCCCAGAAGAGTCAACATCATTATTTCCCGTTCGGTGTTCATTACTGTGAGTGTTGCAGGGATAAAGGGTTGACTTTGCTGTCGGAATGGTTCGCTCGAAACGGTCATGTCAATTCTCTGCAATGTTCCAGAGAAGCGTACCCATTGAATGTCAATGATTGCGAAGCTCTTTGGAGAAAAGAGATCATTTTCTCCACCAATCTCCCATCGTTCGATCGTATTTTACATGATTCTTCCATCGAGAAATCCCTCAACCGTTTTCGTTTCATTGATCCGACAACAGATTTTGAATCTTATTCTAAGTCAGGCTATGTTGACGACGGAATGTCAAAAATCTCCAGAATTTACATCAACGGCAATTTGTGGAATTGGAACAGGCCAGATGCAAAATCAATTGGCGATAAAAATCGATTTCAGGATCTGACGATCAATTAAAAATCAGAATTTGCCGTCAATTGACAACAAAATGACGCGACGCAAAGACGACACACGGAAACCAAATGTTGACGAAATATGTAAAACGCGTTAAAGAAAAAGAAGGAACATCATCATGTTTTCAGACCTTTTCAATTTTTTGAGAACGTTGTCAAACATAGAATTAGGTGGTGTCGCGTTGGGACTTGGCATATTTGGTTACATGATCTTCCAACGTTACAGATCACCATTCCCCGAAGTTATCAGTCCTGGAGAAAACGATGCAGCAGTATCGACGGGGCCTGAAACGAAAGTAATGCAACCTATGGTATTCAAAACCTCAAGGGGAATAACGAAATGTCAAATGGCATGCACGCAACCAATCCGATATCAGCAACCAGCACCGTTGTGCAGTCAACAACGGGGATGTTTCAAAATCTCACCGTGTTGAATTTGGGGGGGGGCATTTCAGAAACATCGCATGACTGACGGAAACAAATGGTACTGTTCTGGGATCCTGTTTTCAAAGCCAAATTTCGTTTTCAAGAACTTCAGTGCTTGAGAGCTCGCCATTTCTTGAGCTTCTTTTTTAGTTTCGCCGCAGCCTTTTCCTATAATTTCCCGTTTGCTGCTGACAGAAACGAAGAAAATACGTTTCTTTTTCTCGCTTTTTGTTTCCGACGACGACAACGACGACGACGAGCATTTGACAAATTGTTCTCGTCGATGCGTTTGGAATCCGTTGGATTTTGAGTTTCCGATACATTGACCGCAGTTGCAATGCGCGTGAAGATCCGACACCTGCTGCTCGCGATTCATCATCTCCTCGGGGCATTTTGAAAAAAGAAAATTGCAAATGACATTTTTGTCTCGGTTGTCAAGGAACAAGACATCTGCCGACGAAAATTCGTAAATCGGTTGGGTTCCGAGTTGTTTAGGAAATTCGTCAAATAGCTGTTTCAATCTTGTTTTCGGATCGTTCAGTTCTTCGAATTTGAGGGAAATCGGCTCTTGATCGAAGAGATAGGCTAGCACACTGAACACGATAAAATGTGCTTTCCCGATTCCAAATTCACACTTTTGGTCGATGAAATATTCCAAACAACCGACGAACGATTCGAATATATCGTCCAAAATCATTTGACGTTTGTTGACGCTTTCTTGACGCGAACAGCGAATAAAGCGAGTCAAATTCATTTTTTCAGTCATGGCACTCAAAAACGTCTTGCTTCCGTATTTGATTTTAATTTTGGCTACAATCCCCGGTCCACGAGTGTTTTTCAACAATGGAAATCGCATGTAAGAATATTGAACTAGAAACTTTCCAATAATGGCGTCACCAATTTGCTCAAAAACTTCGTAATTGTTTTCGCGATCGACAGAAGGCGAAGTGAACGCAATTCGAAACATGTCTCGACCTCGTTCGCGTCGGTAACATGTTTTGAAATGTTCCGTGCACTCCAATCCGACCTTTGTTTTTGCCAGCAACTTTACAATGAAATCCAGAAATTCGTCGTTTTCATCCCATTCATCATCGAAAGGTCCAACATTTTCTTCAGTTTTGCAAATTTGAGTTTTCTGAGATTTTCGGTTTTTTTTCTTTTTTTTGTTACACGGTGTTGTTGTCATTTCAGTTTGAGGAGTCGATGACGACAATTCGCGACGGTCGACAATCACTCCGGACAAAACAGCTGATGATTCGTGTTTCGGTTCTATAAAAGGAAACACAGATTTTCCAGGGTGTGCATGGATTGTTGAATTGCTCCTGCCAAACGATGACGATGACACGCGGGGATTCACTCCATTCGGCATTTCCTTTTTTGTGCCTTCTGAGTCAAAAGTCATTTCTCAATGTGATCCTTTTTTCATTACTTTTTTTCCACATTTCGTTAAAAATTCACTTATCAATCATCATCGTTGTTTCATTTGTTTAAGAAAAAAAATGGATTCTTCGCGGATTGTTGCATTTTAAAAATGAACGTTTCAGCAGGAACAGAAGTGCGGGACAACGCTGTTGATCACAAAAACATCAGTTTATGTTTGTACGACATGTGCCTATTGGTAGTCAATCGGATGCTCGTTGTTTCCAAAAAGGTTGAATGGAAAGACTTGAAAAGCCAATTGCCGGCAGAAATCATACAGGATGTTAAAAATGTGAGAGATTGTTGTTTTTCGTCCCAAAACCCTAGTCTAGCTGCACGATTCGGGCACGTTCGTTGCCTCGACCGAATTATGCGGCTGATTCCAAAACAATCATTCGAACGGAAAACAAAAAACGTAACACTGATTGCCGCATCAAACGGACACTTGAATTGTCTGAAATTCGCGCATGAAAATGGGTGTCTTTGGGATGAAGAAACGACTTATTTCGCAGGTTTCAACGGACATCTGAATTGCCTGAAGTTTGCATTCGAAAATGGATGTCCGTGGGACAGTTGGACGACATATGCCTGCGCAAAGGGCGGCAGTCTGGAATGCCTCAGATTTGCACACGACAACGGTTGTTCTTGGAACAGTTTCACGATTTACGCTGCTGCGGCTAACGGGCATCTCGACTGTCTGATATTTGCGGCATATAATGGTTGTCGTTGGGACGAAGAAACGACTTACGCCTCAGCAGCAAACGGACATCTAGATTGCCTTTCATTCGCCCACGAAAGCGGATGTCCCTGGGATGCTCGGACGACTCGTGTGGCAGCTGCAAATCAACATTGGAATTGTTTGGAATTCGCTCTTAAAAACGGATGTTTGTGGATTTGATTTCTGATTTCTGATTTCGTCACAAATGACTGACAAACATTTTTAATCAATCAAAAAGAGGAGTCCGAACAACTACCATTTTTTTCACAAATTCATTGTCAACACAGTCACAACATTCAATTCACAATTTGGATTGAAGACACAAAAAAAAATTCTCAATAATTCATTTATTTCGTCTACTCGCGTTGGCGGATTTAGATTCTCTTTGTTCTCCGCACAATCATTGCATCAGTCCCGGTGCTGCTGAAGAAAATGTCGTTCAGTTTATCAATAGTGTGTTGCGCAAAATTGCGGACCACGCAGAAACGAACTTCTCGTGCAGAGCATTCGGTCGATCGGAAGACATACGTCGTCAGAATTTGGGCAATTATCGAAAAAAGTCGATCGAGGAAATTATGTCGAATTTGAATGATCAGACACATGATCGTTTCAAATTTGTTTCCTAACCTGTGAAATGAAAAATATATACCACGAGGGAGAAGAAACATTGCATTTTCGTTATCGAGAACACAATAAATCACAAAAAAAAACTTACAACTTGAGCAAACGTTCATGCGCCAGCGATTCGTGGAAACAAACGTTATTCGAGTCAACTATGTCGTAAATCATTAAGTGAATGTGGGCAGCTGTCAAGACAATGTGACGGTAAAAAAGAACCACATCTCCCTAAACATTCAGTTCACATGACCCAAAACATTCGTTAAAAAAAAAACAAACAAAACGAAACAAAAACCAACAAAAACCAACAAAAACAAACAAAAACAAACAAAAACTTTTATCTTACGGGCGAGGTCCATTTTTCTGACAATAACGGAATTGGAAGTGACGAGAGTTCAACGCCAATGCAATCCAATGAAGACTTCTGAAATGAAGAAAACAAACTCAAACAATTTTCATAAAACACAAAAATAACGCAGTTGTGGATTTTTCATCCACAAAGACGATCAAAAACATACCGTCACGGTTCTAATCTGAGATATGAAGTGTCGGGCCTCTAGAAAAACCAGTTGCAACTCACGAATAAGAAGTTCGATGTTTTGGTTGTGCTCGTTTTGATTGTTTGTCGTGATCGGGAGAGCAAAGTGTGCGTACCGTGATGCAAATGCAGAAACAAATCGATTACTCTTGACGTTCGGTGGTTCCATCAATCCAATCCATCCATCAGTGGTATTAATTAATTTGGGGCCAATTCCGCAAGGGTTTGCCAAATACTGAGCAAATGGCATGCTCAGAAGGGACTCACTGACAACACGAGGACGGTACCAATGAAATGGGCGGAAGCTTAAGACCACATTACCTAAAGTCATTGGATCGTGAGTGTCATCATTACAGAACTGTTCACAGGGAGTCAAAAGCAAAAGTAAAAAAAAATAACTTGCAGTAAATGGTCAGCAAGAAACAATTGAAATGAATAAGAGTAAGAGAAATCATAGTAGTTTCTATTTTACTGCAATACTGGATCCGTCTGACAACAAAGTAATAAAATTTTCTCAGAACAACAGTCGTCGTTCAGTGTCAAAACTGGTGTGTTCGATGGAATAAAAGTACATTTTGGCTAAGAGAGTGTTTTGGACACACTTGATCGCACTGAAATGCAAGCCTTGTCGAACGTTCAATTAGAAAGCCACGCCCTTGTCGAATTCAACAAAATCTCATCATTTGTTAATTCACGACAAATCAGAGTGATTTTCTTTCAAGGAATAATTGACTTTCCCCATCGTTGATACATCCACCAACCCATCAACAAAAGTGTGATGGCAGCTAAGACGACAATGAAATAAAAACCAAATTTGTCAGCTTCCCCGAGTGGGGGGATGAATGTTTCCATATTGTTGTTTCCAATTCCTCCTTGACTGCTAGAATTGTGCGACACAAAATTGGAAGCGTTTGACTTGTGAGTTGGAATGAACATTTTTGCAACACAGAGTGAATTTGTTTTCCTTTTTTTCAACTTCATTCACGTTTTTTTTTTTTTTTGGTTTTTTTGGTTTTTTTTTTCTTCTCAATGATGAATCTTCAGATATCAGCTTCAAAGGCGGGAACTGGAATGAATTGATTCACGATCAGTTGTTGGTCGTTTTGATAGTTATTGTTGTCGGATGCAACAAGCAAACACGGCTTATTTCCAACCTTGTGAATGACAATGGATTCGTAATTTTCAGATTTGAAAGGAGTCGGAGACACTTGTGCAATTCCAACACCTGTCACCGATCCGTTTGCAATGATTTGACTCGTTTCCACGATGCATATTTTGCTCGTAGCACCAGTCGCTGGGTTAAACAGAATTTCCAACACATACATATATTTTCCAGTTCCTTTTGTGTTTACAGTACAATCGCTAATTCTGAATCCTGGATTAGGCGAAACGTATGTGAATGTCGACCACGTAAAACGCGTTTTCCCAGATCCAGAATCTTCAGCAATCCAGCATTTGTGTGTTCCGCTTCCTCCATCAACTTCTGCTATCATAACTACTCGACCGTCTTTCAGAGTGCACATGGCTTCAACATTTGTGGATTCCGGGAGCGCTGCTACTTCTGTTGGAACATTGGCAAAAGTAGGATTTCCAAACAAATCTGAATAAATGAAAAATCTTTTGCTATGTTCAGCAAAGGTCATGAACTCACCCGTTTTCAATATTGTCATGGCTTTCAGACGATTGTCCGGAAATGCAATGTTAGATCCATTAACAGCCTTTAACATTTGAAACTTTGTTTTTGAAATGCCTGTGAGAGACCCTGAAGCATCGCTGCTGGTCGATCCTTGAAATCCAAAACCGGTGTCCGTTACGAAGAAAAGGTCGGTTCCGTTCGAAGCCGATCCAGTGAAGCAACACATGTTTTCACTTTTTGGAATCACAACTGTTCCAGCTGATGTGAATGGTCCATCCGGTCGATTATTTGGCGTTGGTCTTGGTGTCGGAGCTGGTGGTTGTGGCGGAGCATTTGTTGGGGCCGGGGTCGGGGTTGGTGTAGGTGCAGGTGAAGGAGGACCATTTGTAGGGGCCGGAGTCGGGGTCGGGGTAGGGGTTGGCAAAGGTGGAACATTTGTTGGGATTGGTCCTGGTCTGGGTGCTGGGCTTGGTACGGGTGTTGGGTTTGGTATGGGTGTTGGGCTTGGTATGGGTGTTGGTCCCGGTCTGGGTGTTGGTCTCGGCTCATGGCATGGAGAAACGGACCATTTTTTCACGAGAAAAAAATAAATGCCGCTCCCAACTATAGTTATTCCGCTCACGACGAGCGCAGTGATCAAAGACTTTTGAGATACTTCTGGATATGACTCATTGTCATATTTTCTTCTCATATTTGTTCTTTTCGATTTGCTTAATTCCTTTTTCCGTGAAATGAGTTGCATTTTTAATTTTTACATTTTCGTTTTTCTATTTTCGGAAACTGTATTGTTGTTTCTTTTCTTCAAATGAAACTGTACATCGATCGATCAATCTTCGCTTGAGCAATGATTGTTTTTTGTTTAGGGTTGTCGTTGTCATCCACCATGATAAAGAAATATCTTTCGTCTCCGACGTTTTGAATGATGATAAGTTCGTAGTTTTCAGACGGAAATGGTTGTGGACAAAGTGGAAACAACAATTTTGGTTTGATAGTTTGCCCTTCGGTGAGACACGAAACGCACAAATAAACGATTCTCCCTGTGACAATTCCTGTTTGCGCGTCAAATCTTCTTTCAATGCAAAAACAATAATCAGAATTTGATTGAGAGCAAACAAGTCCTGATACCATCAAATTGGATTCACTATTATCGTAATAAAATTCGGAAAAAGAAAATCTGTCAGGTTCCGTGCCGGCTCCTTTATCGGTGCCGATCCAGCCAACGATTGTGTCGACAGCGCGTCCATCTCTTGTAGTAATTTGAGCCTTTCCCTCAGTCAACAAAACAATTTTTCCATCAGGAAAAACTCCTAAACTTTCTTGCAAACCGTTATTAGTAAAATTCGACTTTTTTGCTATCTGCAACAAAGTGGAAGGACAGTTCACTTCTGCAAAAGCTTTTTCGAAAACATCTTTGTAGATGAACCATCGGGCCTTCCGTTCATGACAAACAAGAATGTCACCATTTTTCAATTTCACCATCGCTTCGATATCGGGATCATCAGACGGCCACATGAAATCCGTCCCATCAACCTTTTTCATTCTCTCCAATTTTTGAAGGTCCAAACGTTCAATTGCATTGTTCTGATCAAATTTTGGAGAAACACGAGCAATCATCCCACGATCGTTTGCAATCACCCAGCTTCCGTCATCGTCCACAAAACCATCTGACCAGCAACAAAATCCTGGACGAAGTTTGTTGATAATTAAAGATGTTTTCAATGGAAATTTGTCGCTGGAAACTCCGGGAATTGTTTCCGAAGCCGGTATGAGTGTAAGTGTGGGTGTGGGTGTGGGTGTGGGGGTGGGTGTGGGTGTGG
>JACCDP010194632.1_pt1 | contig 12741 bp, 11 predicted proteins | sample 7445841 | NCBI WGS metagenome assembly JACCDP01 (sample SAMN15323441, study PRJNA562643) | freshwater metagenome | isolation source: river surface water | place: USA:Blue River Watershed | collected 2017-08-17
CCAACGACCAAGGCCTTGGGCTGCAAGTAGGGTTGAGCTTGCGACACGATGCGTTTTAACTGGGCTACGGGGTCGGTAGTGAATTTCTCGGTGTAAGGGTCAATGTTGGGCTGCAAAAGTACCGTTGTTTGCAAACGAGGATTCGAAGGTTGCACCCGGATTACTTGGATTCCTCTCGAGATGAAGTAGGGTAAAATTAACAGCCCGACAAAAGCCATGACATATCCATAGCGCTTTTGTTCCATGAACTGTATTCCGGTCCAGTTCGCTACCATCACCCACAGGCTACCACCCAAGATGCCTGTAAACTCGTACCATTGAATCCACGAGGGGCGCAAGGAAAAGAAATTGCCCATGGTCAACCAAGGCCAGGAAAGTTCCCAATTGAGGTGCGCAAATTCGAAAACGACCCACGTAAGGCTTAATCCAGCGATGAACCATGGAGTTGTGAGCCTGCGAAAGGCTCGGAACCCAAGACCCAAAGATCCTGCCATCAAGAGGGTGTTGCAAACAAAGGCCATCATTGCTCCACCTGCAGTGGAGTTCCAAATCCACCAGGTCGTTCCGAGGTTGAATAAGAACAGCGAAAGGTAGGAATAAGCAAAAAAGCGGAGAGCCCCCTTTTTGGTGTTTTTTAACCGTAAAGCAACCCACCATAAAGGCACCCAAGCAACAAAAACCAAGGGCGTTATGCTCCCGGAAAAGGGAAAAGCAAGGACGAGCAGAATTCCCGATACAATGGAAAGAAACAAGGAGTGGTGTATAATGCGCTTCATGGGGTAAGAGCAAAGTAACGAAAATAAAAAAGCCTTTCCGTTAAGAAAAGGCTAAATATCGTGTTCAGGAAAGAATTATGCCTGCTCGAAAGGAACAACCGATACAAAGGAACGGTTGTCTTTTTTCTTGCGGAATTCCACCATACCGTCGCTCAGCGCAAACAGCGTGTGGTCTTTACCAATGCCTACATTGTTTCCTGGATGATGCTGCGTGCCTCGCTGACGAACAATGATGTTGCCCGCAATGGCCGCCTGACCACCAAATATTTTAACACCTAATCGCTTGCTGTGCGACTCTCTACCGTTTTTGGAACTACCGACTCCTTTTTTGTGTGCCATGACTTCTACAGGTTTTAAGGGTTAGGATTTAATATCTGTAATATGCAGCGCAGTGAACTGCTGGCGGTGACCGTTTTTAACAACGTAGCCCTTTCTGCGTTTTTTCTTAAATACGATCACTTTGTCGCCTTTGACATGATCTAAAACTTCTGCGGTGACTTGAGCACCTGCTATAGCCGGGGCGCCAAGGGTAACATTTCCACCGTTTTCAACCAACAAAACTTGATCAAAAGTAACTTTTGAACCCGTTTCTGCGGCTAAACGGTGCACGTAAACCTTTTGGTCTTTTTGCACTTTGAACTGCTGCCCTGCTATCTCAACGATTGCATACATGTTATTTGTTTTTTAATTCGGACCGCAAAGATACGATTACTTCTCGAATATCAAAAGACCTGTTCCTTTTTTCTCAGCTTTTGGAGCAGAAGGTCATAAAAGTTGACAAGACAAACACCGCTCAATAAGACGAGCATGGCAAAGAATTGAACCCAAGTCAGGTGTTCGTTGAAAAAACTTCCGAAAATAACCGCAAAAACAGGGATTAAATAGGTCACCGAACTCGCAAATAACGCAGATGTCATTTTAATCAGACGGTTGAAATAAATGTTCGATAAGGCAGTTCCGACGCATCCCAACGCGAATATATACCCAAAAGCCTCAAGGCCAAAAGGCTGTTCGATGATGGTTTGGGCTGTTCCCTCGTACAAAAAGGAAAACAAGGCAAAGGGTAGGATGCTTAGTAAACCGAGCGATGTTACTTCCATGGGACTGACATCGGCTAACTTGTGCTTGATCGTGTTGACGCTAATGCCATAAAGTAAGGTAGCGCACATCACCGCAGAAAGGTGCCCGAGGTGCCCTCCCGAAGCAACATTTACCTTCGTGTATAGTAGGAATGTTACGCCAAGTGTGCCCACGAAAATACCCACAATTTGGAGCCAATGGATGCGGGTTTTAAAAACAAGCATTCCGACCAAGACCGTGAACACAGGAGTGAAACTGTTTAAAATGCCCGAAATCCCACCGCTCAATTCAGTATTGGCATAGGTAAATAGAAAAGAAGGGATGAGGTTTCCACATAATCCCACAATGAGAAAATACGGTCCGTGCCGCTGGAACAAACTTCGAAGGGAAGGCAGGGAGAAAGGAAGAAGAACGACCGCGGCAATGAGGATGCGTAAACTGGCTACCTGACTGTGGCTGAAAACATTAACTCCCGGCCTTGGCGACATTCCCAATTTCATTAGGATGAATGAGCTCCCCCAAACAGCCCCTAACAATACCAACAACAAGGCTCCAGTGAGTTTTTTTGACATGTTCAAAGGTAGTGTTAAAAAGTTTACCACATTTTACCACTATTTTAAAACATCCCGATTTATTGAATTTTATTGATAATTTATTTTTTTATTCAATGGAGTTGCTGTAAATTTGGAGAAGAAGTTATCAACAAAAGCACTTTTGTGGTAAAAAGTGGGGCTTTTTCGATTAACTTTACCCATTATTAGCGCTATGGCAGGTTTAGTAGGAGAATTTGAAGTAAAACTGGATGAAAAAGGCCGGTTTTTATTTCCTTCCGGGTTACGGAAGCAGCTCGTTGCTGGGGCTCAGCGTGATTTCATGTTGAACAAGGGTTTTGAGGATTGTCTTACGTTGTATCCCCTTCCAGAATGGGAAAAAATCAGTGTCAAGCTGAGTAAGATCAATCTTTTTAATCCTAAGAACAGGATGTTTTATCGGCTTTTCCATCAAGGGGCAAAACAGATCTCCTTGGATAATGCAGGCCGATTGCTGGTTCCTGTGGCGCTCATGGAACGCGTTGGCTTGGTTTCGGCAGTGATGCTCATCGCCTACAACGACCGCATAGAAATTTGGGATAAGGCCAAGTACTTCGAGATGATCGAAGGGAACATGGCTGATTTCTCGGATTTGGCGAACGATGTAATGGGTGAAGCGAATCATGACGACTGAAAGTAAGTACCATATTCCTGTTCTTTTAAAAGAAAGCGTTGATGGCCTTGCGTTGCGCAAGGATTCCGTCGTGGTGGATGTCACCTTTGGGGGAGGTGGGCATTCGGCTTACATCCTTTCGCAGCTTTCCGAACACGGATTTCTTTATGCTTTTGATCAGGACCTTGATGCTGTTTCCAATGCTTTGAAAGCACCTAATTTCAAGCTTCTTGAGGCAAATTTTAAATACATTAAGAACCATTTAAGCGCCGAAGGGATAACCCAGGTGGATGCCATCTTGGCAGATATCGGGGTGTCGTCCCATCAATTCGACGAAGAACAACGCGGATTTAGCTTTCGTGCGGATGCACCTTTGGACATGCGCATGAATCAACGCTCTGGACGTACCGCAGCTAGCTTACTCAATGAATCTTCCGAAGAGGAGCTTCTGAGGGTGTTCAATACATATTCAGATTTAGATAACGTTTTTCGGTTGGTTCAGGCCCTGCTCAATGAACGCGCTATAAAACCTTTTGCTACGACCCATGATTTAACCGCGGTTGCCAAGCGTTTAGCTCCTAAAAATAAAGAGCATAAATACCTGGCTCAGGTATTCCAGGCGCTTCGAATCGAAGTGAATGACGAAATCGGCGCGTTGCGGAATTTGCTGCTCGATGCAGCCGATTTATTGAAAAAAGGCGGAAGGATTTCCGTTATTTCCTATCACTCTATTGAGGACCGCTTGGTTAAGAATTACTTTAAAAAAGGGGATTTTGAGGGGAAAGAGACCAAGGATTTTTTCGGAAACCTTCTTCGGCCTTTCGTGGAAGTTAACCGCCATCCGATGGTGCCAAATGATGTGGAGATTGAGCAAAATAACCGCGCTCGAAGCGCTAAACTAAGAACGGCAGAACGGCTATGAAACCAAACCAAATGGCGGAGGAAGAATGGACGGAATCCGCAAAGAAACCGAAGGCTAAAAAACAAAGTGCACTCATGATCATTCTCAACGGTGACTTTTTGACCAAGGATTTTGTGCTGAACAATTTGGCCTACATTCTTTTCCTATTCTTTTTGCTATTTATCCTAGTAGCCAAGGGGTATTACGGAAAGTCTCTTGTGAAAAAAGTTCAAGAAACACGCACGGAGTTGGATCAAAATACCGCAGATTATATCGAGACTAAAACGCTTTTTGAAGAAAGAACCCGTCGCTATAAAATGGTGGAAAGGCTCAAGAAAAAAAACCTAGTAGAGTCTGAAAATGCCATTCAGGTAATTAAGTCTAACGCAATTCGCAATGACCATGAAGAGCAGTAAAGGACCCTTAGTTTTTCGGGCGTACCTTCTTTACTTCGGTTTCGTCGCCATCATGGTGCTTGTACTTTATAAAACCTTGATGCTTCAGTTCACCAATAGCGAAGTGGATTTACCTATTCGGTTTGCGGATCGCGCACCACGAATGGGGGATGTATTGGATGCCAATTTGAATCCCTTGCTAACTTCTGTTTCGTATTTTGACATTCGAATGGATCCAACCGTGGTGGATCAAAAAACCTTCGATGCAGAAGTATCGAATTTAGCCCAGGGACTGCATAGGTTGTACTCCGAAAAATCGTCACGCGCTTACGAAAATGAAATTCGGAACGCTCGCGCCAACGGTTCCCGCTACTTATTGATTCGAAAAAAGGTTACCAACGAAGAACGCAAGCGAATTAATGCCCTTCCCATTTTCAACTTGGGACGCATGAAAGGAGGGATTATTGATAACGAAGAGACCATTGTTCGAAAAGCACCGAATGGTATTTTGTTGCGAAGAACCTTGGGATACTACAAAAAGGACCTGAAGTTAGAGGTGGGAATTGAAGGGGCTTATCATAGCTTTCTAGAGGGAGAGATCGGAAAGGAAATTGAACAACGCATAACTACGGGCTGGAAAAAAACAGGCCGATTCACTAAAGACCCCGTTGAGGGAGCGGATATCGTAACAACCATCGACAAGGATATTCAGGAGTTAGCGCATTCGGAATTAGAACATCAGATTAAAGAAATGGATGCAGAAAGCGGCACCGTAATTCTGATGGAGGTAAGTACGGGTCATGTAAAAGCCATTGCCAATTTGACGAAGGAAGAGGATGGTTCTTTTAGTGAAAAGTTCAATTATGCCATCGGCCTTCGAGAAGTCCCGGGCTCAACCATGAAGCTCGCTTCCATAATGGCAGCTTTGGAAGACGGAAAAATCAACATCAAAGACCGCGTGAATGCAACAGGGTCGTACTTGGTCATTCGAAAAAGATTCATGGATTCCAACGATGGAAGGGGCTACGGTAACATTTCCATCCAAGAAGCCTTTGAAAAATCTTCCAACATTATCGCTTGGATTCTGCACAAAGCTTACCGAAGCGATCCTGAAAAATTCATGGCACGCTTGGATCAATTTGGTTTAACCCAGCCTCTCGGAATTGAGCTTTCGGGTGAATTGGCCCCCAAATTTTACCGTCCGGGACAAGTTCAGTGGTCTCCTTACTCCATTCCGTCCATGGCCATTGGATACGAATACCAACAAATCCCATTGCAAACATGCGCCTTTTACAATGCAGTAGCCAACAACGGTAAATTTTTACGCCCCTTGTTCGTGAAAGAAATTCGCCGAGCGGGTAAAGTGGTTAAATCCTTTGAGCCGGTCGTTATCCGCAAGCAAATTTGCTCCCCTTCAACCTTGAACATCATGAAACGTTGCTTGGAAGGGGTGATGACGAGTGGTACGGGTAAGAAACTAACCTCTAGTCAATTCACCATCGCAGGTAAAACGGGTACGGCTAAATTACCGGATAAAAACAAGCAATATGTCGATGAGGCTCAGAGCGACTTTCAAGCCTCGTTTGTGGGGTACTTCCCTGCAGATAAACCGAAATATACCTGCTTGGTGTTGATTACCCGACCGAAAGAGGAAAAATATGCCGCCTTGGTTGCGGGTCCGGTCTTCGTTGCTTTGGCGAATAAAATTTACGCATCCAACCTAAGGTATCATCCAGCAATTAATCGCTCAAAGTCCAAGCTCAAAGAACTGCCAGACGTTCATGTTGGGAACCATGATGACTTACTCAAACTCTTTAAAAAACTGCACATTCCTTACCATTTTGAGAGCAATGCATCTTGGCTAAGAACAACCCCAAAGAACGAGAAACTCCACCTTCAAGGATTAAAATTTCCCGAGAATAAAGTTCCCGATGTTCGCGGTATGACGGCGAAAGATGCTGTTTTTCTGTTGGAAAGCCGAAGGTTGAGCGTGCGCATAGAAGGTGCTGGTAAAGTCAAGAGCCAAAGCATCGAACCAGGTTCTGATGTTCATTCAGGTATCGTCATAAAACTCTCCATGCAATGAAAGTACTATCAACGCTTTTGCACGAATTAAAGGTGGAGTTCAAGGACAGCTCTGAGGTTATCGATGCCGTTGTTTTTGATTCGAGAAAAGCCACGAGGAATTCCCTTTTCGTCGCCGTTGTAGGATCCACCAACGATGGACATGATTTCCTTCAAACGGTTCGCGATCAAGGTTGCCGTTTCGCACTGGTTCAAAAAGATTGCGAGTGCCCCGATGGCATGGTTTTATTTAAGGTTGCCGACACCCGTCGGGCTTTAGCGGAATTAGCCTGCGCTTGGTACAATCATCCAAGCCGTTCCCTGAAATTGATAGGAGTGACAGGCACCAATGGGAAAACCACTACAACTACGCTTTTGTATCAATTGTTCAGTGCATTGGGTTTTGCTAGCGGATTGATTTCAACCGTTGTGAATAAAATCAAGGCACAAGACATTCCATCCACCCACACAACACCGGATCCATTTGCGATTAATGCCCTTTTGCATTCGATGGTTGCGGATGGTTGCACCCATTGCTTTATGGAAGTAAGCTCCCATGCAGTGCATCAAAACAGAATCCACGGGCTGCATTTTACCGGTGGAGTATTCACCAACATTACCCACGATCATTTAGATTATCACCACACGTTTGCCGAGTATATTGCTGCCAAGAAAGGGTTTTTCGATGCGCTACCTGCTGAGGCTTTCGCCTTGGTGAACGCAGATGATAAAAACGGGAGCGTAATGCTTCAAAATTCTGCCGCTAAAAAATACCGCTACGCCCTGAACTCCATGGCCGATTTCAAAGGAGTTCTCATGGAAAATTCCCTGGAAGGGCTGTTATTGAAAATCAACCAAATCGAATTGCACAGCAAACTGATTGGAAAGTTCAATGCCTATAATTTATTGGCGGTTTACGGTGTTGGGGAGTTATTGGGGGTTGAGAAATGGAACTTACTCCGTGAAATGTCTTCCTTGAGTTCCGTATCCGGCAGATTTCAGTTTTTTAAGTCTAACCTGGGGGTTACCGTGGTGGTGGATTACGCACATACGCCAGATGCGTTGGAAAATGTGTTAAAAACCATCGCCCATTTCTCAAGCGGTAAAAAGGTTATTACTCTTATAGGATGCGGAGGTGATCGCGATAAAACGAAAAGGCCCTTAATGGCGAACATCGCCCAGCGGTTCAGCAGTCAGGTTATCCTTACCTCGGACAATCCAAGGTCGGAAAACCCAGCCACTATTCTTCAAGAAATGTCCCAAGGTCTTGACCCCATGAGCCAAGTTCCCGCCATTTCCATTGAGGATAGACGCCATGCCATTCTTACGGCTTCCCTTCTTTCTCAGCAAGGGGATATTGTCCTGATCGCCGGAAAAGGGCATGAAAACTACCAAGAAATAAAAGGAATACGCCATCCTTTCGACGACTTTAAAACCGCTCAAGAAATTTTCAATCAAAACTAAGTACGATGCTTTATTATTTCTTTCGCTTTTTAGACCAATACGATTTTCCTGGGGCAGGACTGTTTGATTACATTTCGTTTCGAGCTTCCATGGCCTTAGTAGGTTCGCTTATTGTTTCCGTTATTTTTGGCAAACGCATCATAGACCGTTTGCGACGGCAGCAAATCGGTGAAACGGTGCGCGATTTAGGGTTAAGCGGTCAAATGGAGAAATCCGGTACGCCAACCATGGGAGGTCTTATCATTTTGAGTGCTATTATTATCCCGACCCTTTTATTTGCAAGATTGGATAACATCTATGTAATAACCATGCTTATTGCAACGGTGTGGTTGGGAATGATCGGATTTCTTGACGACTACATTAAGGTGTTTCGTAAGAATAAAGAAGGCCTCAAAGGGAAATTTAAAATCATCGGTCAGGTAGGGGTGGGCATCATTGTTGGCTCCATCCTCTATTTTTCCGAAGGGGTAAAAGTTCACAAGAGGGTATCCAGCGATTACCAATTGCAGAAGGATGAGGTTTTTGTCACCAAAGAGCACGTGCAAGACGATAAAGAACAGTTTAGATGGATTGCTACCGATGACATGACCACGACCATTCCTTTCATCAAAGGCAATGAGTTTAATTACAATTGGCTTATTGGAGACTCGAATAAAAACTACGGTTGGTTGCTGTTCATTCCCATTGTTATTTTCATCGTAATCGCCGTCTCCAACGGTGCGAACATGACCGACGGGTTAGACGGTTTAGCCACGGGAACTTCAGCCATTATCGGCATCGCTTTGGCCGTTTTAGCTTATGTCAGTTCCAACGGTAAGTTTGCCGACTATTTGAACGTCATGTACATCCCTCAAGCAGAGGAACTCGTGGTTTTCATTGCTGCTTTTGTCGGTGCATGCGTAGGATTTCTCTGGTATAATTCTTACCCAGCGCAAGTCTTCATGGGCGATACCGGCAGTTTAGCCTTGGGAGGGATTATCGCGGTTTTTGCCATTTCCATCCGCAAAGAATTGTTGATTCCTGTTTTGTGCGGTGTTTTCCTGATTGAAAACCTTTCGGTCATGCTTCAGGTGGGGTATTTCAAACTTACCAAAAAACGCTTTGGAGAGGGCCGAAGGATTTTTTTAATGGCACCCTTGCATCATCACTATCAGAAAAAAGGCCTACATGAAGCGAAAATTGTAGCCCGTTTTTGGATCGTAGGCATCCTATTGGCGGTCATCACCATTGTTACCTTAAAGCTGCGATAACTTGCCCTATAACTACCAACATATCGTAATATTGGGCGCGGCAGAAAGCGGGATTGGAGCGGCAATTTTAGCGGTTTCCAAGGGGTTTTCTGTGCTGGTTTCTGAAGGTAAAAGGCTCAGCGATGAAACGCGTGGTTTTTTATCCTCGGAGAACATTCCGTTCGAGGAAAATGGGCACTCCTTGGACAAGATTCTAGCAGCCACGCTGGTCGTTAAATCCCCGGGAATCCCAAGCGACATTCCATTGATAAAGGCAATTTTGGATCAGGGAATTCCTGTTATTTCGGAAATTGAATTTGCTCGACCATTTTCTCGAGGAAAAACGATTTGCATAACGGGAAGCAACGGTAAAACCACTACCACCTTATGGATTTATCACATCCTAAGAAAGGCCGGTATGGATGTCGCGCTGGCGGGAAATATCGGTACAAGTTACGCGAAACAGGTAGCGCAAAACGATGCCGATTGGTTTGTACTCGAGCTGAGCTCCTTTCAATTGGACGACATGCACGAATTCAAAGCGGATATAGCCGTAATGACGAATATTTCTCCCGACCATTTAGACCGCTACAATTATCAAATGGAGCGCTATATCGCAGCAAAATTTAGGATCCTTCAGAACATGGATGAAGGTTGCTTTTTTGTCTACAACGCCGACGATGAAGCGTTGGTCAATGCGATGAATCAAAGCTCCACCCGAGCTGTTCTAGCTCCTTTTTCCATGTCTAAACCTCTGGAATTCGGAGGTTACATACAAAACGAAAATTTAGTAATCAATATAAAAACAACAACAACTATGTCCATTCATGAACTAGCCCTTAAGGGCAAACACAATGCACAGAATGCATTGGCGGCAGGAATTGCTGCTCGTCTTTTGGAAATCCGTCCAGAATTGGTTCGGGAGAGCCTAACCGATTTCGAGAACGTTGAACATCGATTGGAATTCGTTGCCAAGGTAAACGGCGTAGAGTTCATCAACGATTCTAAGGCCACCAATATCAATGCAGCGTGGTATGCCTTGGAAAGCATGGATAAGCCTACCGTTTGGATTGTCGGAGGGGTGGATAAAGGAAACGATTACAGCGAGCTGTTAGCCTTAGTAAAAGCTAAAGTGAAGGCCATTGTTTGCTTGGGGGTTGATAACCATAAAATCGTGGATGCTTTTTCAGCGGAGGTATCACAAATCGTGGAGACCAGGAGCGCTAAAGACGCTGTTGAAGCTGCATTTCGCTTAGCCGATAACGGTTCAACGGTGTTGCTGTCTCCTGCATGCGCCAGTTTCGATTTGTTCAGCAACTACGAAGATCGAGGAACTCAGTTTAAAAAAGCAGTACGTAACCTGTAAACATGAAAAAAGCGATTCCAACGAAAGGGGTTGATTTGTTCGAAGCACGTCAACAAGCACTGGAACATCAAGCCAAGGAATGGGATATAAAATCATGGGGCAAGTTCAACGGCTTTGAGGTGTTCACCTGGTTGAACCCAAGCCGGGAAAAGTTAATTGCTACCCTGGATTCGATGCCTTTTCCAATATTTTGGGTAAGTACTGAAGATGTCTTTTATGACCAATGCTCAGAGCACCAAAATGTTTTTCCCAACGTAAAGAACGTGTTTATTGTCCCAACCCACCGGTCTGTAGAAGGTTTTTTTGGCGAAACACAGCCCATTGCTTCTTTTTTTGAAGTGTTTCACAAAGCCGAATTGCTGCAGCATAAAGGAATTGTGGTAGTGACCGCAAAAGGAACCGAAGGAGACCGAATGCTGCGGGATTTTACCTCTTCGTTAAATCCAACTTTGAAGCAATGAAAAAACTGCTGATTACCTATTTAAAGGGAGATTTGGTCATTTGGATCATTACGTTGTTGTTGTTGGCGTTATCCATCGTGACCGTGTACAGTTTTGTACCAATCCTCGTTAAAATGGAAGGTAGCAGTCCTTTTCATTATTTGTTCAAACATATGATTTACGTCGTTCTTGGTTTTACCTCAATTTTTTTCCTGCACCGCGTTGACCCCAAGTATTTTGCTCAAATTGCGAAGTTTAGCTACTATTTCGCGGTAGCTCTTCTCATCTTCACCTTCTTTTTCGGTAAGGAGGTAAATGGGGCAGGAAGATGGGTTTCTATTCCTCTTATTGGCTTGACTTTTCAATCTTCGGATTTCGCAAAGCTGGCCCTTTTTCTTTATTTATCCAGGTTATTAGTTCGTAAAAAGGACAAACTCAACGATTGGAAAGAAGGCATACTGCCTTTAATGATTCCAATTGTGGTTATTTGCAGCCTGATATTCAAGGACAATCTTTCTACGTCGTTACTCGTTTTTGCATTGGCGATTGCCGTATTGTTCATTGGACAAGTTCCCATGTCGAAGTTGTTGACCATGGGAGGCGCTGGCGTTCTCTTACTCATGTTAGTAATTGGACTCCACACTGCGATTCCTCAAGCCAACATTTTACCCAGGTATGAAACATGGAAAAACCGCTTGGCGAATAAGGTAACAACGGAACAAAATGTCGTAGAAAATGCCCAAGCATTAGACGCGAGACGTGCCATTCATGCCGGCTCTTGGGTGGGTTTAGGAGTGGGGGATGGCAAACTCAAGGAGTATCTCCCCGAGGCCTACGCTGATTTTTACTATGCGAGTTTCGTTGAAGAATTTGGCTTTGTATCAGCGCTGTTATTAACGTTCATTTACATGGTGCTGCTGTTCCGAATCATTCGAATCGGGTTGAAGTCTGATCAACTGTTTGAAACCTATGTTTGCATGGCAATCGGATTGCATTTACTTGCTCAAGCTAGCATTAACATGTTAGTTTGTACAGGGGTATTTCCTGTTACAGGACAAAACATGCCCTTTCTCGCGATGGGAGGGTCTGCTTTGCTGATGGCCTGCGTTTCCATTGGAATTATACAAGCGATTGCCGTTAAACAAACCGCTGTTACAACGGCGCAAATCGACGAAGAATGAACCTAGAACGCGTCATCATATCTGGAGGAGGAACAGGAGGTCATATCTATCCTGCCATTGCCATTGCCAAATCCATTCAACAGCATTTTCCGAATTGTGCCATTTTATTCATCGGCGCAAAGGGCCGAATGGAAATGGAAAAGGTTCCTCAGGCGGGATTTGATATACACGGGCTCACCATCGCAGGGTTTAACCGTAAATCGTTGATGAAGAATGTGGGCCTTCCTTTGAAGGTTTTCAATAGTTTGTTCGGGGTACGGTCTATCCTGAGAAAGTTCAATCCGCAGGTGGTTATCGGTGTTGGTGGTTATGCCAGCGGACCAACCCTCAAAATGGCGCAATGGATGAAGATTCCAACGGTTATCCAAGAACAAAATTCGTTTCCCGGAAAGACGAACCTGCTATTGGCAAAAAAGGCGTTTGCAATCGCCGTTGCCTACGACGGAATGGAACGGTTTTTTCCCAAGGAGAAACTGGTTTTAACAGGAAATCCCGTGAGGACGGACATCCTGGACTGGCGCAATAAAAAGTCCGAAGGGTATGCTTTTTATCGCTTGGATGCATCGAAGAAAACGGTGTTGATCATGGGCGGATCTTTGGGGGCCAAAACCCTCAACGAATCGGTATTGAAGCAGTTGAATA
>JACCDP010337882.1_pt1 | contig 12740 bp, 15 predicted proteins | sample 7445841 | NCBI WGS metagenome assembly JACCDP01 (sample SAMN15323441, study PRJNA562643) | freshwater metagenome | isolation source: river surface water | place: USA:Blue River Watershed | collected 2017-08-17
GTAATCTTCTCTATTTTTTTGGTAGATGGAGTTAAAATTAACCAGAAAAATTAGGTAAATAATTTTTTCTGGCTGGGATTTTTCAAAAATATCAATTATCTTGGTCACATCTGCGGAATGTGGGTTCAAAATTTGATGTGCTGGGAATTTTGATCACAAATTCTGAGCCTCCCTCAGTTTTTGGAAATGAAGCAAAAGTCGGTTTTAACCGACTCATGAAAAACGCAATTTTCTAACCTACAATCATCATCAAAAAATTACGTCCAACTAGATAAACGCGGAACTTTTATTAATTCTTGACTGAGACTATCGTGAAGATGACCGTTAGTAGCAAGAATTCTCCCCGACTCAATTTTAATCGGAGTCCCATCATAGGCGGTGACTTTTCCTCCTGCTTCCTGTACTAATATGATTCCAGCCGCCACGTCCCAAGGTGCAATTCCTCGTTCCCAATAGCCATCAACTCGGCCACAAGCGACATAAGCTAAATCTAAAGCTGCTGCACCGCCACGTCTGACACCTTGGGTAAGATGGGTGAGATGACAAAACTCTGCATAATTGTTATCAGTAGTTTCCCTGCGGTCATAAGCAAAACCACTTACTAACAGGCTTTTACCTAATTCTGCTGTTTGGGAAACTTGAATGGGGCGACGGTTACGGGTTGCACCTAAGCCAGCCGCAGCCCGAAATAATTCATTATGGAAAGGGTCATAAATTACCCCTACTTTGGGTACACCTTGAATTAGTAAGCCGATGGAAACAGCAAAGCAAGGATATTGATGGGCGTAATTAGTTGTACCATCGAGGGGGTCAATAGCCCAGAGAAAATCATTATCTTGATTTCCTAATTTTCCCGACTCTTCAGCGAGGATAGAATGTTGGGGAAAATGGCGACGCAATACTTCTAAAATTACTTGTTCAGAAGCTTTATCTGCGGCGGTAACTAAATCACCAGGACGGCCTTTTTCGGTGATTGCATCTTCTAATTTACCTAAATAATCTTGTAAAACTACACCTGCGGCTAAAGCTGCCTCTGTAGCAATATCTAGAAAAATTTGCATATTTGTCAGTTGTGGGTTGTCACCTTTACATTTAACGAGAAAGCCGGCGAAATTCTCCAGGAGTCATTCGCATGGGTTTATCAGTGTTCCAGATACCTTTGCCCATGATTCTCGCCCATTGTTGGGCGTGTTCTAGGCGTTGGTCGTATTTGCGATTAGGCGATCGCGCTACAAATAAAGCATATCCTTGTTTGACTATTTCTTCGTTTAACAACTGTTTATCTTTCCATACGTAGGCCAAGGTGCGGTTAAATTTATCCTTGGTTTCTAAGTCAAATTCCAGATTAACAGCTTGATTTGCACCGCCAATTAAACTTTCTAGTAATTGTTTGGCATCCTCTCCCCAAGGGGTTTGACGGATATCTGGCGCATCTAACCCAATTAACCGGACTGGGGAAGTTAAATTTGGTTGTGCTTCTATTCCCAATACTTCTAAACTTTGTCCACTGACAACTCTGGCTACTGTTACACGAGCAGGAATAATGGCAGAGTTATTTTGACTTTGACAACTCACCAAAAGTAACAAACTGGCTAAGATAATTATTTTTGGCATAAAAAGGCGAGGACGGACTACTACAGCAGCCTTCCTCGCTATCAAATTCATTAACTTGAACACAGGAAAATTCTTAGTCCTCATCTAAGGGTAAACCCCGTTTAACTTTGCCCTTACCAAAAAAGCGCCCAAACTGAAGTTCATAAACTTCATCTTCGTCTTGTGTTTCCACTGCCAAATCAGAACGGGCGTAACTTACACATAATAAAGCGTAACCCTTGCGGCGTAAATCTGGAGATAGGCCAATGGCTTCCGGTTGGTGGATTTCTCCTGATAAAACCCTGACAGCGCAGGTTGTACAAGCGCCATTGCGGCAAGAAAAGGGGAGTTCTGCCCCGTTATGTTCAGCAGTGTGGAGGATATAACGGTCTTCAGGAACGGTGATAGTATGTGATTTACCTGTTTGGCGATCGTAAACTTTAATTGTGTGGGTTTGAACCATCTTGATTTTTCGATTTTCGGTTTCACACTTAATTATAGGAATAAAGGCTAAAAACCCCGCACTTTCAGATCACAGACTCATGAAAAAATCTTTTTTCCCCAAAAGCTTGCTTTTTTTTCTAGTCTGTTATAGGATAGCAAAGCGAGAGCCTGGAGAGATGGCCGAGTGGTTGAAGGCGCAGACCTGGAAAGTCTGTTATGCAGAAATGTATACGAGGGTTCGAATCCCTCTCTCTCCGTTAATAAGAGAGCTAACAAATTGGCGTTGCTGAAACCAAGTATGAGTTTGTGTGTAGAGACGTTCCGGTGGAACGTCTCTACAAAGGTTCTAGGATACCCATATTTAATTTCTGGAGATGCCCAATAGATATCCTTAATCCCAATATCTAATCACCAATTACCCATTTTGGCATTTTGGCATTTTTTCGATTTGTTGCACTGCTATTCTAGGTACGCGAATGTCTTTGTGCGATAATTCCGACTTGCAGAATCCCTCGGTTCATCACCGGGGGTATTTTTTTGTTTTGTAGATTTATACGTATATGATCTGGATATGTAAGATACTAAACAACAGAGAAAAACAAACTAAGTTAATCAAGAAACCAGGGAAAACATGAACTTTTGAAAAGAACTTTCTCGACTTTAGCAATTACAGCTACCAGCGCTACTTTGGCAGTTTTCCCTTTTCTATTGTGCTATAGTTGAATACTGACGTTACAACCACCAAATCGTTACAGAATCATATTTGTTGCGGCTTATTGTTTTTTGAGCCGAAATTTTTTATGCAATTGGATAGAAAAGAATAAAATTTAAACTTCCCCCAGACAGACACAATTATCTGAAAATAAAGTTAGATTCACATTTGAACTAGTCCACATTCCAATGTCTTTGATTATGACCTCCAGTTATTTTTTAATGCTGGAGGTAATTTTTTATAATTCTGAAAAATAAATCTCCATTTGAGTTATTGAAATACTTTTTCTAGAGAATCTTGTTCTTTTTGTAATAGAGTAGTAGCTTGTATATAATCATTTAATGATGAAGCGTGAACAAGAGTAGATATTAACATATCAAATTTATGTACTTCTTTTTTGTCACCATTAGCTAAAACTAAAGGACGAATAGATAACCAATTACGACTGATATTGTTCGCTGTTTTACGTAACCAAGGTTTATTTCCTGTGGGAATCCAGATTTCTAATTCTCGTTCATAGTAGTTTAATAAAGTAACTTCCACTGGTACTTTTTGGAGAAACCTTTTATTTATTTCAGCTACTACAAACGTAATTTGATTAGAATTACGCATTGCTATTTGAGTATCTTTATTCGCAATAGCTTGATCTATTAGATCAATTTTAGCAGTTAGTTTTTTAAATTCAGGTATTTTTGGTTGAAATTTTGTGGCTAAATCATTAGTCAAGTTGTGTAATTTTCTGTTTTCAGCTTCTGCTTTTCGCCAATGATGAGCTTTTATTAATTTATAAAGCTGTTGACTAGATTGAGATATTTTAGTTAAATCATCTGCAAAGTAATTTTTATTTTCACCATGATCAATATTTGGTAATTCCTCTATAAGCAGGTGGTTGATTGGTAGTTCTTGCTGTTTCGGTAAATTGGTATATATATCATGATTATTAATTAATTCCCAATTAGTAAAAATATCGGTGGTTTCTATATTATTGTCATGTTGAACCATAATTGCGATTGGCGATCGCATTTCATTATTAAATATAAATTTAACCAAGCCATAAAATCCTAACATGACTAGCAAAGGTACAAAAATAATTATTTTTATTAACTTTCTCATAGCCATAGATTAAACGACTTGTATGAAGCAGATCATAAATCATAATTGTTAAGAACTTGAAAAGATTTCAGTTGATAAAGTTTATAGCTTTAGAATAAGTATTAGAAATTTTATGTAAATTACTATACGTTACACTATGCTAGTGCTAATTTACTATAAAAGCAGAGTCATGAGAGCTAAAAGCTTGGTATAACGTTATTTCTAGATTTTTTAAACTATTTAAAAATCTTTCTGACTTCTTTACTTTTACTTCCTATATTTAAAACATACACAAGAAAACAAGCTTGTAAAACATAAACATCAGGAAAGATAAAACAAATGAAAACTACCACTAAAGCAATTTTCAGTCTTGGTTTAATCAGTTTCTTAACTTTGGGTGGAATCTGTCAGAATGCTTTTGCTGCTCAAACTCATGCTACTAATCACCAACACTCAGTGACCAAAAAAACCAAGGAAAAACCAGCAAAACCAACATCTGGCAAAAAACCTAAACCTAGCAAAGCACCTAGCGAAGCACCTAAAAAATAATTTTTCTCTGTATTTTACCCTTGTAACAACTATTTGCATCATCTTGTGAAAGAGGATAAATTTATCAGGTGATGCAACATTTTATTAGTCAATCATGTATTTGACAATTTAGTTTTTATCATATTCATTAGGTTGGGTAATTATTAAACCCAATCTAATTTTTTTATATTACAAAGATTTTACTTAGAAAATGGTGAAGTTGATAATAAGCGTGTTGTAAAACAACTACCAACTCCCAATTCACTTTTTACAGTAATTAATCCACCATATTTTTTAGCAATAGCTTGAGCAATAGCTAAACCCAAACCTGAACCACCACAATTATAAGTGCGAGATTCATTTGCCCGCCAAAATCTATCAAAAACTTTTTCTAAATTATCTGGAGAAATGCCCACACCTGTATCTTTTATACTGACGTAAATATAAGAATCTGTACTACGAGTTGTAATTTCAATTTTACCTTCTACAGGCGTATAATTAATGGCATTTTCCAGCAAATTACTAAATAATCTTTTTAATTGTTCACAATCACCAAGGACATATAAATCTTGATTTAATTGTAATTGTATTTCTATTTTTTTAGCTTCAGCCTGGGGTTTATATAGTTTATATAAATTCTCTAAAATTTCTATTAAGTTAACGGGGTGTTGAGCTTGATTAGGGATGATATCAGTCCTCGCTAAAAGTAATAAATCTTCTGTTAAACTAGACATTTGTTTTGTGGCACTAAAAATGGCTTGAAATTTTTCTAAATCTGATTCTCGAATGGCTTCTGGATATTTAATGGCTACGGAAACATTACTTTTAATTGCCATTAAGGGACCTCTGAGTTCATGAGAAGCATCAGCAGTAAATTGTTGAAGTTTCTGTAAACTTTCTTCGATTGGTTTCATAGATTGACGAGTTAACCATACTGCACCAATACCGCTAATAAGTAGAGCAAAAAAAATTCCTCCTCCTAAACCCCAATCAAGTTTATTTAAAGTTTTATTGATATTTTCGAGTGATTCACTGGCTCTTACATATCCAATTAGTTTACCGTCTTCACTACCAATTATTGGTAATGTAATCGCTATAATGGGATTTTCACCTGATTGAATTTGTTTTTTTATATGCGGATTAAGAGGTAAATTAGGTAGATTTTCACCTTGTTCTTCCAGAAAATTTCCTTTTGGGTTAAACCATTGTAAACCTTGATGACGGCTGATAATATCTTGAATAGGAAAATCATGATCTATTTTCATTTTACCATTAGTATATTCTGAACTAGCAGCAGCACCTTCAGCTAAATCAATTAGTTTTTCGGTAATTTCTTGTTCAAGACTTTGAGTTACAAAAATCCTGACTGCTAATGTAAATACTCCTAATACTGAGCCAAATACTAATAAATAAGAGAATAATAAGCGATGTTTAATCATCCAAAATATTAGCTTTGTCCTAAACGATATCCGATACCATAAACAGTTTCAATAATTTTTTCAGATGCGCCAACTGATTTTAATTTTTTGCGTAAATTATTGATGTGAGTTTTAACGGTATCTTCACCAGAAATTTTATCAAATTCCCATAGCTTATTGAGGAGAGATGTCCGAGTTAAAACTTGATTAGGATTTTGCATGAAATACTCTAAAATCATATATTCTTTAGGTGTTAATAATAGAGTTTGATCTTGATAACTAATATTACAACTGCCAGGATCTAGTTGTAATTTACCATAAACTAATATAGGTGGACGAACTTCGGAATTTCTGCGAGATAAAGCGCGAATCCGGGCCGCTAATTCTTCTAATTCAAATGGTTTAATTAAATAATCGTCAGCCCCTGCATCTAATCCAATTACTTTGTCTACTGTAGTATCCTTGGCTGTGAGCATTAAAATTAAGGCATTATATTTAATAGATCGTAAGCGTTTACATAAACTAATTCCATCTAATTTCGGCAGCATTAAATCTAATAAAATTATGTCATATTGTGTTGATTGACTATATTCCCAACCTTCAACTCCATCTGTAGCAATATCTACCACATAACGTTGATGTTTTAAATCCTCAGCTAAAGGTTTAGCAATGCGTTGATCATCTTCTACAAGTAATATTCTCATAAGCAAGTAGATTAGGGTTAAAATTGTTGTGATCACAAGGTAACCAGTAAGCACTACAAAAGAGTTTTTATTTTAACAAATCAGCAGTAGCATTAATAATAATTTGTGCTGTACCTGTGAAAAATTCCCTGTGGATATTTTGGGGAATATCAGTAGGTTGATGATAATGAGGATTGCGTAAATTCCCTGTATCGGTTACTAGCACAGCCCCCACACCCTGATACCAAAATGGTGCATGATCACTGCGGAGGGTATCTGGTGTTAATAAACCTTTGAGGGGAACAGGTAATTTCAGGATTTTAGGTAAATTCTCACTAGAGTTAACAAAAGCTGTTAATAAATCTGAATTTTCTACATCACCCACTACTACTAAAAAATCTCCTTTCTCGCTAGGTGGGGTTACGGGTAAACCAGCAGGATATTTTTGACAGCCAGAAGTGTAACAAGCATAACCCAGCATATCCATAATAATTGCACCGTGGAGATTTTTTAAATGGGCTGGTTGGCTAACAAAAGCCTTACTGCCTAAAAGTCCTATTTCTTCTTGGTCAAAAAAAGCTAATTGTAATGTTTTTGCCGTGGGAAAAGACTTAAAAAGTCTGGCAATTTCTAAAACTACAGCGACACCAGTGGCGTTATCATCAGCACCAGGAGAAGTGGGAACGGTGTCATAATGGGCAGCAACGAGAATTGCCCCAGCCTTTTTATCTGTTCCTAGTTTTTGGGTAAAAATATTTACACCTTCAGGAAATTCCTCTAGCTGAGGTTGCCAGCCAAATTTTCTCAACTCATTTGTGATATATGTACGGGTACGGGATCTTTCCCCGTGGGAATAACGGCGAAAATTCAACCGTTGCAGATGGGCAAAAAGTTGATCACCGTTGGCCAATAAAGTATGATTTGCTGTTTGGGGTTTTATTGGTGAACTAGATGGCGGTACAGGAGTATTGTTAACTATCGGTACAATTACTGGTTGCTGAAAAAAACCGCCAATACCCATAAAAATCATTATCCCCAGCAATACCCACAGCCATTTTTTGATCATGATCTAATCCTACATATAGAAAATAAATATTTAAAACTACACCAAGTTTGACAGCTTGTCTTTTGACATGATCATCGTGGTAAGAGATGAAAAAGATATATGTTCCCAATTTTCATAATTAATAAGTATTCAGACAGAATTAATTACACATATTATTTTTCTGTTTCCCGTTCCCTGTTTCCTATCATTACAAATGAATTTAATTTTGTCCGGTTACTTATGTTAGATTTATCACTTATCACCCTGCTAGGGTTTCTAGGCAGTTTTGGCCATTGCTTTGGGATGTGTGGGCCTTTGACAGTGGCTTTTTCCCTTTCTAACCACCAGGAAAATCCTAGTTGGCAACAGCAATTAAAATTTCACGCCTTACTGAATTTGGGGCGAATGTTAAGTTACGCTTTAGTGGGCGCGGGTATTGGTACAATTGGCTCAGTATTAGTACAAGGTGGGCAACTGGCGGGAGTTGGTAGTGATTTACGGCGGTTGATTGCCGTAATTACGGGTATAATGTTGACTTGGTTTGGTTTAGGACAGGTGAAACCAGACTTTTTACCCCATATTCCCCTATTACATCCGATATTAAAAGGCGATTTACATAACCGTTTAAGTGCAGGAATGATGAAGTTATCTGCACAAACTCAATGGTGGACACCTGCACTTTTGGGCATGACTTGGGGATTAATGCCCTGTGGGTTTTTATACGCGGCACAAATTAAAGCTGCGGCTACAGGTGATTTATGGCAAGGGATAGCGACAATGTTAGCCTTTGGGATTGGCACGTTACCCACTATGTTAGGTGTAGGTGTTTCTACGGCGTTAATTAGTAAAGATAAACGCAGTCAATTATTTCGCCTGGGTGGGTGGGTTACTATCATTATTGGCACTATTACCCTATTGCGAACGGGGGACACTATGACAGACTATAGCGGCCACGCTGCCCTAATTTGTTTAATTATCTCATTAATTGCCCGTCCTGTAAATAGTTTTTGGTCTACGCCTCTGCGTTATCGTCGCGGGTTGGGAGTGGGGGCTTTTGTACTATCGGTAGTACATACTATCCATAATCTAGAACATTCCCTGGGCTGGAATTTAAACGCCGTTTGGTTTTTACCCTTAGAATTTCAATGGGGAATGTGCGCGGGGGCTGTAGCACTGGTATTAATGATTCCTGCTGCTTGTACAAGTTTTGATTTTCTGCAAAAGTTATTGGGTAAACGTTGGCGACAAATCCATCTTTTAAGTGTACCAGCTTTGTTATTGAGTGCTATTCATGCAGTTTTGATTGGTTCTCATTACCTGGGTGCTTTAAAATTAAGTTGGAACAACCAGTTAGCAGCCATTTTATTGGCCATAATTACCTCTGGTGTTTTGTTGATACGTTCTCGATATTTTTGGTTATATTTACGGCTAGAAAAATTTTATGTTCCTCCCAATAAGTCACGGTAAATTAACTGTTTCTCCTCTACACAAAAGCACAATCAAGTATCTATTATTGTTCAAACAATCTGGTCTAAGACCTCTCCTTTTAAGGCAAAAATTTTGGAAGTGGGGCATAAATCCCCATTCCAACAACAGCTTTCTGCCCCCGGTTGGTCAGCGACTTGCCCTGAGGGAAGTCGAAGGAAGCCGAAGCACTGCCTCCTGCCTCCTGTCTTTATTAATAGTTTTATCTAGTGCGATAGTTACTACAAATAGTCAAGCTTTAGCCCATACGGTGAAAATTTCAGCAGACGTGGGTGGTACTGTTCATTTAGAACCTAATGATAATCCCCGTGCTGGGGAAGCTACTCAAGCTTGGTTTGCCCTGATGCAGAAAGGTGGTAAGGTAATTCCTTTAAAGGATTGTAATTGTCGGTTAGCTATTTATGCTGAACCTCATGCGGAGGGAGAACCGGCATTACTTGAACCCCCATTACAACCTATTCAAGCTGAAAGATATGAAGGTATACCAGGGACAAAAATTACTTTTCCTAAACCGGGCGCTTATCAGTTGCAATTAAGTGGTAAACCTATAAATCAGGGAAGTTTTCAACCTTTTGAGTTAAAGTTTCCTGTGACTGTGGCTACAGGAAAGACTGTGGATAGTCTTCAAGCTGGGCAAAATGTTAATGAGAGTCAGCAAGGTACAACAATTGGATTTGTACAGCCTTTAATTTGGTTGGGAATTTTGTTATTGTCTGGGGGTATGGTAGTTTTTTGGATGCAAATGATGAAGAAATCTTAAATTTAGTCTCTAAAATTATTACCAAAACTTTTTGGTTAATAAAGCATCTACATCATTAGGAAATGGACAAACATCGGAAAAATAGATATCAGGATAACTATCCTGATATGAAAAGCGAAAAGAGAAAATTACTCCCATTTTCCCGAAATCAGCCGTTATTTATGCCTTTTTTGATGCCATTGCCAAGCGTGAGAAATGATATCTTTAATACCTGAATATTTGGGTTGCCAATTCAAGATTTTTCGGGCTTTTTCACTTGCACCAATTAATGCTGGCGGATCTCCAGGACGGCGATCGCATTCCTTCACTGATATTACCATACCTGTAACATCTTCCGCCGTTGCGATCACTTCTTTCACAGAAAATCCGTTACCATTGCCTAGATTGAAAACTTCGCTTTTACCTCCATTTAGTAAATATTCCAACCCTAAAATATGAGCATCTGCTAAGTCATTTACATGAATATAATCCCGAATACAAGTACCATCAGGTGTGGGATAATCTGTACCAAAAATAGCAATAGATTCTCGTTGTCCTAATGCTGTTTGTAATACTAAAGGTATTAAATGGGTTTCAGGATTATGATCTTCTCCTAATAATCCTTGGGGGTTTGCACCGGCAGCATTAAAATAGCGAAAACAGACTGATTTAAAATTGTATGCTACATCAAAATCAGTTAATATCTTTTCTACCATTAATTTAGTTGCACCATAGGGATTAATGGGATTTTGGGGATGATTTTCTGTAATAGGAATAAAGTTTGGTACTCCATAGGTAGCACAGGTAGAAGAAAAGACAAATTTCTTAATCGAAGCCGCTAACATTGACTCTAATAATGTCAATGTTCCTAAAACATTATTCCGGTAATATTTAGCTGGATCAGTTACAGATTCACCTACATAAGCGTATGCAGAAAAATGCATGACGGCGGCAAAATTACGGGTTTTAAAAAGATGATCTAATAATGTGCGATCGCTTGTATCTCCTTCTATTAATTCTACCTGTAAAACCTGTTCTACCAAATCCCGATGTCCATACACCAAGTTATCAAGGATGACTACGTTATAACCTGCTTGCTTGAGTGCTAACACCGTATGAGAACCAATATATCCTGCTCCCCCTGTCACCAAAATGCTAGGTTTTTCCATTGACATAGTTTCTCCTTAATGGTTCTTTTATGAATCTAATTTAGCCTAAATTTTTAGGCTAAATTTAATGATTATTTGACAATTATATAGTTTATATTAAGTTTAACCCGAATTGCTTTCAGGGAATAATCATGACAGTATCTATAGAATACATCCCTGTTATTCCTATTGAATACCCGAAAGAGGATGGTCAACCAATAGCTGAAGGTGATCTACAATATAAGTGTTTAGTATATGCTACTACTGTGCTAGATATTTATTTTCAAAATCGTCCAGATGTGTATGTACCTGGTCACTTATTTATCTATTATGAAAAGTTTATAATTATAGTAGGGTACACATCTCCGATGTCTTAAAGAAGTCGGGGATATGGTGCATTAATGATGAGAATGAATACAAATGAGGGTAATTTTAAAACAACGTTACAAGCAAGTGATCCAAATAAAACTAAGTTAAGAAAGTTAGACGGTGAACTGTATAATTTAGAGAATCAAATTTTATCATTTGAGGAAACCAAACTGGAGAAAACAAAATGGGATAAAAAAATTACTAAGTTAAATAATGAGATTGATAAATTAAAAGTTGAGATTGAAGAAATAGAAAGTGATAAAACATATGAAAATGCTCTAGAATGGCGTTTTGAATTTCCTTAATTTTTGAATGATGATGGTGTTTTTGTTGGTTTTGATGTGGTAATCCGAAATCCTCCTGATGGAGTAAAATTGAGTATAGCTGAAAAAGATATTTTAAATCAAATGTATGAATTTAACACCACTAAAACAGCAATTTTATTTATTAAAAAAGGATGGGATTTATTAAATAAATGGGGATACCAATTATATATAATTCCCAAATCATATACTTTAGCTTCTAATTATGCAAAAATCAGAGATTTTACTATTAATAATCTAATCGGTTTAGTAGACTGTGGTAAAATCTGAAAAGGTAATTGCTTCTACAGCTTGCGCTACTTGGGTTAATACCATTGTAGGGTCTTTTGTCTGACTTAGGACAACAAAAGGCATCTCAAAACTTTACCCAACTATAAAAAATGCCCTTCACAATTTCCGCAGCAGTGACATAAAGTGCAACAATTGCTATTAAAATTAGTACAAAACTAAAAGGTAAAGCTTGAAATCCCAATACAGACGCTAAAAAAGTATAGGGAATAATTAAGGTAATTAATGCGATCGCCATTGTCGCACCAAACAAATATGGACTGGGTTTACTATGAAAAATAGATTGACGGGTACTCCACGAATTCTTAACTTAACGGAGTCCCATTGTCATATCTTGCAATTCCTACCTACCACTTGCCAAAAATATTATTTATTATCTTAATTTTTCTCTCTATTTTTACGCTTTCATCGCTTATCTTTTTGATAACTGATTGCACACCTTGAATTAAATATTATTGTTGAAACAGCTTTTAAACACCAATAAAAGCTCAACTTTGTGCGTTCATAATTTTGTTTTCCACTGATACGTAATTGTTAAAATCATAAATTTTAATTGACCGTCAATGTAGTTTACTTATGCTACTTTTTGAAGTGCGGGATGTGGGTTACAATCCACCTCCTATTGCTTGTACGGAGGGGATTACGGCGACTTGGTTAAAAAAATCTGATGGGATACTCTTCCCATTTGGGCATGGGAAATGATAAATTATGTTCATCCCATATTCCGCACTTCACAATGTAGTATACATCTTTTCAAGAATTATTCCTAACAAGGGTTAAATTGTTCAATATTAATACCTAAAATGATGGATAAAATATGTGTTTTATTAAACGATAAAAAATAAAATTATGGAAATATTCGCGTATTACAAA
>JACCDP010310531.1_pt1 | contig 12737 bp, 17 predicted proteins | sample 7445841 | NCBI WGS metagenome assembly JACCDP01 (sample SAMN15323441, study PRJNA562643) | freshwater metagenome | isolation source: river surface water | place: USA:Blue River Watershed | collected 2017-08-17
CCGACGCGGCGCTTGGCATGCTTGGCGCCCGCTGCGGGCTTGATGTCATTCAGTTGCATCGTGTGCCTCTCGACTACCGGCTCAGAGAACCTGGACCAGGTAGCTGATCTTGTTGATCATGCCGCGCACTGCAGGAGTGTCCTCCAGCTCGCTGACGCTATTGAGCTTGCGCAGGCCCAGGCCACGCACGGTGGCGCGGTGATCAGCCTTGGTGCTGATGGGGCTGCGAACGAGCTTCACCTTGACGGTTTGTTGCTTGGTCATGTGGGGGCTCCGATCAGGCGGTGAAAAGGTCTTCGACCGACTTGCCGCGCTTGGCTGCCACTTCCGCGGGGGTGGTGGAGTTCTTCAGCGCATCAAAGGTGGCGCGGACCATGTTGTAGGGGTTGGTCGAACCATGGCTCTTGGCCACGATGTCGGTAATACCCATGACCTCGAACACCGCGCGCATCGGGCCGCCGGCGATGATGCCGGTGCCCTTGGGGGCGGGCATCATCATGATGCGGGCGGCGCCGTGCTGGCCTTCCACCGCGTGGTGGATGGTGCCGTGCTTGAGGGACACCTTGGTCATGTTGCGACGGGCCTCTTCCATGGCCTTTTGGACGGCGACGGGCACTTCCTTGGACTTGCCCTTGCCCATGCCGACGCGGCCATCGCCATCACCCACCACGGTCAGCGCGGCGAAACCGAGAATTCGGCCGCCCTTGACGACTTTGGTGACGCGGTTGACCGCAATCATCTTCTCCCTCAGGCCGTCTTCCGGACCGTCACCCTGGGTCTTCGCAATAATTTTTGCCATTTGTGTATCCGTGTCCGTTAGAACTGCAGGCCGGCTTCGCGGGCGGCTTCTGCCAGGGCCTTGACGCGGCCGTGATAAGCAAAGCCGGAGCGGTCGAAGGCGACCTTCTCGACGCCGGCGGCCTTGGCCTTCTCGGCGATCAGCTTGCCGATGGCGGCGGCGGCGGCGGCGTTACCACCCTTGCCGGAACCGCCGAGCGACTTGCGCACTTCGGCCTGGGCAGTGGAGGCGGCTGCCAGCACCTTGCTGCCGTCTTCGGAGATGACAGCGGCGTAGATGTGCAGGTTGGTGCGATTGACGGTCAGACGGGCAACGCCTTGCTGGGCAATGCGGATGCGGGTCTGACGGGCGCGGCGCAGGCGCTGCTCTTTCTTGGTCAACATCGTGCGGCCCCTTATTTCTTCTTGGTCTCTTTGATCGTGATCTTCTCGTCCGCGTAGCGGATGCCCTTGCCCTTGTAAGGCTCGGGCGGACGAATCGCACGGATCTCGGCAGCGAACTGGCCCAGCTTCTGCTTGTCAAAGCCCGTCACCACGATTTCAGTCGGGGTGGGGGTCTTGACTTCCAGGCCCTTGGGAACGTCGAGGTTCACCGGGTGCGAGTACCCGACCTGCAGGTTCAGCTTCGCACCTTGTGCGGCGGCCTTGTAGCCCACGCCGACCAGGCTCAGCTTCTTTTCGAAGCCGCGGGTGACACCAACCACCATGTTGTTGACCAACTGACGGAGGGTGCCGCTCATGGCATTGGCTTCGCGCGACTCATCGAACGGGGTGAAGGACAGCTTGCCGTCCTTGTTCTCGACCTTGACCAGGGTGCTCAGGGCGAGGGACAGCGCGCCACCCTTGCCCTTGACATTGATCTGGTCCTGCTTGACTTCAACGGTGACGCCATCAGGGACGGCGACCGGCATTTTTCCGACTCGGGACATTGCTATTTCCTTCCCTTTAGGCGACGTAGCACAGCACTTCGCCGCCCACGCCCGTGGCGCGCGCCTTGCGGTCGGTCATCACACCCTGGGGGGTGGTGACGATGGCCACGCCCAGACCGTTCATGACCTGCGGAATCGCGTCACGGCCCTTGTAAACACGCAGGCCGGGGCGGCTCACGCGCTCGATGCGCTCAATGACCGGACGGCCAGCGTAGTACTTGAGGGCGATGACGAGCTCGCTCTTACCACCCTCGGCCTTGACCTGGAAGCTGTCGATGTAGCCCTCGTCCTTCAGGACTTGGGCAATGGCCACCTTCACCTTGGAAGAGGGCACGCTCACCGTGGACTTCGCCACCATCTGCGCATTGCGGATGCGGGTCAGCAGGTCAGCAATGGGATCACTCATGCTCATGTTCTGTATCTCCTGCTTACCAGCTGGCCTTGATCACGCCGGGAATGTCGCCGCTGAAGGCCATCTCGCGGATCTTGTTGCGGGCCAGACCGAACTGGCGGAAGGTGCCACGCGGACGCCCCGTGATCTCGCAGCGGTTGCGCTGACGAGTCGGGTTGGCGTTGCGGGGCAGTTTTTGCAGGGCGAGGCGGGCAGCAGCGCGCTCTTCCTCGCTCTTCTTGGCATCGGTGGAGATGGCCTTGAATTCCGCGTGCTTTTTCGCGTACTTGGCGACCAGTTTCGCGCGCTTGAGTTCGCGTTCGATCAGAGCTGTTTTAGCCATGGTGCACCTTCAATTCTTGAACGGGAAACGGAAGCCGGCGAGGAGCGCCTTGCACTCGTCGTCGTTCTTGGCCGTGGTGGTGATGCTGATGTTCAGACCGCGCAGGGCATCGACCTTGTCGTACTCGATCTCGGGGAAGATGATCTGCTCTTTCACACCGATGTTGTAGTTGCCACGGCCGTCAAAAGAGCGACCGGAGATGCCGCGGAAGTCACGCACGCGGGGCAGAGCCACGGTGACGAAACGGTCCAGGAACTCGTACATACGGTTGCCGCGCAGGGTCACCATGGTGCCAATGGGCTGCTGCTCGCGGATCTTGAAACCGGCGATGGCCTTCTTGGCCTTGGTGACCACGGGCTTCTGGCCAGAAATCTTGGTGAGGTCACTCACTGCGTGATCCATGACCTTCTTGTCGGCCACGGCCTCGGACACACCCATGTTGAGGGTGATCTTGGTGATGCGCGGCACCTCCATCGGCGACTTGTAGCCAAACTTGGAGGTGAGCTCAGGGACCACCTTATCGAGATAGTGTTGCTTCAGACGTGCCATGGTCATGCTGCCTTGATTTCTTCGCCGGAGGACTTGAACACGCGCACGCGCTTGTCGCACTCGGCCTTGATGCCCACACGGTCGGCCTTGCCGCTGGCGGGATTGAAGATGGCCACATTGGACTGGTGAATCGGCATGGATTTCTCCACGATGCCGCCGGTCGTACCCTTCATCGGGTTGGGCTTGGTGTGCTTTTTGACGAGGTTGATGCCCTCGACGACCACATGGGTCTCGTTGGAACGGAGCACGACCTTGCCGCGCTTGCCTTTGTCACGGCCTGCGAGGACGATGACCTCGTCGCCTTTGCGAATCTTGTTCATGGCTTCCTCTTACAGGACTTCAGGGGCCAGCGACACGATCTTCATGAACTTCTCGGTACGCAGTTCACGCGTGACGGGGCCGAAGATGCGGGTGCCGATCGGCTCCAGCTTGTTATTGAGCAGCACGGCGGCATTGCCGTCGAACTTGACGAGAGAGCCGTCACCACGGCGGATGCCCTTGGCGGTGCGGACGACGACGGCGCTGTAGATCTCGCCTTTTTTGACGCGACCACGCGGAGCAGCTTCCTTGACGGTCACCTTGATGATGTCGCCCACGCTGGCGTAACGACGCTTGGAGCCGCCGAGCACCTTGATGCACAGGACGGATTTCGCGCCTGTGTTGTCGGCAACTTCAAGCCGAGATTCAGTCTGGATCATTTCAATTTATTCCCAACTTGTACCTGCGGAACCCGAAGCCGATGACTTCTGGAAGGACCCCTGCAGATCAGTCTTGGGCCTGTCGTCACCGAAACCGCCCCCTGGAGAACTCCAGAAACATGGTCTCGGATCCGCATAGGCAGATAACCCGCCTCGAAAAGGCGAGCCAGCGATTATGACCCATCGAATCGATCTGTCAAGCAGCTGAGGTCTACAAACCAAGGCTGAGACACAACAAATAAATGTTTGCGTGCGCACACTTATTTCAAAGTCCCAGTTAAACAAGGGGTTGGTGCTAGGGAACCGGGAACAACACCAGAGAAGGCGGGTTCGTTGGCCGGGATAGACTCGCCAGATGACAAGCCCTGCCCTCTTTCAAAGCTTCTCTCCTGACCGTCCGCTGGCGTTCATTGGCGGCGGCAACATGGCAAGCGCCATCCTCGGTGGCCTGATCCAACGGGGGCTTTCCCAGGGAGCCGTCCGGGTGATCGAGCCGTTCGAGGCGGCGCGCAGCCGGCTCAAGCAGGCCTATGGCGTAGATGCGCAGTCAGCTCCCGACGCAGGCCTGGCGGGCTCGGCATTGGTGGTCTGGGCAGTCAAGCCGCAGACTTTTCAGGAGGCCGCAGCCCAGGCCGCGCCCTACCTCGGGCGACCGGGTCCCGCCCTCCACCTGAGCGTCGCCGCAGGCATCCGCTCAGACAGCATCGCTGCCTGGCTGGGGAGCCAGCGGGTGGTGCGTTCCATGCCCAACACGCCCGCGCTGATCGGCCAGGGGATGACCGCTTTGTTCGCCCGAGATTCAGTGACAGAGGCCGACCGGGCGCTGGTCGAGGCGGTGATCGCTCCAACCGGCGACTACCTTTGGGTCGGCGCAGAGACCCAGCTCGACGCAGTGACCGCACTCTCGGGTTCCGGCCCAGCGTATGTGTTCCTGTTCCTCGAGGCCATGATCGAGGCCGGCACCCAGATGGGCCTGCCGGCCGACCAGGCCAAGCGGCTGGCGATCGCCACGTTCTCCGGCGCCGCAGCGCTGGCGCGGGACTCCAGCGAGCCGCCGTCGGTGCTGCGCGAGCGGGTCACTTCGAAAGGTGGCACCACGTATGCAGCGCTCACCTCCCTGGAGCAGGCGCGGGTGCCACAAGCCTTCATCGCCGCAATGCATGCGGCATGCCACCGAGCAACAGAGCTCGGCGACGAATTCGGCCGGGCTTGACAGGACTTGAATCAGCGCAGCGCGTAGCCAGCTACGACGCCGGCAAAGACGGTGAGCCCCAGCCAGTGGTTCAAGCGGAAGGCGCGAAAGCAGCCTTCCCGGGAGCGGCTGCGGATCATCGTGAAGTGCCACAGCGCCTGGGCTGAGGCGATCACCAGGGCCAGGGCAAGCGGCGCAAGGGCGACACGGCCCCACAAGAGCCCAAACCAAATGCCCAGAAACAGCCCGTAGCAGGCCATCACCACAGGCACATCAGCCTGGCCCAGCGTGATGGCCGAGGTCTTCATGCCAATACGCAGGTCGTCGTCGCGATCAACCATGGCGTACTCCGTGTCGTAGGCCAGAACCCAGAACAGGTTACCCACGAGCAGCGCCCAGGCTTCGCCTGGCACCCGGCCCTGCACCGCGGCGAAGGCCATGGGAATGCCGAAGCTAAAGGCTACGCCAAGCACCGCCTGCGGCATGGAAAGGTGCCGCTTGGCGAAAGGGTAGGCGATGGCGATCGCAAGCGCGGCGAAGGACCAGGCGATGGTGGCGGCGTTGGTGGTGAGGACCAGGCCAAAGGCGGCCAGGGCCAGAACGGCACCCACCGCCAGGGCTTCGCGCGCACCGAGTAGGCCGCTGGTGACGGGCCGCTGTGCGGTGCGCTTGACATGGCGGTCAAAATCACGATCCGCCACATCGTTGATGCAGCAGCCGGCGCTGCGCATGAGGATGGTGCCGCCAGTGAAGACCGCCACCAGGTGCCAGCCGGGAAAACCACCTGCAGCCACCCACAGCCCGGCCAGGGAGGGCCAGAGCAAAAGCAACCACCCCGCAGGACGGTCCCAACGAATGAGGTCCAGATAGAGACGCAGGCGCGACGGCGCAACCTCGGGAGACAAGCCGACTTCACTCATGGCGAGATAGTAAGGCCGCGGGGAAGGTTAACGACCAGCCGACCTGGGCCGCGTTTGTAATTCGTGTGGCGGGCCAAACGGCGACCCGAGCGGGCCCACGCCGAGGATCAGGACAGGCGAAGGACGCCTGGTAGCTCGCAGGCATAGACCGCGTTGCGCAGTGCGGCGATCGCCTCGTAACGCGTGAAGCTGCGCCGCCAGGCCAGCACCACGCGGCGTGAGGGCACGTCGCCTTCGCGAAAAGGGATGTACTTCACGTATTCCGCATCGTCCTTGCGGCGGCGGCTCCGGGCTGCCGACGCTTCGGCCGGTACGGACAGCTGCGGCACCAGGGTGATGCCCATGCCCGCAGCGACCATGTGCTTGATGGTTTCAAGCGACGAGCCTTCGAAGCTCTTGCGGATGCCCTCCGCGTCAGCCGAGAAGCGAGCGAACTCGGGACATACCTCCAGCACATGGTCACGAAAGCAGTGCCCATTGCCCAAGAGCAGCATGGTCTCGGCCTTGAGCTCTTGGGCGGTGATGAATTTGCGTTCGGCCAGCGGGTGGCGGCTCGGCACTGCCACCATAAAGGGCTCGTCGTAGAGAGCCGCCTGGGCCAGGCCCGTGTCGGGAAAGGGCTCGGCCATGATCGCGCAGTCGATCTCTCCGGTACGCAGCATTTCCAGCAGGCGGACGGTGAAGTTTTCCTGCAGCATCAGCGGCATCTGTGGCGTGCGGTCGATCGCTTGGCGCACCAGGCTGGGCAGCAGGTAGGGGCCGATGGTGTAGATCACGCCCAAGCGCAACGGGCCAGACAGTGGGTCCTTGCCACGCTTGGCGATCTCCTTGATCGCCGCAGCCTGCTCCAGCACGCTCTGGGCCTGGCGCACGATCTCCTCGCCCAGGGGCGTGACAGACACCTCGTTGGCGCTGCGCTCAAACAGCTTGACCTCGAGTTCCTCCTCGAGCTTCTTGATGGCCAGCGATAAGGTGGGCTGTGAGACGAAGCAAGCCTCGGCCGCACGGCCGAAATGCTTCTCGCGGGCGACCGCAACGATGTATTTGAGTTCGGTGAGCGTCATGTCGTATGGGAACCGGTCAGGCCTTGAGGTACTGGGATTTTCCACCCAGCCAGCGGGCCACATGTCGGTCGGCGAGGTCGGGATAGCGATCCTGCATCGGCGGCGCGGCCTCGCGCGCCAGCTCCAGCAGGCCGCGATCGGCCTCCAGGTCGGCAAAACGTAGCAAGGGAGCACCCGATTGCCGGGCCCCCAGAAACTCGCCGGGCCCGCGAATCTCTAGATCACGCCGCGCAATCTCGAAGCCGTCATTGGTTTGCGCCATGGCCTTGAGCCGGGCTTTGGCGGTGTCACCCAGGCGGCCGCTCTCGCCGGGAGAAAACATCAGCACGCAGGCCGAGGCCGCCGAGCCGCGGCCTACACGCCCGCGCAGCTGATGCAGCTGCGACAGGCCGAAGCGTTCGGCATGTTCGATAACCATCAGGGAGGCGTTGGGCACATCCACACCGACCTCGATCACCGTGGTGGAGACCAGCACCCCCATCTGGCCGCTCTCAAAGAGGGCCATCACAGCCTTCTTGTCCGCCGCCGGCATGCGCGAATGCAGCAGCCCCACCATCACGCCGGGCAGGGCCTCGGCCAGGTCCGCATGCGTGGCGGTGGCGTTGGACAGGTCCAGCGCCTCACTCTCCTCAATCAGCGGGCACACCCAATACACCTGCCGGCCCTGGGCCAGTTGCGCGCGAATGCGGTCCACCACCTGCGCGCGCCGGCTGTCGGCAACCACCTTGGTGACGATGGGGGTGCGGCCCGGAGGTAGCTCGTCGATGGTGCTGACGTCCAGATCGGCGTAGTAGCTCATGGCCAAGGTACGCGGGATCGGCGTGGCCGACATCATCAGCAAGTGGGGCTCAAGTGGCGCGGATACGTCCTGCGTTTGCAGCTTGCCGCGCAGTGCCAGGCGCTGGGCCACGCCGAAACGGTGCTGCTCGTCGATGACCGCCAGCCCCAACTGCTTGAACTGCACCTGCTCCTGAATCACCGCATGGGTGCCCACCACCAAAGCCGCCTGGCCATCGGCAACAGCCTCGAGCATGGGGCCTCTCTCCTTCTTCTTCTGGCTGCCAGTGAGCCAGGCAACCCGCAGGCCGCGTGGCGTGAGCAGTGGCTCGAGCCAGCCAATCAGCTTTCGGAAATGCTGCTCGGCGAGGATTTCGGTGGGGGCCATCAGCGCGCACTGCCAGCCCGCCTCAATGGCTACCGCAGCGGCCAGGGCCGCGACCACCGTCTTGCCCGAACCAACATCGCCCTGCAGCAGCCGGTGCATCGGTGTCTCACGGGCAATGTCCGCGCCGATTTCCTCGACCACCCGGCGCTGTGCGCCAGTGAGGTCAAAGGGCAAGGCTGCCAGGAGCTGCTCGGGCAGTCCGCCGGCAGCGGCGCGCAGGGGCGGCGCGCGCAGAGCATCACGCTCGCGCTTGCTTTGCAATTGCGACAGTTGCTGGGCCAGCAATTCCTCGGCCTTGAGCCGCTGCCAGGCCGGATGGCTGCGGTCCTCCAGGGCGGCCAGCGAGGTTTGGGGCCCAGGGTGATGAAGAAACTCCAGGGCCTCGCGCAGTCCCCAACGCGGGTCCAGGCCAAAGCGGCGGGCCATGCCCTGCGGCAAGGTGTCGGACAGGTCGGCACGCGCCAAGCCCGAGTCCACCACCTTGCGCAGGTAGGCCTGGGGCAAGGTGGCCACCGTGGGGTACACCGGCGTCAGCGCTTGCGGCAGCGGCGCGTCGGCCGGCTTGCACACCGGATGCACCATCTGCCAGCCGAAGAAGCCCCCACGCAGTTCGCCGCGCGCGCGGATGCGGGTGCCAGGCGCCAGGGCTTTTTGCTGCGCGGGGTAGAAGCTGAAAAAACGCAGCTGGCAGGTGTCCGTACCGTCATCCAGGGTGGCCACCAACTGGCGCCTGGGGCGATAGGCAATCTCGCAGGCGGTGATGGTGCCCTCGACCTGCGCCCCCTCGCCCTCACGAGCCGCCCCGAGCGGGGTGATGCGGGTTTCGTCCTCGTAGCGCAGGGGAAGGTGAAGCGCCAGGTCGATGTCGCGCGCCAGACCCAATTTGATCAGGGCCTTCTGGGGGGCGGACAGGGGCTTGCCATCGGGCATGGGACAATTCTGCCCGACCCAATTGCTTGGCACGGGCCCGTCCGGCCCTCAGGACATGCGCACCTTTACTACTGGCGACTTCGACTTCGCCCTTCCCCCCGAGCTGATCGCCCAGCATCCCGCCGCCGAGCGCAGCGCCTCGCGTCTGCTCGATGGCACCACAACCTCTGCCAAAGACTGCGTCTTTCGCGATCTGCCGGCGCTGCTGCAGCCGGGCGATCTGCTGGTGTTCAACGATACCCAGGTGGTCAAAGCCCGCCTCTTCGGCGAGAAGCCCACAGGCGGCAAGCTGGAGCTGCTGGTCGAGCGGGTCCTGGAGAGCGGCGAGGTGGTGGCTCACATGAAGGTGAGCAAAAAGCCTCCGGTCGGTACGGTACTGCGCATGACGGGCGGCTGGGAGGCCACCTTGTTGGGGCGCTGGCCGTTGCCGGACGGGCCGCTGTTTCACCTGCGCTTTTCGCAGGACCCTTACGAGGTGATGGCCCGCCACGGCCATGTGCCGCTACCACCCTACATCACCCATGCCGACGAGGCCGAGGACGAACGCCGCTACCAAACGGTGTTCGCCCGCCATCCGGGTGCCGTTGCCGCGCCGACCGCTTCGCTGCATTTCGACGAGCCCGTGCTCGCAGCGCTGGAGGCGCGGGGCATCGAACGTGCCGCGGTGACCCTGCATGTGGGCGCTGGGACCTTTCAGCCGGTTAAGTCGGAGAACATTGCCGAACACCACATGCACAGCGAGCGCTACCGGGTGCCGGAGACCACGCAGGCAGCCATCGACGCGTGCCGGGCCCGCGGCGGGAAGGTGGTGGCAGTTGGCACGACCACGGTGCGCACCCTCGAGTCGTGGGCCAAGACCGGCCAGGCCGTGGGGGACACCGACATCTTCATCACGCCCGGCTTCGAGTTCAGGGTGGTGGACCGAATGGTCACCAACTTCCACCTGCCCCGTTCTACGCTGATGATGATGATCAGCGCCTTCGCAGGCTATGAGCGGGTGATGGGCCTCTACCAGCACGCGATCGCCGCGCGCTATCGCTTCTTCTCCTACGGCGACGCGATGCTGCTCGAAAAAATGGTTTCACACGAAGCGAGCTGCGGTCGCCTCCCCCCAGAGGGCGTCACGCGCAACCCGGCAGAGCCGGCTCCGCAGTGACCTTGGCCAAGACCTTCACATCATCCCGATCACTCCTATCCGTCATGCTGAAATTTGACATCCAGAAGACCGAAGGCCATGCCCGGCGCGGCACGCTCACGCTCAATCATGGTGTGGTGCAAACACCCATCTTCATGCCGGTGGGCACCTATGGCACGGTCAAGGGCGTCATGCCCCGCTCGCTCGAGGAAATGGGCGCGCAGATCATCCTCGGCAACACCTTCCACCTGTGGATGCGACCTGGCCTGGACGTGATGAAGCAGTTTGGCGGCTTGCACCGCTTTGAGCAGTGGCAAAAGCCCATCCTCACCGACTCGGGCGGGTTTCAGGTCTGGAGCCTGGGCGAAATGCGCAAGATCAGCGAGGAGGGCGTGAAGTTCGCCTCGCCGGTCAACGGAGACAAGCTTTTTCTCACGCCCGAGATTTCGATGCAGATTCAGACGGTGCTCAATTCAGACATCGTGATGCAGTTCGACGAGTGCACCCCCTATGAGACCAAGGGGCACCTGACCACCGAGGCCGAGGCCAGGCACTCGATGGCGCTGAGCCTGCGATGGGCGGACCGGTGCCGAGCCGAGTTTGCGCGGCTGGAAAACCCCAACGCCCTGTTCGGCATCGTGCAGGGCGGCATGTTCGAGCACCTGCGCCAGGAATCATTGGAGGCGCTGGTGGCGATGGACTTCCCGGGCTACGCGGTGGGCGGGGTGAGCGTGGGCGAGCCCAAAGAGGACATGCTGCGCATCATGGCGCACACCCCGCACCGGCTTCCGGTGAACAAGCCCCGCTACCTCATGGGCGTGGGCACGCCGGAAGATCTGGTCGAGGGTGTCGCCCAGGGGGTGGATATGTTCGACTGCGTCATGCACACCCGCAACGCGCGCAACGGCCACCTGTTCACCCGATTTGGCGACCTCAAGATACGCAACGCCCGCCACCGCAGCGACGAGCGTCCCCTGGACGAGACCTGCAGCTGCTACGCCTGCAGGGGCGTGACGAACCCGGACGGCTCGGTCTCGGGCGGCTTCTCGCGCGCCTATCTGCACCGCCTCGAGCGCTGCGGCGAGATGCTCGCGCCCATGCTGGCGAGCATCCACAACCTGCACTACTACCTGAACCTCATGAGCGAGGTGAGGCAGTCGCTGGAGGCCGGGCACTTTGCCGAATTTGCGGCCCGGTTCAAGCAGGACCGCGCACGCGGGGTGTGAGGCAGCGCTACCACCCCTTGACCGAAAACTGCATCGACTCGCGGTCTCGCCGCAGCGTGACCGCCTGACGCGACACCGCCAGGTACCAAGTCTGGCGCTCGGTCTCCGGCCTGGGTTTGGCAAAGCCCTCTGGCGTGAGCAGCGCCAGGCACCAAGCGGGCTGCGGATCGCGCACAGACCGATAGAGGATGCCGCCCAGCTCGGCCTCGCGCGCCACCTGCGCCAGCCGCTGGGTCGGCCGGTAGTCCCGAGGGTGCTGCCAAACCGCCGCCTCGGCGGCAAATGGTGGATGCCGAAGGTCCACGACCGATGCAGCCACCGACACCCGGAACGCGGTGTGCGCCACCGGCTCGATGCGTACGAGGTCCACCGCGTCACGCAAGAACCGCCAGCGCCAATAACCGAGCTCAGCGCCCGCTGTCCGGACGGACTCGGCGCCGTAGAACACGCCCGGGTCCGTCGCCGCCCGGAAGCGGGAACCACCGCGTCTCGGGTCGTAGCGGAAGGGGGTTGCCAGCAGGTAGTCCAGGCCGTTGGCGTCGCCAGATCGGCGCGGCTTGCTCGATTCGAGGAGGGACTCCAGCAGGTCTTGCTCATCGAGGCTGTCGACCAGCTTCATGGTGCTCGCAATATGCTGCGACTCCACCATGCGCCAGACCTGTCCGCGCCAGGCGCTGGCCTCAGACGAGAGCGCGGGAGGCGTCCAGATAGTGGACGACACGGACCAATCCTTCCGTTTGGGCAATCAGGTCGATCGGGCGACCCCTGAGGCCCCGGTTTTCGCTGTGCAGCCACTGGCGGGCAGTCTCCTCGTCACCCACGATGGAGTCCAGCGAGCGGAAGACACGTACGAACAATAAGGCGAGTTCCCATTCCTTGCGTCGCTCGTCCAATCGGTAGTCGCCGCTGTAGAGGCGGGTGACGGTCGCAGCGCTCACGCCGAGGACCTTGGCGAGCAGGGCGCGTGAGAGGTTCAGCCGCTCGGCGGCACGCGCCACGGCCTTGGTCAGCACCGCGGCGGGGTCCGGCTTGGCAGAGGGGGAGTGGGCCCGGGCGATCATGAAATGAAATCTTTCCGAAGAAATAATAGACCAGATTTATTTCTGAGGAAAGAATTTGACCGATCCTGTCCCGGCAATCAGGGGCCGATGCGCGCCCAAGGCCATGCCGGGCTTGCCGCCGCGTCGGCTCGCAGAGATGCGCGCGCGTGAACTCAGCCGCCGGAGGCGGGAGTGGTGAAGACGGTCAGCACGCCGGTATAGCCATAGAGCTGCTGCCCGGCAATCTCGCCAGCGGCGAAAAAGCCCACCAGAGGCACCTCGCCCAGCGCATGGCGGATCACCTGTAACTCAGCGTTGGGCCCACCGAAATGCGGCCCGCCGCGACCGGTGCAGCTC